>UMFO01002528.1_pt1 | contig 131751 bp, 108 predicted proteins | sample 1965051 | NCBI WGS metagenome assembly UMFO01 (sample SAMEA4836050, study PRJEB28245) | human gut metagenome | biome: gut microbiome; material: fecal sample | place: Denmark | collected 2008
GCGCGATATATAACAAATCTAAATTACATAAACTCTAATATGCTCAAGCTGAGCCGGCACCTGTTCTGCTGGGATGCCTCGCCGCAGGTGACAGACTACTACGAGCGTGCCCTCTACAATCATATCTTGGGGCAGCAGGACCCGCAGACGGGAATGGTAGCCTACTTCCTGCCGCTGCTATCGGGAGCGCATAAGGTGTACAGCACGCCCGAAAACTCTTTCTGGTGCTGCGTGGGGAGCGGTTTCGAGAGCCATGCCAAGTATGCCGAGAGCATCTATTATCATAACGGAGAAGGACTGTTTGTCAACCTCTTCATCCCCTCGGTGCTGGACTGGAAAGAGAAAGGGATGAAGGTGCGTCAGGAGACACGCTTCCCTGCCAGCGAGACCACCGTGCTTACGCTTTCGATGGCAGAGCCGGTGCGCACTACGTTCCGCCTGCGCTATCCTTCGTGGAGCAAGGATGTACAGGTCCGCGTCAACGGCAAGCGGGTGAAGGTACGCCAGCAGCCCGGTTCGTATATTGCGATAGAACGGGAGTGGAAGGATGGCGACCGCATCGAAGCGACCTATCCGATGCACCTGACGTTGGAGTCCGCGCCTGATAATCCTCACCGCGCCGCCCTGCTCTACGGTCCGGTGGTGCTTGCCGGAGCCTTGGGTACGGAAGGAATGTTGCCGCCTGCCCCCGATTCGGACCCATCGAAGTATAACGACTATTACACCTACGATTACCATATCCCCGAAGGGTTGCCCACCGGCTTGAAGTGGGATGCGGGGCATCCCGAAAACAGCGTGCAGCGGATTTCGGAGGACGGTTTGCGCTTCCGCACGGCAGACGGTATGACGGTGTTGCCCCTTTACGATGTGCATCGCCAGCGTTACGTGGTGTATTGGGATATAAAAGAATAGGTAAACGTATAAATGAAGCGGCACGATGAAGAAACGCAGATTCACGCGGATTTTCGCAGATTATAAATTTCAATGTGAATCAAATCTGCGTGAATCTGCGAAAATCTGCGTTTCAAAATAATTCATCCTACTGGCACTTTCGAAGTGATGCAAAATGGAATTTGGAGGTCTAAAACAGGCTTTGCACCACTTGCAAAATGGTTTTCAGAGGTCTAAATCGGCTTTCGAAGCGGTGCAAAATGGATTTTAGCGGTCTAAAACAGACTTTGCAAGTGTTGCAAAGTCAAATTCAGAGGTCTGAAATGGATTTTGCACGTCTGCAAAGCCCGATTCAGACCTCTGAATTCCATTTTACACGTTTTTCAAAGTGCCGGAAAGCTTACTTTACGGTCACTTGCAGCGGGTGGCGCACCTGTTTTGCATAGGCTTTCAGGTAATCGGTCCACGCTTCATCCGTGTCGAAGCCGTATTTGCTCCAGCCCGAACCCCAGTAATAGGTGAAGGTGTCGCCGGGACGGTAGGTACAGATTCCTAATACGTGTCCCAACGCATCGCCCGCGGGCTTTTCGAAGAGCTGCACTTTGGTCTGCACCGCCGTGTCGGGGAATACGGCACCCACATAAACGATGCCGTTGTCCGATTGAGGTTCGGTGGTAGGGTCGGCGTAGGCGATATATCCCTCCTGGGCGTTGTGGGCATAGCCTTCGGCATTGGCGGCATGGAGCACGATTCCTCCTGCCACGGGTGTGGGTTGGCTCAGGTTGGCATACGTTACGGTAGTCAGGTTCAGCTGCGAGCCTTTGTCGAGCCGGATGATGCGGGTTTCCACTACGTCCGAGTCATTGCCTATTACCAGCGGGTTGAAGGTAAGTTTCACGGTGAAGCGCAACGGACCGTTGTCCAGAATTTCATATTCTTTATAACAATACGGATAGACGATGGCAGAGTCGGGCATCAGTGCCGAGGTGCCTCCGCCCAATGTGGGGCCTACGGCATAGCAGTCCATTCCGTTGCCGTGGTCTACGTGGTAGGAGATTTGACGTACCAGTTCGTCGGCTTCCTGTTTTTTGCCAGCCTTGCGCAGGGCGTTGATTTTTGCCCAGGCCGCGGTGTCCAGTTCCATTGCGTAGCGGTCTTCCACTACCAGGCGGTCGGTGTTCTTGGTGAACACGTCGTAGCCGTATGCCTGTTCGCCTTTCTGTTGCAGGGCGGGTCCGTAGGCACGGTAGGCGGCGCGGTCGTTTTCCCAGGCTATGTCGTCCAGACGTTCGGGGTAATGCCTTCCGTATGCTACGGTGTCGGTTTCAGCCGGTGTCCCTTGCCGGATGGTATATGCTTCGGTTCCTTTTGCCGATACCGATACGGGGAATATCAGTTTTCCGTCGTGGGTAAGCTGGTAAGGGATTTCCTGGGCTTGTGCGTTGCAGACGATGATGTGCGCCGTGTCGGGCAGGTTCAGCGATTGGAACACTTGTGCGGCGGGCACTTCTATCATTTCGCCCGTGCGTTCGGCATCGAGCGGGTTGGTTACGGTCACGGTGACCGTTTGGGGATTTCCGCATCCCCACAGGCAGGCTCCCAGAGCCGTTGCCGTCAGAAGTACAATCTTGTTCATAGGTTTTTTATATTAAGTAGGTTTGTTTTCTTTGGGGACAAAGGTATGGATTTCTTGCGTTTAGCCAACAGATTTGCAGAAAAATTCGTCCGGATGAAAAATAATTGCATTTTGGTTGAGTGGTTTTGCCTGTTCGTTCGTATTCCTTGACAAAAAGACTAAATTCGTATGAAACATTTTGTAGCAGGAATAATGATGTGTGTGGCGGGCGTTTCGATGTACGCTGCCGCACCGGAGAAATTGGAAGTGAAGTCCCCTGACGGGACGCAGCAGGTCGAGTTCTACGTGTCGCGTTCGGCTTCGGGGGCGAATGTGCTTTGTTATCAAGTGTATTATAAAGGTGAAAAGGTGATTGGTCCGTCGCGTGCAGGACTGGAGTTGGACAACCGGGTATGGGAGATGGCGTTGGGCAAGCGCAGCCTTCCCCAGCCCGACTGCTGGATGGATACGATGGAGGCTGACTCGGTGTCGTACGGGAGTTGTGACGAGACATGGCATCCGCTGTATGGCGAACGGGGCACGGTGCGCGACCGTCACAATAGCGGTACGCTGTACCTGTCGCGCAAGGACGGTTCGGGTTACCGGATGAACATCGAGGTACGTGCGTATGATGAGGGCATCGCCTTCCGTTATTTCTTCCCTGAGCATCCGCAGGCCATCTTCCATAAGGTCGTGGGTGACTTGACAGAATATACGCTGCCCGAAGGCACGAAGGCATGGGCGGAGCAGTGGGCGCAGGCTCCGTTCGAGCACGTGGATGTGAATGCGCTCAAGCAGCCGGTGGAGCGTGCATTGACGCTGGAACTTCCCGGCGGAACGTGGATGGCATTGGCTGATGCCGATGTAGACGACTGGTGCCTGACCAAGTTTCTCGCCTCTCAGGAGAAGCCGAATACCTTGACGTCGGTGATGTACAGTCCGGTGGATGCCGTGACCTACTTCGCTTCGCCGTGGAAAGTGATTATGGTGGCGGACAAGCCCGGTGAATTGCTGGAGCATAACGATATCATCCAAAATCTGAACCCTCCGTGCGAGATAGCCGATGTCTCGTGGATAAAGCCCGGCAAGATTATGCGCGAGACCACGCTTACCACGGCTGGGGCAATGGAGACAATTGATTTTTGCGCGGCGCACAAGATTCCTTATATGTTGTTCGACTGGCAATGGTATATGCCCTGTACTTCATTCGACGGAGATGCCACGCAGGTGGTGTCCAAACTCGACTTGCCCAAGGTGATAGCATACGGGAAGAAGAAGGGTGTAGGGGTATGGCTTTACGTCAACCAGCACGCCTTGCAGAAGCAGATGCGCGAGCTGTTCCCGCTGTTGCGCAAATGGGGCGTAGTGGGCGTGAAGTCGGGTTTTGTGCAATATGCTTCCCACCGTTGGGCGGTATGGTTGCACGACATGGTGCGCTATGCTGCCGAGAACCGGCTAATGATAAATATCCACGACGAGTTCCGTCCGTCGGGTTTCAGCCGTACCTATCCCAACTTGCTGACGCAGGAAGGCATCCATGGCAACGAGGAGTTTCCCGATGCCACGCATAATACCATTCTGCCTTTTACCCGTATGATAAACGGGGCGGCAGACTATACCATCTGTTATTACGACAAGCGTCAGAAAACCACCCACGCTCATCAATTGGCTGCATCGCTGGTATTTTACAGCCCGTTGCAGACACTGTTCTGGTATGATAAGCCTTCGTTCTATGGAGGCGAACCCGAAATAACGTGGTTCGAGCAGTTGCAGACGGTGTTTGATGACACGAAAGTCTTGGGAGGGGAGCCGGGCAAGTATGTGAGCATAGCCCGCCGCAGCGGAAAGACTTGGTTCGTAGGGCTGTTGGGTAACAACGAAGCTTCTTCCCGGCAGATTGACTTGTCTTTTCTTGATGAAGGGCAGACATACATTGCCTATGTGTATGCCGATGGTGGAGAAGAGACAGGCACGCGTACGCAAGTGAAATGTTCCGAATGGTTGGTTGATGGCAAACAGGCGTTGCGCTTTGCCTTGAAGCCACGCGGAGGGGCGGCGGTTCGCCTGGTTCCCGTGTCGGACCAGGATGACAGAAAAGTGGAATCTTATCAAGGACAATTATTATAACATACAATAGGAAGGAAAATATGAAAACAAGAAATTGGTTGATTGGAATCGGGTTAGTTTGTCTGACGGCTTGTGCAGATACAAAATCTGGCGATGTGTCCGGGCGGTTTGATGCAGACGAAGCATTGGCATATTGTGATGCTCAGGTGCGCCGCACGTTAGACGAGCTGGCTCAACGCGATGGGGGAGTGGATTATACGATGATGCCCCGGAACATAGCCGATAGTGCCTCGCATTGGTACTGCAGCAAAGTGACAAAGGATGAGTGGTGTGCCGGCTTCTGGCCTGGTATCCTGTGGTATGATTATGAGTATACGAACGACCCTGCCATCCGGCAGGAGGCAGAGAAGTTTACCGCTTCGTTAGAATATCTCACCTATGAGCCTGCATACGACCACGATTTGGGATTCCTGATGTTTTGCAGTTATGGGAATGGCTACCGCCTGACACGTAATGAATCTTATCGGCAAGCTATCTTGCGCAGTGCCGAAGCCCTTTCGGCATTGTTCAATCCGAAGGTGGGTACCATGCTTTCGTGGCCCCGTAATGTAGCCATGTTTGGTGGGCATAACACCATAATGGACAATATGATAAACCTGGAGATGTTGTTTTGGGCGGCAAAGAACGGAGGCGATAAAAAGCTGTATGATATGGCGGTGTCCCACGCCGATACCACGATGAAATATCATTTCCGCCCCGACTATACATCGTATCACGTGGCCGTATATGATACCTTGACGGGCGAGTTTGTCAAGGGAGTCACCCATCAGGGATATGACGATAACAGCATGTGGGCACGTGGACAGGCATGGGCTATTTATGGCTATACGGTGGTGTATCGCGAAACGAAAGAGCCGCGTTTTCTCGATTTCGTGCAAAAGGTGGCAGACGTGTATCTGGAACATTTGCCCGATGATTATGTTCCTTATTGGGATTTTAATGACCCTGCCATTCCATACGCGCCCCGCGATGCTTCGGCTGCCTGTGTAGTAGCTTCGGCATTGCTTGAATTATCCGGATATGTATCACCGGAAAAGGGGCAGGAATACAAGAAGGCTGCAGTCTGTATGCTGGAAAGCCTGAGTTCGGACAAATACCGTAGCGGGAAAAGCAAGCCGGCTTTCCTGTTGCATTCCACCGGAAATTATCCGAGTCATTCCGAAATCGATGCGGCAATCATCTATGCCGATTATTATTACATTGAAGCATTGATGAGGCTGAAGCAGATGAAATCGTAGGCAGGTGATTATTCTTGCCGGATAGTTTGATTATGGCTTAAAAAGTATATCTTTGCGGTAAATGATAAAACAATTCACCACAGAGAGGACACTGGGGAATATCTGTTTGCTGTTATCCGATTTTACGATGTACGATTTCATGTCGGAATAGTAAATTGTCAACTCGTAAATAGAAAAGACTCTGTGTGCCTTCTGTGGTGAATTTTATATATTATTCTTTTAAAGAATATCCTCATTTTGCCAAATTGACTGTTTGCGGATTCATTGGGAAATATTCCATCTTCTGCCTCTGAAACAGTTTTCTCAGGTTGTAAACCGTTTTGCTTCTTCCATCACTTCATCGATACACTTCAATAGGTTGTCGGCATGTGTGCGCGTTTCTTCGCTCCAGGTGGTATCTCCACGGTGTGTTTCCAACCATAGTAACGAAGGGAGTGCATGCCGGGCTTCTATCATTGTGAAAGTGGGCAGCATTTTATGGGCAATTTCACCCAACTGGCGTACGGTGCCGTTTTCCAGTATTTGTAGGATGTGTTCGCGGTTTTTCTGTGTTTCGGCAAGAAAGGTGTTCATAATTTGGCGGGCAGCCTCGGGATCATCTTCCGAGAAAGCAGTCAGAGGGTTGAAGTTGAACCGTTTTTCTATAGATGTGTCGGGCAATTGTTTGGTCGGAACCGGAGTGGTTTGCCAGTCGGTATGCAGCGTGTGCTGGCATATCTTCAGCAGTTCCTGTTGGTTGAAAGGTTTGTAAAGACATCCTGCAAATCCTTGCGTGTGGAAGTCCGTTTCACTCATGTCGCTTCGTGCGGTGATGGCGATAACGGGCACGGTGTGTGCTTGTGGTGTGTCTTGCTTACGTATCTCCTTCAGCAGTTCGAAACCGTTCATGACTGGCATCTGGATATCGGTCAGGATGAGGTCGACAGGTTCCGACTGTAGCAGGCGGAACAATTCTTCGGGACGGGTACAGCAGTGTATGAAAGGGATTTGGCTTGCCGGAAGGTGTGCAAAGAGGTTGCGGAACATAGCTTCGGTGAGATTTAGCTGGATACGATCGTCGTCGATAAGCAGGATGTGTGCCTGCCTGTCGGCATGTAGTCTGATGGGGTCGGTCGTTTCCGGACGTATTGTCTGGGCTAGGGGAAGGGGAAACGATATGTGGAACACGCTGCCCTTTCCGGGGCTGCTCTGGATGTGGATGTCTCCCTTCAGCAGTTCCACCAGTTTGCGTGTAATGGACAGGCCTAGTCCGAAACCTTCCTGCCCTTGTGCGCTGCGCAGGCGGGTGAATTCATGGAATATGCGTGCCTGTTCTTCGGAAGTCATACCGCATCCAGTATCTTTCACACTGAACTGGAAAGAGTTATTTCTATAGCTGATGCTTAGGGTAATAGAACCTTTTTCTGTGAATTTCAGCGCGTTCGACAGCAGGTTTTCTGCTATTTGCCGGATACGGAAGGGGTCACCTTCCAGGTTCAGGGATGGAGTTACATGTTCATCGAATATGAAATCAAGTTGTTTTTTTTCGGCAATAGGTAAAAAGCTGTGGTAAATATTATCGAATAGTTCGTGGGGATTGAAGCTGACAGGATGCAGGTCCATTTTGCCTGCTTCCAGCCGGTGGTAATCGAGCAAGGATGTGACAAGGTCGAGCAGGTGGCGTGCCGAGTTTTGCATATTGTGCAGGTAGAACAGCTGGCGCCGGTCGTTCACCAGGCGGATGAGCAGGTCTATGTATCCGATAATGGAACCGGCGGGTGCCTTGATGTCGTGTGTAATGGTGAGCATCAGTTTTTCGCGTGCCAGAAGGAGGTTTTCGGCATATTGCTTCGATTTTTCCAGTTCGTGACGATAGTGGTTGCTTCGGGTGATGTCGCGCCAGATGATGATGAAAAACACCAGTGCCAACAGTACGGCAAGGATGGCTATGGTAGCCATTGTATGCGCGGCTTGCTGGCGGATGTCGTGTTCGTGCATTACGCGGCGCTCCATGGCTGCCTGTTCATCGGCTTCAATGGTATCCAGTAATTGGTTTACCCGTTTGCTTAGCATGTTTCCGGCTATGCGGAGCTGGTTGATGCGTACGTCAAGGGTGCGTTGTTGTTCTTGCCGGCTTTGGAACACCTTGTGTTGAATGGTGGTGAGCATACTGGCGATGGTATCGACAGGATTGTATGCTTCATCGATGGTATCGGTATATACCTCTTGCACAACGTTGTTCACCTGGGTAGAGTCGGGCTTTCCCGGAGCAAAGAGGTCGGCTAGCCGACGGAAGAATTTCTTGGGTTTATGATGGATGGTGTAGGTATTGCGGTGTGTTACGATACGGCGCTGCACATGTGTGCCGCTCAGGATAGAGTCTTGTTGCAGAATGAGGCTGTCTATCTGCTGGCGGTAAAGTTCATCGGTAGGGCTTTCGCGTATTACTTCCAGTACGCGCAACATGTTCCATTCTTTTTGTTTCAGAAGTAAGCTTACGGTGTCCAGACGTGCTTGCTGGAGGGTGTCGGTCAGCAGGTTGCGGAGTGAGTCGATGAGTACGCCGGTTTCTTTCATTGTTTTTCTGTAGCGCGGATATTCGTCCAGGCTGCCTGCGCGCAGTGTCTGTCCGATAATCTCGGCATCATAGAGCTTGGTTACTATCTGATGGGTTGTTTTCCGGCGTGCACTGATGGTTTCCTCAATGCCTGTAGGGGCAGTAAGTAAGTTCATTTGGCGGTAGATGTAGCCGATAGCACCGAAAAGCAGGGCGGTCAGCAGGATAAATCCGAATGCTATTTTAGTGGAAGTGGAAAACATTTTTGTAATTAACAATTATCAATTAATAATTAACAATTAGCAATTAACATCAAGTTGTAGTCAGGTGCCGATACCCTTTTGCACCGGTTTCATCAGCAAGACTCTAGGCTTTTAACTCCTGATTCACATCGCTTACAATTAATAACGGGCATTGTCCAGTGTCTTTACTTTATACCGGAAGCGGAGGTAGTACATGATTCCTGCACTGGTGAGTCCGAACGGGAATGCCATCCAGATACCCGTGATGCCCCAATTGAGGGTAAATCCGAAGATATAGCCAAGGGGGAGTGAGATGACAAAGTAGGCAATGAAAGAGAACAACATCATTGGACGTACATCGGCTATCCCTCGCAGGGCATTGGCGAAGTTGATTTGAAGTCCGTCGCCGAACTGGTAGAGCAGGAATGGCACAATGACTTGTGCCACCATCAGGCTGACAGAGGCATCATCGGTAAACCATCCGCCGATATGGTGACGTAGCAGATAGATGGGTACGGAGGTACAGATTATCATTACCAGAATGATATGGAAACCTGTATTAGCCGTACGGTTCACGTTGTAAAAATCACGTTGCCCCAAGAAATTGCTGATGCGTACTGATACGGCTGCTCCCATGCCATAATACATCATAAAGCAGATTTGCGACACGGCTATCATTACTTGGTAAGTGGCAAGTTCGGTACTTCCCAGCCAGCCCACCATAATGGCACTGAGGCTGAAAGAGGCCGTTTCCATACCCATCTGTGCAGCAATGGGCCATCCCAGCCGGTTGAGCAGAGTGAAGTCGGCCCGATTGATCTTGCCTGTGGAGAAACCTTTGCGGAAATGCCGGTAGCGGTTGGTGAAGAAAAACAAAACCACGTATGCCACTACCATCAGGATGCGGGAGATGAGGGTGGAAAGTCCGGCACCGGTCAGTCCCATTTCAGGAAGCCCCAGTTTGCCATAGATGAGAATATAGTTGCCGATGATGTTCAGCAGGTTTCCGCCCAGCAGGATCCACATTGACACTTTCGTGTCGGTGATACCATCGGAGAATTGTTTGAAGGCATTGAACCACAGCACGAACGGTAATGAGACGAACAGCACCATAAAGTACGGACGCATATAGGGAATCAGTTCATCGGGTTGCCCCAGCCGGTCAAGATTGAGGTAGAGTGCCAGTAGCAGGGCACATACCAGTGCCGCCAGCACGGTATTTGCCAGCAGGCTGTTTTTTAGCACTTGTCCGGTTTCGAATGTTTTTTTTTCTCCGAAAAGCCGTCCCACCACCGGTGTTAGTCCGTAAGCAAACCCGGTGCTGAAGATGATGGCAAGATTGAACATATTATTGACAAAACTGGCGGCGGCAAGCTCTACCGAGCTATGGTGTCCCACCATAATTGTGTCGGCAAAGCCCAGCACAATGACGCCTATCTGTCCGATAACGATGGGAAGCCCTAAGCCAAGCAGGGCACGGTAGTGTGTGTTCATGTGTTTTTGGCTTTATAATAAAGAATGCTGCAATTTTCGGGCACGAATGTTTTCCGGGCAGTTTCCTGTACTTGTCCGGTGGTGATGGCCCGGTACTTGTCTACTTCGCAGTTGATGTCTTCTGCCTTGCCTATCAGTTCGAAATAAGCCAGGTTGGTGGCTACGTTCAGGTAATTCAGGTTGTTGAATATCTGTTCGCTTTCGTAGCGGTTTTTCACTTTTTCCAGCTCAGCTTCAGAGACGGATGGCGTTTTCAGTTTGTCCAGTTCTTCCCACACGGCTTTTTCGGCTTCTTCCAAAGATATGCCTGCGGCAGGCTTGCCGGTAATGTGCAGCAATCCTTCGTCAAGGCTTCCTGATATGTAGGCATCAATGGATGCGAAAAGTTTCTTTTCCTGTACCAGGTTTTGGATAAAACGCGATGACCTGCCGTTCGACAAGAGGTCGGTGATGAGGTCGTACACGTAATATTCGGGTTGGAACCGGTTGCATATATGGAATGCCATATATAGGGCATCGATAGGTACTTTGCGCGTTACGGTAAGCCGGCGGACGGAGGTTTGCTTCCGTTCGGTGGGTAGGTGGCGTTCGGGTATTTCGCGTGCCGGTATGGGACCGAACCATTTTTGTGCCAGACGCACGGTGTCTTCAAACGGGATGTGTCCTGTTACGGATAAGATGGCATTGTTGGGCGCATAAAAACGGTAGAAAAAGTCTTTCACTTCTTCCAGTGTGGCATTGGCGATATGGCTGATTTCTTTCCCGATGGTGGGCCAGCGGTAAGGATGATCCTGATAAGCCATTTCGCGAAGCAGGTGTGAGGCATCTCCATAAGGCTGGTTCAGGTTGCGCTGTTTGAATTCTTCTATTACCACTTGCCGTTGCACTTCCAGGCTTTGAGGACTGAAGTCTAGGCTCAGCATACGGTCGCTCTCCAGCCAAAAGCCGGTCTCTACGTTCTGGTAGGGGAGTGTAATGTAGTAGTTGGTGATGTCGGTATTGGTCCAGGCGTTGTTTTCGCCTCCGGCATTTTGTACGGGAGTGTCGTAGTCGGGGATGTTTGCTGAACCTCCGAACATCAGGTGTTCGAACAGATGTGCGAATCCTGTATGGTCGGGGTCTTCGTCACGCGACCCTACATTGTACAGGATATTGAGCGCTACCATTTGGGTGGAGCGGTTTTCGTTATGCACAATACGCAGTCCGTTTTCCAATGTATAATGGTTTACCTTTATCATATAAGTGAAGAATTAAGAATGAAGAATGAAGAACCGCTTCGCCCGCATGGAAAATTCTTCATTCCTCATTCTTCATTAATTAATAATGCTTGCTTTGGTGATACGGATGTTTTCCGTCGGGCGGTCTGCCTTGTTGGTTTTGGCTGCCTCAATTCGTGCCACGGCATCTATTCCTTCCACTACTTCACCGAATACGGTATAGTCGCCATCCAAATGGGGTGCTCCGCCTTCTGTTGTGTAAATCTTGATTTGTTCGGGGGTGAATCTGCGGATACCTTCTTGCAGTTGTTGTGCCTTGGCTTGTGCTTCCAAGGTGTCTTGAAGGGCAAGCAGGCCAGCCATATCATTAGCCTTGCGCATCTTGTAGATTTCCTTCATGTGCTTGCGGGCGAGGTTTTGGAAGATGGTGTCCAGACGTCCTTGGTTGATGTTTTTTTCCATTTGGATAAGCTGGTCTTCACTGAACACGTTACCTGTCACGATATAAAATTGGCATCCCGATGAGGCGCGTTCAGGATTGACGTTGTCGGGCTGGCGTGCGGCAGCCAGTGCACCACGCTTGTGGTAGCGTGTGTCGACAAATTCGGCCGGTATAGTGTAACCCACGTCTCCGCTTCCCAATGAAGCCGTATCGTTGGCGGTTTTGCTGGTGGGGTCTCCTGCCTGAATCATGAAGTTTTTGATAACGCGGTGGAATAGTGTGCCGTCATACACGCCCTCTTTCACCAGCTTGATGAAATTGTCGCGGTGTTTCGGGGTTTCATTGTATAGCTTTACGGTAATGTCGCCCATTGTGGTTTCCAGACATACCAAAGTTTCGTCTCCGTTTGTCATAAATTTGTTCGTTTTGCGATTGCCCGTGCAGGCGATGCTGCAGGCTATCAGGGTTAATAAAAAGATTGCTTTTCTCATAATTCGAGGTGTTTGCTGTGCAAAGGTACGAAAAGGCATCCAGTTTTTGGGAAAATTGGATGCAGAAATTTGTTGTTATCCTTTGCGCGATATGAAATTATGCATTTGGATTGATGCTATATTGGACACAACCCACACTGCATGTGGGGAAAAACGCTCACTTGCCTGTTACGTATGACAGATGTCATATATGGATAATACAAATTTGTAAGATTCTACACTGGCAGGATAAAGAAAACATTTTTTAGAGAAAAGATACGCATTTCTGGATAACAAAAGCCCCCGAACCGCTCTTTGCAGCCGGGGGCTTTGTCTTGAGTGTAAGTTTAACTATTACTTTTTGAGTAATATTCGGAATATGCCATTTAACGGCTCATCATTCTGCTCCGTAATCTTCAGCATTAAGTTCGTAGGTCATGTTGCTTGAGTTGTTCAAGTTAACGTAGATACGATAGCTGCCCGCAGTAGCGATCTTAATATTGTCTTGCGTGTTCAATCCACCGTCGCTTGTACCTCCGAACCATGTACCGTTGTCGGTCAGAAATTTGATTTCATCGTTTGCCGCAAATGTGTAGTCAATATAGAAACGTTGGCGTTCCGGATCGAATTGCATTTCATTTTCGGGTTTGGATGTATCCCAAGTCAGCCCTGACGCGCTGCCTACCAAGAACAAGGCATCGAAGCTGAGGTTGTTGGTCAGCAACAGCGTTGAGTTATTGAACTGGAAGCGGTAGTAGCGGTGGCTATAGCAAGCGATATTTCCCGATCCTCCATCGTTAATCAGTTGTATGCTGGGTGCTTCGGCTTCGGGTGCAGCCGCACTTCCGTCAAGTCCCCAGTTTCCATTATCCCAATTAGTGTCTCCTGTCAGCTTGAAGCCTTTGCCTTTGTTTTCTCCAAAGTCGATGATGCCTTCGAAGTTCACACCGTCTTCGCTGAAACTGAAGAGCGATTGTGCGGTATCCCAGCCCCATCCGCTATAGTCGCCGATAGCGTAGACTTCGGGATATTGGATATCTGCACTGTATGGAGTGATGTTTAGTGTAAGTACGTTTGAAAGAAGTGGGTTGGCAGCTTCGGAAATAGAAGATGACAAACGGATTTCAAAATCGCGTGCGCTAAAATCTTCTTCAATGCCGTATGTACGTAGCAATGTGAGAATGTTAGCATTTAGGGTACCTATGGTTATTTCTTGTGATGTAGCGGTTGTTACAGATGCTAATTGTATGGCATTAGCAAAATCATTACCCGCTAAGTCAAAATCAATGGTTGTAGTGACAATGGCATCATATCCAAAGTCTGGTGCTGTCCATTCCAAGGTAAACGCCGTATTTTCCGAATAGCGTGATTCCAGTACATAGCTGGTTGTTGCAGGAGTAGCCAAAACGGCAGCTTTTGTGCTTTCCACATTGTAGGTAACTTTTTCCAAGTCGTTTTCACAAGCGGTGAAAGCTAGGGCTATTCCTAATACAGATATATAGTTGAGTAGCTTTTTCATGTTCTGTTCTACTTTAAAGTTAAACGGTAAATTAATAACCCTCATTTTGTGTAAGACTAGCGTTGACGCTCAAATCTGTGGTTGGAATAGGATAAAGATTGTAATGGTTGTCTACGCCTACACCAGTCGGTGTCCCTCCTTTTTCAACCCACAAATAGTTATTCGAAGTAAATAATCCATAACGGATAAGATCTGTACGGCGTGTACATTCGAAGTACATTTCGCGTTGACGTTCATTCAACAAGTTGCCGTATTGTACGCTGGTACTAGTGCCACCCACATTGGCGTTAGCGGTCAGCCAACTGCTGCCGATAGTAGAAGCTCCGCCTCGTAGGCGAAGGGCATTGATATATCCTACAGCCGTTTCTAAATTTCCACCTTGTCCGCCACGTGCTACGGCTTCGGCATAGTTCAGGTAGATTTCACCCAAGCGGAAGAAAGGGAAGTCAGTGTCGGGGAAGGTGGCGTTCTTGCCTGGATTCCCGTTACTGTCAAGGTTGGTGAACTTGAACACAGACCATCCCTGCGTATCAAAAGTAAGGTTCGATGTGGTAATATCTACACTTTTTCCTTCGCTATAGAATATGCCTCGCTTGTCGGTGATGTTGTCGGCAGTCCAAGTAGATTCATCGCTGCTGGGGAACTCGAATACACGCACCAAATTGCCTGTACCGCGGAATCCTGCCCATCCGCCACTAATGCCGCTTTCTGCACCTTGGTTACTTCCTCGTGTTCCAAGGATAATTGCTCCGATACCGTATGATTGTGCGGTTTCGCCGTCTGCCATAATGGGGAAAATGATTTCCTTATTGGCTGCTGTATTTTCACCGTTGTCTGCCATGAATAGTTCGGCATAGTTATCAGCAAGACTATAGCCTGCATTGATTACATTATTACAACGGGTGATGCAGTCGGTATAGCGTTCTGTACCGGTGTACACTTCTGCATTGAGGTACATGCGGGACAGCAAAGCGTCTACCGCTGCTTTTCCAGCGCGTCCATAATCAGCTTTCACTGGTAAAGCATCATAGATGGCAATCAATTCACTTTCAATCCAATTGAATAATTCAGCACGTGATAACTGTGTGGGTGTCAATGAATAGTTGGATTCAGTGATGAAAGGCGGACGTCCGAACAAGTCCATCAATGAATAATATGCCAATGCACGACAGAAACGGGCTTCGGCTGCATATTGGGCTTGATTGATTTCAGTGGGTGCGTTGCCGATGTTCTTCATGAAGTCGTTCACCAAAGCTACAATGTACATGGCGCGCTGGTAAGCTCCTTCAATAGGTTCAACTTGTGCCGTAGTCCATGTAATGGAGTTCATGGAAGAAACCCAAGCATCAGGCCATGCGTTCTTGGTTTCGTCAGTAGGGGTAGTCTGCAGGGTAAACCAGCAGCGGAGCAATACCGTATTACCTGGATCCAGTCCGGCAATGTCAGAATCGCCTGCACCGTTTTGTCCGGATAGCGCCCATACTGAATAGATTTTATTTAAAGCCATCGTATAGCTTTCAGCACTGTCGTATGCAACATTGGAAGTTACCACATTGGGATCCAACGGGAATACGTCAAGATCGTTTACGCAGCTTGTAAAAGAAAATAAACCAGCTGCAAGTAAGGATGTTGTGATATATTTCAGTTTCATAATTATCTAATGGTATTAAAAGTTAAGATTGAGTCCTAAAGTGAATGTGCGCGGACGTGGCCATATCGTACCGTCGATACCGTTTACACCAGGTATTTCTGGATCAAGTCCTGAATATTTCGAAATGGTGAACACATTCTGTACGGATGCACTGATGCGTCCTGAAATCTTATCGGTAAAGAACTTGTCGAAAGTGTATCCCAATGTGATATTATCCATCTTCAAATAAGAAGCGTTTTCCAAATAAAGGTCGGTCAATTTACCTTCAGTGCTGCTGGTGTACTTGAACCCATTAGTGTATTCTACGGCATCTTTGTTGATGTTGGACAAAGTTCCCAAACCTCCATAATTGTTGTATGAACCATTGTCGGCTGCTTGAGCATTAAATGCGTAGTTGCCGATGCTGGCACGCAAGTTAAAGCCCAAATCCCAGTTTTTCCATTGGAATTGTGAACTGAATCCCATATATACGTCAGCTAACGGGCTCTTGTTCGTGAAATAACGGTCACCATCGTCAATCGTACCGTTACCGTTACGGTCTACAATCGCATTTTGGATAGGGTTGCCATTCTCGTCATACACTTGTTGGTAAGTCCAGAATGTATAGGGAGCGTATCCTACTTGATGTCTCGATAATGGTGTGTTTGTACCAAAAGGTGCTGTTGCAGCTACAATACCTTCATAGTCAGGGTTGAACCCTGCAGTCAGTTTGGTTATTTTACTATCATTCCATGTTACGTTATAACCAATGTTCCAAGAGAAGTCTTTTGTTTGGATAGCTACGGCGTTGACATTGAATTCGACACCTTTATTCTCCATTTCACCCACGTTTGCGGTAATCTGGTTAGTGAAGTTAGTTCCAGCAGGTGCGCTAACCGTATTCAGCAAGTCTTTGGTCTTCTTGATGTAGAATTCCAAGCTACCGCTGATACGTCCGTTCAGGAATCCATAGTCAACAGCTACATTATATGTATGTGTTTCTTCCCATTTCAAGTCTGGGCTATAGCCATCGGGCTTTAATAGGAAAGTGCCGTTATACATTGTATTGGTGTTGCTGCTGATAGCGTATTTGGTAAGATACATATAGTCACCGATGTCTTGCTGTCCTGTTACACCATAACCTAAACGGAGTTTTAAGTTGGACAATACATCACGGGTATTTTCCATGAAATTTTCGTTAATGATGCTCCATGCCAAAGCTACAGAAGGGAACAGACCCCAACGGTTGTTTTCACTGAATCGTGAAGAACCATCGCGGCGTAAGGTTGCTGTTAATAAGTAGCGGTCCATTAAGTTATAGTTCAAACGTCCGAAGAAAGATACTAAGTAATTTTCCCACGGATTATGGCGGCTATCATCACGTAAATAACGTTGTTCGCTTTCGTTCCATGTCCAGCCTGTGGGGGCACTGATGCCTGCGAAATCTCCTACAGCCGGATTGGATTTTTGCTGTGTAAAGTCATTGTAGTAGAAGTGCTGCCAAGAGTAACCTACCATCAAGTCTACATTGCTTTTAATAGGTTCGAAGTAGTGTACATAGTTGGCATAGAAATCCAGCAAGTGGTTTCGGCGCAGATTGCTCCATGAACCTCCTTGTCCCAGCATGGGGAAGTCGGTATCTTTTGTTGCTTGGAATGAGTAGGGATTCACAAAGTTGTCTCCTGTGGTTTTGGCAACGTCATAACCTAAGTTCAGGTTCAGGCGCAGGTCTTCGAACCCGTGAATCTTGTAATCCAGCTGGATGTTGCCCAAACTACGTTTTGTAGTACCTTGGTTGTTTACATCGAGGAGCAGAGACAAAGGGTTGGTCGTAGCGTTCACATCTGGCATGTAAGTGCCATCAGCCTGTGTGTTTGTATGGTTATAGAAGCCGTTGTAACCGTTAAGACCTTCTGTATAGTTTCCTTCTGCATAGACGGGCTTGGTCGGGTCGTATGAAATAGCTGCACCTACTGCACCAGAATCTGCAAAACGGTTGTTATTGATAGTCCCTTTTACGTTGATGTCTATACTTAAATGGTCATCAAAAAACTTCGGGCTTAAGTTTACGGCTGCTGTATAACGCTCATAGTCAGATGTCTTTAGTGTACCACGTTCTTTGTTATAACCGAACGATACACGGAAAGGAAGGAAACCTGCCTTACCTGCAACCGCAATGTTTTGGTCGGTGCTTAAGCCTCCTTGGAAAATTTCATCTTGCCAGTCGGTGTTTACGTTGGGATACATGCCTAAATTGGCTTCGATGGTGTTGTACACGTCTTGTCCGGCATATTGATTCAGCATTGTTTGGCGGAATTCGTCGCCGTTCATCACGTTCACGCGGTTGTACGGATCTTTATAAGAATACGTGCTGTTATAAGTCACTTTAATCTTTCCTTCCGCTCCCTTCTTAGTGGTGATGATGATGACACCGTTTGATGCGCGCGAACCGTAGATAGCTGTAGCCGAAGCGTCTTTCAATACGGTGAACGTAGCAATATCGTTCGGGTTTACGGTTGCCAAGGCATTCGGCGTGCCCGGAGCAGCATCGTTAGAAACAGGAATACCGTCGATGACAATCAGCGGGTCGTTGCTGGCGTTCAATGAGGCGCCGCTACGGATACGGATAGTAGAACCTGAACCTGGACCACCATCACCGCTGGTAACAGAAAGTCCCGGCACTTTTCCTTGCATTAATTCTTGAGGAGAAGTAACCGCACCGCGGTTGATTTCTTCAGCTTCGATGGCTACAACCGAACCACTCAAGTCGCTTTTCTTTACCGAACCATAACCGATGACTACCACGTCTTCCAGCATTTGGCTATCGTCTTCCATTACTACGTTCATGTTAGCCGCTGCAGGAAGTTCCTGGGTTTTATATCCGATAAATGAGATGACGATAATGTCACCTTTTTGGGCATTAAGGGTAAAATTACCGTCGAAATCGGTAATCGTTCCATTGGTGGTACCTTTTACCACTACACTGGCTCCGATGACGGTTTCGCCTGTTTTGTCTTTCACTACTCCGCTGACCGTAATGCTTTGCGCAAAGGCTTGTACGGAGAACAGCATTCCCGCCAGCCATAGCAGCAGGAGCTTGTTTCGTCTTTTCAAATCTTTCATTTTCATGTTTATTAGTTTAAGTATGAATAATAAAATTGGTTCTCTCTTTCTGTAGCCTCCTCTAAATCCCCTCCCAGAGGAGGGGACTTGTGGATGCTTTGTTTATGTATTTACCTATTGAAGAACTATGTGTTTCTTTTTACAAATCCAACTAATCCTGAAAAAATCAATCTTTTATTTCCTTTATCGATATCGCGTATCCTCCGCCGATGCCGGCTTTCAAATTCAGCTTGGTCTTGGCGGTCACTTTCTTTTTGGTAATGGTATATGCCTGCGGGTTGTTGTTCCATGCGGTGCCTTTTGCATCGGCATAGATAGTTGCCTCATATTTTTTGTCCGGATCGAGGAAGTCGAGCGTAAGCTTCGACTCGTGTCCGTTATATCCTGCCGAACATCCTACGTACCAGTCGTTCGAATGCTTGTCTTTACGGGCGATAGTGACATACTCTCCCGGTTCAGCTTCCAGATATTCAGTCCTTTGCCAATCTACAGGCACGTCTTTGATAAACTGGAAAGCATCCATGAAACGCTCGTAGTTTTCCGGCACATCGGCAGCCATTTGGAGCGGACTGTACATCGTGACATACAAAGCAAGCTGGCGCACAAGGGTAGAGCGTACACGCGACGTATTGGTCGGATTCATTTTGCTGCAATCTGTTTCGAAAATGCCCGGTGTGTAATCCATCGGTCCCCCTACCAGACGGGTAAACGGAAGGATAGTCGTATGGTTTACATTGCTTCCGCCGAATGATTCGTATTCCGTTCCGCGGGCTGATTCGTTACCAATAAGATTCGGATACGTACGGCACAAGCCGGTAGGACGCACTGCCTCGTGGGCATTGACCATAATCTTATAGTCTGCCGCCTTGGTCACGGCGTAGAGATAATGGTTTACCATCCATTGTCCGTAGTGATGCTCGCCCCGCGGAATGATGTCGCCTACATAACCGCTCTTTACCGAACTGTAGCCATTGTCTACCATAAACTGGTATGCCTTGTCCATGTGGCGTTCATAGTTGCGTACCGATGAGGAAGTTTCGTGGTGCATCATCATCTCGATGCCTTTACCAGCTGCATAACGGTGGATTTCCTGTACATCGAAGTCGGGATAAGGGGTTACAAAGTCGAATACATAATCCTTGCTCTTTCCGAACCAGTCTTCCCAGCCTTGGTTCCAACCTTCCACCAATACGGCATCGAATCCATGCTTGGCTGCAAAGTCGATGTAGCGTTTTACGTTTTCGGTGTTGGCAGAGTGCTTGCCGTTCGGTTTGGTCTGCAAATAATCGGTTTCGCCCAATTTCACACTGTATACATCATCGGTATAAGCCCATGTGCCGCGTCCGGTAATCATATCCCACCATACGCCTACGTATTTTACGGGGTGAATCCATGACGGGTCGGCTATCTTGCAGGGTTCGTTTAAGTTTAAGGTGATGCGTGAAGCAAGAATGTCGCGTGCATCATCACTTACGATAACGGTACGCCAAGGCGAATTGCATGGAGTCTGCATGTAGCCCTTATCCCCTTTGGCATCAGGAGTCAACCAGGATTCAAATACCATATTCTTGTCATCCAGGTTCAGGCTCATGCACGAATAATCTACCAATGCCGCTTCGTGCAGGTTGATGTAAAGTCCGTCATCGGTCTTCATCATCAGTGCAGTCTGTACGCCGGTAGGAGAGAATACATATTGCGATGAGTTGGGGGTAACTGCTTCTTTCATCTTGCTACGGATTTCTGACAGGCGCGAAGTCGTGTAGTCATATTCCTGCGTGTCATAATCGCCCGGAATCCAGAAAGCAGTGTGGTCGCCACTCATAGCGAATTGCGAATGCTCTTCCTTTATAACGAAATAGTTTAGGTTTTGTTGTTGTGGAAATTCATAACGGAATCCCAGTCCGTCATTAAAGAGGCGGAAGCGGATAACGATGTAACGGTTGTTCATAGGCTGGTCGAGGGTAACTTCCAGCTCATTGTAGTGGTTGCGTATTTCGCTTTCTTCGCCCCATACCGGACGCCACGTTTCATCGAATGTAGAGGTGCGTGTGTCTTTGATTTTAAATCCGGTCATCAGATTAGCCCGTTTGTCTACTCCGGCTTTGTCTTTCATTTCGGTCCATTCGAAGTCGGTTTTCTTTTCGGGGTCTTCCCGTTTCAGTTCCAATCCCAATGTACTGGGCTTAATGACTGTTTTTTCTTTAAAGGTAAGGTCGTACACAGGTGCGCCTTGCTCATTGAGGCTGAAGTTCATCACCAGATTTCCGTCCGGCGAAGTCAACTTTTGCGCGCTTGCACAAAAGGCGAAGCCACACATTGCCATGAGGGCAAAACTTTTCTTGATGTTCATACGTTATCAGGTATTAAAAGTTAATGAAATTTGCGTTACAATTTTCTGAAAGCAAAATTATGTGTCTTTCAAACGATTTCTTCCCGTATGACGGAAAATATAAAGATGCATAAAGCGTAATTTATTGGTAATTAGTACGCTAAGCGTTATTTATAAGTGATAAAATAGAAACGGGATTTAAATGAAGAATGAAGAATTAAGAATGAAGAATAAGACATAAAGGTATTCTTCATTCTTAATTCTTCATTCTTCATTTAATTGAACTCCAGCAAGAGGATTTCCCTCGGTTGCAATTCCAATGTCTCGCCCAATGTTACGGTACGTCCGCTTAGAAAATCTTTGGCTTCCGCTTGAGGCAGGATTTCACGGTACGGAGTGAGATTGAGCGTCTGAGCCTGACCGGTTCCGTTCATCATTACCACCACCGAACGTCCGTCGTACTTGCGTTCGTACACATACGTTCCGCTTTGAATGGAATAATGCTTCAACGAACCTTTTCCCAATACGTCATTTCCCTTGCGCCAGTTCAAAAGCTTACGGGTAAAGTCGAAGGCTTCTTTTTGCAAGCCTTTGCGTCCTTCGGGAGTAAAGCTGTCCGTAGCGTCCCCTGTCCAGCCTCCGGGGAAGTCTTTGCGCAAGTCACCGTCTCCTTTCGCCTTGTCACCCGTCATCAGGATTTCAGTTCCGTAATAGATTTGCGGAATGCCTCGTGTGGTAAGTAGAAAGGCCAGAGCCTGCTTATAGCGGTTGATGTTTTGCGCTTTTTCGTCATCGGTAGTAAAGCGGGCGGTATCGTGATTATCGAAGAATGTCAGCAGGCTCATCGGATTGGCATATACCAAGTCTTGTGTCTGATAATCATACAGTTTGTACAATCCTTCTGCCCATTCGGTCGTTTCTTCATCGAAAGCCTGGTTCATCAGTCCCTGCAAGGGGAAGTCCATTACGGTAGGCAGATTAGAATTCTTCGGAGCAGCCAGTTTGCTGTCTTTTTGCCAATAGGATACCAACACGTTGCTGTTCAACCAGGTCTCGCCTACTATATTAAAATAAGGATACTCGTCCAATACTTCCTTACACCATTGACTCATGAAATCGTAATCGGCATACGGATGAGTGTCCTGACGGATACCGTTGATGCCTGCATATTCTATCCACCAGATGCTGCTTTGGATAAGATAGCGTGCCACGTGGCGGTTGCGCTGGTTCAGGTCGGGCATCACTTGGGTGAACCATCCGTCGGTGGCGATTTTCTTCTCATACTGGCTGGCATGTACGTCCATTACACTTGCCGTCTTGAATGAGGTTTGTACGTATTCGGAATGGAAGTTGAACCATTCTTTCGATGGCTTGTCGCGGAACAGGTAGTTTTCGCTTCCGCAATGGTTGAATATCATGTCCATAACGACTTTCAGTCCTTTGCTGTGTGCCTGGTCAACCAAAGTCTTGAACTCTTCGTTTGTTCCGAAACGGCGGTCTATCTGATAATAATCCGTGATGGCATAACCGTGGTATGAGCCGCTGGGCATATCGTTCTCTTGTGTGGGGTTGAGCCAGATGGCCGTTACGCCCAGGTCGGCAATGTAGTCTAAATGGTTGGCAATACCTGCCAAGTCACCTCCATGACGCGCGAACGGGTCATGGCGGTCTACCTTGTTCTCTTTCATGCCTTCTACAATGTCGTTTTCCGGATTGCCGTTGGCAAAGCGGTCGGGCATAATCAGGTAAAGCACGTCTTCGGAAGTGAATCCTTGTATGTCGCTCCCCTTGCGCACACGTTGCTTCAATTCGTAAGAGACAGCCGTTTTCTTTTTCCCTTGAGTCAGGACGATATCGAATGTCTGTGCGGGAGCATCCGTCAGGTCAAGATAAAGAAAAAGATAATTCGGGCTGTCTTGCCTTACGGTTTCTTTCAAGACGATGTTCTTGCCTGTAACCGAAACCGCAGACGTAGCGATGTTCTTGCCATAAAGCATGATTTGAAGCTCGGGATTTTTCATTCCTGACCACCAGAAGTTAGGGGCTATCCGGTCGATTTCCGTCACCGGAGCCGCTTTGCTGAATCCCAAGAAAGCAAAGGCGGCAAGCAGGGTAAGCCATAGTTTTTTCATGATAATAATTGTTTTATGATAGTATGAATTAATGTTAATGCCATCATGCCTTGATGCATATATCGGCGTAAGCCAATGCAAGTATATGCGTAGGCTGATGCAAGTATGTGCATAGCCCGTTGGAACTATTTACTTTTCTTTTAAACAAAAATAGGAAAATAGAGGAATATTTCGTATATTTGGAAGCGGAATATAAGTGGGGTATGTTATTAAATCAATGAGAATAAGAAAGTTATCTTAAATTTAAAGATGAAAAATATAAATCAGATTGTATGAAAAAAACTATTATATTAATTGTATTGTCGCATGTTCTTGCATTTGCTTGCATGGGGCAGTCTTCAAACGAACGGATTCTGAAAGAATTGGACGAAGTAATCGGGAAGAAAAAAGAGCACTGCGAAGAACGGGAAAGAACGATAGCCCAACTAAAGCAACGCCTTGCCAACGAATACGATAATGCACAAAGATACACAATCTGTAGTGAACTGTTTACTCAATACTTGCATTATCAGGCGGATTCCGCCTTGCATTATGTCGATGAGATGGAACGGTATGTCGGTTCGGCAAAGCCACAGAGAGCGGAAGCCGACGTGATTATCAACCGTGCCGATGCGATGGGCGTTATGGGAGCATATAACGAAGCCTTACAGACTTTAGAGCAGATAGACCGCAACCTGGTAACTCCGGACGTGCGGTTGAAGTATTACTACGCCATGCGTACCTATTACGGCTGGATGGCGGATTACACCATTATCCTTTCGGAAAAGGAAAAATACATCCGCAAGACCGCCTGCTACCGTGATTCGGTGCTGATGCTGGTGCCCGAAGGTCCCGGACGGAGCATTTCGCTGGCTGAAAAGATGTTGCTCGAATCGCAATTCGATGCCGCCATTCCAGTACTGAACAAAACCTTGTCCGCTCCGATGAGCATGCAAGAAAAGGCATACGTCAACTATACACTGGCATCAGTCTATGAAGCGAAAGGCGATGTCGAAATGCAGATTTATTATTTGGCCCAGACCGCCATTATCGACCTCACCATGGCAGTGCGTGAATACGCTTCCCTCCAGCGGCTGGCATGGGTTCTTTACCGGCAGGGAGATATCGAACGGGCTTACCGCTACCTTCGTTGTTCAATGGAAGATGCTGTTGCATGCAACGCCCGTTTGCGTTTTTTAGAAGTGACTGAAGTGTTTCCCATCGTCAACGATGGCTACTCTGACAGTGTAGCGAACGAACGGCGTATGATGAATATCTTTTTCTTTACGTTGGCGGTGATAGCGCTGCTGCTCGTCATCGTAGCGTTACGCCTGTATTCATGGAACAAGAAATTATCGCTCATGCGGGTGAATCTTTCGGCGGCTAACGAAGAACTGAAGACGGTGAACGAAAAGTTGGCGCAAACTGGTAAAATAAAGGAAGTGTATATTGCCAGATATTTGGATAAATGCGTAAGTTATCTCGACAAACTGGAGCAATACCGGCGTTCGTTGGAAAAACTGGCAATGGCTTCACGCATCGATGATTTGTTCAAGACTATCCGTTCCGACCAGTTTTTGCGCGATGAACGAAAGAATTTTTATATGGAATTCGACAAGTCTTTCCTCGAACTCTTTCCTAATTTTATTGATGATTTCAATGCATTGCTAACGGACGACGGGAAAATATACCCCAAAAAAGGAGAGCTTTTGAGTACGGAGTTGCGTATTTTTGCCCTGATCCGCTTGGGGGTAACTGATACAGCCCGTATAGCTCATTTCTTAGGCTATTCGCTTGCTACGGTATATAATTACCGCAGCCGTATCCGCAATAAGGTGAAAGTAAATAAAGAAGATTTTGAGCAGGAGGTGATGAAGTTGTAGAACACGCCAAGCATGCTTTTGGATGAACATAAGTGAGTCGGACGTATCTTATGAAAACGAATATATACTGCAACTGCTGATGAATATATACTGCAACTGCTGATGAATATATACTGCATCTGCTGATGAATATATACTGCATTGGCAAAGGCAGTACTACTGCGTTATTTGCATCCAGAGCAAGTTGCGGACATTTATCAAATTGGGCAAAATGCGGATAATCATATTATACTATATGCGGTATTGTGCATTTTAATGAAACATAACTATTCACCACAGAGACCACAGGGTACCACAAAGGAACACAGAAGAATAGGTCAATAAACAATATGCTCATGTGAAAATAAATTAGCACATTGCCCTATTATTCATTGGCACATTAAGAAGCTGTTTTGAATTTATCGTGCGATGATTTGGGATGAGTTTTTGAGGCATTTTCGCTTTTGTGATGAGGAAGATAGCGGGCTATCTGACGAAGAACAGGAGCGGAAAGGACCAAAAAATCGCCCAAAGCACACACGAAAACGGATACATCAAGCCAAGAAAAACTTTTTGGAGAAATTCAAAACAGCTTCTTAGTAAATATCTTGTTCTGATGAAGGTGCCTGGACGGATTTTGCCTGTTCGGGTGTCGGTTCATTCATGTTTTCGAATACGAGTGTTTGTTTTCCGTAAACGGCATGGTTGACCTCCATCTTGATGCCTTTGGCACGGTCAATCGGGAGTGTGTTGAGATTATAGCATACCACTTCCGTTCCGGGATTGAACACGTCTGTCGTGTCGCCATATGTGTTGTAGCGGTATTCCAGATGGATATATCCGTCTTCTCCTATCTCTTGTTCATCTGCATGTCTTATCAGGCTGACCCGGTGCTTTTTCTCCAGTGGCATTTTCATATCGAACAGCATGTTCATGTATCCTCCTGCTATCCATGCTTCACGTACATAGGCTGGGTCGTTGGCATATTCGTTCTCGTTTTCATTAGTCAGGTCTTCTACCGTTTTGGTCAGAAAAGTGCGTAGCTGTTCTGGCTTGATTCCCACATCGTATCCGTAATAATTGTCATATAACGGGTTGAAGACCAACAGTCCGCGTGTACCTTCTGTTATCTGATACCCCCATATTCCCGAAGCAGCGGGATACATGGTTCCCCATGTGTCGCCTGTAAAAGTATAGATTCCATCACTCTCTACATGTATGGTCACCCAGTCGTAGGCAATATCACCGATAGAATATCCGTCTCCGTCATCGCATGAGGTTTGAAGCATGCCTATTGTCAGTGCACAGAGACCCATTGCGTATTTCAATAATCTTTTCATATTTGTGTGGTTTTACTATTCAATAAGTAAAGACGGAAAGAGTTTGAATACTGCATGCATTTAGCATAAATTAAGGAAATATCGGGGGGATAAAAAAGATGCAGATATACATTGGGACAGCGGTTTGGGAAATTCTCGACAAACCTTGCTGTGTATGTATATCTGCGTCTCGTTTTTTAAGAATATGAGGGGTAGGTTATTGGGCTGTTGAGTCTGTTGCTGCCGGTGTGGTAGCCTGTTCGGTCTGGGGTGCAGCAAAGCCTTCGGGGGCATTTAACGGATTTGTTTTCTGTTCCTGAACAGCCTGATCCATGATTACGGACGAACCTTGAGTGGCACTTGGCAATACATAAGCAGCTGCAACACTTAAAACTACCATGAAAACAGCCAGTCCCCATGTCAGTTTTTCAATGAAATCGGTTGTTTTTCTTACACCCATAATCTGATTGGAAGAAGCAAAGCTGGAAGCCAATCCTCCTCCTTTTGAATTCTGTATCAATACCACAAAGCACATTAATACAGATGCCAGTACGATTAATCCAACTAATAATAAGTACATTTTCTTTTATTTTGATTTAGCGTTAATAATCAATTTTTCCAAAAATCTCATTTGGTCTGCAAAGTAAGCATTTTTTTTTGGATATTTCAAATTTAATTTCTTGATAATTTCAAGAGCTTTCTCATAACGGTGCTGTTTGACGTATATTTTAGCCAAAGTTTCGGTAAAATAGTTTTCATCGTTTTCGGTTTCTGTCTGTGCTTCTTCATCATCCGGTTCGTTTTCTTCCTGTAGGGATGGAGCAGCGGGCGTTTCGTGCGACTGTGTATTTTCGATAAAACGGTCTATCAGTTCCTGGCCCTTCATTGGAGTGACTTTTTCAGGCTTTGTTCCTTCCTTCAGCAGTATGGTTGCATAGTCCATGTTGGCTTCTGCAGGAAGGGGCAGGTCATTTCCCAAGGATTCGGGTGTGCCAGATAAGAAACGGTCGATGAGGTCGAGGGTGCGGTCTGTATCAGAAGCATTTGCTGGTGTTTTCTTGTCGTTCGTATGCTGTTTGATGGAAAGACGTTCACCTTCGATGAAGTAGAAAAGTACACTCAGGTCGGCAATGTAGAGTGCGCTTTTCTGTAACTCGGCTTTAAAGTCGGGGCTTTGTAGCAGATACAGGTTCTTGAGGTAAAGTAAACGTGCCGTCTGAAAGTAAGGATAGCGCGACAAAAGTTCGCGTAGTTGCTCCAGGCTTTCTTCCGATAACGATTCGGGATGTAAAATCCACTGTTGTAGGTTTTCTTGTATCATTTTTACCAGTTAGCCACAGTAGCATTAAATATTTGGTCTACAATCTCATCAATCATTTCACTCACCAGTCCTTCTTGCACAGAAGAAAGCTGCTGGCTGGCATCGTATTCACGGCTTGCCGAGAACTGTTGTTCAAAGTCTTCGGCATGATTGGTATTGTTGACAAAACGCACATTGACGGTCATGCGCAATTCTGCCATTGTAGAATAACCGTCGGAACCTACACCTTTATTATATGCGTCGTAATTGGTTATTTCGCCCGAAAGTTCCAGGTCGCCTCCCTGACGTGCCTGTTTTAAACGGGTTTGCCGCATATAGATGTCTTGCAAAGCCGTGTTGAACATCGATTCCATCGGACCCCAGACAAAGGCTGCCGAACGGTTGGGAAAGTTTTCGAATGAAATGGTTTTTACTTTGTCGTAGTTGATAGATGCTCCATTAAACTTATACGAGATGGAGCAAGCTGTCAGTATGCAGGCAAAGACTGCACACATGCCTATAAGTTTACTGCGTTTTTTATTCAAGTCCATATTCTTTGATTTTTCGGTAAAGTGTACGTTCTGATATTTTCAAGTCGGCAGCAGCGTTTTTGCGTCTGCCATGATGTCGCTCCAAAGCTTTGCGGATCATTTCTTTTTCCACGTCTTCCAATGCCAGGTTTTCTTCTACATATTCTTCGGTATCTTGTACCTCTGAAGGCTCTACGGGGGTGACGTTGATAGGGTGCTCTGTTGCAGATACAGGTTTGACTACCACAGGCGATTCGGGTATGACATTGACTGTATTTTGCAGATAGTGTACCGGCACCTCAGTGGGTTGTGACACGGTAGAGCTGGGGTGTTCGGCCATAATGTCATGAACTAGTTTTTTCAGTTCGGTTACATCCCGGCGCATGTCAAACAAGACCTGATACAGGATTTCGCGTTCGCTTTCGAATCCTTTTTTCTCAGATGCATGGATGCCTAATAAGGCAGGCAGGCGTGACTCTGGCTGTGGAGGCAGGTAGCTCTGCAATATGGCGGGAGTGATATCCCGATTGGTTTCCAGGATGGATATCTGTTCGGTGATGTTCTTCAGCTGGCGGATATTGCCTGGCCACGGATAGTGAACCAAAAGCTGCTTGGCTTCTTCCGTAAGTTGGATGGCGGGCATATGGTATTTTTCGCCAAAGTCTGAGGAAAATTTCCGGAACAACAAGACAATATCTTCTGTACGTTCCCGCAAAGGCGGGACTTTGATAGGCACTGTGTTCAGGCGATAGTAAAGGTCTTCACGGAATCTTCCTTCGGCAATGGCATCGGTGAAATTGACATTGGTCGCTGCTACAATGCGTACATCTGTTTTTTGTACTTTTGACGAACCTACCTTGATGTACTCGCCTGATTCGAGTACCCGGAGAAGGCGTGCCTGTGTCGATAAGGGGAGTTCGCCTACTTCATCAAGAAAAATTGTTCCTCCGTTTGCTTCGGCAAAGTATCCGTTACGGTCGCTGATAGCGCCTGTAAAGGCTCCTTTTTCGTGTCCGAACAATTCGGAATCGATTGTTCCTTCGGGGATGGCGCCACAATTGACGGCTATGTAAGGACCGTGTTTACGGCGGCTGAACTGATGGATGATTTGAGGAAAACTTTCCTTACCTACACCGCTCTCACCGGTTACTAATACTGACAGGTCGGTAGGAGCTACTTGTATAGCTATATCAATGGCACGGTTCAGCCCCTCGGTATTTCCGATGATGCCGAACCTGAGTTTTACGCTTTGGATTTCTGTCTTATTCATATGGGTGACTTCTTTATATGACAAAATTACAAAAATCTTGTTATATCCAGCAATTTTGGCAGCTTTTTATTTGGTGTTAAGAGCCTGGTCACCTTTTTAGAATACGGTACGAATCATGAAACGGATGCCCCATTTATTGGCGGTAGGCAGGTTATTATAATTCAGCCGGCGTACATATTCAATATGCAGTAACTTGAAGATATTGTGTATACCTGCTGTGATTTCTACATACGGCTTATGTGGATCCATCACATAACTGGAGTAATCGTATCCTCCGGCGGCATTGTAATGTCCTGGAAACATCATTAAGACGTTATCGTTGCGGTTTTGTTCCAGGAATGGATTGTTTTTGTCGGTCAGTTTTCCCCAAAGGCATTTCACGCCGATAAATTCACGCCATTTCAGCTTTTTGAGCAGAGGAATGCGGTTGAACAGCTTGCCTTGCATGTTCCACGATACATCAAGCGAGGCATAGCGGTCGTTCAGAAACTCCATGTTATTGATAAGATTGAATGTTTCTTCTTGAATGATGTACGACAAGTTGGCTGCCGGCATAATCAAGAGGGGGAAAGGTACCTTGTTCCACTGGATGCCGCCTTTCAGGTATACATCAATATTTCCCCAAGAGTTGAGCCAAAAGCGTTTGTAGGCACTGAAATCGGTCATATTGTATGTATAGTCACTTCCCAGTATACCTTTCACGGAAAGGGTATGCTGAATGGAGAATACCGGTGCATCCAGATTTACCGGCAGGCGGCGTTGTTTGGTATTGACAAATGTTTCTCCCGGTGCATAGCGGAAAGCTATCGAAGCTTCGGCAACGGTAATATCGTGTGTGTTGAATGGTGAATGTACCCATTCCGTACCCGATAGCCTGCCGTTTGCAATGGCAGATTGCAGTTGCGATTCGCCAGCCATGGTGCGGTAGAACAATTTTCCGCATGGCTCATAATTGGCATAGCGCACAAAGGCGGTAGTCTTGAAGCCGAATTCGCGTTCGCGTTCGTATTTAATGGTGGCTTTCCGTTCGTAATTGTATTGGTCTACCGTACATACTTTCAGCGATGTAAACACGTTGTCTTTGTCGGTATGGATAAATTTGTCGGAAGGCAGCATGTTGTCATACTGGTAGGTGAACGTCATCGAATGTTTCGGAAATTCGCGCGGAAGGTATTCTTTCTTGTCGAACGAATATTCCACTTCACCCATATACTTCGACCGCTTGTCTTTGAATCCGTAAGCATAATATCCTTTCAGGAAAAGGTGTGGATTCAAGTTGGCTGTAGTTTGTGCCGATGCACGCAGGCGTAACCCGTCAATGTAGTTAGAGGTAATCATGGTATTGATAGGACCTATATCTACCTTGCTGTCGGGGGTACTGGTTTCCACAAAATTCTCGATAAGTGCTTTTAAGAAAAACATGACGTATTTGAAACCTTTTATTTTGGTCAGGTCGTCCACAAAACTGCCCATACGTTGTTCCGATTGGGTCAAGTCTTCTTGCCTGTACTTGCTCCAGAATTCATTGTCGCGCATCATGGCATTTACATCCTTTATTTCTTTTCCTTTTTGTTTGAAAAGTCTGTTGGGTAAAGGGTCAAAGTTGAAGTCGAAATACCGGGTGGTCCGTCTTACTAGAAAGCTTCCCAGTACTTTTTTCAGGTAAGACATTTCGCACAGCATATCATCTTCCAGCAAGGTCCATTCTCCTGTGGGCAGTTCGCCGAACTTCTGGTCAATCACCATGTGGTCGACAAAGTTGATATCGGTTTTCTTTGGCAGGTTCAACTGGCATTGTTTGACACGATAGGTAGAGTCGGCAAGGATATACAGGCTTCCTGTAAATCCGAAGTCTTGTGAGTTGTTGGGCACGAACGAGAGGCGGAAACACTTGTCGCGCTCCACATAAATGGTATCCATGATATAGAACTTGTAAAACCGGATACCTGCTTCCGATATCGGGCTGTCGAACGGATATTGAAGAAAACGGAAACGGTCTTGGTAGATGTCAATATCCTGAAAGACGTCTTTCAGGACAGTTGTAAGCATTTCGCCGGTACTGAACAGCTCGTTCACCCCCGTAGAGTTGATGCCACGTACATAGGTCTTTTCCGAATGCGGTTCTTTACGGTATACGTTTTCATAGACGGTTTCGTCGACCGAAAGGGGAAGGATGTTCTTGCCTGTTACGTCGCATACCTCTACCTGGTCGCGGAAGAAAGGATATTGCTTGAATAGCCAGGATTCGCGTAAAGTGTCTGCCGTGATGTTGTTTTTGGCAAACATGATTTTCTGGTATTTATAATATTGGTAGAAATCCTTCTGCTTCAAGTCTGTTCTCCGCTTCGAAGCAATGACTTTCTTTATCATTTCTACGGCAGGATTGTTCTTGCGGGAGTATTTTTCTTTTTTAGGCCGTATGATGATTTCGTCAAGCATCTGGTCTATTTCTTTCATGCTGACGTTCAGTTCGCTTGTTTTTGCTGATACGATGATTTCTTGTGTTTCGTATCCTACCATGGAAAAAGTCAGTTTAGTCCATCCTGCATGGTATGCAATCGAATATTCGCCATCATTATTTGTTACAGTTCCCACTCCTTTCCCGTCGTAATATATATTTAAATAAGGAATAGGTTCGCCTGTATTTGCGTCGACAACCACCCCATGAATCTGGGCTGCAATCTCCATCATACAGAACCAACCTATAAATATAAGGAGTAATCGTTTCACCATATCAATAATCTTACTACGCTTTTTATTAAATTTGAAAACGAAGGCGAAATTACACCACTTTCTTGTTTCTGACAAATGAAGAACGTTGAAAACTGATAAATAAACCGACTTTTATGTAGTATTAACCATTATTAATTTAGATTTTAAGGAAAGACATTTCAAAGAAAAACCGTACTTTTGTAGGCTCTTACAGAAGAGACTTCAAGGTGACAGCTTGTCGGTTAATAAACAAGAGTATGCAGAAGATACCTTTTTTTCATCAGTTGATAGCAAGTGGATTCGGTAGCGGATACAGTCCGGTGGCTCCAGGTACGGCAGGTGCCCTTTTGGCAATGTTGGTATGGTGGGGATATGCGTCTTTGCTCGATTATGTATTTATACAGGTTATAACAGCATCGTTGGTCGTTGTCTTTACTGTATTAGGTGTATGGTCGGCTGGCGTATCCGAGAAATATTGGGGAGCCGACCCGTCACGGGTAGTCATTGATGAGATGGTGGGAACCTGGATCGCTCTCTTGGCTGTGCCTGCTCATGGGCATTGGGGATACATGGTTGCGGCATTTCTGTTATTCCGCTTTTTTGATATCCTCAAGCCGTTAGGCATCCGGAAGATGGAGCGTTTCCGGGGAGGATATGGTATTATGGCAGATGATATATTGTCGGGCATTTATGGGCTGATAGTTATTTATTTTTATAGATGGATTGTGACGTGAAGGACTGGCTTATAGGTTTCACTCAGGGGAAAGGTTTGTTTATGTTTATCCGTGCCCAGCTTTCGGCACAGGTAGCGACTGTTGTCGATTTTCTGGTCAGTATTGTACTGAATCAGGGATTCGGCATCTATTATGTTTATGCTACCTTGACAGGCTCGGTCAGCGGAGGATTGGTGAATTGCGCCATTAATTATAAATGGACTTTCCATACTGAAGATTGCGGTCCGATGTATGTGTTGTTTAAATATCTTCTGGTCTGGTTGGGAAGTATTGGGCTTAATTTGTGGGGCACATACCTGCTGACCGAATTTCTGACGATGCAACAAAGTCGTCTGCATCTGACAGACTCTACCGCTTTTATTCTTTCGAAGGTTATTACTTCGGTAACGGTAGCTGTGTGTTGGAATTACAATCTGCACCGTATGTTCGTATTTAAAGATGCTCAAATAAATAATCGATTGAAAAACAGAATAAAACAAATCAAACACCGACATGGAAATAAAAAAACAAGCTAAAAAGATGCGGGACGCATTGCAGCAGTTTATTTATAAAGTGATAGACCCGCTGGTTCATGGAATGATAAAGATAGGTATTACGCCTAATATGGTGACAACTATCGGTTTCCTGGGAAACCTTGCAGGAGCCTGTATTTTGATTTATGCAGGGGCTCATCCGGACGAAACGCCCTATCGGCTTATTGCCTGGGCAGGTGGAGTGATATTGGTATCTTCTTTGTTTGACATGATGGACGGGCAGGTGGCACGCATCGGGAAGATGGCATCTACTTTCGGAGCCATGTACGATTCGGTACTTGACCGGTATAGTGAACTGGTGACATTGGGAGGTATTTGTTTTTGTCTTATCGGGCATGGCTATCTGGCAGGTGCCGTTATAACTTTTGCCGCTTTAATCGGTTCGCTGATGGTAAGTTACGTGCGTGCCCGTGCCGAAGGATTGGGGCTGGAATGTAAAATCGGGTTTATGCAACGTCCCGAACGTGTCGTGCTGACCAGTGTAGCTTTGCTGGTATGTGGTATCACGGCGACTTGTGCCCGCGGGCTTTCGTTTGATGCCATGCTGATTCTGATTATACCGATGGCATTTATTGCAGTTTTTGCCAATATTACAGCATTGGCACGTATCGAATATAGCCGTCGTCAGCTGATAAAGTGATTTTGATATGGATTTTAAGAGACAATTGAAGGCAGATTTCCCTTCTGTCAGGGAAATCATTACGCTTGTGGCGGCACTTGCGGTGTGGATGGGTGTTACTGCTGTGTTTGTTGGGATACGTCCCGAACATTGGTTAATGACACTTTTGCTGATAGTCTTGTTTTTTTCCGGTTCTTTTACACGTAAGCTGGCAATTGCCTTATTGCCGTTTGTCGTTTTTGCCATATCGTATGACTGGATGCGTATCGTGCCTAACTATGAGGTTAATCCGATTGATGTGAAAGGATTGTACGAAGCCGAGAAGCATCTCTTCGGCATTGCTACTGCACAAGGGATACTGACACCTAATGAATTTTTTGCGGTTCACCATTGTGCGGTTATGGATTTTATGGCAGGAGTGTTTTATTTGTGCTGGGTGCCGGTGCCGGTCTTGTTCGGGCTGGGACTTTATTTTACGCGCCAGCGCCGGGTCTATCTTCATTTTGCACTGGTATTCCTCTTTGTCAATCTGTTGGGTTTTGTCGGTTATTATATTCATCCTGCAGCTCCACCCTGGTATGTCATGCATTATGGTTTCGAACCGGTTCTCAACACACCGGGCGATGTGGCTGGGTTGGGACGCTTTGATGAGATGACGGGACTTACGGTCTTTCATGGGTTGTACGGCCGTAATGCCAATGTCTTTGCTGCGGTACCTTCTTTGCATTCCGCCTATATGGTAGTTACCCTGTTTTATGCTTTCAGGGCGCGTTGTGCCTGTTGGCTTCGGTTGACGTTTACCGTTATCATGTGCGGAATATGGTTTACGGCTGTCTATTCCGGACATCATTATCTGATAGATGTGATGTTAGGTATCTTGTGTGCACTTTTAGGGATTCTTCTTTTTGAGCAGGGTTTGATGCGTATACCAGCCTTCCGGAGGTTTGTCGGGAAATACGTGGGATATATTTCTTAAGAAGCTATTTTGAATTTATCGCCCAAAGCACACACGAAAACGGATACATCAAGCCAAGAAAAACTTTTGGAGAAATTCAAAACAGCTTCTAGAATGACTGGACTGATTGTGTCGCCAATTTTTGCATCAAATATACATCCCGATAGCCTTCCCCGGTATGAACCCAGTCTTTCAGGGTACCGGTGAGGCTGTAGCCCAGCTTTTTGAACAGGCGGAAACTGGCTGTATTGTCACTCCGGATGTAGGCATACAGTTGGTGAATGCCCAACAGCCCGAAACAATGTTGTTCCAGTAAGCAGAGTGCCTCAAAGGCAATGCCTTGGCGACGGTAAGCAGGTTTTACAACAATGCCTGTCTCGGCGCGCCGGTGACGCGCGTCAAAGGCGAACACATCTATAATGCCTGCCACTTCTCCTGATGCATGTTCAATCATGAGGCGGAGTTGACCGTCGGCGAACAGGTCGTTTTGGTTTTCGGCGATGTATTTTTTCAACTGGTAACGCGAATAGGGACCTGTGGCAGGGCCGTTTTCCCAAAACGAGGCATCGTTTTCGAAAAACATCATTTCATCAATATCCTCAGGCTCTGGAGCGCGTAGGCTGATTTTACTGGAATGCAAGGACGGGTTCATTCGGACAGAGAGGTATCAGAGAGGTTTAATTCACTCAGCAGGCGTTCTTTGCCTGGAACGCAAAACAGTGAGGCTATTACGGTCATACCGGTGCAGAGCAATCCGGTGGTGTCCATCGTCCAATAGTAAGCAGACAGACTTGCAAGAGAGGCTACTGTGAGCAGGGCGATGCGTATTTCGCTCCACCGGCGGTAACTCTTTAGGGCATTCTTGAGAGGAAGGGCAGCGATGTGCCGTGTAAGTGACAGGTTGAAGAGGCGCAGCGACAGGGGGATGAGGCATATCGTGAGCAGGATGCTGGTTACCTGCATGATGTATTCCATCTGGGCATCGCCTGCAAAAAGCCCTTGAGGCAAGATGTCGCATTCATATAGCGCGGCGAGCAACACAGTCAGCACCCACATCAGGGCATATTCGGCTTTCAATATCCGTATCAGGCGTTTCAGTTCTTTTTCCATAAATCGTAAAATCGTAAATCGTTAAATCGTAAATTCAAATCGTGGTGCCCGTGAACACAATCCGGTTGGCGATGGAGCGTCCCAGCGTGACCTCATCGGTATATTCCAGCTCGTCGCCGATGGAGATGCCCCGGGCGATGATGGTCAGTTTCACGTTGTAGGGTGCCAGTTTGCGGAAGATGTAAAAATTGGTTGTGTCGCCCTCCATGGTCGAGCTGAGCGCCAGGATGACTTCCGACACGGTGCCTGCCTTCACCCGTTCCACCAGGCTTTCTATCTGCAGGTCCGAGGGACCGATGCCGTCCATCGGCGAGATGACTCCGCCCAGCACGTGGTACAGTCCGCGGTATTGCTGGGTGTTTTCGATTGCCATTACGTCGCGGATGTTTTCTACCACGCAGATGGTCGAGGCATCGCGCGAGGGATTGGAGCAAATCTGGCAGATGTCCGTGTCCGAAATGTTGTGGCACACCTTGCAATACTTCACTTCATGTTTCAGCCGGATGAGCGCATTGCCGAACGATTCCACTGCCTGCGTGTCCTGCCGCAGCAGGTAGAGCACCAGCCTCATGGCGGTCTTTCGGCCGATGCCGGGCAGCTTGGCAAATTCGTCTACAGCCTTTTCGAGTAATGCGGACGGATATTGTTGGTTCATCGTTTCTAATTTCCTTATCTGTTTCCGAGGCGCAAATGTACGAAAAATCCCGCTTCTTTAAGCGATGTGGCAAGGAAAACTTTCAAACGCAGCCTGTTGCCTTGCGGCTTTTGTCAGGCTGAAACGATGGTTTTAACCAGTGAAAACTGCGGTTTCAGCCTGTTGAAACTCCTGAAGCAGCTGGAAGTTTCGCGGGTGGCGATTGGTTGTCTGTGTGATTGTGGCTTTTTCAGTTGATGATGAGTTTGTACCCGATGCCTCGGACATTTACGATGCGGATGCGCTCGTCGCGCGAGAGCTTGTGGCGGAGTTTGGTGATGAATACGTGCAGGCTGCGCTGGTTGAAGAACGTATCGTTGCCCCATAACTCAATCAGGATGTCTTGCATCAGGGTCACTTCGTTCCGGTTTTCGCAGAGGCGGCGCAAGATTTCGCTTTCACGGTGGGAAAGTTCGGTTTCGCTTCCGAGGTACGAAAGGCGTTGGGTCGTGGCGTTGAAGCGGTATCTGCCTATTTCGAATTCCGTTGCGGGAGGTTGGTTTTCCGAGGCGGGATAACGGGATGCCCGTCCTAAGAGCGCTTTGATGCGCACGATGAGTTCCTGCATCCCGAACGGCTTTTTCAGGTAATCGTTCCCTCCTAATTCGAAGCCTTCCACCACATCGTTCGTGGCAGAGCGGGCGGTGAGGAAGAGGACGGGGGTCTGCTTATCTTGCCGGCGGATGCGGCGCACCATTTCGAATCCGTCCATGCGGGGCATCATCACGTCCGCCACCAGCACGTCGGGCTTTTCTTCGAAGAACCGCCCGAGCCCTTCTTCTCCGTCTTTCGCCAGGCGGATGCAGAAGCCTTGCCCTTCCAGGGTGTCTTTGATAATCAGGGCGAGGGTCTCTTCGTCTTCTACTAACAATACGTTGATAAGTGATTCTTCATTTTTCATGCTTCATTCTTAATTTAATCGTAAATTCGCTTCCTCGTCCCGGTTCGCTCTTCACTTCCACCGTTCCGCCGTGTTTCTCGGTCATGGTCTTCACGTAATACAGCCCGAGCCCGTAGCCCTTTACGTCGTGCAGGTTTCCGGTAGGCACACGGTAGAATTTGTCGAACACGTGGCGTTGCTTGTCGTGCGGGATGCCGATGCCTTGGTCGCGGACGGAGAGGATGAACCAGCTGTTTTCTGCGTGGCATCTTATTTCGACCCGTGCCTCGCCGGGCGAATATTTAATGGCATTGTCGATGAGGTTGCTCACGATGTTGCCGAAATGCGTGCGGTCGGCACATACGGCGAGTCCTTCCGGCTCGATGCGGAGGGTGATGCCGACGGGCTTGTCCGCTTTCAGCTTGTGCTGTTCGATAAGGGGCGCGATGACCTCTTCGGGCGGGAAGGCCTCTACGTGCAGGCGGAAGGTCTTCCGGCGTTCCATCGACATGCCGAGTATCTGCTCTACCAGCCCGCTTAGCCTCCGGAGCTGTTCCTGGCAGATGCGCAGGTAGCGTTCCCGCTTAGCCGGGTCGGTTCCGGTTCCGAAATTGAGCAGGGCGTCGCACGCAGCGTATGCCACGGCGATAGGGGTTTTCAGTTCGTGGGTGATGTTGTTGGTGAAGTCGCTTTTCATTTCTTCCAACGTCTTTTGGCGCAGGAGGGTGCGGATGAGGAAGCCGAACGCAAGCCCCAAGATAACCAGTATCAGCGCCGAGGCGGTGAGGATGCCTGCCATTTGGGTGAGCACGATGCTTTCGATAGGCTCTAAGGTGAGCTGGTAGAGCCAATTGCCGTGCCGGTCGTAACTGTAATCGTAAATAATGGCTTTCGACGAAGGGAGGTAGCCTCCGGTGGTTTTGACATTGAGCGTGTCGGTGAACGTGTAGCTCGAATCGGCGGTGCTTCCCCGGTGCAGATACATCAGCCGGTAAGGGGCGTGGATGCCGATGCGGTGAAGTTCGGTGGCTAAGAGGCTGTCGAAGACGGCGAAATCGGGATCGCTCAGTACGTCCATGGCGGCGTGCAGCCCTTGCTGGAAGTTGGAGGCAAGTTCTGCGGTCGAGCTTTTGTTTTCGAAGAGGATAGAGGCGATGTCGGCTTGCAGGGCAGCTTGCGGGGCTTCGGCGGTATCGGCGGCGTTCCGCTCCCAAATAGAGACGCGGATGCTATCGCCCCGTTTCACGCTTTGGATAGTATGGGTCTTCGTGAACGCCCGTTCGTCGTCGTATCCGGTCGAGACGGTCACTTCGGCTTGTGCCAGCGAATCGTTTTGCAGGTTCCTGACGCGCACAATCATTTCGTTGTAATCGCTCGTGCGCAGGGCTTCGCGGATGTCTTTTTCCATTCCGCTCCGCTGGGTGCGGTAAAGGCTGGTCAGCCAATAGGCTTGGTAAGCGAATACGCCCGCCAGCGAGAGGATGACCAGCAGGGCGATGTATTTCAGGGGCAGTTTCATGCGTTGGTCTTTTTTTGATTCGTTATTTCTTGCGATTTCGTCCTGCATCGTGCAGGAAGCTTTCGCAGGTTGCGATTTGCCGCTGCCGTCGGGAGGACGTTTTCGCAGGTTGCAATTTGTCGCTCCCATCGGGAGGACGTTTTCGCAGGCTGCAATTTGCCGCTCCCGTCGGGAGGACGTTTTCGCAAGCTGCAATTTGCTGCTCCCGTCGGGAGGACGTTTTCGCAAGGCAAAGATAGGTCTTTCCGCTCAATCTTGCGGAAAACGGTAAGACTAAATAACACTTCCGGTAACACTCGGTAAGACGGAAGATAAGGCGGATTCCGCGGGAAATGCCGAATTTTGCCGTATCAAACAAAAACGGAAATACGATGAAACGAATGATTTTGATTATCGGGCTGGCAGCTTTCGGAACGGGGCTTCCGGCACAAGAAGCAGTAGACAGTTTATTGACGGGCGACGTGCAGACGGACAGCTTGTTTCAGGCTTTGCCCGAAGTGCTGGTGGAAGGCGAACGCCCCGTGGTAAAGGCATTGCCGGGGAGGCTGGAATACGACCTGCCCCGCATGATTGCGCAAAAACCGATAGACAATGTATATGATGCGTTGAAAGAGCTTCCGGGCGTGGTGGAGATGAACGGCGGACTGACGTTGGGGGCACGGGGCGTGACCGTTATCTTGGACGGAAAGGTGACGAACATGAGTGCCGAGCAGCTTTATTCCTTATTGAAGTCGATGCCCGCCAGCCGCATCGAGCGGGTAGAAGTGATGTACAATGCTCCGGCACGCTATCAGGTGCGGGGCGCGCTGATAAACGTCCGCCTGCGCCACCGCATCGGCGACCCCGGTTCGGTGCAGGGCGAAGCGTTTGCCAAGTACGACCAGCGGCACGAGGCTTCGTTCGAGGAGCGTGCCTCCTTATTATATAATGGAGGGAAACTCTCGATGGATTTCCTTTACTCGCATACGCACGGCAAGAGTTACAACACGACCGACAAGGAAGCCCGCCATTGGCAAGAGGCGGAGGACGAAACCTATCTCGTCCGCAATCACGAGACGGGACGCGGACGGAACCATACGCATACGTTCCGCCTCGGCGCCGATTACCGCTTTGCCGAGAACCATACGTTGGGCTTTGTTTACAACGGGAGTTACAAAACCAGCCATTACCGTCAATACACCACGGGCACGCAGACGGCAACGAACTTCGGGAGCGGGACTTCGTGGCTCCACAACGGACGGCTGGATTATCAGGCTCCGTTCGGGCTGAAGGCGGGCGTGGAGTTTACGTGGTATCACGCGCCGGGCAGCCAACGCCTCTCCAGCGAAATGGAGGGGACGGGCATGGACTTTTATACCGAAGACGCGCAGCGCATCAATGCCTGGAAGTTTTATCTCTCGCAAGAGCATCAGCTCGGCCGCGGCTGGGGGCTGAACTACGGAGCGGTTTATACAACGAGTGTGGATAATTCGTTCCAGCGGTATTCGGGGAATGAAGAATTGCCTTCGGACATGCTTTCGCGCCGGAGGGAACGGACGCTGAATGTGTATGCGGGCTTCAGCAAATCGTTCGGCGAAGACCTGTCGGTAGATTTTTCGCTGGCAGCCGAGCATTACCAGACTCCGGCGTGGAACGAATGGGACTGGTATCCGAACCTGACGGCTACGTATAAACCGTCCGCCAGCCATCTCGTGCAGCTTTCTTTCAGCAGCGACAAGCGTTATCCCGATTATTGGGCGGTGCAGGACGCGGTGTCTTATCTGGGCGGAGGCTATTCGGAAGTGCAGGGCAATCCGCTGCTGAAGCCTTCGAAAGACTATAACCTGACGCTGATTTATATGCTGAAGTCGAAATATACTTTTGCCGCATGGTTCAGCCATACGGAAGATTATTTCACGCAGACGCTTTATCAGTCGCCCGAACGCTTGGTGGAAATCTACCGCTACCTGAACTTTAATTTCCAACGGCAGGCGGGCATTCAGGCTTCCGTTCCTTTTAAGATAAAGAAATGTCTCGACTCGCGCTTGACGCTGATAGGCGTATGGATGCGCGAGAAAGACGCCGACTTCTATGATATGCCTTTCGACCGGCGCATCGCTTACGGCATGGCGGTGTGGAACAATACTGTTACGCTTTCTACCCGTCCCGATTTGCGCCTGACGCTGAACGGATTCGTGCGCAGCAAAGCCTATCAAGGCACGTATGATTTGCCTGCCAGCGGGAATGTGGACGTGGCGTTGCGTTATGCTTTCGCCAACAAGAATTGCATTCTTTCGGCTTGGTGCAAGGATATTTTCGAGACCGCGGGCATCGACCCGTATGTCCATATCGCCCGCCAGTGGGTGACAAACGATTATTCGTGCTACCGTTCCGTAGGCTTGTCGTTTACGTGGAAGTTCGGCGGCTATCAGGAGAAGCGTCGGGAAGCAGTGGATACGTCCCGTTTCAAATAGTGTCTTTTTCGTGCGTTTGCAGCGGAGTTTGAAGATATTTTGTTATCTTTGCCTTGTCACTTAATCATATAAGGAGGAATACGTTATGAGAGTATCAGCATCGATGGAAAGTCTTTGGCAATATATCCAGTCGCTTTCGCTTAGCGAGCGGAACCGTATATGGCTTGCCGACAAATTGCTGGAAGGCACCCGTAAGGAGGAAGAGGAAACCGAGTATATCAGCAAGGAGGAAATCCTTGCCGGGATTGACGCGGGGCTGAAAGAGTTGAAATTAAAAAAGGAAGGTAAGCTGCAATTGATTTCGGCAAGAGATTTTTTAAAGGAATTGAGAGATGAACGTTAAAATAGAACCTTTGCCGACTTTTAAGCGCGAAGCGAAACGGCTGAACAAACATTATGCTTCGTTTGCGGATGATTACGAAAGATTTATAAACGAATTGGAGGCCAATCCGCACCTCGGTACCGACTTGGGCGGCGGATTGCGCAAGATTCGCATGGCTATCACCTCGAAAGGGAAAGGCAAGAGCGGCGGCGCGCGGGTTATTACCTTTACGGTAGTGGTAGCGGTGGAAGAGAGCGAAATCAACTTGCTTTACATTTACGATAAGGCGGAGCGTTCTTCTATCAGCAAGAAAGAAATCGAAGAGCTGCTTCGGTTGAATAGATTGAAATGACAATGAACGGCATATTCATCCTTGTTACCATAGCGGTTTATTTCGGCATCCTTTTGCTGGTGGCGCATATCACGTCGGTTCGCAGCAGCGACAACGATGCTTTTTTCCGGGGCAACCGCCAGTCGCCGTGGTACATTGTGTCGTTCGGTATGATAGGGGCTTCGCTTTCGGGCGTGACGTTTGTTTCGGTGCCCGGCATGGTGCGGAGCATTGATATGACGTATATGCAGACCTGTCTGGGCTTTTTTGTCGGTTATCTGCTGATAGCCCATGTGCTGCTTCCGCTTTATTACCGGCTGAACCTGATTTCCATTTATACTTATTTGAAAGAACGTTTCGGTGTCTGTTCTTATAAGACGGGCGCTTCTTTTTTTCTGGTCTCTAAATTGCTGGGAGCGTCCGCGCGTCTGTACTTGGTCTGTCTGATTTTGCAGCATTATGTGTTCGACGCATACGGTGTCCCTTTTTTGCTGACTGCCATCGGTACGGTAGTCCTCATCTGGCTATACACGCATAAGAGCGGGATACGTACCATTGTCTGGACCGATAGCCTGCAGACCTTCTGCCTGCTGGCGGCTTTACTCCTTATTATATACAAGGTAGTGGCGATGCTCGGTGGCGACTGGTCATCGGTTGCCGGTGCTGTGGCGGATAATGCGCACAGCCGTATCTTTGTGTTTGACGACTGGCATTCGAAGCAAAACTTTTTCAAGCAGTTCTTCAGCGGCATTTTCATTACCATCGTTATGACAGGGCTGGATCAGGATATGATGCAGAAGAACCTTTCGTGCCGCAACCTGAAAGAGGCGCAGAAGAATATGTATTGTTACGGTTTCTCGTTTTTGCCGGTCAATTTCCTGTTTCTGGTGTTGGGGATATTGTTGTTGCTGGCTTCTTCCCGGTTGGGGGTAGACTTGCCAGCCAAGGGGGATGATATTCTTCCGATGTTTGCCGCCGAGGGATATTTAGGTCCGGTGGTGCTGGTGCTCTTTACCATCGGCATAATCGCTGCGGCTTTTTCCAGTGCCGATTCGGCATTGGCGGCATTGACCACCAGTTTCTGTATTGACATTCTGGAGGTAGGACAGTTTTCGGAGGGTAAGGCACAACGCATCCGCCGGTGTGTGCATATAGGTATTTCTGTTGTGTTTATCGGCTGTATGTTGGTGTTCAAGGCGGTAGGCAGTCAGAGTATTATCGATACGATTTATGTACTGGCAGCCTATACGTACGGGCCGCTGTTGGGCATGTTTGCTTTCGGAATGTTTACCCGCAGGTTGCCTCGCGACCGGTTTGTTCCTTATGTGGCGCTGCTCTCTCCGCTGGTGTGTTATGCCACCGACTGCCTGTGCTTTTACCTGGCAGGATATGCTTTCGGTTATGAAATGTTGATGTTCAACGGGCTGTTGACCTTCTTAGGTTTGTGGTCATTGAGCAGGAAAGTGTTAAAAAGCTGATGCAGAACATAAAAAAAGGTATTTGTTGTTCGGAGAAAAGCTTGTAATTTCGCAGCCAACAATCAAAAACAACCTAATGGTATCATGAAGACACTGATTATAACATTGATTTGCGGGCTGCTGGCGGTAAATTCCCTTTTTGCAAAAGGTTTCGAGCGTCCGGTTACGGCCGATTATCAAAAAGGGGTAGAGGCTTTGAACGAAGGTAATATCGAACAGGCTTATACTTATCTGACTAACGAACTGAACGCCAATCCGGAGAATGGCTATGCCCATTGCTATATGGCTTTGGTCTGTAATTTTTGCGGAGATGCTAAGTTGGCTTTCCATGCAGTAAACGAAAGCTTACGCTTTATACCCGAAGCGGATACCGAGTATCGTGCGTTTGCGTATTATACGCGAGGCATGCTGCTGATGAATGCCAAGGCATACGCCGAAGCGGAAGACGATTTGGATGAGGCTATCCGCCTGACTCCTTCGGATGTGGAAAACTATAAGGCACGTGCGGAAGTTTATATGAACAACGGCAAGTATGAAGAGTCATTGGCCGATTTGCAGATGGCGATGAAATTGGACAGCCATGCTGATGTATATGATTTGATGATGCAGTTGCTTCAGGCAAATCCCGACCCGGTTTTCTTCGATGAGGTGACCAGTGCATTCAGCAATGCCACGGCAGCGCGTTGACGCTTTTTCACCACAGATTACACAGATTAATCAATTTACGATTTGATAATTTACTATTTTTGATATTAAGAAGCTGTTTTGAATTTATCGTGCGATGATTTGGGATGAGTTTTTGAGGCATTTTCGCTTTTGTGATGAGGAAGATAGCGGGCTATCTGACGAAGAACAGGAGCGGAAAGGACCAAAAAATCGCTCAAAGCACACACGAAAACGGATACATCAAGCCAAGAAAAACTTTTTGGAGAAATTCAAAACAGCTTCTAAAATCGTACTTCGTAAATCGAAAAATTGAATATCCGTGTAATCTGTGGTGCTTTTTATAATATTCCATCAGGAGTACCGTCGCGGGAAACGGAATGCGATGCTTAGGATGGCGAATATTCCTAATGCCATCGGGTAATAAAGGTAGGGAATAATGTCGAGTGGAGACAATTGGGTCAGTCCGGCTGCAATCAGCATCTGTGCCCCATAGGGGATAATGCCCTGTATTACGCACGAGAATGTGTCGAGTATGCTGGCACTTTTCCGCTTGTCTACCCGGTATTCTTCCGCTATGCGGCTGGCGAGTGGACCCACTGTGATGATGGCAATCGTATTGTTGGCGGTACAGAAATTGGCAAGGCTGACGAGGGCGGCAATGCTGAATTCGGCTCCCCGTTTGTTGTTGATGCGTTCGGTCAGCCGGTGCAGGATATAGTCGATGCCTCCATTGAACCGGATGAGTTCCAGCATACCGCCTGCCATCAGCGTGATGATAATCAGTTCCCCCATTCCCAGTACACCTTCTCCCATTGCTCCAAACCATCCGAAAAGGTCGAATGTGCCGTATCCCCATCCGATGATGCCGGTCGACAGCAAGCCTAAGAGCAATACCAGTGTGACATTCATTCCGGCGATGGAAGTCCCCAGCACGATAAGGTAGGGGATGATTTTCACCCATTCGATGGGAGAGATGTCGGGATGGGCTTCGGTTTGCATTCCGTATACAATGTAGTATATCAATACCAGCAGGGCTGCCGGGAGAGCAATCAGAAAATTGACACGGAACTTGTCGCGCATCACGCAGCCTTGGGTGCGTGTCGCGGCAATGGTGGTATCGGAAATAAAAGAAAGATTGTCACCAAAGAAAGCCCCTCCAACGACGATTGCCGTCATAAACGCCATGCTGATGTCGGTCTTGGCGGCAATGCCTGCAGCTACCGGAGCAAGGGCGACAATGGTGCCTACCGAGGTGCCGATGGAGAGCGAGATAAAGCACGAGGCGAGAAATACGCCGGCAAGCAACAGGTTTTCCGGAAGGAGCCAGAGGGTAAGATTGACGGTAGCATCAATGGCCCCCATGGCTTTTGCCGACTGGGCAAAGGCTCCGGCAAGGATAAATATCCAAATCATCAGCATGATGTTGGTATTGGCGGCTCCCGAAGAGTATTGCAGGATGCGGTCGTTCAGCGAAAGCCCTTTGGTTGTGGCGACGGCATAAACCGAAGCTACCAGGAACGCCACGGTTATGGGAACTTTGTAAAAGTCGTTGACGATGATGGAGGTTATCAGGTACAGGCACAGAAAAACGACGAGCGGCATCAGTGCCCATCCGTTCGGCTTGTTTACAATGGGAGTCAGTTTGTTATAGTCCATGAGTCGAAAAATCTGTAAAATGAAAGCTGGTGCAAAGATAATATTTTTATATGAATGTCCGCATTTCACCAATAAGGAGTTATTTCAGGGAGTTAAAGGGAGTTAGAAGCCAATATTTTACTAATGGAAACCATAGCAGGACTATTGGCGTTTAACTCCTGTGAGCGAAGTGGGCATAACTCCTTTTCATCCATTGGGATGTTTGCGGATATTCAAAACAAATAACGGAGCAATGCTTCTGCACCCTCCGTTATTTGTTTCATTGCTTTATTTTTCATTCCTTATAGCGTAACTCCAGTCTTGAAGATGGCTATTTCGCGGTAGTTTTTCTTTTCATTGTTTACCCATTCTCCGCTTGCCACTTGGATGACATAGTCGGTAAAACGGCGGCAAGTTACTTCCATCGGTTCGTTTTCTACGATTACTCCAGCATTAAAGTCAATCCATCCGGGCTTGTGGGCAGCAAGGCGGGAATTGGTGGATATTTTCATTGTGGGGACGTAAGTGCCGAAAGGTGTACCGCGTCCAGTAGTAAAGAGTACGAGGTGGCAGCCGCATGAAGCCAGAGCTGTAGCTGCTACTAAGTCGTTGCCTGGTGCCGACAGTAGGCTTAAGCCTTTCGTCTGCAAGCGTTCGCCGTAAGGCAATACCCCCGACACATAACTCTTTCCGCACTTTTGTGTGCATCCCAAAGCTTTTTCTTCCAGAGTGGAAATGCCTCCAGCCTTGTTTCCTGGAGATGGATTTTCGCCTACAGGTTCGCCGTGTGACAAAAAGTATTCTTTGAAGTCATTTATCAGGTGTACGGTCTGTTCGAACAGTTCCGGAGTTTTACAGCGGTTCATCAGGATGGTTTCGGCGCCGAACATTTCCGGTACTTCGGTCAGGACAGAAGTGCCGCCTTGTGCGATGAGGTAGTCAGAGAACATGCCCAGCAGCGGATTGGCTGTAATGCCCGAGAATCCGTCCGAGCCTCCACATTTTAGTCCTACGCGCAGTTCCGAGAGTGGGACATCGGTGCGGACATCCTGCTTGCATTTGGCATACAGGTCCCGCAGAATCTTCATGCCTTCTTCCAGTTCGTCGTCCACTTTCTGTGCTACCATAAATTTGATGCGCTCTTCATCATACGTACCGATAAATTCACGGAAGATGTCCGGCTGGTTGTTTTCACATCCCAGTCCTACTACCAGTACGGCTCCGGCATTGGGGTGAAGCACCATGTCGCGCAAGATTTTCTTGGTGTTTTCGTGGTCATCTCCCAGTTGCGAGCAGCCATAGTTGTGGGGGAAAGCTACGATGGCATCAATGCCTTCCTCGTTTGTTTCCCGGCGCAAGGTTTCGGCAAGTTGGTTTACGATGCCGTTCACGCAGCCCACGGTCGGAATAATCCATATCTCGTTGCGGATGCCCACGTCACCGTTTTTACGCCGGTAACCTTTGAATGTACGGTTTTCGTAGGGGATGTCTAGCGCTACTTCGGCCGGCTGGTACGTGTATTCCAGCAATCCGGCAAGGTTGGTCTTGATTTCCTTTTCCGAAATCCAGCTTCCTTGCGGTACGTGCTTTGTGGCGTGTCCGATGGGATATCCGTATTTGATGATGTTGTCGCCTTCATTAAAGTCCGTCAGTGTCACCTTGTGTCCGGCGGGAATGTCTGTTTTCAGCACGATGTCCTGACCGTCTACGGTAATGGTTTCGCCTGATTTCAACGGGGTGATTGCAACGGCTACATTGTCGGCAGGGTTGATTTTCAAATAAGTTGTTTCCATAAATAATTGGGTTTTTGTTTTTTTGAGTTTTTAAGTTTTTAGGTTTTTGAGTTTGTGGGTTTCTGTTATGAAGAACGTAAGAAGTCACAGGCTCAAGAACTAAAGGTTAGTTATGATTGTTCCGGTGCATGTCCAGATAGAAGTCGATGTTTTCTATCGAAAGGAAATTGATGGGCATATAGTTGCATTCTTTGATAGTTTTCTTCAGGATTAAATGGTCGCACAGGCTTGCAATGCTGTTATAGCCTTGAAGTGAGGGTTGCTGGGCGATAATAAAGTCGATACTGCCTTTTCTCAGGCAGTTGACATTACGCTCCAACAGGTCATATCCCATCAGGTGAAAGTTTTTCCGGTGCTGCTTTTCCATGTATTCGCCAATGATATATGCTTTCGAGTTGAATGTAATGCCATAGGACAGTTCCGGATGTTCCCGGAAGAAGTCATTCAGCAACGTTTCATCCTCGCCCGGTCGTTTGGCATACAGGTTCAGTTCCAGCATTGTCAGGTTGGGATGATGTTCTTTCATATAGCTGTAAAATCCTTCTTCGCGATGCAGCTGCTGGTTCGAACCCAGCCTGCCTTCGTTTATCTGGCGGAATATTACCAGTTCGGTTTGGTCTTGCATCAGCATTTTCATGATGCGTGCGGCAAAGTATCCGCTTTGTTTGGCATGTTGCCCGTAAAAGGCAAGCGGTTTGAGGCTTGGGATGTTCGAGTCTATAAATATATAAGGTATAGAACGTGCCTGCAGCTCGCCGGCAAATCCGGTAGTTTCCGATTCGATGGTAGGAGAGATGACCAGTCCGTCGGGAGCCTCTTCCAGCAGTTTTTCTCCTGCCCGCCTGAAGTCGCCTGGCATGTATTGGTCGTAGTATCCGCTTACCAGTGATATATTGAAATCCGAGAATGCCTTGATAGCACGTTTCATCCCGTTTTCTACATACGTCCAGTATTCTCCTGCTGAATGTTGGGGCAGCAGGCAGGCAAAGACGTATTTCTTGTTCGATGCCAGTGCGCTGGCATACATATTCGGCTGGTAGTCTAGTTGTTTCAGGATATTTTCTACTTTTTTCCGGCTGGCTTCAGATACTCCGCTGCGTCCGTGAAGCACACGGTCGACCGTGCCTACTGATACCCCTGCCAGATGGGCTATGTCTTTGATTCGGATTCGTTCTGCTTGTTTGTCCATGTCTCTATACCTTAATAAAATGTGTTTTAAAAGATGGTTTAATGTGTGTGTTGAAAAAATATCGATACAAATATATTACTTTTTTTGGTATTTAAAAAATAAATCGTACCTTTGTGTGCGTACACAGAGCGGATAAATGTTTTCCTTTATGGAAAGTATGGAATTTAATCAAACAAGAAGTATAAACGATATAAAAATTATTAGCAATGGGAAAAATTGTTACTTTAGGCGAGATTATGTTGCGGCTGTCTACGCCGGGCAATACGCGGTTCGTACAGTCGGATAGTTTCGATGTAGTGTATGGTGGCGGCGAAGCGAATGTAGCTGTCAGCTGTGCCAATTATGGACATGATGCTTATTTTGTAACCAAATTGCCGAAGCATGAAATCGGACAATGTGCCCTCAACGCTTTGCGCAAATATGGTGTCAAGACCGATTATATTGCCCGTGGCGGTGACCGTCTGGGTATTTATTATCTTGAAACAGGTGCTTCTATGCGCCCGAGTAAAGTGATTTACGACCGTGCACACTCAGCTATCGCTGAAGCTGATCCTTCTGACTTCGACTTTGATGCTATCATGGAAGGTGCTGACTGGTTCCATTGGTCGGGTATCACGCCGGCTATTTCCGATAAAGCTGCAGAACTGACCAAATTGGCTTGCGAGGCTGCCAAGCGTCACGGAGTAACGGTATCTGTAGACTTGAACTTCCGTAAGAAATTGTGGACCAAGGAAAAAGCCCAGTCTATCATGCGCCCGTTGATGCAATACGTGGATGTTTGCATCGGAAACGAAGAAGATGCGGAACTCTGCCTGGGATTCAAGCCCGATGCTGATGTAGAAGGCGGAAAGACCGATGCGGAAGGCTACAAAGGCATTTTCACTGCCATGGCGAAAGAATTCGGATTCAAGTATGTTATCTCTACCTTGCGTGAATCGTTCTCGGCTACTCACAATGGCTGGAAAGCAATGATTTATAACGGTGAAGAGTTCTATACATCGAAGCGTTACGACATCAACCCCATTATCGACCGTGTAGGTGGCGGCGACTCGTTCTCAGGCGGTATTATCCACGGTCTGCTGACGAAGCCGAATCAAGGCGAGGCATTGGAATTTGCCGTAGCTGCTTCTGCATTGAAACATACCATCAACGGTGACTTCAACCTTGTTTCGGTAGAAGAGGTAGAAGCACTGGCTGGCGGTGATGCAAGCGGTCGCGTACAACGCTAAATCTTTTTATTCACCACAGATTACACAGATAGGTTCATTTGATTTTAAAATAATCTGTGTAATCTGTGGTGAGAAATTTCATAAACTTAAAACTTTAAATTGTGGCAAAATTTGATAAGATAGCTGTGTTGAACAAAATCGGTTCAACCGGCATGGTGCCTGTGTTCTACCATAAAGACGCAGAAGTGGCAAAGAAAGTGGTTAAGGCTTGCTATGATGGCGGCGTGCGTGCTTTCGAGTTTACAAACCGTGGTGACTTCGCTCACGAGGTATTTGCCGAAGTAGTGAAGTTCGCCGCTAAGGAATGTCCTGAAATGGCGATGGGCGTAGGCTCTGTAGTAGACCCTGCTACGGCTGCGCTTTATATCCAGTTGGGAGCCAACTTCGTGGTAGGTCCGTTGTTCAATCCCGAAATCGCTAAGGTATGCAACCGCCGTTTGGTAGCTTACACTCCGGGATGCGGAAGCGTATCCGAAGTAGGTTTTGCACAAGAAGTGGGCTGCGACCTGTGCAAGGTATTCCCCGGCGATGTATTGGGTCCGAAGTTGGTAAAAGGCATGTTGGCTCCGATGCCGTGGTCGAAACTGATGGTGACCGGCGGTGTAGAGCCTACCCAGGAAAACCTGACTTCATGGATCAAGGCTGGTGTGTTCTGCGTAGGTATGGGCTCGAAACTCTTCCCGAAGGATAAGGTAGCGGCAGAAGACTGGGCTTACATTACCGATAAGTGTAAGGAAGCGTTAGGCTATATTGCCGAAGCGCGCAAATAAAGGAACGAAAGTTCATTTTGTTTAAAGGTGTATAAAGCGAGAGGCGTCGCAGGCATGCGGAAGCATGTTTTGCGACGCTTTCTTTTTGTGTTTGCAATAGTAGAGGGAATATACAAATCTATACCATGCATGGTATAGCTAAATGCGGACATCATTATTGGTTTTATTTAATTTGTCCAAATCCCATTTCGCTACATTGTTTTCAATGTATTCGGCAATATGGTTCATCTCATTGGTGTTTCTGATGATGCGCTCATGAAAACGGGATTGCCATGCAAAAGGGATGTTGTTTTGGCGGGAATGGCAGGTCATGGCACGTTTAAATCCTCCGATAACAACAGATAATGCCCCACGCTTATGTGATATTTCTCGCATTCTATTGTCAACAGTTTCTGTTTTCCAACGTGCTTGTTGTGATGGTCGTGGTTGTAGAGACGATGTGCACATCGTCTCTACGTTAATTGCATTAGAAATATTGGGAACAATGGAAGAATTGCATTTATCGGCATTAATTATTACCACCGCATGAATATGGTTAGGCATGACTACAAACAGTGGAATCTCTGCATGTGGATAATGCGAGGAAATGTTTGCCAGATTTTCCTTTGCAGCTTTTCCCATATCCGATAACAGCATCTTACCGTCAGATATCGTACCAAAGTAACAGACTTGTTCAGCTGTACATATCGTCACGAAATATGCACCACTGTTATAGTCGTGCCAAGATGCACGGGCTGACTGAATTCGATATTTGTCTTTAAATCTATTCATAACTTTATTTTCTTGATTATTGCGGTTGTAGAGACGATGTGCACATCGTCTCTACTGTTTCCTCACCATTTCTATACCGTTTCGCATTCAATTCACATATAGTATGCGTATTCACAAAGGTAATGATAAATCTTAAGAAGCGGTAAAACATGAGTCGTAAAATCATATCTTTTATGCCTCTTCATAGAGGTTATTCATTGCTCTATGTTCCTGCAGTTCGTTGCTAATGCAATAAATCAAGGCTGATAATCTGTTCGCGGCAGCCTGGGTTTTATATTCCACGGGCTGGAATGTACATTCCATGGGCTGGGATATACGTTCCACGGCGTGGAATATACGTTCCAGCCCGTGGAACATAAAACCTAATAGGCTGGAATGATAACGTATACTATGCGCGGTATGGATTTGTGTATTCTTTCGAACATTTTGCATACGGGCATTTCGCACCGTTTCTGTAGAGACGATGTGCACATCGTCTCTACTATGTAGCATCTACAAAATGTACAAATGTAAATGCCGCACACAGTATAAACAGGCTGTAAAGATAATGCAAGGGCAGTTTTATGGGAAAGGTTGGCGGTTGCCGCTCCGGCATGTGTGTATGGGATTATATTTGCATGGTAATATATTCATAAAGCGACATTTGGTCGGGTAGGTCGATGTTCAGTCGTGTGCGCAAGCGTAAGGTTTTGGTGCGGACCGATGTCGGGTTGATGCCCAGCAAGGTTGCTTCATCGTTTGTGTCGAACCCGAATAGGTAGAGGCAGCAGTATGCCCATTCCGATTCGTTCAGGTCGGGACAGCGGTTGATGACGTAACGGCGCAGGCCGGGATATACCTTTTGCGCTTGTTGCTTGATTTGCTCCCATAGCTCTTCGCTAATGAGCGTCTGGGTGTTTTGCGGCTTCTTCTGCTTTGCCAGCTGGTGCAGTTTCTTGTATACAGGCGAGCTTTCCAGCATGTTTTCCCGCAGGGTGCGGTAGCGGGCGGTCAGTGTTTCCATTTCTTCGCGCATCCGCTCCAGTGCCTTTTCCTCTTCTTCCGAATGTTTCAGCAGGGCGTTTTTCCGCTCCATTTCGATGGAAAGCTCCAGCAGGCGGTTGCGTGTTTCGCGCAGGTCGGCTTGTTGCAGCAGGAGTTTCTTTTCCGTCTGCTTGCGGTAGCCAAAGTAAATCCAAAGCACGATTAAGACTACTGTCAGGCATACGGCGAAAGCCAGCAGATAGCCCGTTTGCCTTAGCCGAAGCTCGGCATTTTCGGTCATCAGCTTTTGGTGCTTGTAGCGGTTTTCTATTTCGAATACTTTCGATTCGTTGGAAGCAATAGATAAGGAATCATTGATTTCTGTGTATTGTTCCAAGTAGTTGAGGGCTTGCTCAAATTTTCCTTCCAACTTGGCTATTTCGTATAAATCAGAATATACGGCATAGCGGTTTATGCTTTCTTTCATAGGGATTTTTTGCAGCATTTCTTTGGCTTTCTGTAGCTGGTTGGTTTCTATGTACAAATGAGATAAAGCAAAGTAATCAGGAATAGGATTTGCGCTATTATTTAGAGTTTGATAAAAATACTTTTCAGCTAATTCGTATTCACCTTGCATTTGGTAGATATTGCCATACGCATTTAGAATGGAATGGTAAACATTTATGTCGTTAAATGTTTGGCAGAGGGAGTCAGCCCTTTGTAGATAGGTTAATGCTAACGATAAAGAATCCATGTAAGCATACCTTCGGCAAATATCCCTTAGTGCACAGACATAACTTCTTTTGTTATTGGCTTTTTGAAACCAAACGGCTGCTTCTTTTGTCTTTCTTAGTGATAGAGATGGGTAGTCTTGTCTTGCATACAGGTCTGCCATATATGAACAGGTATATCCCATTAGCTGGAAATCGTGCCTTTTCTCTGCGATAGTATATATGCGTGCGTATATATTCATAGCTTTATCGCTTTCACCTTCATGGGCATGTGCCATGCCTAAATAGAATCCGGCTTTCAGGCATTCTTCTTCCGTGCCTTATTTCTTGTACCAATTGAGTGTCCTTTCCATGTCTTCGATAGAAGGAACGGAAACATGAGAGGTGCGGTGCGAAAGCTCTGCTTTCAGCATGCACCAGCGCGCAAAGCTTCCGGCATTTAGTGTATCCGTATCGATGGAAGCCAATAAAGCGTAGGCACTGTCCGGTTGTGCTGGCATCAGGTTTTCTACCTTATTTAATAAAGTAGGGCTTGCCGGATGGTTATTGCATCCACCTAAAATGGTTGCAATAATCAAGACAAAAAATGGGTTAATAAAAATAGTTAATGAATATCCGCATTTTACCCAATTTGCTTGTAGGGGCGTATCGCATACGCCCCGAAGACATCCACGTGGATAAGTAGATGCATTCGGGCGTATGCGATACGCCCCTACATGGGATGTTTGTGGATATTCATTTTATAAAAACATCGTTAGCAAAGGAATGCTAATCACCGAAAGCAAGGTGGTGATGAAGGTTCCTTCCGCCATGATGACTTCCCCTTTCCCATACTGGATGCAGAACAGAGTGCCGTAGGAAGCTACGGGCATTGCTGCCAATACCACGTTGATGTTGGCGATGGTTTCCTCTACCCGGCACAGGTGCGAGAGGTATAATATCAGGAGGGGAACCAGCATCAGGCGGAGGGCAGACATGAGGTAGATAGCCGTATTGCTGAACATGCGCCAGATAGGGACTTGGGCAATGGAAGAGCCTACGATGAGCAGGGCGGCGGGCACGGTGATGTTGCCCAAGAGGACGAAAGGCGTGCTGAGCACTTTGGGGGGTATCCAGCCGGTCACTACAATCAGAATGGAAAGGTAAGACGCAATCATCGCCGGACAATAGAGCGTGCGCCAATCGAAGCGTACCTTGCCTTCTCCTCCCGAAACGAAGAGGGTGCCGAACACGAATATCAGCAAGGTACTGGGGAAATTGAGGATGCAGGCATAAAACACCGCGTTTGCTCCGAAAATGGAAGCCACAATGGGATAGCCGATAAAGCCTACATTGCCGAAAGCCAGCATAAAACTATAGATACCCCGGTCGGCAGCCTTTACGGGCAGGAGCCGTGGAAGCAGGAAAGCTCCGCCGATAAGAACGATATAGGTAGCGAATCCCACGATGAGCAAGGGCAGGATAAAGCTTTTGTCGGGAAGCGTGTCGCCCATTACGGAAGACAGAATCAGGCTGGGGCAGGTTACGTTAATCACCAGAACAGATAGCTTGCGGTCGAAATCCGCGTCCATCATTTTCTTTTTGCTCAGGAAGTAGCCGATGATTACGATGATGAACAGAATAACCATCTGCGTCACAATTGCGTTCATAGATTTGTGTTGTTTTTTTAAAACTGTGCAAAGATACGGATAATCGGGCTTGGATGTTACGTGGACGGATGATATTTTAGGATAAGTAATTGCTTGATGATTCCTTATGGATAAGATAAAGGTTTATATGAATGTCCGCATTTCGCCAATAAGGAGTTATTTCAGGGAGTTAAAAGGAGTTAGAAGCCAATACTTTTACTAATGGAAATCCTAACAGAACTATTGTCCTTTAATTCCTGTGAGCGAAGCGAGCATAACTCCTTCTAACTCCTTTTCATACGTCTTTTCGCATCCACTTTTCATGCCCTCCCTCTGTTGAGATTTTCTTGCATCCGGATTTCTTAAGAAATTCGCGGAACTCGTTTAACGGGATATTGCTTAATTTTTGTGTATTCATGCAAAAGAACGGATGGACAGATTTTCCATATATTTTGAATATTCTTTATTCTCTATCAGATTTTTGAAGTCCGGATTCTTTTTCATCATTGAAACTGTATCAGGAGATTTGAATTTGTGTTGTTTTATGCTTTCTACTTTCCATCCGTGCTTTTGTAAATCTTCCGTTAATGTGTGTTCGTGGATGCAATAATCTAAGTATTGGCGCACTACTTCCCCGAAAGATTGTTTGGCTTCCTGCTCGTTTTCGCCATAACCGGAAATGTCGAGTGCAGGGCAATAAGCAATATAGATTCCCTCTTCAGTGAAAATATATACACCTAAAACCAAATTAATACATGATTCTCCCGTATTGTAGGCTGCTTTGAATGAATGAGTGGGCATAAACATCTGTTTTAAATTTGTAGCAAAGATAGTGATTTGCATTGAAAACGCCATTGCTTTCCGAAACAAATTAACGCTTGTTTATGTGAATATTAGCTGAAAAGTTTTTTGCTTATTCTTTTTTCTTATAAATTTGCAACCTAAATTTGGGGAGGGTATTCCCGAAAGGCAAAACGTAGAAAAAAAATAAATACATTCTATATGAGTAAGAAATTTACTGAATATTCACAACTGAACCTTTCTGACATCAACAAGGAAGTGTTGAAGAAATGGGACGAGAACGATGTGTTCTCCCGTAGTATGACAGAACGTGAAGGACATCCTTCTTTTGTATTTTACGAAGGTCCTCCCTCGGCAAACGGTATGCCGGGCATTCACCACGTAATGGCACGTACGATTAAAGACACTTTCTGCCGTTATAAGACCATGAAAGGCTTTCAGGTGAAGCGCAAAGCCGGTTGGGACACACACGGATTGCCCGTGGAACTTGGTGTAGAAAAGGCGTTGGGCATTACGAAAGAAGACATAGGCAAGACCATATCGGTGGCTGAATATAACCAGCATTGCCGCACGGACGTGATGAAGTTTACCAAGGAATGGACCGACTTGACTCACAAAATGGGTTATTGGGTAGACTTGAACAATCCGTATATCACGTATGATAACCGCTATATCGAAACTCTGTGGTGGCTCTTGCAACAACTTTATAAGAAAGGCTTGTTGTATAAAGGATATACCATCCAGCCTTATTCTCCGGCTGCAGGTACGGGACTTAGCTCGCACGAACTGAACCAGCCGGGATGTTATCGGGACGTGAAAGACCTGACCGTAGTAGGGCAGTTCAAGATAAAGAACCCGAAACCCGAAATGGCTGAGTGGGGAACTCCTTATTTCTTGGCTTGGACCACGACTCCGTGGACGTTGCCTTCGAATACCGCGCTCTGCGTAGGCCCGAAGATAGATTATGTAGCCGTACAGACTTACAATCCTTATACCGGCGAGAAGATTACGGTAGTTCTGGCAAAGGCTTTGCTTTATACACACTTCAACAAGAAGGCGGAAGGCATGGCGCTGGAAGACTACAAGCCGGGCGACAAGCTGGTACCGTTTAAGGTGGTAGGCGAATACAAGGGACCGGACTTGGTAGGCATGGAATACGAGCAACTCTTCCCGTGGGTGAAGCCCGTAGAGCTGGACGAAGACGGAAACTGGCGTGACGCTTCTGCAAAAGCTTTCCGTGTCATTGCGGGTGACTATGTGACCGTAGAAGACGGTACGGGTATCGTACATATTGCTCCTACGTTTGGTGCCGATGATGCTTTCGTGGCAAAAGCCGCAGGCATCCCTTCGCTCTTTATGATTAACAAGAAAGGCGAGACACGCCCCATGGTGGACCTGACCGGTAAGTTCTACCTGCTGGACGAGCTGGACGAGAAGTTCGTAGCCGAATGTGTAGACGTGGATACCTATAAAGAGTATCAGGGCAGATGGGTGAAGAACGCTTACGACCCACAGTTCACCGTTGATGGCAAGTATGATGAGAAGGCGGCGCAAGCGGCTGAATCGCTCGATGTATATATCTGCATGAAGATGAAGCAGGCAAACCAGGCGTTCAAGATGGAAAAGCACGTACACAACTATCCGCACTGCTGGCGTACCGACAAGCCGGTGCTTTACTATCCGCTGGACAGCTGGTTTATCCGCTCTACGGCTTGCAAGGACCGGATGATTGAACTGAACAAGACCATCAACTGGAAACCGGAATCGACCGGTTCGGGACGCTTCGGCAAGTGGCTGGAGAACCTGAACGACTGGAACCTGAGCCGTTCGCGCTATTGGGGGACTCCGCTTCCTATCTGGCGCGACGAGGATGGCGCGGAAATCTGCATCGGCTCGGTAGAAGAACTGTACAATGAAATCGAAAAAGCGGTTGAGGCTGGCTTCATGGCGGAGAATCCGTACAAGAAGTTGGGCTTCGTTCCGGGAAAATATACGAAAGAAAATTACGATAAGATAGATTTGCACCGTCCGTATGTAGACGATATCGTCCTGGTTTCGCCTGCAGGCAAACCGATGAAGCGTGAAGCGGACCTGATAGACGTTTGGTTCGATTCGGGTTCGATGCCTTACGCTCAACTCCACTATCCGTTCGAGAACAAGGAACTGGTGGATAGCCGCTCGTATTATCCGGCGGATTTCATCGCCGAAGGTGTAGACCAGACCCGCGGATGGTTCTTTACCCTCCATGCGATAGCTACGATGGTATTCGATAGCGTGGCTTACAAGAATGTCATTTCCAACGGATTGGTGTTGGATAAGAACGGCAATAAGATGTCGAAGCGTTTGGGCAATGCGGTAGACCCGTTCAGCACCATCGAGAAGTTCGGTTCCGACCCCTTGCGCTGGTATATGATTACGAACTCGGCTCCGTGGGATAACCTGAAGTTTGATACGGACGGAGTGGACGAAGTGCGCCGCAAGTTCTTCGGCACCTTATATAATACCTATTCGTTCTTTGCTCTTTATGCCAATGTAGACGGCTTTACCTATGCCGAGAAAGAAGTGCCGGTATCAGAACGTCCGGAAATCGACCGCTGGATTCTGTCTTTGCTCAATTCGTTGATAAAAGATGTAGATGCTTGCTTCAATGATTACGAGCCTACAAAGGCAGGACGCTTGATAACGGATTTCGTAAACGATAACCTGAGTAACTGGTATGTGCGCCTGAACCGGAAACGTTTCTGGGGAAGCGCGATGTCGCAAGACAAATTGTCAGCTTACCAGACCTTATACACTTGTCTGGAAACGGTGGCGAAACTGATGGCTCCGATTGCACCGTTCTATGCCGACCGCCTGTATATCGACCTGATAAAGGTGACGGAGCGTGACCATGTGGTATCGGTACACTTGGCAAACTTCCCCGTAGCGGATGAAAGCCTGATAGACAAGGAACTGGAAGCGCGTATGCAGATGGCGCAGGATGTGACTTCGATGGTACTGGCTTTGCGCCGCAAGGTGAATATCAAGGTGCGCCAGCCGCTTCAATGCATCATGGTTCCCGTAGTGGATGAGGAACAGAAACGTCACATTGAGGCAGTGAAGGATTTGATTTTAAGTGAGGTGAATGTGAAAGAGCTTCAGTTTGTAGAAGAAGCCGGTGTGCTGGTGAAGAAGGTGAAATGTGACTTCAAGAAACTGGGACCGAAGTTCGGTAAGCAGATGAAAGCCGTAGCAGCAGCTGTGGCAGAATTGTCGCAGGAAGCCATTGCTGAACTGGAACGGAACGGCAAATACAATCTTCAGCTGGCAGACGGCGAGGCACTCATCGAAGCTACTGATGTGGAAATCTACAGCGAAGATATCCCCGGCTGGCTGGTTGCAAACGAAGGCAAGCTGACCGTAGCGCTTGAGGTGACCATCACTGAATCCTTGCGCCGGGAAGGTATAGCACGTGAACTGGTGAACCGTATTCAGAACATCCGTAAGAACAGTGGTTTTGAGATAACCGACAAGATTCATTTGGTATTGTCAAAAAATCCGAATACAGATGATGCGGTAAAAGAATATAATACGTATATTTGCAACCAAGTGCTGGCAAACTCATTGGAACTGTCTGATGAGGTGCCGGGTGGTGTTGAACTGAACTTTGATGATTTCACGTTGTATGTGAAAGTGTCGAAACTCTAATTATTAACTTTAAAATACTTAACATTATGGCTGAAAAGACAAGATACTCTGACGCGGAACTCGAGGAATTCCGCGCTATTATCATGGAGAAACTTCAGCTCGCCGAGCGCGACTATGAAAAATTGAAAAGCAGTATCATGAATACGGACGGCAACGATACGGACGATACTTCGCCCACCTATAAGGTGCTGGAGGAAGGTGCCAACACGTTGTCGAAAGAAGAGACAACCCGCCTGGCAGCCCGTCAGCTGAAGTTCATCCAGAACTTGCGTGCCGCATTGGTGCGTATCGAGAACAAGACGTACGGCATTTGCCGCGAGACGGGGAAACTGATTCCGAAAGAAAGGTTGCGTGCCGTACCTCATGCCACGCTGAGCATTGAGGCAAAGCAGCACGGAGTAAAATAAATGATTGAGTCGGCAAGGTATCGGTTGACAAGGTGACAAGGTTTTAAGATAGAAAGATAAAATGTCTGAAAGAAACTTGTCAGCTTGTCAACTCGTTACTTGTCACCTATAATATAGTGGATAGATGAAGAAGATTCTGACGCAAGGGCGTCTGGCGGCTTTGATAGTTTTCGTGGTATTGGTAATAGACCAGGTAATCAAGATTTGTGTGAAGACAGGAATGTACTTACACGAAAGCATTCATATTACAGATTGGTTTTATCTTGTTTTTGTGGAAAATAAAGGAATGGCTTTTGGAATGGAAATCCTTCCGAAGCTACTTCTTACGATGTTCCGTATTGTGGCAGTCATATTCATTACGTGGTATTTGTATAAGGCTACGCATCGGGCAGAAAAGTTGAAAACAGGGTATATCGTTTGTTTGGCTTGTATGCTGGCTGGAGCCATAGGCAACATCATTGATTGTGTGTGCTATGGTGAAATTTTCAGCGAGAGTACTTCTTATACACTGGCCCATTGGGTGCCGGTAGGTGAAGGATATGGCTCTTGGCTGCATGGCAAGGTGGTGGATATGTTCTATTTCCCTATTATTGATACTTATTGGCCCGACTGGATGCCTTTCTGTGGCGGTGACCGCTTTATTTTCTTCAGTCCCATTTTTAATTTTGCAGACGCTTCAATCAGTTGTGGAGTGATTGCTGCATTTTTGTTTTATAGTCGGACATTGGGACAAGAGTTTCAGAAAATGGAGAATACCAAAGAAGAAAAACAATCATGAGAACAACGACTGGATTGTATGTAGTATTGGCTTTAGGCTTGCTGGCAAGTTGCGGGAAGAAGATTCCCGATGACATTATCCAGCCGGATGCCATGGAGAGTCTGCTGTATGATTATCATCTGGCTTCTACCATGAGTGCCTCGTTGCCGTATGCCGAATCGTACAAGAAAGACGCTTATTTGGATTATGTTTTCCAAAAGCATCAGGTGACCGAGGCCGAGTTTGACTCGTCGATGGTATGGTATACCCGTCATGCAGAGGAACTGGCAACAATTTACCGCAGCTTGCAGGAACGGTTGGAGAAAGAGGAAAAGCAGATGAAGGAAGTAGTGGCAAAGCGGGACAATCAGATTGATGTCTCGATGTCGGGCGATACGGTAGATGTATGGCAAGACCGTCCGTTGTATTGGCTCTCTGCTTCTCCGTTGACCAACAAGGTGGTTTTTGATTTGAAGACGGATACGACATTCAAGCCTTATGATGCCATGGAGCTGAAGGCTGATTTCCACTTTATCCCTTCTTCGGCGAAACAATCGGGCAAGGCTGTCATGGCACTTAATTTTTATTTCGATAACGACAGTGTGCAAGGCTTGACCCGCATGGTTACACATTCGGGGATGCAGCGTTTGTATCTGCGTCCCGATTCGGCTTTTGCCATTCAAAGCATCAGTGGTTTTGTTTATTTTATGGATGAAGAGTCTACGGGAACATCGTTATTGGTAAATGATATCCATTTGACCCGTTATCACGTAAAAGAGAAAGAAGCTGTTTCTGTGCCGGATACTGTTGCAGTCAGAGATACATCAAGGCTGGAACGGAAAGAAAGAGTGGTAGGCCGTAGTCAAATACAACCTGTCAGGAAAATAGAGAACAGAAAATGAGACGTGTGGCTACGCACCGTGTTTACCAAGTGAATACAGGGGATTGGCTGTCTTTTCCGGTGCTTGAATTGGATGAAGCTGGGAATGTTGTCCGGATATATCCGTTGGCAGAGGAAATCAGTCATACAGAATGGTTGCCTGGCATGATTTTCGTATCTCCTTTTTTTATAGAAAGAAAAGGTAGCGAGCCGTTTTCTGTTTTTTTTCATCGGCTGAATCAGGAAGTGGCATGCTTGCCTGTCAGTTCTTTGTCTTGCCGTGCCTATTGGCTTACTTCTTTCAATCTTTCTGCATTAGAATTTACTTCGGAAAGCCGTATCATTGCATTATAGTTGTCTGTTAATACTTATTCGTCAAAGTTTAGCCGGAGTTGAATCCATTCTTTTTTCTCGCTGTTGCAAGAGGTAAACGAATTTTCTTTGGGATTGGATACGGAAAGTCCCAGCAGGCGCACAGGGTGAGTTTCGTAATCTACTCCATTCAGTAATTGCTTGGCGAGAGGGAGGATTTCTTTCAGGGTGCGGAGCGGTTTGTCTGTACTCAAGCTACGGGTGATTTGGGTGAAATCATGGAATTTCACCTTAAGCGTCAGGGTAGAGCCTTGGAAGTTTTTCCGTTCTAAGCGTTCGCACAGTTCGCAGGCCACGTGGTATAATTCGATGATGACCGCAGAACGTACAGATATGTCTTTTTCCAGGGTATGCTCGCACCCGATGGATTTACGGATACGGGTTGGTTCTACAGGCCGGTTGTCAATACCGCGGGCGAAATCGTAGTAAATCTGTCCAGCTTTACCGAATTGGCGCACAAGCATTTCCAGCGAACATTCGCGCAATGTCCGTCCGTTATAGATACCTAGAATATGCATTTTTTGTGCCGTGACGGGGCCTACACCCCAAAAAGCCTCAATAGGTAAGTGATCGATAAAGTCTTGTGCCTGTGCCGGATGGATGGTGCATAAGCCGTCAGGCTTGCGGAGGTCGGAAGCTACTTTGGCGAGGAATTTGTTGTAGGATATACCTGCCGAAGCTATGAGGTGCAGTTCATCGCGGATGCTTCGTTTGATTTCACGGGCTATATCTACCGCCAGTTCCATGCCTTTCTTATTCTCGGTCACATCGAGAAAGGCTTCGTCCAGCGAGATGGGTTCGATGAGGTCGGTGTAGCGGTGGAAGATTTCGTGTATCTGTGCTGATACTTCTTTGTACACGTCCATTCTGCCTTCGATGAAATGAAGATGAGGGCAGAGTTTACGCGCTTTGACCGACGACATGGCAGAACGTACACCGTACTTGCGGGCTTCGTAGCTGGCAGCAGCCACTACGCCGCGTTTGTCGGCGTGGCCTACGGCAACGGGTTTTCCTTTCAACTCGGGATGGTCGCGTTGCTCGATAGATGCATAGAAGGCATCCATGTCAATATGGATGATTTTTCGTTCGGTTGTCATAAAGTAAGGCTTTCTTCGTGCAAATTTAATGAAAGTTTTGTACTTTTGTGCGACTTGTGGTTTTTGGAACACAAGGACGCGGAGGCGCAAAGCGTTTTCTTGAAGATTTTTTTGTGTTTTTGTGTCTCGACGCTTCTGTATTCCTTATATAAATAGGTATGATATGATGAAAGAAGAAATCAGGAAAGCATGTGAAGTGATGTATAAAGGAGGAGTGATTCTCTATCCCACTGATACGGTATGGGGCATCGGGTGTGATGCTACCAACGAGGAAGCAGTGAAACGGGTGTATGAAATCAAGCGGAGGGCAGACAGTAAGGCGATGCTTGTGCTGGTAGATAGTCCGGTGAAGGTCGACTTTTATGTACGTGAGGTTCCTCCTGTAGCATGGGATCTGATAGAGATGACCACCAAACCCTTGACCATCATTTACGATGGTGCGAGAAATTTGGCACCTAACCTGCTTGCCGAAGACGGGAGTGTAGGTATCCGTGTGACCAATGAGGCTTTTTCGAAAGAACTTTGTTTTCGTTTCCGCAAGGCTATCGTTTCCACTTCGGCAAATATCAGCGGGCAGCCGTCACCGGCAGTATTCAGCGAAATAAGTGAGGAAATCAAGCAGGCTGTGGATTATGTGGTAGATTATCGTCGGGAAGAAACCGGTCATCCCAAACCATCCAGCATCATTAAGTTGGGTAAAGGGGGCGAAGTGAAGATTATCCGTGAATGAAATGAACTCCATGCGAGGAAAGAAACGGGGGTTAACACGATGAAGCGATTTTTTATTTATGGAATGATAATTCATGAAAATCTGCATGTATCCGTGTTTCTTCCGGGTGAATTAAATAACTGAAAATAATGAGGACTTCTGAAGAGAAATGGGATGTGCTTCAGCGTTTCATCAAGTGGCGCGAGAAGCACATTAAAGACAAACAGTTCATTCTGATACTGAGCTTGCTGGTAGGTGTGTTTACGGCACTGGCAGCTTACGTGTTGAAGTTTCTGGTAGAATATATCAAAGAGTTCCTGACTGACCGTTTCGACCCGATGGGTGCCAACTGGCTGTACTTGGTATATCCGGTGGTCGGTATTTTTATTACAGGATTGTTTATCCGTAAGGTAGTGCGTGATGACATCAGTCATGGGGTGACAAAAATCTTGTATGCTATCTCGCGGAAGCAGAGTCACATCAAGCGGCATAATATGTGGTCGTCAGTGTGTGCTTCGGCAATAACCATCGGCTTCGGTGGTTCAGTGGGAGCCGAGGCGCCGATTGTGCTGACTGGTTCGGCTATCGGTTCTAACTTGGGAAGCCTGTTTCGCCTGGACCATAAGACGTTAATGCTTCTGGTGGGATGCGGGGCAGCCGGGGCAGTATCTGGTATCTTCAAGGCACCCATTGCGGGGCTGGTGTTTACGCTGGAAGTGCTGATGATTGACTTGACAATGGCATCCTTGCTTCCGTTGCTTATCACTAGCGTGACAGCTGCTTCGGTGTCTTACCTGCTGACGGGTACGGAGGCGATGTTCCAGTTTCATCTGGATTATCCTTTTTCGCTGGAGCGTATTCCTTATGCCATCGGGCTGGGTATCTTCTGCGGATTGGTGGCATGGTATTTTACCCGTGCAATGAACTGGATAGAGAATATCTTTCGCCGTTATCCCAACCCGTACGTGAAGTTTGTGATAGGAGGAGCGATGTTGAGTGTTCTGATTTTCCTTTTCCCGCCGCTTTACGGTGAAGGCTACGATACTATTACACTGCTGCTGAACGGTACCAAGGAGAGCGAATGGGACACGGTAATGAATAATTCGCTTTTTTATGGCGATACGCACTTACTGATACCTTACCTGTTACTGATTATCCTGTTTAAGGTGTTTGCTTCCAGTGCTACGAACGGCGGTGGAGGCTGTGGTGGTATTTTTGCTCCGAGCCTTTTCCTAGGGTGTATTGCCGGTTTCGTTTTCTCGTACGTATGCAATGAATGTGATTTGGCCACTACTTATATTCCGGAAAAGAACTTTGCTTTAATGGGAATGGCGGGTCTGATGTCGGGCGTAATGCATGCTCCGCTGACAGGTGTTTTCCTGATTGCAGAACTGACAGGTGGTTATGCCTTGTTCTTGCCGCTGATGATTGTTTCGGTGTGTGCCTACCTTACTATTATTGTGTTCGAACCTCATAGCATCTATTCGATGCGTCTGGCGAAGAAGGGCGAACTGATAACTCATCATAAAGACAAGGCAGTGCTGACATTGATGAACATCGAGAGTATTGTGGAGAACGATTTTCTGAAAGTCCGCCCAGACATGGACTTAGGCGAGATGGTGAAAGTTATCTCTCAGTCGAAACGTAATCTGTTTCCCGTGGTTGATGTCAACGATGAATTGATAGGCATCGTGAAGCTGGACGACATACGGAACATTATCTTTCGCCAGGAACTGTATCACCGGTATTGGGTGGAAGGCTTTATGGAAAAGCCTAAGGCACGCATCGTAAAAACCGATTCGATGGAAGAGGTGATGAAGAAATTTGATACTACGGGTGCATGGAACTTGCCGGTAGTAGATGAGGCTAACCGTTATTTGGGATTCGTGTCGAAGTCGAAAATGCTGAATACCTATCGTCAGGTGTTGGTAGACCTCTCGGCAGAATGAGAAACATAAACAAGAAAAAGATATATGGAAAAGACTGATTTACGTATCGTCTATATGGGTACTCCCGAATTTGCAGTGGAGAGCCTGAAATGTCTGGTAGAGGGCGGATACAATGTAGTAGGGGTTATCACGATGCCCGACAAGCCGGTGGGACGTCACGGAAGTGTACTCCAGCCCAGTCCGGTAAAAGAGTATGCTGTTTCACAAGGATTAAAGGTGTTGCAGCCAGAAAAACTGAAAGACGAACATTTTCTGGAAGAACTTCGTGCCTTGCATGCTGACCTTCAAATCGTGGTGGCGTTCCGGATGTTGCCCGAAGTGGTATGGCAAATGCCCCGTTTGGGTACATTTAATCTTCATGCTTCCTTATTGCCTCAATATCGGGGAGCGGCTCCTATCAATTGGGCGGTCATCAATGGAGAGACAGAAACGGGTATCACTACCTTCTTTCTAAAGCACGAAATCGATACGGGGGAAATTATCGACCAGGTCCGTGTTCCCATAGCCGACACGGACAATGTAGGTATGGTTTATGACCGACTGATGAGGCTAGGGGGTAATCTGGTGCTGAAGACTGTCGATGCCATCCTTAATAATAGTGTGAAGACTGTTCCACAGGAAAAATTGGCAGAAGGAACCGTCCTTCATCCGGCACCAAAGATATTCAAGGAAACGTGTCGCATTGACTGGACGAAAGGCGTGAAGGCGGTATACGACTTTATCCGTGGATTGTCACCTTATCCTGCTGCGTGGACAGAACTGTGTGAACCGGATGCATTGCCTGTTACATTGAAGATATATGAGACAACCAAGGAATTTGCCAGCCATTCGCTGGTCCCTGGTACCATTGTGACCGACAGAAAGTCTTATTTCAAGGTAGCTACTACAGACGGTTACCTTCATCTCCTGTCGTTGCAGCTGGCAGGCAAGAAACGGATGGATGTTTCCGATTTTCTGCGAGGTTATCGCCATACGGACGCGGCAACGGTGAGGTAAGGGTAAAATTATAGTTTCCAGCAGATGAAAGAATTTATTCTTTCAGTGCTTTCCATTCGGCACGGCTGTTTGCCCCACTGTTATAGAAAATTCTGAAACCTTTGTAACCGGAAGGGGAGAACTGGTCGATGCTTTCCAGTGTGAACGAAATCATCGATTCGGTGGAGGTGGTGGCGTAATCACCTCCGGCATCGTGTCGTAATTCTATGGGTAGCAGGCCTTCGGTATCGGGACTGCTGCCTTCTTTCACTATCAGATTGAACCGATGGTAAGTTTGTGCACTTCCTTCGTAAGTATATTGGATATTGAGGTGATTTTTGCTGAGCGATGCATTGGTGATTTGCAGCGGGTCAGTTCCAAACATGTCTACACTGTCTGCTTTTAGCATTTCGGCTCTTCGGGTTTCCACTTTATAAAGCAGGTCGACAATACGCACAGGGTAACTTTCGTGGGTGCTTCGTGGAGTGACATAGTTTAAGTAGACGAATCCTATCAGTACGCGTTGTCCGGTAGAGTCGGCGTCTATTTGGCTGATCATTTCTGGGTTTTCGGGCATCAGAGTGCCGTATCTGTCCGATTCAATGGACAGGAGTTCTCCGTTCATCATTACAGTGCCCAAGGTGGAGAATGTGCCAGCATCGCTTTGGGTCAGGTTGTCGAGGGTATCGTCCTTGGTCAGTGTACAAGAGGGAAGAGTTCCCATAAGCCCCGCAATAGTCAAGGCAACTAAAAAGTATTTTACTTTCATCATAAAATCTGTATCTTTGTCATTTTTATGAATAAATGCGAGAGGGGCATAATTACTGCATCTGCCTTTGTTAAAACAATTTAACGCATATTTTGGGAAGAGTCGATGCAGTATTTGCACAATCATTACATTTTCAATAAAAATGCAACAGAAAGCAGACATATCAGAAGAAGAACTGGTGCTTCGATGTAAGCAGAAAGATATGCAGGCACGCCGTTTGCTCTACGAGCGTTATGGTGGTGCTTTGCTGGCTATTTGTCTTCGCTATACAGGAGACAAAGAGGTTGCCGAGGATATCTTGCACGATGGCTTCCTGCGCATTTTTGAATCTATAAGCCAACAGTTTACCTATCAGGGCGAAGGTTCGTTAAAGGCATGGCTTTCGCGGGTGATGGTCAATGAGGCACTTGGCTATCTGCGTAAGCGGAATGCCCAAGTACAGCAGGAAGTGTTGCTGGATGAGATTCCCGATATGCCCGATGCTGACGAAGACGATTTCAATGGCATACCTCCCTCGGTTTTGATGCAGATGGTCAAGGAATTACCTGAAGGCTACCGCACAGTGTTTAATCTTTATGTGTTCGAGGATAAGAGTCATAAGGAAATAGCTTCGATGCTGGGAATCACGGAGCATACTTCATCGTCCCAGTTCTATCGGGCAAAGAATTTGCTGATTAAAAAAATTAATAATTATAGAAAAAAGGAGTTGCAATGATGGACAAAGACAGATGGGCTGCACATTTTAAGAAAAAGATGGAGGACTATTCCGAACCTTTGCCTGAAGGGTTGTGGGAAAGACTGGAAGCAGAAATGTCATCTTCGCCGAAGGTTGTGCCGATGTGGCGGATGCGGCGTTTTGCTGTAGCTGTTGCCGCGGCGTTGGTGGTATCTGTATCGGTTCTTACTGCTTGGTTAGCAGGATTCTGGGCTGAAGAACTTGAGCAGCCCGATGCTGTGGTGGCAGAAAAGAATACCTTCCCAGTTGCTCCTGATGAAAAACCTTTGCTTCCTTCTGTATCCCGTCCTTTATCGAAGGTGGCAGTCGAAACACCTTTACTGGCTGATGCCCGAATGACACATTCGCTAAGTGAGTCGCCGGTGCAGTCTTTGTCGGAGGTGGATGATTCGGAAACGGTTGCGACGCCAGAAGGTGAGGAGAGTACACGACAAACAGGAGAAAATCTTCTCTCTGCTTCCGAATCAAAGGTGCGTAAGCATCGCCGTGCATTTGATCAGGAACAGATGCAGCGGAACCGTGAAGTGTGGGAAGGGAAAAAGGAAAATGCTGAAAACCGTCATTGGTCAATAGGGCTCAATACAGGAAATATGCCTTTCAGTTCGTCTAACTCATTCAATGGGGTCGGTCGATTGAGTTTACAGGCTGCGCAAGTTTCGGTATCGGAGATGGTGATGGCTTCCGAAGATGCCGGACGTACTGCTTATAATCAGTTATTGTTTAATAATCGTGACCAGACTTCGAAGACCGAGATACATCACAAGATGCCTGTCACAGTGGGGGCATCGTTTAAATGGAATTTCTCGTCCCGATGGGCACTTGAGACAGGGTTAACTTATACGCTCCTTTCGTCCGACCTTCGTTCGGGGACGGATACCTATCTCGAAGAAGAGCAGAAGTTGCATTATATCGGCGTACCGGTGAAATTGCATCGTTCACTGTTTGACAGCCGGTGGATTTCGCTTTATGCTTCGGCAGGTGGAATGGTGGAAAAATGTGTGTCTGCCAGTCAGGATGTGGTTTATGTCAACGGAATGACTTCGCGTGAGACGGAACATCACTCGTTGCATATTAAGGAATGGCAATGGTCGGTAACGGCGGCTGCAGGTGTACAAGTGAACATCACACCGCAGATAGGATTGTATGCCGAGCCGGGTATTGCATATTATTTTGATGATGGAAGTGATGTGGAAACTATCCGGAAGGAACATCCACTTAATTTTAATCTTCAAGTGGGTTTGCGGTTCAGCTTGACGAAGTAGGTGTCATAGGAACAGTTTCTTAAAATGGGGGGTGAGTTTGTTTTGCACAATTTTTCTTAAAAACAGCAGGATATCTGAATAAATTTACGTATGTTTGTTATTCATTAATAACTAAGACGTATGAAAACAGACTTGAAAATATCTCCTTCCCTGCTTGCTGCCGATTTCAGCAATCTGGAACTAGAACTTGAGAAGGTAAATCAGAGTGATGCCGACTGGTTGCATATTGATATCATGGATGGTGTGTTTGTACCGAACATTTCTTTTGGATTTCCCGTATTGAAATATGTGGCGAAACTTTCACAGAAGCCATTGGATGTACATCTGATGATTGTGCATCCCGAGAAGTTTCTCCGTGAAGTGAAAGAGTTGGGGACAATGATGATGAATGTGCATTACGAGGCTTGTGTGCACTTGCATCGGGTAATACAACAGATAAAAGATGCCGGTATGAAGGCTGGTGTGACACTGAATCCATCCACTCCGGTATCAATGTTGGAAGACATTATCAATGATGTGGACATGGTACTGCTGATGAGTGTAAATCCTGGATTTGGTGGACAGAAGTTTATTGAAAATACTATAAATAAAGTACGCGCCTTACGTTCATTGATTGACCGAAAGCAGGCTGATGTGTTGATAGAAGTGGATGGAGGAGTAAACTTGGAAACAGGTGCCCGGCTGGTAGAAGCGGGAGTAGATGTGTTGGTGACAGGAAGTACGGTGTTTAAGGCACCCGATTTTGGAGAAATGGTGCATCAACTGAAATCATTGGCTCATTGATGTGCTTGACCGTTTGACTGCTTACCCGTTGTTCCGGTTGACTCTTGCTTTGGCAACCGGAATTTTTGTTTCCGGATTTTTCTTTTCGGAAATCACATGTGTGTCAGAGCTGGAGATAGCATGGGGATGTACTTTTGTAATTGCTTTGGCATGCTATCCTTTGAAAGTTTACCGGTGGCGGATGCTTTTCGGGATAGTGGTTTATGTGAATGTCGCTTTATTAGGGGCAGTCTTGTTTTTATCAGAGCGGGAGGCTATTCGTTATGCATGGGTAAAAAAACCGGTTGTTTACATCGGTACAATCATGGATGTTCCTCATCATAAGCCGAAAACCATGCAGGCAGTGGTGCAAGTAGAATGTATGAAAGTCGATTCGGCACAGTGCTGGCAGGCTGTGGACCGGAAAATTGTGTTATACTGGATGCCGGATTCTATTCAAGGTGTATTGTCATGCGGTGATCGTTTGGTCTTTCGTTCACGTATCAGTCGTCCGGTTTCGGATGTTGAACTTTCCGGTTTTGATTATGGATTGTATCTGGAGCGTCAAGGTATCGCAGGTACTGCGGTAGCCTTTGCCGGAGACTGGCAGAAACTGAAGAGCCATACAAGACTTTCTTTCCGGCAGCGTGCTCTGCTTTATCGTGAGCAGATTGTTCGTATTTTCCAGTCGTGGGGGTTGGAAGGAGAAGTTCTTGCTGTGGTTTCGGCACTTACGGTAGGGGATAAGAGCGAGTTGACACAAGAACTGAAAGATTCGTATACGGCTGCAGGAACCAGTCACATATTGGCATTGTCTGGAATGCATATTGTTCTATTGGCTTTCATTGTGTCGTGGATACTTTATCCTTTGCGATATGTGCGTGGTGGAAAATGGCTCTTAAGTATTTTGATTGTAATTTTTTTATGGAGCTTTGCTTTTCTTTCAGGTTTAAGTCCTTCGGTGATTCGTGCAGTGGTCATGTATACTTTGTGTGTGGTGGCTGCCGTATTTACAGAAAGTAGGTTCGCAGGTGTCTCATCCGTTTCGTTGGCTGCTTTTTTGATGTTGCTTTATCAGCCGATGTATCTGTTTGATGTCAGTTTTCAGTTGTCTTTTGTGGCTGTATTGTCTTTGCTGGTTATTTATCCGTTGGTGGAAAGGCTGTTGCATAGTCGTTGGTGGGTACTCAATTATCTTTGGCAATCTTTGGCAATATCGTTTGCAGCCCAGCTGGGGACACTTCCTTTTATCTTGTGTTATTTCGGTACATTTCCTACTTATTTTTTACTTGCCAATCTGGTTGTGACTCCTTTATCTGTTGTTATTTTAGCATTGACGCTAATCTGTTTGGTATGCGGAGCGATATCTTGGCTGGTGAAAGGATTGTCTTTGTCAGTGCAAGTATTGAATGGGATAATGGAGTGGGTACAGGGGTTGTCTGGGTCTCAAATTACGTCTGTTTATTTTTCTCCGTTGCAGGCGTGGCTGTTGGCTTTGTGTATAGTGGCAGCTTTATTGTATGTTTCCCGTGGGTCTGCCCGGAAACTGATTGCCGTTTTGTGTTGTTTGGATGTTTTAATGGTTACATTTCTTGTTGACCGTCTGGTTCCGACAGAGGATTATCTTTATTTTTCTCGTTCTGGTATCTATACAAAGCGCGAGCGCAATGTCGTGCAATTATTTGCAAAGAATGGTATCTGTCAAATAAAAACATTACGGGTAGCACTGGCTAATGATGCACGCTGGAAAGACAAAGAAGTAACGGAACGGCTTCCGCTTGACTATATTTATATATGTAAAGGATTTAAAGGAGATATGGAGGATTTGACTGCTCTTTTCCAGTTGAGGAAGGTTGTGTTTGATAATGCATTGAATGAATCGTATAAAAAACGATTGAGGGACGAATGTGAATCATTAGGGATAGCTTGTGTGGATATGACAGAAAAGGGTTCGTATGCTGTGTTGATAAAGTGAAGTGATAACTTCGTCTGGTGTAAGATTAATAATCTTCCGCTTGTAAGATTAATAATCTTACAGCCTGAAGATTATTAATCTTACAGCGGATGGACTTATATGAGTTTGCCGACGCACCTATATCCGCGGGCTTCCGCAACCGGCTGCGTCTTGCTATGAATTCTATCTTTTGTTCACGCTTTCTTTTCTTTGATGAATCCCACACAGCAAGCACCGGCAAAGAGCAATATGCCAGCCAGTACCAGCATATTTACTTCGGGAGGAACATTGCCTTCACGGGTGAATAAATGAAGTATTTGTCCTCCTGTAGCGGCTGCTACAATTTGTGGGATGCAGATGGTTCCATTGAAAAGTCCCAAATATGTTCCCATGTGGCCGCCCGATAGTGAGTTGGTCAGGATGGTGAACGGAAGAGCCAGCATGGCAGCCCAAGCGCAACCTATCAGCAGGAATGCAACAAACAGCAGGTATTGATCGTGGATGAAGAAGGTAGACACAAAGCCGATGCCTCCCAGTACCAGACTCAAGGAATAAACTAGCTTGCGGCTCTTGAATGAAGGCAGGATTACCGCCCATATAACCGAACCGATGGCCTGTACGGCAAATAAAATACCCACCCAGTCGCCTGCATTTTGGTATTGTTTCGATTGTGTATCGAGTACCAGCGAGGTTATTCCGTCTTTCACGATTTCGACAGAAGGTGTGTCGAATACGTTGGCGGCTACCGTTCCGTTAGTGTATGTCCACATGAACATGAATGCTGCCCAGCAGAAGAACTGTACCAGCCCTACCGTCCAGAAAGCTTTCGGTGCTTTGACCAGCAGGCGGAACACATTTGTTTTTTCTTCTTCTCCGCTAGTGGCAATGCCATGGTATTCGGCATAGAGTTGCGGTGGATATTCTTTCACTTTCACGGTGGTGTAGATAACACATAGGATTAAGATGGTGGCGCCTACGTAGAATGAGTAGATGACCGAGTCGGGGATAACACCTTTGGGAGCGATATTGCTGATGCCAAGAGTAGTGAAAATAAAGGGAAAGAGGTAGCCTGCAAGGCTTCCGGCATTGCAGAGGAAACTTTGTATGGAATAAGCAAGTCCCTTTTGTTTCTCGTTCACCATGTCACCTACCATCATTTTGAACGGTTGCATGGCGATGTTGATGGAGGTGTCGAGCAACATCAGTGAGAACAGACCGAAAACCATAGCTGCCGATACGGTCATACCGAAGCTCCCGGCATTGGGTAGCATACACATTACCAATACGGCGATGATGGCTCCGATGAACAAATAAGGGATGCGCCTGCCGAAACGGCACCATGTACGGTCGCTGAACACTCCGATGAGCGGCTGTACGATGATTCCCATTAGGGGAGGTAGTATCCAGAAGTAACTCAGGCTGCGAGGGTCGGCACCCAGCGTGGAGAAGATGCGGCTAATGTTGGCGCTTTGCAGGGCGTAGGCTATCTGTACGCCGAAAAAGCCGAAACTGATGTTCCACAGTTTCCAGAAACTAAGGTTAGGTATTTCTTTCATGGTTTATGAGTGTTTTTATAATCTTATTGTTTCGAATAGCACGCGACTGCACGGACGAACTACAATCGTCCGTGCAGTCGCGTAATTATTTTTATCTTCCGCTTTCGTCTATCATCCGGCGTATTTTGTCATTGAAGGCATCTTGTTTAATCAGATTTTCCAGTGTGAGATGCATACGCCAACGCCAGTAGTGTTTCGGGTTGGCGGGCACGTTGATGCGTTCGATGGTTACATCGGGGTTGCGCAATTGTTCATCCATTGCCAGCCAGTCCTGCCATGTCAGGATGCAGAGCATTGATGGGCTGTATAGGTGACGGCGCACAACATCCTCGCACAGCCATCCCGGAGCATGTTCAGGCAAATTTCCCCAGTGTCCCAGTTCGTGATAGAAGAATCTGGCAGCTACGTTTCGGTCTTCTTCCCACCAACCCCGGAAGGTAGACATGTCATGTGTACCAATGGTACATACCGAGCGGAACGGATAGGAGTGTACGTGTCCGAACTCATCTTGCGGGTTTTTCGGCATGCGTTGGATTTCCAGCGAAAGGATTTGCAGTTGTTCCATTACCCAAGGTACGCAGTCGGGCACCATTCCCAAGTCTTCGCCGCATACCAGCATCGAAGTGGCTTGTGTGAGGATAGGTAGCTTTTTCATTGCCTCGTGATACCAGAATTCATTGTGGCGGCGGTAATAATAATCATTATACAATCGGTTGAAAGCATCCTGTTCCTGTCCGGTCAGTTGGCGGTAGATGTAATCGTTCTGCACAGCAATGCGTGGATGGTACATTGTGGAGTTGTCGCGGTCGGGGATGAACAGAACATTGCTTACCAGTGCATATAGTCCTTCTTTCAGGTTGATACTTTCGGTGTCTGTGCGTCCGGCAAAGTATGCTTCTATTTTCCGTTGGGTGTCAAATTCGGGGCGCATCGAGTAGATGTCGTGGTGTTCATGGCGCACAAAGGTGTCGCGCACTTCCTGACTGCGTGTTCCGAACATTTCGTCCAGCATGTGGTCGTTGATGAAAGGACGGGTCATGAAATCTTTCTGGAAATGCAGTCCGTAACTTTCTATCTCTTCCACGCTCATCGGGAGCGATGGAACGAACTGTCCCAGCAGTCCATGAACAGAGTGGATAGGAATTTCCCAAATGCGGAAGAAACCCAGGATATGGTCGATGCGGTAAGCGGTGAAGTAATTTGCCATTTTACGGAAACGGCGTTGCCACCACTGGTAATTGTCTTTTTCCATTACCTTCCAATTATAGGTTGGCATGCCCCAGTTTTGTCCTTTTGTAGAAAACGCATCGGGCGGTGCACCGGCCTGTCCGTTCATGTTGAAATAATAAGGTTCTACCCATGCTTCTACGCTGGTGCGGCTGATACCGATGGGGATGTCGCCTTTGACGATGACGCCTAGTTTACGTCCGTAGTTGCAGGCATCCAGCAGTTGGACATGAAGCAGGTACTGCACGTAGCAGTGGAACATGGTTTCGGGATAGGCTTCGTTGTCAGGTGTGCACAGTTGTTCGGCTGTTTCCGGATGGTAAGTGCTGTAATCTTGCCATTGGTGGAAGTCAGGTGTCTGGAACTTGTCGCGCAGGTAACAGAATGCTGCATACGGGCGTAGCCATTCGGCGTTCTCACGATAGAATTCGCAGAATCCGTTCGAGTTAAGTACTGTATCTTGTTCCTGTTGGAAAATAGCTTTTAGGTAAGCTTGTTTCCACTGGTTCACAGCTTCGTAGTCTACTTGTGGCAAAGCGTTCAGTTCGTTGCGCTTCTGTTCGAATGTGATGGCAGATGCCTGGTCATTCAAGGCTGGAAGTTGCCGTAAATCGACATACATCGGATGGAAAGCATAGATGGAAATGCTACTGTATGGATACGAGTCGGTCCATGTACCGGTCATTGTCGTGTCGTTGATGGGGAGAACCTGTACGGCACGCTGGTGTGTGTGTGCAGCCCAGCGGATGAAACTCTTCAGGTCACCAAAGTCGCCCACGCCATAGCTGCCTTCAGAGCGGAGCGAGAATACAGGAATGGCACATCCGGCTATCTTGTAGCTTTCGCTGGCGAAGAATACTTCTTCTTCGGGAGTGACATAGGTCTCACCAGGCTGGAGCGACGGAGGTGTGATATTGCGGTTTTCGTGTGCTTCCCATTCGGTTATGCTACCGTCTTCAGGAGAGAGGGTGACATACTTATATGTGAAGTCAGGGGGCAATATGGTAGCATCTATTGCTACTTGCCATTCATTAGGCTTTACTTCGTGCATGCGGAGGGGAGCTGTTTCGCCCCAGTTGCCTAATGTCTTGCAGTTACCGGTGATGCCTAATATGCGCGTGCTTTTCCCATTCGACGGGCATAAGGCACGGATGACGATGGCTGTATCGTTTCCGGGTGTCGGGAGTGTTTCGATGCGTTGTGAAACATTTTCACCACAAAATGCAGAACTGAACCGATAAGAAGCGGCAGGCAGGTCTCGCCACGTATCTTGCACCAGATAATGACGTTCTTGTGTGTCGGTTATATATAAAATGTGTGGCAGGATACCCCATTCACGTCGGATGCGGCAGTTGTCTTGCCATACTTCATAACGGTAAGTGACGAGTGGGACGGGTGTATCGGGCAGGTAATCGGTTTGTCCTTGCCAACAATAACCGTCTACAGTGGTCAGTTCTACAGTGGTCTTTTCGTCTATAAGAACGCGGAGGTTTTCACCCCAGTTCGTGTGATACTGAATTCGAAAAATAATTGTCATACGTTATCTTGGTATTAGAGTGATTTAAGAATTATCTCACAAAGATAGGGAGACTGGACGGAAACCACCCTTCGAATAATGAAAATATAAATTAAATTAAGTGGAAATAGCGGTCTCAGATATTTGTAGACGCGATTTTGGATAATAAAAATATAAAAAAGCTGTAGTTGCTTTTCCTGTTTTAGCAAGGTAAGTTTTAGTGGTTTTTTTTGTTTGTATCGGGAGAAAACCGGTATGAAATAAAAGTGAATGCTTCTATAAATACCTCATGCGGAATGATGAAAATGCCTAATAATCAACTTGATAAAACTACGTTAAAGTTCTATATTTTTTCTATCGGTTTTTCTCATGTAATGAAAAGGTGTATCTTTAGCTACAAATTCATTATCTAACTTAATAAAAATAATCCATGAGGTTAAGACACTTGCTGATTTTGCCGGTATTGGCGGCTATGGGTTGCCAGTCCGTAAAAAACGATTATGAATCGTTTGCTGATTATCCGGTCGTGAAAGGTGACTGGGAAGAGATGGTTTATTCACCGCAGGAAACCCGGTTTGCACTGTGGGCGCCTACAGCAGAAGAAGTGAACCTGAAGCTGTATGCCGAAGGTCAGGGAGGGCAGCCTACGCGTACGGTGGCGATGAAGGCAGCCGAAAATGGTTTATGGCGTGCCGAGGTATCTGAAGACTTGGACGGTCAGTTTTATACGTTCGATGTAAAGGTAAAAGGGGTATGGTTGGGCGATACGCCGGGAGTATGGGCGAAGGCAGTTGGCGTGAATGGAGACCGGGCCGCTGTCATCGATCTGAATGCGACTGACCCTGAAGGTTGGGACAAAGACGTGCGTCCCGAACTGAAAAGCTTTGCCGACATAGTTCTTTATGAGATGCATCACCGGGATTTTTCCATCGATTCTTTATCGGGAATCGACCACCGAGGCAAGTTTTTGGCTCTGACGGAGAATGGGACAAAAACGGCTCGCGGGCAGAAAACAGGCATCGACCATCTGAAAGAGCTGGGTGTAACACATGTTCATATTTTGCCTTCGTTTGATTATTCATCAGTGGATGAAACGAAGCTGGATACTCCTCAGTACAATTGGGGATATGACCCGAAGAATTATAATGTGCCAGATGGTTCTTATTCGACCGACCCGTATGCTCCGGAGGTTCGTATCCGTGAATTTAAACAAATGGTGATGGCGCTGCATCAGGCAGGTATCCGTGTGGTGATGGATGTGGTGTATAATCATACGGCAGTGACCGAAGGGAGCAATTTCGAGCGTACCGTTCCCGGTTATTTTTATCGTCAGACACCGGAAGGGAACTTTGCCAATGCTTCGGGGTGTGGTAATGAGACAGCGTCTGAGCGTGCCATGGTGCGTAAATATATGGTGGAAAGTGTGAAATACTGGGTGAACGAATATCATGTCGATGGTTTCCGCTTCGACCTGATGGGCATTCACGATTTGGAAACCATGCGTGCCATCCGTAAAGCTGTAGACGAAATAGACCCTACTATTTATATATATGGAGAAGGTTGGGCTGCAGGTGCGCCTCAATTGCCGATGGATTCGTTGGCGATGAAAAACAATATTGACCGCTTGTCCCGCATCGCCGCATTTAGCGATGAGTTCCGCGATAGCTTGCGTGGTCCTTTCGGCAATGATGCCCAAGGTGCTTTCCTTGCCGGATTGAAAGGGCATGAGGCTGGTATTCGTTTCGGTATTGCAGGCGGCATCGAGCATCCGCAAGTCAATGGCGAAGGGGCTCATAAAGTGCCTAAATTCTGGGCATTACAGCCTACACAATTTATCAGTTATGTAAGTTGTCACGATGATATGTGCTTGGCAGACAGGCTGAAGGCTACTATGCCACAGGCTTCGGTAAATGTGCGTAAAGATTTGCATAAGTTGGCATTGACAGCTGTATTGACTTCTCAAGGCGTGCCGTTTATCTTTGCGGGCGATGAAGTGATGCGCGACAAGCAGGGTGTTCATAATTCATTCAATAGTCCGGATGAAATCAATGCCATTCATTGGGAACTTAAAAAACAAAACCGGGACTTGTTCGATTATGTAAGCGGACTTATCGCAATGCGGCGTGCTCATCCGGCTTTCCGTATGGGGGATGCCGATTCGGTACGTAAATATCTGGAGTTCTTACCTGCAACCGAAGATAATGTGGTTGCGTTCCGCTTGAAAGGACAGCCTAATGGAGATGCGTGGACGGATATAACGGTGATACTGAATGCGCGCGACCATGCTACGTCTGTAGAATTGCCGGCAGGTGTTTGGCAGGTAGTATGCCGTGACGGACGGATTGCTCCGGATGCCGGATTGGGCACGTTGCAAGGAGGAAAGGTGAGTGTGGGCGCACGTTCGGCGTTGATTCTGCATCGTTGATAATGTTTTATTTTGGGAAAGGCTGACTCATAAAGAAGAGCCAGCCTTTTCTAAAAGTAAAATACTCTGAGGGGATTTTCAGCTTGATAAAACAGTATTTCTTTATATAAGGATTTGTATGATGAGAATAGACCATATTGCTTTGTATGTAAATGAGTTGGAAGAAGTGAAGGCGTTTTTTTGTCCGCTACTTCGGGGCGGTTTCCAATGAGATGTATCATAATCTGCGGACGGGGTTACGTACGTATATCTTGTCCTTTGGCGATGGGGCAAGGCTGGAAATCATGTCGCGTCCCGACATGAAAGATGAGCCGAAAGATATGTTCCGCGCCGGGTACATTCATTTGTCTTTCGCTGTGGGAAGCCAATCGGAAGTGGATCGGTTGACCGGACTTCTTTATGACAATGGTTATCGGGTGGTAAGCGGTCCGCGTATTACAGGTGACGGCTATTATGAGAGTTGTATTGAGGGACCGGAAGGCAATCTGATTGAGATAACCGAATGAATTTTTGGCTTGGGGAATCCTGATATTTTCAATTTATCCCTATCTTTGTACTCTTAAATTTCAAATAATACAAGGTATGTTATCTAAAATCATTCTTCAAGCCAATATCGATAAGGTTGCCAAGTGTTTCGAGGCTGCCGATAAAATAGTGATTGTTTCCCATGTTTCGCCCGATGGGGATGCTATCGGTTCTTCACTGGGATTGCTTCATTTTCTGGAGACACAAGGGAAGGAGGTTCGGGTCATTGTGCCGAATGCATTTCCGGATTTTCTGAGATGGATGCCGGGAGCCAAGGACGTACTCCGTTATGATAAATATGCTGAATTTGCCGACAAGTTGGTTGCCGAAGCGGATGTGGTTTGTTGTCTGGATTTCAATGCTCTTTCGCGTATTGATGCATTAGCAAGTCCGGTGGCGGCAGCGCAAGGGAAGAAAATTCTGATAGACCATCATTTGAATCCGGAGACCTTTTGCCAAATTGTCATTTCACATCCCGAAATCTCTTCTACTTCTGAACTGGTGTTCCGCCTGATTTGCCGGATGGGCTGTTTTGAAGACATTACCAAGGAATGTGCCGAGTGTATCTACACGGGGATGATGACCGACACGGGCGGTTTCACATACAATTCAAATAATCAGGAAATCTATTTTATCATCAGCGAGTTGCTTTCGAAAGGCATTGATAAGGATGAAATCTACCGCAAGGTGTTCAACACTTATTCTGAAGACCGCTTGCGGCTGATGGGTTATGTGCTGTATGACAAGATGCAGGTGTTTCCTCAGTTCCGTTCTGCCCTGATAACACTGACCAAGGGCGAGCAGGGCAAATTTCATTATGTGAAGGGGGATACGGAAGGATTCGTCAATATTCCGTTACAGATAAAGAATATTTGTTTTTCGGCTTTCCTCCGTGAGGATACTGAAAAAGATATGATTAAGATTTCGCTCCGTTCGGTAGGGAATTTCCCTTGTAATAAGGTGGCGGCCGAGTTTTTCAATGGAGGGGGACACCTGAATGCTTCCGGTGGTGAGTTTTATGGCACGATGGCAGATGCTGTCCAACTTTTCAAGCAGGCATTGGTGAAATATGAAGATTTGTTGCTGAAGAATTGAATTTGTGTTATATTTGTACCGTATAACATTAAATAAGAGCAGCTATATGAACAAACGGCATTACCTGATGGCGGCAATGTGTCTGATGACGCTTGCTGCATGTACCCAAAAGACTGAATTGCCCGAAGACCCGAAAGACAAGGAAGAATATCGTGACAGCCAAGGCAACAGTTGGATATACAACGCGATGCTGATGCGCTGGGCATTAATGCCTTCGGCGATGAACGGGTTGACTACGACACATTATTATTATCCGAACACGGGTTCGTGGACAGACGCTAATGGTACGCGGGTCAATGCACCTTCGGGAGTGAAAGTAAGCTCTCCTGCTGGAAGCAAGTCGAAATCGAGTGGTCGTGTGTTCGGTTCGTCACACCGTTCTTCGGGTGTTCATGCATAAAGATGAGGCTATATGGAAAGGAAATATGTTACCCCCCGGGCAGATTATCGTGAAAAGATAGAAGCATTGGGATTTGATTTCCACGGCGATTATTGGCGTGAGGAGGCTTATTACCAATTTACATCGGACGAAATCGGCCGGCTGGAGGAAGCTACGGCAGAAGCTTATCGTATGTATTGTGAGGCAGCAGGATACATCATTGAAAAAGAACCGGAATGGATGGAGCGTTTCTTGCAGCTTCCGCCGGAGATTTGTCAACGTATCCGGGAGTCGTGGAATGCGGATGAACTGAGCTTATATGGACGTTTCGACTTTATGCTGGATGAAAAGGGGACACCACGTATATTGGAATTCAACGCTGATACACCTACTTCGTTGCTGGAGGCTTCCGTGATCCAGTGGCAATGGAAAGAAGATGTTTTTCCGGATTGCGACCAATACAATGGCATTCACGAAGGTCTGGTACAGTCGTGGAAAGATATTTTCGCATCAGGAAGCAACTTGCATTTTGCCGGTGTGCTCGACAATCATGAAGATTCGGGGACACTGCAATACTTGGCAAGTACGGCTATGGAGGCTGGCTATTCTACCCGTGTGCTTGATATCAATGATATGGATTTGCAGGACGGTTGTTTTTATGACCCAAGTGGGGAACGCATTGAGCATTGCTTCAAGTTATACCCATGGGAGTGGATGGCAGATGAAAGTCCGGACGGGTGTCTGGCTTCGTTGACATGGCTGGAGCCGATATGGAAACTGGTGATGTCGAACAAAGCCATTCTGACAAAAATATTCGAGTTGTTTCCCGATTCGCCTTATGTATTACCTTGTTTTCTTTCACGTCCCCAGGAGGGGGTGTATTGTAAGAAGCCGGTCTTTTCGCGCGAGGGGCATAATGTAAGCGTGGTTGAGATACGGAACTGGGAGGAGCGTCCTTTGCTTCGCGAGACAGAGGGTGATTATAATCAGGGTGCGTATGTTTATCAGGGATATGTAAGGCCTACGGTATATGGCGGGCGCTATCCGGTAATCGGCTCGTGGATTGTGGGTGGAGAGCCGGCAGGTATCGGCATCCGTGAAAACCGTATGGAGATAACCGATAACCTGTCGGAGTTCGTGCCACATGTAATAGTTAATAATTAATAGGCCAACTTCTGGTTGGCTTTATTAGAAACTGTTTCTTAATTATTGTTATTTCATCCCTCTTGCCTTGTAGATGCGTTCCTTGGCATTATTGATGTTCTGGAATTTTTCTTCGGCAGCTTTACGAATGTCTTCGCCAAGGGTAGCTACACGGTCGGGATGATGCTTCAAGGCAAGACGGCGGTAGGCGGTACGCACTTCGTCATCAGTTGCCGAGGGGTCGATTTCCAATACCTTGTAGGCATCGGCCAGCGAGTCACCTCCCAGGTTTAACATCGATTCTACTTCCTTTTCTGAGAGTTGCATGGCTTGTGCCACTTCTTTCAGGGCTTCAATTTCTTTTTCACATACTTTACCGTCGCTCTGTGAAATCTTCACCAGAAAGTCCAGCAGTTGCAGGCGTTCTCCATAGGAGAGATTGGCGGCGATTTGTGCGCCACATTCGTGTATGGTATTGCGGAAGGCATACGGGTTTGTAGCGTCCATCCGTTTTTGCTCCTCGAAGAGGTTAAGTAGGATTTGTTGTCCTTCGTTTACAGCTTCTTCACCGAAATTGGTACGCAGGAAGCGGCGTACGAATTCCATTTCGCTATGCATGATTCTTCCGTCTGCGCGGATGATGTACGAGGCCATGACAAGCATAGAGAACAAGAAGCTGTTCCGTTGTCCGGTATTGGTTTGTGTATCACCGTTTGTCGTGTCAAAAGAGTTTTGAGCCTCGGTCGCCTTGTCAAATAGGGAGCCCAGCACGTATCCAGCCAAAGCTCCGAGCGGTCCTCCCATGGCGATGAATCCCATGATGCCGCCAATCCATTTTCCTAATTTCATAGTCGTGTTGTTTTTATGCCGAAAGCAAAAGACGCAAAAAGCACAGAGAGTCATTTATTGTTTGTTTGTGTATGCATCTCCGTGTTTTTTGCGTCTTTGTGTGTTTTCGGGAAATTACTTTTGTTGGGGTTGTGTATAGATAATGTTCATTTGAATTTTCTGGTCTTCATCGGTCGATTCGTTGAGGTCTTTTCCTCCTATCAGCATGGCCGAATTGACGCTCAAGTCATTGTCTACACCAATGACATTGCTATTGGCATCGGTTTCCGTACTTACTGGTATCAGTAATACTTTGTCCCAGTCCGGGTTATCGGCTTTCCACTGTTCCCATTCGGTTTCACCTTTTTCTATTTCCGGTCTGATTTCGCTGAAGATATTCGCTATCAACCGGTTCAGTTGTGAGAAAGAGTAAGCATTGTTTGTACTGCTATATGTGGAAAGGAACGATGTACGATTGTCATTTACTTCGTTGTTTTCGAAGAAGCTTTTCATGTCTTTTGCCCTTATCATCAGCAGGGTGGTCGGGGTTCCCATTTTATATGGACTGCTGCTCTGGTCTCTCATTTTCTCGAACGAGAGTGAAATAGAATTCAATGTATCGCTCTTGTGATCTTCGTAGATTGTTTCCAGAGGAAGTGTTACTTTGGTGCATAGCCCGGCAGGTGTCTTCAGATACGTGCGTGTAGGGTCTTCCACCAGATTTTGCAGTCCTGAGTTTTGGAAACGGGTAGACATGAAGACTTCCTTTGTTGCCGTCATCGGCACAACGCCCGTATATAAAGAGTCGGCGGTATCGGCCGAGTTCCTGCCTAGATAAGAAACCTTCAGGTGCAGGTAAATATCTGAAATATAAAGGACGGAACCTTCACCGTTTGTTACGTGTACATAAAATCCTTTCAAGACGTTGTTGATAAAAGATTCTGCATCTTTGAAATAAGGATGTACGGTAACGCCGTTTTCTTCTACGCTATAGTCGTATTTGCTTTTGAAATTGTCACAGAATGCTTTTCCCAAGTCAATGGACACATGCGGGTAATAGTCGCTGGTGTTGTAAAGTGAGTCACTGACGGTTTTGTCGTATGCTGTATAATCTTTCGTAGCTAACGGAAGACTCTGCGGGTTATAGAAACGTGTGGGATCCAGGTTGGTATAATAGAGGTTCTTGTCCAGTCCGTTGTCTTGAATGGCTGTGGTAAGGGTGTCGACCTGTACACGTAAGGTAGCCAGAGAATCACCGAAATAGCTGGTGTAGTAAAGTCCCAGCGTTGCTTCGTCGATGCTTTGCAGGCGGTCGGGAAGTTGGAAGTTTTCGGGACAGTTTATCTGTACGAGGAAGTCGGACGTAAATGTGCCATATCCTTCATCGGTAAACTTGCCCAGATAGGCTGTATTTGAACGGGAATATACCGAGTCCAGCAAATACGATTCTGTAGATACTGTATATGAATCGGATTTGGCAAGGATAAAGTCTTCATCAGCGACAAATTGTCCGATTCCCGTTGTTTCATCATCACAGCTGTAGAGTGTAGCGGCTGTCAGTAGTCCTATTGCCGCCCAGAACTTAAGTTTCATTGTTTTCTGATTAATTGTTATAAGTTCGTCTTATTCGGCGTCGCCAAGCACCTTTTTATAGAGTGCATCGCAGGCGTCTGCATACGTATTTTCATCGGCTTGGTAATCTATGGTAGGAAGATTCAAGCTGCGTGCGTAATCCATGATGGCAGGGTTTACCTTTTCGCTGTTTTGCACTACGCCGTCCGAATAAGTGATAGCAAGTTTGCATAACTCTTCATAATCGACAGGATTTTGTACCATCTTAACATCATCGGGAGTGATTTCTCTGTAGATTACTTGTTTGGTGAAGTCCGGGTTCAGGTTTGACTGGAATCCGTTGCCGTACACTGAGAATACCACTTTAGAATCTCTAAAGGAAGGCTCGTCGTAGTATGCTTTTTTGATGAAGAGCGGAACCACGGCACTCATCCATCCGTGACAATGGATGATGTCGGGACACCAGCGTAATTTTTTTACGGTTTCCAATACACCCCGGGCATAGAAGATGGCTCGTTCGCCATTGTCTTCATATTCTTTTCCTTCTTCATCGGTTGTCATCAGCCGGTGTTGGAAATAGTCGTCATTGTCGATGAAATAGACCTGGCGGCGTGCAGCTTGTATAGAAGCTACTTTGATGATTAAAGGATGGTCTGTATCATCGATGATAATGTTCATGCCGGACAGGCGTATGACTTCATGCAGTTGGTTACGCCGTTCGTTGACATTGCCCCATTTGGGCATGAATGTCCGGATTTCCCAGCCTTTGTCTTGAATAGCTTGGGGAAGATTCTGACCGATTAACGATAGTTCACTTTCGGGTACGTAAGGAGTAATTTCTTGTGTAATGAATAATACTTTTTTTGCACTCATGTTTCTACTATTGCTCATAAAGGTTGTGCAAAGGTACAAAAAAATCAGACCACTTTGTTAATTTGTGCACGTTATTTACCTTATAGTTTGTTAATCTGTCTGTGGATGGTGCTTTTTTGTAAAAACTGCTTTATTATTTGGTAAAAATGTGGTTACTTTGCACCTGTTTTTAGAAAAACATTGGGTTTAATTATCAGAAAAATGGAATTAATTCAAACTATTCATGAGCTTCGTGCGAAGTTGGATGTACTTCGGGGCGAAGGGAAAACCATTGGTCTGGTTCCCACAATGGGAGCTTTGCATGCCGGTCACGCTTCATTGGTGAAACGCGCCGTTGCCGAGAATGATGTAGTGGTGGTCAGCGATTTTGTCAATCCCACCCAGTTTAATGATAAGAATGATTTGGCGAAGTATCCGCGTACGCTGGATGCCGATTGCCGGCTTTTGGAAGCGTGTGGCGTCACGTTCGTATTCGCACCTTCGGTAGAAGAGATTTATCCCGAACCGGACACACGTACGTTCAGTTATGCTCCGCTGGATACGGTGATGGAGGGCAAATATCGTCCGGGACATTTTAACGGTGTATGCCAGATTGTGAGCAAGCTTTTCCTGATTGTAGAGCCTACGCGTGCCTATTTTGGTGAAAAAGATTTCCAGCAGCTTGCCATCATCCGTGAAATGGTACGTAAGTATCCTTTTTCGTTGCAGATTGTGGGGTGTCCCATCGTACGTGAGACCGATGGGCTGGCATTGAGCAGTCGTAATGCCCGTTTGAGTGGAGAACAGCGTATGCAGGCTTTGCAGATATCGAAAACCCTGTTTGCCAGTGTAGATTATGCCAAGGTGCATTCGCTGGCAGAAACAAAAGCATTTGTGGAAAAGGGTATTGAAGATGCTGAAGGGTTGCGTCTGGAATATTTCGAAATTGTAGACGGGAATACCTTGCAGCCTGTAAGTTCGTGGGACGAAAGCGGCTACATTGTAGGTTGTATTACTGTATTCTGTGGGGATGTACGTTTGATAGATAACATTAAATATAAGGAGTGAGCGTGTGATGATGATACAAGTACTGAAGTCGAAGATTCACTGTGTAAGTGTTACCGAGGCAAATCTGAATTACATGGGCAGTATTACGGTAGATGAGGATTTGCTGGATGCCGCCAATATGATAGCCGGCGAAAAGGTGCAGATTGTGGATAATAATAACGGCGAGCGTTTCGAGACTTATATAATAAAAGGTGAGCGCGGATCTGGGTGCATTTGTCTGAATGGTGCAGCCGCCCGCAAAGTCCAGGTAGGCGATACCGTGATTATCATGTCGTATGCATTGATGGATTTTGAAGAAGCCAAACACTTCAAGCCCTCAGTGATTTTCCCCGATACGGTGACGAACAAGCTTGTTTGACAATTAACAATTAATAATTAATAATTAAGGGGGATGCCGGAATAGTGTTTGTTTTTATTCCGGCATCCCCTTGTTTGTTTCAGTCTGCCTTTTCTTTGATGATACCGGTGCGGTATCCCACCAGCAGCTTTTTAAGGTCTTCTATCTGAATACTTAATTCTTTTCCTTTGTCGGTGTCTTTCACCATCATCCGCTTGGCACTCATTTCTACGATTTGAGTGGTCGATTTGATGTCAAGTCCTTCTTCGATGGCTCGCTGGGTGGAGGTGAACGGTTCGTGCTGTACCAGTTGGAATCCGCGCGAGTGGTACACCAGGGTATAGCCTGCAATACCTGTTTCAGGCTGGTAGGCTTTCGAGAATCCTCCGTCTATTACCATCAGTTTTCCGTTCGCCTTGATGGGTTTTTCACCTTTTCCGGCTTTTACCGGTACATGTCCGTTGATGATATGCCGGTGTTCGCCTTCCACACCGAACTCGTTCAGGATCATGTCGCAGATATCTTCGCGGTCGCGTAACTGGTAATAATATCCTTTTGTTTCCACGTGCGTTTCCTTGTCTTCGATAAAGTATCGTTCGAAGGTGGCCATTTTGTCTTTGTCGAAGGCGGGTGAGTCTTTTCCGCACCACAGGTACCAGATGTAATCCAGGGCGAATGCCTTTTCTTCGCTTTCGCTTTCATCGAAATAGGCGGTACGTATCAGTTGTCCCACACGTTTTAAGAGAGCCTGTCCTTTGTAGCTTTCACCTAAAATGTCGATTTCTTTCAAGGTACCGTCGGCATTGAGCGGCATGGAAGCGTGGAACAGCAGGTTCGAGTTGCATACGTTGTACATGCATCCGTAGCGGAAGAGGCATTTCATGTGCTTGCGTAGTTTTTCGCTGCTTGTAAATGATTTGTGCAACTTGTCTACCACATCACGTTCCTCGTCGGTCAGCCGGTAGGGGTCTGATGGGTCTACGGTAGGGAAGAAACTATCGCGTAGCAGATATTCTTTGCCGTTAAGTGTGATGGTGTGTTTCTCGAAGTCGATGTGGTGCAGCAACATGCGGTCTTCCATCCTGAATTCCGGGCGGCGGCGGATGATTTCAGCTTCCAGTTTGAACTGGATGATGCTGATAGCCTTGTGCATTTGTGCTATCAGGCGGATGGTTTTTGCACTGTCTGTATTAAGGGTATCGTCAATCTTTGGTTCGAAGAACGAGCAAGGGTCATCGGCATAAGTATCCATGGCGAATGTGGCGAGAGGCAACAGGTTGATGCCATAGCCGTCTTCCAGCACCGAAAGGTTGCCATAACGCATGGCGAGCCGGAGTACATTGGCGATGTTGCAATCGTTTCCCGATGCGGCGCCCATCCACAAGATGTCGTGGTTTCCCCATTGGATGTCGAAGTTGTGATAGTCGCACAGGGTATCCATGATGATGTGCGGACCTGGTCCGCGGTCGAAGATATCGCCCAGGATGTGAAGCGAGTCGATGGTCAGCCGTTGGATAAGGTTGCTCAATGCCACGATGAAGTCATCGGCACGGTGTGTGTCGATGATGGTACTGATGATGACGTTGATGTATGCCTGCTTGTTGGGGTCCATGCTGCTTTCGTGCAACAATTCTTGTATGATGTAGGAAAATTCTTCGGGCAAGGCCTTGCGCACTTTCGAGCGGGTGTATTTTGATGATACATTCTGGCATACCTTTACCAGCTGGTTCAGGGTGATGACGTACCAGTCTTCCAGTTCGGTTTCCACTTCCTTTACCAGTTGCAGTTTCTGTTCGGGATAATAGATAAGTGTGCACAATTCTTTTTTTTCCATTTCGCGCAACGTATTGCCGAAGATTTCGTTCACTTTTCGTTTGATGGCACCCGAAGCATTCCGCAATACGTGTTGGAACGCTTCGTATTCCCCGTGCAAGTCGGCAAGGAAGTGTTCCGTACCTTTGGGAAGGTTCAGAATGGCCTCCAGGTTGATGATTTCGGTGCTGGCAGAGGCTATGGTCGGGAAGTTGTGCGAAAGCAGTTCCAGGTATCGGAGGTCTTGTTGTATCATCTCCGTTGTGATTTGGTTGTAGGATTTCATATCTTCTTCAGGTTAAAAATGATAATCAGCAATTAACAATTAATAATTAATAATTGGCAATTAAAGGAGAACGGGTAAAGCGGTCGTAATTGTTAACTATTAATTGTTAATTATTAATTATTAATTGTATATATGTTCATAAAAACAACATCAGTATCAGTTGGGCGATGATGACACGGGTGAACATCCCCAGCGGATAGACCGTGGCATAGCTCACGGCAGGGTTATCGTTCGGGATGATGTCATTGGCATAGTTCAGTGCCATTGGGTTTGCCATACTTCCACAGAGCATGCCGCAGGTGTTTCCGAAGTCGAGGTGGAAACACCGTAATGCCACCAGTGCCATAATCACTACGGGTACAAAGGTAATAATAAATCCGATACCAACCCATAAAGCACCCTCCGGACGCATCACGGTTTCGAAAAAATGTGCTCCGGCATCCAGTCCAAGGCAGGCAAGATACAGGGAAAGTCCGATGCCACGTAGCATCAGGCTGGCGCTGCGGGTGGTGTAGGTCAGCATGTGCAGGCGTGGACCATACGAGCCGATGAGGATGCCGGCGACGATTGGTCCTCCTGCCAGTCCCAGCTTGACAGGTGTCGATATGCCCGGGATGGCGATGGGGATGGAGCCGACTATCAGTCCCAGCACGATGCCGATGAAGATAGAAGCCAGATTGGGGTCTTTCAGGGTTTTTACGGTGTTGCCCAATACTTTTTCCACATTCTTGATAGCTGCGGCTTCGCCCACCACGGTCAGGCGGTCGCCCAGTTGTAATACCAGTTCGGGGGTGGCAAGCAGTTGTACACCGCTGCGCAGCACACGGCTGATATTGATGCCATACACGTTGCGCAGGCGGAGCGAACCCAGCTTTTTCCCGTTTATTTCGGGACGGGAAATAACGATGTGTTTCGAGATAAGCTGGCTATCGATGGCATTCCAGTCGATATCCTCCTTGTTCCAGTCCTTCTGTTCTTGTTCGCCGAACAGGATGGTCAGGGCTTCCACGTCTTTTTCGGTGGTCACTACCAGCAGGCGGTCGTTCTCTTGCAGCACCTTGTCGGAAGTGGGAATGCACACCTGTCCGTCGCGCCACAGGCGGGAGATGACAAACTTGGAATAACCCATATGCACCAGTTCGTGGATGCTTTTGCCGAAGATGGCAGGATTGTGTACCTGATAGGTACCGATATAGGTGTGGTTAGGGTCGTCGTGCGGATGCTCTTCCATATCGGAAGGGCGTACGAACAGTTTCCTTACCGCTACGATGGCAAGAATCACTCCTACCACTCCCAGCGGGTAGGTGACGGCACAGCTCAGTGCGGCACCGCTGGTAGGTTCGCCCAGTTGTTTCAATGTTTGTTGTGCAGCTCCCAGTGCCGGTGTGTTTGTGGTGGCTCCGCAAAGGATTCCCACCATGTCCGACATCGAGATGGGGGTGAACAAGGTCAGCACGATTGCCATTATCGTGCCCAGTAAGATGACCCCCAGTCCCAGCAGGTTCAGTTGGCATCCACCCTGGCGTAGGGAACTGAAGAATCCCGGTCCGACCTGCAGCCCCAGTGCATAAACAAATAATACCAGTCCGAAACTTTCGGCATAGTTCAGCATCTGGGGATTGATGGCAAGTCCTGAATGACCGGCAAGGATACCCATGAAAAACACGAATGTCACCCCTAACGAGATGCCGCAAACATGTATTTTCCCCAAGGCAAGCCCTGTGGAGATAATCAGGGAAATGATGATAACCGCCTGTAGGGCAGTCTGCTCAAAAAACAAATCGTATAACCATTCCATTTTGGTCTGTTTTATAGTTGACAAGGTGACTAGGCGACTAGGTACTAGGTGACAAGTTGACTAGGTGACAAGGTTCTGAATAGTTTTGCTAATGGTATCTAGTACCTCGTCACCTAGTACCTCGTCACCTAGTACCTAGTCACCTTAAAGAGATTATCTTACGAATAGCAGTTCACGGTATTTCGGGAGCGTCCACATCTGGTCGTCCACAATCAGTTCCAGCTTGTCGATGTGGTAGCGTATCTGCTCCAGCATGGGGGCGATGGTATCGTGATAGGCGATAGCCTTTTCGCGTTCGCCGGTGATTTTGTTTGCTACTTTGCGGGCTTCCACCATTGCGTCCACGTGCTCCTTGATGTATCCGGTGTGTTCGGCTATCTGTTTGATGATGGCGATGTTTTCGGATGAGAGGCGGGTGGCTTCGTCGGCATCGAAGAGCGACTTCATCTTATAGGCATTGTCTATCAGTTTGGTCTGGTATTCGATGGCGACGGGCACCACGTGGTTCATCACCAGATCGCCCAACACGCGTGCCTCAATCTGTATTTTCTTGGTGTACATTTCCCATTTCACTTCGTTGCGTGCCGCCAGCTCCTTACGGTTCATCACGCCGGTCGATTCGAACATCCGGATGGTTTCCGGTTTCAGGTAATTATCGAAGATGAGCGGGCAGCTGGTTTCGCAATCCAGTCCGCGGCGTGCCGCTTCGGCTTTCCATTCTTCGCTGTAGCCGTTGCCGTCAAAACGGATGGGCTTGCACTCCTTGATGTAGCGGCGCACCACCTCGATGATGGCGGAGATTTTCGGTTCGCCGTCTTCTATCAGTTTGTCTACGTCTTTTTTGAATTGGATAAGCTGCTCTGCCACGGCGGTGTTCAGGGCAATCATTGCGCTGGCACAGTTGGCTTCCGAGCCCGGTGCACGAAATTCGAAGCGGTTGCCGGTGAAGGCAAACGGCGAGGTGCGGTTACGGTCGGTATTGTCGATGAGCAGTTCGGGGATTTGCGGGATATCCAGGCGCATGCTCTGTTTGTCGCCCAGGGCTATCAGGTCGCTGTTGGTACTTTCTTCCAGGTGGTCGAGCACCTTGCTCAGTTGTGTGCCGAGGAAGGAGGAGATGATTGCCGGAGGTGCTTCGTGTGCTCCCAGGCGATGCGCGTTGGTAGCGCTCATGATAGAGGCTTTCAGCAAGCCGTTGTGGTGATATACCGCCATCAGCGTATTGACGATGAAGGTGATGAAGCGCAGGTTTTCTTCGGGAGTTTTGCCCGGAGCCATCAGCAATGTGCCGTTGTCGGCACCCAGCGACCAGTTGTTGTGCTTGCCAGAGCCGTTAATGCCCTTGAAGGGTTTTTCGTGGAGCAGCACGCGGAAACCATGGTTGCGTGCCACTTTGCGCATCAGCGACATAATGAGCATGTTATGGTCTACGGCGAGGTTGCATTCCTCATAGATGGGAGCCAGCTCGAACTGGTTGGGAGCCACCTCGTTGTGGCGGGTCTTGACGGGGATGCCCAGTTCCAGTGCCTGGATTTCGAGGTCTTTCATGAAAGCGGCCACGCGGGGCGGGATGGCACCGAAATAGTGGTCTTCCAGCTGCTGGTTCTTCGAAGCCTCGTGGCCCATCAGGGTGCGGCCGGTCAGCAGCAAGTCAGGGCGTGCGGCATACAGTCCTTCGTCTACCAGGAAGTATTCCTGCTCCCAGCCCAGGTAGGTGATGATTTTTCTCACCGAAGGGTCGAAGTAGTGCATGACATCCAGTGCCGATTTGTTGACCGCCTGTATAGATTTCAGAAGCGGTGCCTTGTAGTCGAGCGACTCGCCCGTATAGGCGATGAAGACGGTGGGGATGCACAAGGTGTCGCCTACCACGAAAACTGGCGACGAGGGGTCCCAGGCGCTATATCCGCGGGCTTCGAACGTGTTACGCACGCCTCCGTTGGGGAACGATGAGCCGTCGGCTTCCTGCTGTACCAGTAGTTTGCCCGAAAATTCTTCCAGCATGCCGCCTTTGCCGTCGTGTTCCACGAAGGCGTCGTGCTTTTCCGCCGTACCTTCGGTCAGGGGCTGGAACCAGTGCGTGTAGTGGGTGACACCCAGCTCGATGGCCCATTTCTTCATTCCTGCCGCCACCTCGTCGGCGATGCTGCGGTCGAGCGCCGCACCGTTGTCGATGACGTCTGTCAGTTTGGCATACACCTTGCTGGGCAGGTACTTGAACATCTTTTCACGGTTGAACACGTATTTGCCGAAATATTCGCTGGGGCGTTCCGATGGAGGGACCACTTCGACCGGCTTTTTATGAAAAGCTTTTTCTACTACTCTGAATCTTAGTTTTGACATAATAATTACCTCTGTTGTTTCTTGTTTATGTTCTGTTTGATGAAATTCCGGTTACAGGCATCTGCACAGGCGTTGCATCGCCTCTTGGATGCGTTCTTTTTCGCCGAAGGCGGTCAGTCTCAGGTAGCCTTCCCCGCTTGGGCCGAAACCTACCCCCGGAGTGGTCACCACCTGCGCTTCGTACAGTAGTTTTTCGAAGAACTTCCACGATGACATTCCGTCGGGAGCTTTGACCCACAGGTAGGGCGCGTCTTCGCCTCCGGTGTTTTTCAGCCCGATGCTGGTAAGTGCATGCTTCATGATGCGGGCGTTGTTCATGTAATATTGGATATGGGCTTTTACCTGTTCTTTTCCTTCGGGGGTATAGATGGCTTCCGCTCCACGCTGGGTGATGTAGGAGGTGCCGTTGAATACCGTTTCCTGGTGCCGTTTCCACAGGGGGCCCAGGGGGATGCGTTTCCCTGCCAGTGTGCCTCCGGTCACTTCTTTCGGGATAACCGTGTAGCCACATCTCACACCTGTAAAACCGGCTGTTTTCGAAAAGCTGCGCATCTCGATAGCTACTTTGCGTGCTCCCTTTATCTCATAGATGGAGTGAGGGATGCCGGCGTGTTGGATATAGGCTTCGTAGGCACCGTCGAAGATGATGAGGGTATCGTTTTCGAGGGCGTAGTTCACCCATTTTTTCAGTTCGGATTTGTCCAGCACGGTACCGGTAGGGTTGTTCGGGTAGCATAAGTAAATAATATCGACACGATGGTCGGGGATGGGAGGGATGAAATTGTTTTCTGGCAGGCAGGGCATATAAATTACATTGCTCCATTTCCCTCCCGCCAAAAGCTCGCCTGCGCGTCCGCACGATACGTTCGAGTCGATGTAGGCAGGATAGATAGGGTCGGTCACTCCGATGCTGTTGTCGTGGCGAAGGATGTCGCCGATGTGTCCTGTGTCGCTTTTGCTCCCGTCGTTCACAAAGATTTCGCTGCGTTCCAGGTGCACGCCGCGTGGCGCATAATCGTGTTTGATGATGGCATCGATAAGGAACGGGTATCCTTCTTCGGGCCCGTAGCCGCGGAAGGTGGCGGCGTGTGCCAGTTCGTCGACAGCGCGGTGCATTGCCTCGGTGCACGCCTGTGGAAGGGGCAGGGTGACATCTCCTGTACCCAGCCGGATAAGGTCGGCTTTGGGATGGGTCACCTTGAACAAGTTGACTTTCTTTTCCAGGTCGGAGAAGAAGTAGTTGTTCGGCAATTTCAGGAAATGTTCGTTTACCAGTGCCATATTCGATATGTGTTGAAGTTTATGCGTTAGTCTGTTTCCGGTGCAAAGGTACGAAAATTTGCCGGTATTGCAGGGTAAAGAGGACTTCTTTTTTTATATCCCGCACGGCTCTTTCATTTAAAACAGCTTCTAAGTCATTTAAAGTGTGAGCTGCGAAAATCTGCGTTTCAAAATCGCAAAATCGTAAATTGTAAATCGTAAATTGTAAATCGCCAAATCGTAAATTCAAATCGTCCGCAGCTCCCAGAACGCTACGGCGGATGCTGCCGCCACGTTGAGCGAGTCCACCCCGTGCGCCATCGGGATGCGCACCGTGTAGTCGGCTTCGGCGATGGTGGCGTGCGGAAGCCCGTCGCCTTCGGTGCCCATCACCAGTGCCAGCCGCGGCTCTTGCTTGAGGGCAGGCGTGTCGAGCGGGACGGAGTCGTCCGAGAGTGCCAGGGCGGCGGTGCGGAAGCCCAGGCGGCGCAGGGCGGCGAGGGGAGCGTCGGCCCACGTCCACGGAATGAGGAACACCGAGCCCATCGAGACACGCACGGCACGGCGGTTCAGCGGGTCGCACGAGTCGGGGGTGAGCAGCACCCCGTCGATGCCCAATGCGGCGGCAGAGCGGAAGATGGCGCCGATGTTGGTCGTGTCGGTCACCCCGTGAATCACCACGATGCGCCGTGCCCCGCCGCATACTTCTTCCACGCTTTTCACCGGCGGCCGGCGCATGGCGCAGAGCACGCCGCGTGTCAGGGTATAGCCCGTAAGCCGGGCGAGCAGCTCGCGTCCGCCGGTGTAGACGGGTATGTCCGGGCATCGGGCAAGGATGTCGGCGGCGTCGCCCGCAAGGTGCTTCCGCTCGCACAGCAGCGCCAGCGGCTCGTAGCCCGCGTCCAGCGCCACGCGGATTACTTTCGGGCTTTCGGCGATGAACACGCCCTTCTCCGGTTCCAGCCGGTTGCGCAGCTGGGCCTCGGTCAGTGCGCCGAACAGCTCCACCCCCGGCTGCTCCAGCGACGTGATTTCGATGATTCGTTCCTTCTCCATAATTTGTTTTTTGTGTAGGGGCGTATCGCATACGCCCTGAAAACATCCATGTGGATTAGTTGACGCATTCGGGCGTATGCGATACGCCCCTACAAGGCAATTCAAAACTTGTCAACTGGTACCTTGTTACCTATAAAAGCCTTGTTGCCTATAATGTTCCTCCCTCTCTCCTCTGCAAAGGTAAGGAATCTTTTCCATGTGGCAATGGATTGGGAATGGGTGGATGTAAAAATCTGTTAACAGAAGATGCTTTTTTGAAATTGGTCTTGGAAATCAGCGATATATAAAGTGTTTTTATGTTTTGCTTATTTCCAAAATGATATCCGTCTTAATAATCTTAATGAACAAGTGTGATTGTAAGGATTGTAATTGTAAGTTTTCCTGAATTGATTACAATTACAATTACAATCCTTACAATTACATTTGTCGTTTTTACGTTTCGGGGGCAGAGAAAAAAGTCTGTATAAAATTTATATATATAAATATATAATATATATATTTATATATATACATATTAATGTAATTTTTTTTTCTTCTTTTGCTCACTTTCATAAACGGTAATTGTAAGGATTGTAACTGTAAGTTTTTTGCAGATGCAGCTATAAAGAATACATCACGCATCTATATGCAAATCCCGGTATATATAGCTTCGCGCGCCTGTGCAAATAGTTGCATTTCAGCGGTTTAAGTATAACTTGGCAAAAAAATAATTGCCGATTGTCAATTTCCCATTGTCCATTGCCTAATATCCATTGCCAATTGAAAAATTTTTCGTATCTTTGTGGAGTGAATCCTCCACCCACTATTTCCCTCTCCATACCGGCATACGTGCGTGGGGTGTCATTTCGATTTACACCCCTCCCGCGCAAGAAGATAAGGTTGTTTCAAACTACCTCATCTCTGAGACGAGGTAATTTCAAATTACCCTGTCCCGTGGGATGACCTTGGTTGAAACAAGGTCGTCTATACGTGGGCTTTCCCTCCCCACCCTCCGGCAAGTGCCGCGGCAATGCCTGCCGCCACGCTGGCAAGGGTGTAGAGCGCGAAGGCGGCGTAATGCCCCTGGCGGAGCAGCGTCAGGCTCTCTTGGCTGAAGGTGGAGAAGGTGGTGAACCCTCCGCAAAGCCCTGTGGTGAGGAAAAGCCGTGTCTCGTCGGAGAAGCCGAAGCGGGCGGAGAGGGCGTAGAACAGCCCGATGAGGAAGCTTCCCGCCACGTTGACGCCGAGCGTAGCCCACGGGAAGAAAAGGGGAGGGATGCGCCCGTTCATCACCGCCTGCACCCCGAAGCGCATTACGCTCCCGATGCCGCCTCCCAAGAATATGGTTATCAATACGTTGGACATGTTGTTTATTTACGGTTTTATTATTTACGGTTTTTTTGAAACGCGGATTCACGCGGATTTCCGCAGATTGTATTTTTTTATTCATGTAGGGATGTTTGCGTAAATCTGCGTTCCGGCATTCGTTTTCGGGGCGCAAAGGTACAAAATATAGGCCTTTTTCCGGTGGATTTGAATGAAAAAAGCGGCGCAAATGAAAATAGTCTGCGGAAATCCGCGTGAATCTGCGTTTCAGAAAATAGGCTTCCGCATCTTCTTGTGCACCGTAAAAACCGAATATTTTCGTTGATGTCCTTAAATTTTGTATGGTTTTTCATAGATTTATTGTAACTTTGCGCATCAAAAACAAGGAAAACATCAAAACATACTTAATATGAATATTTCGTATAACTGGCTAAAAGAATACGTCAACTTCGACTTGACCCCCGAACAGGTGGCGGCGGCGCTTACCTCTATCGGGCTGGAAACAGGCGAAGTGGAAGAAGTCCAGTCGATTAAAGGAGGGCTGGAAGGCTTGGTCATCGGAAAAGTGCTGACCTGCGAGCCGCATCCCAATTCCGACCACATGCACATTACGACGGTCGACTTGGGGCAGGGCGACCCCGTGCAGATTGTATGCGGGGCGTCGAACGTAGCCGCAGGGCAAAAGGTGGTGGTAGCTACCTTGGGCACCAAGCTGTATGACGGAGACGAGTGTTTCACCATAAAGAAATCGAAACTCCGGGGCGTGGAATCGAACGGCATGATTTGTGCCGAAGACGAAATCGGCATCGGAACCAGCCACGAGGGCATTATCGTGCTGCCCGATGACGTGGAGCCGGGCACGCTTGCCAAGGATTACTACAACGTGAAGAGCGACTACGTGCTGGAGGTGGACATCACGCCCAACCGCGCGGATGCCTGCTCGCACTACGGCGTGGCGCGCGACCTGTACGCCTGGCTCGTGCAGAACGGGCATGAGGCGGAACTGAAGCGCCCTTCGGTTGAGGCGTTTGCGGTAGACAATCACGACCTGGACATCGACGTGGTGGTAGAGAACACCGAGGCTTGCCCGCGCTATGCCGGCGTGGTGGTAAAGAACGTCACGGTGAAGGAAAGCCCCGAATGGCTCCAGGCGAAGCTGAAAGCCATCGGCTTGCGCCCGATTAACAACATTGTGGACATCACCAACTACATCCTGCACGCTTACGGCCAGCCGATGCACTGCTTCGACGCCGACAAGATAAAGGGTGGCAAGATTGTGGTGAAGACCGTGGCGGAAGGCACTCCGTTTGTGACGCTGGACGGCGTGGAACACAAGCTTTCGGACCGCGACCTGATGATATGCAACGCCGAAGAGCCGATGTGTATCGCGGGCGTGTTCGGCGGACTCGATTCGGGCACTACCGAAGAGACCCGCAACGTGTTCTTCGAAAGCGCTTATTTCCATCCTACGTGGGTGCGCAAGACCGCACGCCGCCAAGGGCTGAGCACCGATTCTTCGTTCCGTTTCGAACGGGGCATCGACCCGAACGGCGTGATTTATGCCCTGAAAGAGGCGGCTATCCTGGCGAGAGAGCTTGCGGGAGGTGAAATCGCTTGTGAAATCAAGGATAACTATCCCAGCCCGATAGCCGGCTTCCCGGTAGAGCTTCCGTATGCGTATGTCCGTTCGCTGATTGGCAAGGAAATCCCTGCCGAGGTGATAAAGCGCATCGTTTCGAGCCTGGAAATGGAAATCACGGGCGAGACCGGAGAAGGGCTTTCGCTGGTGGTGCCTCCTTACCGTGTGGACGTGCAGCGTCCGTGCGACGTGGTGGAAGACATCCTGCGCATCTACGGATACAACAATGTGGAAATCCCCACTTCGGTAAAGGCGTGCCTGAGCGTGGAAGGAGCCGAAGACAAGTCGGTGAAGCTCCAGAACCTCGTGTCGGAGCAGCTGGTGGGATGCGGGTTCAACGAAATCCTGAACAACTCGCTCACCTCCGCTTCGTATTACGAAGGGCTGGAAACGTATAAGCCCGAAAACCTGGTGCGGCTGATGAATCCGTTGAGCAACGACCTGAACGTATTGCGCGGCACCCTTCTGTTCGGCGGGCTGGAAAGCATCGAGCACAACGCCAACCGCAAGAATGCCGACCTGAAGTTCTTCGAGTTCGGCAATTGCTATCATTATAATGCCGGAAAGCGGAACCCTGAAAAAGCGCTCGCGCCTTACTCCGAAGAACTGCACATGGGCTTGTGGGTGACCGGCAAGCGGGTAAGCAACTCGTGGGCGCACGCCGATGAGGACTCGTCGGTGTACGAGCTGAAGGCATACGTGCTGAACATCCTGCGCCGTCTGGGCGTGAACTTCGGCGCGCTGGTGTTCGGCACCTTGAGCGATGACATCTATGCCGCCGCCCTGTCGGTGCATACCCGTGGCGGAAAGTTGCTGGCTACGCTCGGCATCCTGCACAAGAAGCTCCTGAAGAGGTTCGATATCGAGAACGAAGTGTATTATGCCGACCTGAACTGGAGGGAGCTGATGAAGGCGGTCAAGAACAACGCGGTGACTTACAAGGACATTTCCAAGTATCCTGCCGTGAAGCGCGACCTGGCGCTCTTGCTCGACAAGCAGGTGCAATTTGCCGAAATCGAGAAAATCGCCTACGAGACCGACAAGAAGCTCTTGAAGCGCGTAGAGCTTTTCGATGTGTACGAAGGCAAGAACCTCGAAGCCGGAAAGAAGAGTTACGCGGTGAGCTTCACCCTGCAGGACGAAAACGCCACGCTGAACGACAAGCAGATAGACAAGCTGATGAACAAGGTGGTGCAGAACCTGGAAACAAAGCTGGGAGCGAAATTGAGATAAATTTTTTAGGTAACAAGTTGACAAGTTGACAAGGTTCTGAATACTTATACTTCTCGCGCATTAATTTGTGCATTTTGTATATGCCATGTAGTAGAGACGATGTGCACATCGTCTCTACAGAAACGGTACGAAATGTTCAAGGAAGTGTACAAATTCATACCGTGCAGGGTATAGAACTATCTAAACCCAGTCCCCTAGTCCCTAGTTACCTAGTCCCTTAAAAAAACAACAACATTTAAAATATATAATCCAATGGGAAGAGCGTTTGAATATAGAAAAGCTACAAAACTGAAAAGATGGGGCCACATGGCCAAAACATTTACTCGTCTGGGAAAACAAATCGCCATTGCCGTAAAGGCGGGCGGACCGGAACCCGAAAACAACCCGACCTTGCGTTCGGTCATCGCTACCTGCAAGCGTGAGAACATGCCGAAAGACAACATCGAGCGTGCCATCAAAAACGCGATGGGCAAGGACCAGAGCGAGTACAAGGGAATGACTTACGAAGGATACGGCCCGCACGGGGTGGCTATCTTCGTCGATACGTTGACCGACAATACTACCCGTACCGTTGCCGATGTGCGTTCGGTATTCAACAAGTTCGGCGGAAACTTGGGTACGACCGGTTCGCTGGCTTTCTTGTTCGACCACAAGTGTGTGTTCACTTTCAAGAAGAAAGACGGGCTGGATATGGAAGAACTGATTCTCGACCTCATCGATTACGATGTAGACGATGAATACGATGAAGACCCCGAAGAAGGCACTATCACGATTTATGGTGACCCGAAGAGCTATGCTGCCATCCAGAAGCATTTGGAAGAGTGCGGGTTTGAGGATGTAGGAGGTGAATTTACTTATATTCCGAACGACCTGAAGGATGTGACTCCCGAACAGCGCGAAACCATCAACAAAATGGTGGAACGCCTGGAAGAGTTCGACGATGTGCAGACGGTATATACCAATATGAAGCCCGAAGAAGAATGATTTTTTTTCACCACAGATTACACGGATTGTTTAATTAGTAGATGTTGAGAATTAGTTGATATAATGTGTCGGCTCAGAAACGCAGATTAACGCAGATTTTCGCGGATTATTATTCTAATATTTGTTCTTAATCTGCGCTAATCTGCGGAAATCTGTGTTTCTGATAATATCATTTAATTTTGCACACTTACTTAGAATAATCTTTATTAGGAGAAGCTGGATTATGAGAATTGATTATCAGACGGAGGGCACTTGCAGTACGCGCATCGAGGTAGAAGTGGAAGACGGAATTGTGAAAGACGTGCGCTATACCGGGGGATGCAACGGCAATCTGCAAGGCATCAGTGCTCTGGTGAAGGGGATGCCCGTGAGCGAAGTGATAGCCCGGCTGGAAGGTATCCGGTGCGGTTCGAAACCCACTTCATGTCCCGACCAGTTGTGCAAGGCGTTGCGTACGGTAGAAGCATAGTTGTATGAACGTGCTGATACTCAATGCCAGTCCCCGCCCGAAGGGGAACATATCCCGTATGTTGGGCGCGATGGAAGAAGAAGCCGTAAAGGCAGGGATGCAGGTCATGTCGGTCCGTGTTTCCGATTTGCATGTCGCGCCTTGTAAGGGATGCATGGTGTGTCGCACAAAGCAGGCATGCGTACTGCCTGAAGACGATGCCCAGCGTGTGCTCCAGCTCATCGGAGCATGCGATGTACTGGTTATCGGGGCTCCTTGCTATTGGGGCAATATGCCAGGTACGCTGAAGGTGTTGTTCGACCGGCTGGTGTATGGGATGATGGGCGAGAGTCTGCAAGGTATTCCCCAGCCTTTGCACAAGGGTAAACGGGCTATGCTGCTCAGCACGTGCACCACTCCTTTTCCATTTAATGTTTTTTTCCGCCAGAGCCGTGGCACCATTCGTGCATTGCGCGAAATCCTCCGTTGGAGTGGCTTTAAGATCAGTGCCACGCTCGAAGTGGGAGGCACCAAAAAACATCCTGTAAGCGGGAAAACATTGGAGCGTTGCCGCCGGATGATCCGGAAGTTATAAATAGAATGAATGCCGGCATTTAGCCGGCAAGGAGTAAAAAGGGAGTTATTTCAAGGAGTTAAAAGGAGTTAGAAGCCAATACTTTTGTTCATGGAAGTCCTAGCAGGACTATTTGCCTTTAACTCCTGCCGAAGGCATACCTCCTTCTAACTTCTTCTATCTACTGTATATGATGAATAAGAAAATGAAGAAACAATGGTGGGTGACCTTGTCTTTGTGGATTATCGCATGCACATTCCTGCTTTCGGCTTGCGGTGGAAGGCGGTATATGCAAGCGCAGCTATCCGAGGAAGGCGATACCTTGCAGATGGCATACGCGCGCTATCTTACCGTTGTGAAGCATGAGATGTTTACGCAAGTTACGGTGCGCAATCCTTGGGATTCTACGCGTATCCTGCACACCTATCTGCTGGTGGACAAGCATCGGGTATTGTCCGAAGGATTGCCCGAGGGCACGGTGGTGCGTATTCCTTTAGAGCGGATGCTGGTTTATTCGTCGGTGCATTGCAGCTTGTTCGGAGAATTGCAGGCACTGGATGCGGTGAGTGGAGTGTGCGACTTGTCGTATATCCGTATGCCTCAAATTCATGAGCGTGTGCGTGCCGGCAGGGTGGCGGATGTAGGGAGCAGTATGAGTCCCGACGTTGAGCGGGTTATTGCCTTGCATCCCGACGGTATCTTGCTTTCACCTTTCGAGAATGGTTCATACGGGCGTATCGGGCAACTGGATGTCCCGTTGATAGAATGTGCCGACTATATGGAGACCTCACCGTTGGGACGTGCCGAATGGATGCGTTTTTATGGGATGCTGGTGGGGAAGGAGCAGGAAGCCGATTCTTTGTTTTCACAGGTAGAGCGGGAGTATGAGGCTTTGCGGCGGTCGGTGGAACAGGTGGAAGAGAAGCCTCTGGTGTTTGCCGAGTTGAAGCAAGGCTCGGCATGGTATGTGCCGGGAGGCAAGAGTACGACCGGTCAGCTCTATGCCGATGCCGGTGCGCGTTATGTATTCGGCTATATCAGCGAGAGTGGTTCGGTACCCTTGTCGTTCGAAACCGTGTACGACCGTGCCCGCCATGCTGATTTCTGGCTCATTAAGTATAACCAGTCGCACGACAAGACCTATGCCGGGCTGGAGCAGGACTATCGGCCATACACGGGTTTTGATGCGTTCCGCCGGAAGACGGTTTACGGATGCAATACCGGGCGCATACCGTATTATGAAGAGTCTCCTTTCCATCCCGAATATGTGCTGAAAGACCTGATAGCCGTTTTTCATCCCGGCTTGTTTCCGGATTACCAACCGCGTTATTTCACGCCCCTTGAATAAACGTATGAAGAAGAGCACTCTCTATGTCGTGTTACTTGCCGCATCGGTGTTGGCGTTGGCGGTGGCATCCGTTTATGTAGGTTCGGTCCCGATTCCTTCCTCTGCCGTTACCTCTATCCTGCTGGGGGATACTTCTGCCGATGCAGGGTGGAGTTTTATCGTATGGGAGTCGCGTGTGCCTCAATGTATCACCGCTTTGCTTTGTGGTGCCGCATTGGCGGTATCTGGATTGATTTTGCAGACCGTGTTCAATAATCCGCTTGCCGATTCATCGGTCTTGGGCATCAGTTCCGGAGCCAGTTTGGGGGTAGCATTGGTATTGTTGGCAGGCGGCGGGAGTATTGTGGCAGGTCAGTTTGTGCTTTCGGGTTTTCTTTCGATGGTGGCGGGTGCTTTTGTGGGGGCAATGGTGGTGATGTCGGCTGTACTTTTTCTTTCGGTGCTGGTGCGTAGCAATGTGATGTTGCTCATCGCAGGCATAATGATAGGCTATCTGGCATCGTCTGCCATTTCTTTGCTGAATTTCTTTGCTACCGATGAAGGGGTGCATTCTTTTGTTATTTGGGGATTGGGAAGTTTTGGCGGTGTGTCTTCGGTCCAGTTGCCCGCTTTTTCGTTCATAGCCCTTATGGGCTTGCTGGCCGCCTTGTTGATGGTGAAACCCTTGAATGCATTGTTGTTAGGTCCCCGTTATGCTGAAAATTTAGGTATTCGTGTACGCCGTGTCCGGGGTATATTACTGGTGATAGCCGGTTTGCTTACGGCGGTGGTCACGGCATTTTGCGGTCCTATCGCTTTCATCGGGCTTGCCGTTCCTCATGTGGCGCGTATGTTATTGGGTACGTCTAATCACCGCTCTCTTCTTCCTGTGACCTTGCTGGCGGGATGTGCCGTGGCGCTTTTGTGCAACTTGCTTTGCCTTTTGCCTGGCGAGCGTGGCATTCTTCCTTTGGGTGCCGTCACTCCTGTGCTGGGTGCGCCTGTCATTCTTTATGTCTTGGTTCGTTGGCGTAAAGGCTAGCCGGTTATTTCCTTCCTTGAAATCGCATTATTCCTGACGTTCGCGCAAACGTCGGTTTTGTTTTTCTATGTCGTACGAATTTCCTCGTATTTTATCTTTGCGGAAATACTCCTGCCGGCGTATGGAGTCTTCTCTTTGTCGCTGGCGGATGTATTTGGAAAACCGGTCTGTATCGGGAGTTTGTGCAGGTGTGGCTGCTTTCGGAAGGGTATCCGCCTGAACTGTGTGTGTAAGGGTATCGCTGTCTGCCGGTGCATAGACGGGTAGTAAGCGGTAATAAGTAGGAAATTTCAGGCTGTCCTCACGTGTAGGGCGATAATTCTTGTAGGTTTTCCAGGCATTGGCATGTTTACGGTTGTGTTTCAGCATCCGTCCGTGAGGTGTAAGGTTGTTGTATATGAATCCGATGAAATCTAATCCTCCGATAACAGCTCCGGCACCTAAAGAGCCTCCGACACGCCCGGAAGCACGGTCGTACATCATGCCCGTCCCTGGCGCAAGACTTTGCCCGTATTCTTCCGGCGAAACGGCACCTGGGTTGAGCTCCCAGTGGATGGTCCATTTTTTGGGGCGTCCCAGTACCAGCACATCATACACGGGGTCCTCGCCAAAGCGTGTCCATATGGTATAAGGTTCGGCACGGATGTATCCTGTGGGTTTCTTTACTTTCGTAGTGTCGATAAGGCTTCGCGGTATGCGCAGGTCTTTCTTAAATTCCATCCAGGGTTGGTTCATCGGATGTGTTTTCAGTTCTTCTTGCGGTTTTTCGATGCCGCTAAAGTCAAACTGTATCATCCGTACCGCTTCTTCATTCAGGCGGATTTCTTTATTCTTTTCCTGCGTTTGGGCAGCCAGAGGAAATGCCTCACTTGATAAGAGTATGACAAGAGTCAGTACTTTCCACTTGATGTTCCATTCTTCGTTCCTCATTTTCGCTTTTTGTTTTTTCAACGTACTCTTCCTCCCTGCATCCAGCATTTCTGGTAATAGGGTTCATCCAGTTCGCTTACAATAACTCCTTGGCTGGAGCTGGCATGGATGAATCGGTTGTTTTTCAGGTAAATGCCTACATGGGTGGCGCGATGTTTATTGCGTCCGTTGTGGAAGAATACCAAGTCTCCTTCACGCAGTTTTCCTTTGCGTATTTTGTGGCAGTTTTCTTTGCGTTGTTCGTCCGAGTTCCGTTCCAGCCGTTTGCGGTATACCTTGCGGTAAATGTTGTAGGTTAGTCCCGAACAATCTACTCCCCTTCGCGAAGTCCCTCCGGACCGATAAGGTACGCCTATCCATTTTGCGGCTTCCACGTACAAGGAATGGTTGTCATCCATTGCGATATCCATATCCAGCCGGATGGCTGCTTGTGCCAGTTCGCGATAATTGTAGTGTGGAGCGCGTGTGCCGCATGCGGACAGGAGGATGAGCAGGATTGCTCCGATGAGTATATGGGTATGTTTGGTCATGTTTCCTTTATTTATTGGGAAACAAATGTAATGAAAATACAAATACAGAGACGTGGAAGGCTCGGTTTTTTCGAGTAATAATAACTAATTATAGTAGAATAAAACGGAATCGTAACACTATTTTGGAATAGAAAGCATACCAGTATTCTCTCTGCAAAAGAAGTTTATCCTTTTCCGATAGGGTAGCCTTCTTTTACAGAGAGCATGTTGTTTATTCCTGTGTCTCGATTTCAAAATAGTTTTCCAGTTCCTGCTTGGCTTCATCATTGATGGGAGTAATGTCGCGGATGATTTTTCCGTGTTCCAGCAGGGCGATGCGGGTACTGATTTCGATGGTGTGTGTCAGGTTGTGGCTTGATACGAGGATGATGGCTCCTGTTTCCTGGTTGTAGGTATGGAGCAGGTGTTTCAATGCCGATTGTGAACTGGGGTCGAGAAAATTAAAGGGTTCGTCCAGTATCAGGAGTTGCGGTTGGTTGAGCAATGCGGCAAGGATGCCCACTTTTTGCTTGTTGCCCGCCGAGAGGTTCCGGATAAGTTTCTTCTGTCCCAGTATTTCTCCGTTCATAAAGCGTTCGTAGGGTACCAGACGCTGGTCTACGGTTGTCTTGTCAAGGTTACACATCTTGCCCACAAAGTAGAAATATTCTTCGGGCGTGAGGTAATCGATAAGGAAACTTTCGTCCATATAGGCACCGGTTGTGTCTTTCCATGCTTCGCTTTGGTTCACTTCGGTTTCACCGATGTAAACATTTCCTTCGTCTGCTTTCAGCAGGTCCAGGATAAGCCGGAAGAGAGTGGTTTTTCCGGCTCCATTGTTGCCCACCAGTCCGAGGATTTCTCCGCTGTGTATGGTATAGTCGTCTACGTCAAGCACGGTACGCTTGCCATATATTTTCTTCAGATGGTTGATTGTTATATCCATTTTATGAGTTTGAAGTTTTCTGATTGTTTTATCTTGTATTCCTGAATCCTTCCATGTTCCGGTAGCGCCGTGCCATGAATCGTATGTAGATGTTGCGTATCCAGTGAGGGTGGGTAACAAATCCGATTATGCCCATGGTGCACATCACAATGTAACTTGTCGTTGCCCCCAATGCCAGTTCCAGTCCTTTATAGATAACCAGTGGCAGGGTGAACGAAGCGACCAGTATAACGGTCTGATAGGCATTGTTGCCTTGGCGTTTGCCCATCAGTCCCATATTGAGAGGGGCCGTCTTGTCATTGTACACCGCCATTTGCATCACACCGGGGAAGATGACGCCTGCTGTAAAAATCAGGTAAGTCACCGACATGAGCAAGGAGATGCTTCCTCTGAATACCGGTATCAGGCAACATACAAAGGGGATGATAAGAAGGGCACATTGTACGTAGTATTTGGCACAAAGCATATTATAAATACTTTCCCGGCGAACCATCAGCCCGTCGATGTAGTTCCCTTCTATTGCCATCGTCTGTATCAGGGTAGAAAGTCCCATTACGCAATAACAATACAGGCAAATAAAATCGTTCATGAGTCCGTCTCCATATACTTCGAAAGTCAGTGCCAGTGCAAAGAGCACCGTCAGTATGGTGAAACTCCAGAACTGGCTTCGGGGGGTCTTGTTCCGGACGAGCATCTTCAGTTCGAGCCGGATATAATCGCCTACATTTCCGTAACGGTCAAGGAAGCTATAGTCGCTGATGTGTTTGAGGCGGGTATCTTCTACGCGGGAAAGTTCGTTGTAAATAAGGTGTAGCTGCACTTTGCGGTTAAGCATACCCAGCATACCTGCCAGTATCAGGGCGCCGATGAAGGCAAGCGGATTCCACAGGATAAAGGCTTCACCTAAATTCATCGTGAAAGTGCTTACCCAGTGTGTGCCGGGTAAGAACTCAAGTAGGGCAAAGATGCCATAAACAGGCAGGCACCAGCAGATGTAGACAAATTTCTGACGCTTCAATACCCGGATGAGCATGCTCCAATAGCTGTTTGCCACGGTGAGCAGCCAAATGCCGAAAGCATATCCCAGCACTCCTGCCAGTCCGTAGAAACGGGTGACGCTAAGCAGGGCAAAGGGGATGAACAAGAAGAGCCAGAACAGATTGAACGGGTTGGCGGCTTCTCGCAGAAGGAGTGCGGCCATCACTTTCTTTTTGGGTATAGGAAGCAAGAGGAAGGGCTTGATTTCCTGTACTGGAGTAGGGAACAGAAACCTTATCAGAAAATCGAGGGTCAAGACAATGAGCAAACCTTTGTTCAAGATGTGATAAGGTTCCATGTTGGGAAAACTGTCGGAAAAAGCAGCGGGCAGCAATACCCCGAAGAAAACGAGGTATGCTGCCCAAAATGCAATTCCGATATAAATCATTACTTTGGCGAAGCGGTTTTTCTCGAACATCGGATTCCGCTTTTCGTCAAGTTTCTGTATGCGTCGGATATCGGAGTAGAGTGACATAGGCATCCGGTTTTAATTGGTATCGCCCGAAGTCATGCTCACTTCGATGCGGTTCTTTTGTGCCATTAATGTCTTGGCAAATTGCTGGAGGTCGGCATTTGTGATGCCATTCACCAGGTCGGTATATCCGGTGCGTCCGTCCATGCCTTCCCACAGGCTTCCGTAGAGCAGGCTCATCCAGTATCCGTTTTCTTTCTGGTTGGCTTCGTAGGTTTTCAGCATGTATTCTTTTACTTTAGCCAGGTCTTCAGCTTTAGGGCCTCCGGCTATAAATTCTTCGATGCCTTTGTCTATAAGCAGGCTCATGTCGGCACGCTTGGTAGGGTCGGTATCAAAAAAGATTTGTAGCGTGGCTTCTTCCTTCGGATATTTGCTGAGGTTGCCTTGTACGCTTACGCCATACGATGCTCCTGCTTCTTCGCGCACGGTCTCGGTATATTTCATTGTAAGCAGTTGCGAGAGCATACTCATCATCAGTTTATTCTTCAGGGTATATTCGCATGTGCCGCTTTCTACGATAATAACGGTTGCTTTTTGGGTTTGCAGGTCTTTGTGGAAGATGTTTTTCCACTCTCCCTTGCGGATGTCCAGCTTCGGGTCACGGAAGTTTTCCTTACGTCCCGTCGATGGCAAACCACCCAGATAAGTCTCGATGAGTGGAGTAGCGGTAGCAGGATCGATGTTGCCCACGAAAATGAAGGTAAAGTCGCTTGCATCCTTGAATCGGTCGCGATACATTTCCATTACTTTCCCGTAGTCTATCTGGTCTACCTTGTCGGCCTTGATGCGTGCGGCACGAGGATTATCACCATATAACACTTTGGTTATTGTGTCACTCAACGCCGTGTTCGGGTTTGCTTCCTGATTGGCAAGTTGAGCTTTCAGCCGGTTCTTGAATGATTCGAAAGCTGCCTGGTCGGTGCGTGGAGCGGTGAACGACAGGTAGGTGAGCTGAAGCATTGTCTCAAGGTCTTTCGGGGCACAACTTCCGTTTACGGCTTCGGTCAGGGTACGTACAGATGCTGATGCCGAAGCTACTTTTCCCGCCAATATTTTTTGGAGGTCGATGGCACTGAAGTTGCCCAGACCGCCCAAAGATACGACTTCATCGAGTACCGCGTATTGCAGGGCATCCTCATCATCGAATAGGGAGTTCCCTCCAGCACTGAACGATTGCATCCGGATTTCATCTGCCTTGAAATTGGTAGGCTTCAATACCACGCGTACTCCGTTGCTTAATGTGAGAATTGTTGATTCAAATGGTCCTTTTTCTGTATTTGTCACTTTGCCTCCAGTCGGTTTTTCTTTCATCAGTGGCTCGTCAGAAGTCTTGTCGACATAAGGTTCCAGTTTTTCAGCATTTACTTCTGCCAGTACCTTGCGGATGCTTTCCTCGGTGGGATATTTCATTCCTTCCTTGTCAGGGCAGAACAGGCATACTACCCGGTTGGTGTCGCTTACCTGTTGCTGGTAGAGTTGGTTCACACTTTCCAAGGGGATGTTGGGTACCAACTGGTTCATCATTGTGTATTTATATTCTACACTGGGGATAGGCTCTCCATCAATAAAATTAGATACGTATTGGGCTACGAACTGATTGTTTTTCATTTTATCGCGTTCGTTGTACACGTTTTCCAGGTTGCTCAGGTAATCGGCTTTTGCCCGTGCATATTCACTGGCGGTGAATCCGAATCGGTGTGCGCGTTCGATTTCTCGCATCAGAGCTTTCAGTCCGCTTTCTATTCCATCTTCTTTACAGATGGCAACACCCGTAAATGCCCGTTTTGTCTTGGCAAGGATAAAGTCCATGTCTTGCGCTCCGGCATTGATGAAGGGTGGGGTAGCAGTGAGTAGAAGTTCTTGCAAGCGGGCGTTCAGCATGTGGCTGATGGCATAGTCCATAAATGAATAGGCAAGGTATCCTACGGTGTTCTTCATTTCTGCAGGGAAAGGTTCATGTTTGTGGAATACCATGACTTGGTTGATTTCCTGTTCCTTGTCTTTGTTGATGGACACGATGGTTTCTTTATTGTCGGGCACTGGATAATGTACTCGTTCTGCGGGGTTGGTAGGCATTTGGATGGGACCGAACAGGTTCTTGATTTTCTGTTCTATCTGGTCTACGTTCACGTCACCTACTACGATAATGCCTTGTTGGTCGGGGCGGTACCATTTTTCATAATAGTCGCGCAACGCCTGATAAGGGAAATTGTCTACAACTTCCATCGTTCCGATAGGCAGGCGATAGGCATATTTGCTTCCTGCAAAGATGGTAGGTGCAGCGGTTTCGTACATACGCATCATGGCTCCGGTACGTGTACGCCATTCTTCGTGGATGACTCCGCGTTCTTTATCTATTTCTTTAGGGTCGAGAGTGAGGTCGTCTGCCCAGTCGTGCAGGATAAGGAGGCACGAATCGATGATGCCTTCACGGATGACAGGTACATCGTTGATGTTATATACCGTTTCATCGATGGAGGTGTAAGCATTCAGGTTGACACCGAATTTTACACCGATGGATTCCAGGTATTCGCGTAGTGAGTTTCCCGGAAAGTTCTTGGTGCCATTGAAGCACATATGTTCAAGGAAGTGTGCCAGTCCGCGCTGGTTGTCTTCTTCCAAAATCGAACCTACTTTTTGTGCAATGTAGAAGTCTGCCTGTTTTTCGGGCAGTTCATTATGACGGATGTAGTAAGTCAGTCCGTTTTCCAGCTTACCTGTTCTTACATCAGGGTCGGTGGGAATAGGCGGCATTTGTTGTGAAAATGCTGTAGCCGCACTTCCTATCAGGAAAGCGGCAATCAGTGTCTTTCTGTAAAAGTTCTTCATTGTGGTAAGTTTTTATGAGTTTGCTACAGATTACACAGATGCCTTCTGGTGGTTTGTCTGTGTAATCTGTGGTGAAAAAAGCATCAAAGCAAGCCGTTTGCCGAAAGGTATCGTTCGGTTTCTATGGCGGCTTTGCATCCGCTTCCGGCCGCAGTGATGGCTTGCCGGTAATGGGGATCGGCAACATCACCGGCTGCGAACACGCCCGGCACACCTGTGCGTGGTGTTCCTGCTTCGGTCAGGATATATCCTGTTTCGTCAGTTTTTATCCATGGTTTGAAGATGCCCGAATTCGGTTTGTGACCGATGGCAAGGAAAAATCCGTCGATAGGTACATCGTAACGCTCTTCATCGGGTTCTCCCATGCGTTTTACTACGTGCATTCCTTCCACACCGTTTTCACCATACAGACCTATGGCATTGTGTTCGAACAGCACTTGGATGTTAGGATGATTCAACACACGTTCTTGCATAATCTTGGAAGCGCGTAAATAAGGTTTGCGTACTACCAGATAGACTTGTTTCGCCAGTCCGGCAAGGTAGATAGCCTCTTCACAGGCGGTATCGCCTCCTCCTACTACGGCTACGGTCTTTTTCCGGTAGAAGAAGCCGTCGCATGTGGCGCAGGCGCTTACCCCCATGCCTGCATATTTCTTTTCGTCTTCCAGTCCCAGATATTTAGCGGTAGCTCCGGTGGCGATGATGGCGGTATCGGCGGTGATTTCTTTTTCATCATCTGTCCAGAAGTGGTAAGGAGCCTGGCTTAAGTCTGCTTTGACGATGATACCAGAGCGGATGTCTGCTCCAAAACGGGCTGCTTGCCGGCGCAGGTCATCCATCAGTACCGGTCCGGTCACTCCTTCGGGATAACCCGGAAAGTTTTCCACTTCAGTCGTAATGGTGAGTTGTCCTCCGGGTTGGATTCCTTCGTAAAGTACCGGTGCGATGTTGGCGCGTCCGGCATAGATAGCTGCCGTATATCCGGCGGGTCCTGATCCGATAATCAGGCATTTTACATGTTCTGTTGTCATATTCTTTTGATTGGTTTAATGAGATTATTCAATTCTTTTAATGAAACAAAGATAGTGTATTTTGCCGAAGTGACCAAACAATCTAAAAAACTGTTTCGTATGGACACGGAACTATATGGATTAAGCTATGCATTCAGCTACATGCGCCGGTGCATATATATTCGTTTCCTTCCTTAAGAGTCTTGATTATTGGTTGTGCAGGGTGTGGAAACAGTTTTTTCATCGCATGTCAATTACTTCCGCCTGTGGGTATTTTTTCGCATCGAAACGGAATGTGTCGTTGGTATAGGACATTCCGGTCTGATAGTCGAGTATGCGGAATTCTTGGGTTTGTCCACTGGCCAGTTTGACGGTGATATAGAGAGGCTGATAGTTTTCGGAAAGGAAAAGTACTACCGATTCGATATCACCTTTTTGGCGGGGGGTAAGGATGATTTCGTTGCCTTCTTTACCTCGTATGGTATGCTTGCCTCCATAGCGGCAATGGAAAAGCCGGTTGTAAGAGTTTATCAAAGCGTATGGATTGATGCTTTGCAGTTCGTCGGGGGAGGGGGTAGAGACGGTCACTTCTTCGTTTTGTTCCACATAACTCCATTGGGTAGTTCCGTCGAACCAGCTTTTTACGCCTCCACATTCCAGGTAGAAACATGTTCCTTTCAGGGCGAGGGTTCCTTGTTGGCTTCCCCCGAACCGGATGCTTATTCCGCCGGATTTCTGGTAAGCAGTGGCGGCTTTGCTTAAGATGGATTGGGCACGGGTGTCTTCGTTGGCTTGCAGGTTTACAGATACCAGTAAGGCTAGCAAGCAGGAGAAAAAGATACGTTTCATCATATTTATGAAGTTTTGGAATACCGCAGGTTGCATGTGCCGGAAAGAACGGTTAGGGCAATCATGCAATCTGCGGTTGGTTTTAATTTTTCAAATTGTTCATGCGCATGGCAAGGTCGTTTTCGTCCATGCAGAGCACTTCGCGTGCTTTGCTTCCATTGGCAGGACCTACGATGCCGGCACGTTCCAACTGGTCCATGATACGTCCGGCGCGGTTGTATCCGATGGAGAACTTGCGTTGGATGAGTGAGGTGGACCCTTGCTGGTGGTAGATGAGCAGGCGGGCAGCTTCTTCGAAGAGTGGGTCGAGCCGGTTCATGTCTACGTCGGCACTGCTTCCTCCTTCTGTGTCGTCTTCTACTTCGGGCAGCATGAAAGCGGTGGGATATCCCTGTTGGTGGCTGATGAAATCGACTATACGTTCTACTTCGGGCGTATCAACGAAGGCACATTGTACACGTACAGGGTCGTTGCCTTGCAGGTAGAGCATATCGCCTTTACCGATAAGCTGTTGTGCACCAGGACGGTCTAAGATGGTACGTGAGTCCATCATCGATGCTACGCGGAATGCTACGCGTGCAGGGAAGTTTGCCTTGATGGTTCCGGTGATGATGTTTGTAGTAGGCCGTTGGGTAGCGATGATGGCATGGATACCGACAGCACGTGCCAGTTGGGCAATGCGGCAGATAGGAAGCTCGATTTCCTTGCCGGCGGTCATTATCAGGTCACCGAACTCATCGATAATGATGACGATATACGGCATAAAGCGGTGTCCGTTTTCAGGGTTCAGCTGGCGGTTGATAAACTTTGCGTTGTATTCCTTGATATTACGGCATCCTGCTTTTTGCAAAAGGTCGTAGCGGGTGTCCATCTCGATACAGAGCGAGTTTAAGGTTTGCACCACTTTGGTTACATCGGTGATGATGGCACTGTCCGAGTCGGGCAACTTGGCAAGGTAGTGCTTTTCTATCGGTGCATAGATGGCAAACTCTACTTTTTTCGGGTCGACGATGACGAATTTCAGTTCGCTAGGGTGTTTCTTATATAATAAGGAGGTGACGATGGCGTTCAATCCTACTGATTTACCTTGTCCTGTAGCACCAGCTACCAGCATGTGGGGAGCTTTTGCCAGGTCGACAATGAAAACATCGTTGGTGATGGTTTTTCCCAAGGCTACAGGGAGTTCAAATGTAGTGTCTTGGAATTTTTTACTGTTCAATATAGAGCTCATTGATACGATGCGCGGGTTGGCGTTCGGCACTTCAATACCGATGGTTCCCTTACCCGGAATAGGAGCGATGATACGGATGCCCAGTGCCGAAAGGCTCAGGGCGATGTCATCTTCCAAGTTGCGGATGCGGTTGATGCGTACTCCTTCGGCAGGAGTGATTTCATACAATGTAACGGTAGGGCCTACGCTGGCCTTGATGGAACTGATTTCGATGCCAAAGCTCCGCAATACCTGGATGATACGGTCTTTGTTGGCATTTTGCTCTTGCATATCAATGGCAGGGGTGTTGTCGTTATACGAATTGAGCAGGTCGAGTGTCGGGAAGTGGTAGTGTTCCAGATCCAGCCGCGGATTGTAAGGCTGGTCTAGCGATCCACGTTCGTCTTCCTGTTCTTCTTCTTCGGGAGTTTCTTCTATTTCGAACGTGGGCTCTTCGGTCGTTTTTGCCTGAGTTTTCTGATGGATTGTCCCGGCTTCGGCTATTACCGTTTCATCGGGTTGTTTACGCATTTCGGTAGCATAGGCTGGCGTTGTGTTGTCTGCCTGGCTTTCTATGGGGTCAAGTTCTATTTCTACCGGCTGTTCGTCTTCTTTTGTGCCGGTGGCATCTGATGTGTTGTCGGGCGTATGGTGCAGGGCAGTGTTTTCCGTATCGGCCGGCTGTTGGGCAGCTTCTGTAGGGAACGCTTCTTTTCTTTTGTTCCGTTTCGGAAGGGCTGGATGGAAAGCTTTTCGTACTACTTGCATCGTTTCACGGGTAAAGAAAATGCCGATGAGTACCAAGGTAACCAGCAAAACGAGGATAAGTCCTGGTGCACCGATTTGGGAACAAATCCATTGGCTCACATTATATCCGTGCAATCCTCCAGGATAGAGGAAAGAGTCTTGAAACGTGCCTCCGAAGGCAAAGCCTAAAGTGACGGATAGCCATACCATTAATATGGAGCAGCTTACGAACCATTTCCATACGGTGAACCGGTAAGCTTTCATCAGCCTCATGCCGCAGACAATGAGGAACACCACAATAAAATATGCCGAAATCCCGAAACAATCGTTTATAAGGAATTGCGAAAGTTGGGCTCCGCGTGCTCCGGCATAGTTTTGTATGCCGTTCTGGGTTTCGAGCAATTCCCCGGGATCTGGATGTGCCAGGATACTTTGGTCGTTTCCTCCGGTAAAAAAGAATGAGCTGAATGCCAGTAGCATATAGACACCGAATATGACACAAAGCAAGCCGAGGATGAAGTGTATGGTTTCGCCTTTTATGGCGGTAAGCATCTTTTTGGGAAGGATGTTTTTCTCTTCGTTTTCTTTTGTTTCTGTCTTTTTCTTCATAATGTTATAGCAAAATGGTAAAAATCAATCGCAAATGTACGAATATTTTTTTGTATTTTTGTGCCGCAATCAAGTTTCGTTATGAAAAAGAATTTATCAGTCGTTTACGATAAAAATACAGTCGAGTTTGTAACGGTGGCTGCAGAGTTTTGTGGCTTCCTCGAGCGTGTTGGTGAAATAGAACATCCTGAGTTCGTGGATAAGGTGTTGAAGTTGCTTCCGTTGCTCTATCTGAAAGCATCAATGCTTCCGGAACATGCCGTGCGGATGGATGAGTTTGACCCTGAAGTTTTTGTAACCGAAGGTGATTACGAGCGTGTGCGTGCCGGTGTGGCATCTTTGATGGGGAGACATGATGATTACCTTGAAGTGTTTGTAGAGGATATGGTATATAGCGACACGCCTATTCATCAGACCATATCAGAGAACCTTGCCGATATTTACCAGGCGTTGAAAGATTTTGTGTGCGTGTACCGTTTGGGATTTGACCAGACGATGAATGATGCATTGGTGATTTGTCGCGAAGGGTTTGCAGAGTTCTGGGGGCAGCGTCTGGTCAATGCCATGCGTGCCTTGCATGATGTGAAATACAATACTGCTTCCGGGCAGGAGGATAATGACGGCTATACGGGAAATGATTTGTACGGTGGGCTTGAAACCGATGATGATGATGGTTCGGGCGACCGTTGGGAGTGAGAAAAGCATGTGAGAACTCAAAAAACATTTATGATTATATTACAGAATAAGATATCCAAACAAGAAGTGTCTGAGATGCCGAAGGTTAGTTTCTCGGGGCGCATTTTTGTTATCTACACCGAAACGGAAGCACGTAAGGCAATCGATTACTTGAACACGCATTCTGTAGTAGGGGTGGATACCGAGACACGTCCTTCTTTCCGTAAAGGGATGACTCATAAGGTCGCTCTTTTGCAAATAGCTACTTATGACACGTGTTTCTTGTTCCGCTTGAACCATTTGGGACTTCCCGATTTTCTGGAAGAATTTTTGCAGAATGATGTGTTGAAGGTAGGATTGTCGTTGCGCGATGATTTTGCTGTGCTCCGTAAGCGGAATGGAGGCGATTTGCGTGACGGAAACTGGATAGAGTTGCAGGATTATGTGCCGCATTTCGGTATTGAAGAGAAAAGTCTGCAAAAAATCTATGCATTGCTTTTTGGCAAGAAAATATCGAAGGCGCAACGCCTTTCCAATTGGGAGGCAGAGGTGCTTACTGAAGCACAGCAGTTGTATGCTGCTACAGATGCTTGGGCATGTGTGGAAATTTACAGTTATCTTGAAGACCTTCGGAGTCATGGCAACTACCGCATTGAAAAGGTAGAGGAGAAGGCTGGTGAATAGTTTCAACAGCATAGGGAGTCTTTGGGGACCTTTCTTTGTTTGATATCAATCGTTTAATCTATTAATAAATATTATATAACGTGTCATATAAAAGAGTCTATTTGAAATCCGGAAAGGAAGAATCATTGAAGCGTTTTCATCCTTGGATTTTCTCAGGTGCCATAGCTCGGGTAGAGAATGAACCGGAAGAAGGAGAAGTAGTAGATGTATATACATCGGAGAAGGAATTTATCGCTTGCGGACATTTCCAGATTGGAAGCATTGCAGTACGGGTACTTTCGTTTGTACAAGAACCGGTTGACCGTGCTTTTTGGGTACGTAAATTGTCGTGTGCACGTAAGGTACGTGAGGCTTTGGGATTGATTGGTAATCCGCAGACCAATACTTATCGCCTGGTGCATGGTGAAGGCGATAACCTGCCCGGCTTGATAGTTGATATTTATGGTAAGACGGCTGTGATGCAGGCTCATTCGGCAGGAATGCACCTGGACCGGATGGAAATAGCTGCCGCTTTGTCCGAAGTAATGGATGATACGGTTCAGAATATCTATTACAAGTCGGAAACCACGTTGCCTTTCAAGGCCGATTTGCTGGCTACTGAAAATGGATTTATCCGAGGTGGAAGTGTAGATAATGTAGCGATGGAAAATGGTTTGAAGTTTCATGTTGATTGGCTTAAAGGACAAAAAACAGGTTTTTTTGTCGACCAGCGGGAAAACCGTCGCTTATTGGAACGTTATGCAGCAGGGAGAAATGTACTTAATATGTTCTGCTATACAGGTGGATTTTCGTTCTATGCAATGCGCGGAGGTGCCAGACTGGTACATTCTGTAGACAGTTCTTCGAAAGCAATCGACCTTACTAATGAAAATGTGCAGTTGAATTTTCCTGGCGATGTGCGTCATCAGGCATTTGCCGAAGATGCATTCAAGTATCTTGACCGTATGGGAGAACAGTATGATTTGATTATTCTTGATCCACCGGCTTTTGCCAAGCACCGTGACGCACTTCGTAATGCCTTGCGTGGATATACCAAACTCAACGCAAAAGCTTTCGAGAAGATTCGTCCGGGAGGGATTCTGTTTACTTTCTCCTGTTCGCAGGTGGTAACGAAGGATAATTTTCGCAATGCGGTCTTTACAGCTGCTGCTCAGGCAGGGCGTAGTGTGCGTATCTTGCACCAGCTGACTCAGCCCGGTGACCATCCGGTAAATATCTATCATCCTGAAGGAGAATATTTGAAAGGATTGGTATTGTATGTGGAGTAACCAAAGTTGACGAGATATCATTATAAGTTGACAAGGTTTTGAGTAGTTAATGTATCAGAAAACCTTGTCAACTTATTGACGTGTCGCTATTCTACTGTGACCGATTTTGCCAAGTTCCGTGGTTGGTCTACATCTTTGCCTTTGCATACGGCAATATGGTAGGCTAATAGTTGGAGGGGAATAGTGGTAATGAGTGGTTCCAGGCATTCCAGAGTTTCCGGTATTTCGATGCATTCGTCTGCCAGTTTGCTGATTATCGTGTCGTTCGGGTTTATTAAAGCGATGATGTGCCCTTTTCGTGCCTTGATTTCCTGAATGTTGCTTATTATTTTTTCATACATTGCATTTTGTGTGGCAATGACTACTACGGGCATTTCTGTGTCTATCAAAGCGATGGGGCCATGTTTCATTTCGGCAGCCGGATAGCCTTCGGCATGAATATACGAGATTTCTTTTAATTTCAGTGCACCTTCCAATGCTACAGGATAGCTGTATCCGCGTCCTAAGTAGATGAAATTGTGTGCATATGTGAATATGCGCGATAATTCGGCAATGTTTTGGTTTTGTTTTAATACCTCTTTTATTTTTTCTGGTATCTGCTCCAGTTCGTCAATGATACAGCGGTACGTTGTGTCATTAATAAGTTGCTTTTCTTTGCTCAGTGCCAGGGCAAAGAGGGTTAGCACTGTTACCTGGCCGGTAAAGGCTTTGGTGGATGCCACCCCGATTTCGGGACCTACATGGATGTATGAACCAGTATCCGTGTTTCGTGGAATGGACGAACCTACTACGTTGCAGATGCCGTATACGAAAGCTCCTTTTTCTTTTGCCAATTCGATGGCTGCCAGCGTGTCGGCTGTTTCACCTGATTGTGAGAGGGCAATAACTACATCTCCATTGTCAATCACCGGATTGCGATAACGGAACTCCGAGGCGTATTCCACTTCCACAGGGATGCGGCAGAAGGTTTCGATGAGTTGTTTCCCGATAAGTCCGGCATGCCATGAGGTACCGCAAGCTACAATGATGAATCTTCGTGCTCCAAGCAGGCGTTCTTTATGTTCGCTTATGGCAGAGAGCTGTACTTCATGAGTCTCTTTGTTCACTCTTCCACGCATGCAGTCGTTGATGCATTCGGGTTGCTCGAATATTTCTTTCAGCATGAAATGTGGGTATCCGTCTTTTTCCAGCCGGCCGATGTTCAGGTCTATTTTTTTCACTTCGGCCAGTTGTAGTTCGTTTTCAAGATTGACTACCTTAAGTGCTTTCCCAGGTTCGAGTACCGCTATTTCATTATCCTGCAGGTAAACCACTTTGTCTGTATATTCTACGATAGGAGTAGCATCTGATGCCAGAAAAAATTCGTCACTTCCTACACCGATTATTAATGGGCTGCTTTTGCGTGCCGCAAGAATGCGGCCTGGTTGTCGTCGGTCAATAACGGCGATGGCGTATGCTCCGATAACGCGGTGTAAGGCTATCCGGATAGCATCCAGCAGGTCAATATGCGAACTGGTCTGGATGTAGTCTATGAGTTGGACCAGCACTTCGGTATCGGTCGAACTTTTAAAGGTATATCCTTTTTGTTGGAGTTGTTCGCGCAAAAGGGCGTAATTCTCAATGATACCATTGTGTACCAATGCCAGGTTTCCTGATTGAGACACGTGCGGGTGAGCGTTAGCTTGGCATGGTTCTCCGTGTGTAGCCCAGCGTGTATGGGCGATGCCGATGCATCCTGTCACATCTTTTTGCGTGGTGAGTTCTTCCAGATTCAAAACTTTTCCTTTAGCTTTATACACATTTAGCTTGTGGTATTCATTGATCAGCCCTACTCCGGCACTGTCATATCCACGGTATTCCAGTCGTTTTAACCCTTTTATCAGGATGGGGTAAGCTTGTTTTTGTCCGATGTATCCTACGATTCCACACATAATTTTTTTGTTTAGTTGTTGTATTCTTTAGTAAAAAACGAATGAAGAAAGATGACTGACGGTATCTTATCTCTTGATTTTTTTACTGATTTTCTGGTATTGTAATTAGCTAAAAAGAATGTCCGCAATTAGCCGGTCCAGTTGAGTTGTAAACGCAGTACTACTGCGTTTGCCGATGAAGATATATTCGTAGGCGGATGCAGTTATATTCAACCGCGGATGCAGTATATATTCATTTTTCAGAGGTATTGTATTGGCTGAATGCGGACATTCATTATAATTAAATAGAGGAGTGCTTCAGGCAGTTTAACGGATTGTGTTGTAAGAGCGTACTAATTTTTCGTCGTTCTTTATGCCACGGATGGCAAGCCAATTCAGCACAAGCGAAATAAATGGCAAGCAAATTGCCCATGAGGGGGTGAAGCTACCGTATGCCGCCAATACAGAATAAGCATATATTCCTACTACGAGATAGTATGCTGCCAAAACCACATTACTGAATATAGCCAAGCGGATTTGCCGCATACGTTTTTTATAGAAGAAAATGGTGACGAATGCAAGTAAGGCAGCTATGAACAGGAGCACAAACATTACTCCCGGTGTGTAATTTGAGGTACCGTCTGCAGCGATAACAGACAGATTGCTTAACACAGCCACACTGGTTTCTGTATAAAAATATCCCACAGGTACCGACATCGCGATTGCCAGCAGTACTGTAGCCACAAATAAATAAACTGTTTGAATACGTTGTATCATAACTAGTCTTTCTTTTCTAGAACAAAAAGACACAGAAGCGTATTCTTATACCTTTTCCCTTATTCTGGAAAGTCTGGTAACAATACGTATCTGTGTCCTGTTTTTAATTCGATTATTTATTGCAATTTTTCTTTTTCCTTGGCCGGATTGCGGTAATATACCTTGCCTTCAATATATTCTTGGGTGGCAATCAATGTTGGTTTCGGCAATTTTTCATAATAACGTGAAATTTCAATCTGCTCCCTGTTCTCAAACACTTCCTCCAAATTATCATTGTAAGAAGCAAATTCTTGAAGTTTTTTAGACAAATCGTTCTTCATTTCTACGCCGATCTGATTTGCGCGCTTACCGATAATAGCTACGGTTTCATAGATATTACCCGTGTCTTCACACAATTCCATCAGGTTACGGGTAATGGTATTGGTCGGAGCGTTTGTTTTTTTGTAATCCATAATTTTACTTTATTATAAACCTTTGATTAATTTTCGTCTTTTATGTATTGGCTGGCATCCTTGAAGATTTTTTCCACTTCCGGCATATACTTGCTTTCGGGAAATTCGTTTTTGAATGCATAATACTCGTCTATTGCTTCGCGCATACGTTCTTCCTTCTTTTCAAGGACACTTTCTTTTGCCATATCATATTTGGCCCGGAGAATCAGAATCGAAAGATCTTCCCGCCGTTTGGTATAGGGATAATCCCGTAAGACATTCTGTGCTGTCACAACGGCTGCAAGATAATTGTTACCTGTACTGCTATACGAGGTGTTTCCTGTGTACGAACCTAGGTCGTAATACAGTTTTGCAGACAAGTATTCTTTTTCCACCAGTTTGTCTTGCAATTCGTAAATCATGTTTTGGGCTATTTCCTTGCGTGAACTTGTCGGAAAGTATTCGATGAACATCTGTAATTCCTGAATGGCTTTATAAGTGCTTGTCTGATCCAACCGCGGTTCAGGTGTATCCAGATACAGCGATTTTCCACAGAAAAAGCGTGCCAATTCAGTATAGGTTCCACGCGGGTAAGTAGTGTAATACACATTAAAATAATGAGAAGCCGAAATATAATCGCCTTGGTTGAAATACGTCATAGCCAACATATATGCTGACTCTTCTGCATTGGCCGTTCCTTTCAAGATAGAAATCAGTTCTTCCAGCAAGGTTGCAGCCCGGCTGTTCTGACCTTTGGCAAAATACCCTTTGGCTGCCTCATATTTATATTCGTAGTCCGTACTTTTAAGTACGGTATTATACTCCCCGCACGAAGACAACACTCCGCCAAGAAGCAATGCCATAACGATGTACTTTTTCATATCAATCTATATAGTTGTGCAAAATTACGGCTTTCTGCCGAATAATGCAACATCTCAATAATTTTTAATACAAAAAATCTCGTCTGTTCCATTCCGATGAAAATTATTGTGTAACTTTACACGCTTTTTAAACATAGCCGTATGAATTTTGAACTCGTATCAGACTACCAGCCTACTGGCGACCAGCCGGAAGCTATCGCGCAATTGACCGAAGGAGTAAAAAATGGCATTCCTGCCCAGACGCTGCTTGGTGTGACTGGGTCGGGTAAGACGTTTACCATTGCCAATGTCATCAAGAACATCAACAAGCCAACGTTGATTCTGAGTCACAACAAGACACTTGCCGCTCAATTGTATGGTGAGTTTAAGAATTTCTTTCCGAACAATGCCGTAGAATATTATGTTTCCTACTACGATTACTATCAGCCGGAAGCTTATATCCCCTCTACTGATACTTACATAGAGAAAGATCTTGCCATAAACGAGGAAATTGACAAGTTGAGGCTTGCTGCTACCTCGGCTTTGCTTTCTGGCAGGAAAGATGTCATTGTGGTATCATCTGTATCCTGTATTTATGGAATGGGTAATCCGGCAGATTTTTACAATAACGTAATAGACATTAAGAAAGGCAAACGGATAGATCGGAATGTCTTTCTCAGAAAATTGGTAGACAGTCTCTATGTCAGAAACGATATTGAACTGAACCGGGGAAACTTCCGGGTAAAAGGAGATACGGTGGATATTTATCTCGCTTATACCGACAGTGCTTTGAGGGTGATGTTTTGGGATGACGAAATAGATGCTATTGAAGAGATAGACCCGGTTTCAGGGCACAGGCAGGCAGAATTTGACGAGTACAGAATTTACCCGGCCAATCTGTTCATGACTACAAAGGAAAGTGTGCTCCGGGCTATTCACGAAATAGAAGACGACCTTACCAAACAAGTGGCTTTTTTTGAAGATCAGGGAAAAACGTTCGAAGCCAAGCGTTTGTACGAACGTGTTACTTATGACATGGAAATGCTTCGCGAACTGGGGCATTGTTCCGGTATTGAGAATTATTCAAGATACTTCGATGGTAGGGAGGCAGGTACCCGTCCTTATTGCTTGCTCGACTTTTTCCCGAAAGATTTTCTGATGGTTATCGATGAGAGTCATGTCAGTGTGCCGCAAATTCGTGCTATGTATGGAGGTGACCGTGCCCGTAAGGAAAACCTGATTAAATATGGGTTTCGTTTGCCGGCAGCTATGGATAACCGCCCGTTGAAGTTTGACGAGTTTCAGGAAATGGTGAAGCAAGTTATTTATGTCAGTGCTACCCCAGACGATTACGAACTGGAGCAAAGTGAAGGAATTGTCGTGGAACAAGTCATCCGTCCTACTGGTTTATTGGATCCGGTTATTGAGGTGCGTCCCAGTATGAACCAAGTGGACGACCTGATGGAAGAAATTCAGCAACGTATTGAAATGCAGGAGCGTGTACTTGTCACCACGCTTACCAAGCGTATGGCAGAAGAACTGACTGAATACTTGCTCAACCATGGTATCCGTTGCACCTACATACATAGCGATGTAGAGACACTGGAGCGTGTGAGGATAATGGACGATTTGCGCCAAGGTACCTACGATGTGTTGATTGGTGTCAATTTGCTTCGTGAAGGGCTTGACCTGCCTGAAGTGTCGCTAGTTGCCATATTGGACGCGGATAAGGAAGGCTTTCTTCGTTCACACCGGTCGTTGACCCAGACAGCCGGCAGGGCAGCTCGGAATGTTAATGGGAAAGTCATTATGTATGCCGACAGGATAACTGACAGTATGCGGCTGACTATCGATGAAACGAATCGCCGCCGCATCAAGCAGCTGGCTTACAACGAAGCACATGGCATCACGCCTCAACAAATCAAGCGGGCATACAACAACGTTTTGCTTGAAAAGACAGATACCGAGACACCGGTTTCGAAACAACCTAAGGCTTACACCGATGCTCCGGAACAGTTCTATGCTGCGGCAGACCCGATTGTACAATACATGTCAAAAGAACAGTTGCAGAAAAGCATCAATCGCACTCGGAAGCTGATGCAGGAAGCGGCTAAGAAACTGGATTTCATTGAAGCTGCACAATATCGTGATGAGCTTATCCGTCTGGAAAATTCATTAAAAGAAAAACCGTGATATTGCCTGGAAAGCGTGTTTCACTTTCTGCATACTTGGGGAAATATGATTTTAGCAGACGTCTCAACAGGTACTTTTTTATGATAGGTTTTCGAGACCGATGAATCTTTAATCAAAAGAAAGGGCTCAAGATAGAAAATGAGATGTCTTGGTTTTATACTTATGATATGAAGTCCTTTATACTTTATAATATATAAGGTAAGAAAGGAAGGATTTCTCTTGCTTCATGTCTTGACTTTAATCCCAAATGCTATTTTGAGCCTTTCTTTATTGTCTTTATCTGTCTTTTTTAATCTGTAAATGAACCGTAGCGTGTAGGCAATAGTTTGCGGTCTCCCAATGTGTTGTCTACGCGTGCCACATTTATCCAGAATTTGTTTTCTCGTACACTTGTTGTCGGATAGACAGCTTTTTCACGTGTGTAAAAATGTTGCCATCGATCTGATACGGCTTCGTATTCGGGATGAGGGGCATTGACTAGCACATTGTCCTCTTTTGATGCTTCGCCATTTTTGATTTCTTCTATTTCGTTCCAGATGGAGAGCATACAGTCTATAAAGTTGTCAAGTTCACTTAAACTTTCACTTTCGGTAGGTTCTATCATTAATGTGCCGTGTACAGGGAATGATAGGGTCGGAGCGTGATAACCGTAATCCATCAGACGTTTGGCAATGTCGTTTTCTGTTATTCCGCTTTCTTCGTGGATATTGCGACATTCCAGAATCATTTCGTGCCCCACATAGCCGTTTGTTCCCCGATATACTGTACCATAGGTGTCGCTCAGGCATGCTGCCAGATAATTGGCATTGAGGATAGCTGTTTTTGTGGCTTGTTCCAGTCCTTTTGCACCCATCATTGAAATGTACCCATAAGTAATGGGTAAGATGCCGGCACTTCCGTATGGGGCAGATGAAACTTCATTAGTGTCATTCCCGAACAGATTGTGACCTGGCAAGAATGGAATCAAGTGTTCGGATACGCAAACTGGACCTACACCTGGACCGCCTCCTCCATGTGGACTGGCAAATGTTTTGTGCAGGTTGAGGTGGCACAGGTCTGCCCCGATGGTACTTGGATTCGTCAGTCCCACTTGCGCATTCATATTTGCGCCGTCCATATATACTTGTGCTCCACAGGCATGGATAATCTGGCAGATTTCCATAATGTCGCTTTCGAAAATGCCATGAGTAGACGGATAGGTAATCATAAGTGCCGCAAGACGATTTTTGTTGGCTTCTGCTTTTTCGCGTAAGTCATTTACGTCTACGTTTCCGTGTTCGTCACAGGCACAAGTCAAGGTTTCGTATCCAGCTTGTACGGCAGATGCCGGGTTGGTTCCGTGAGCTGATGCTGGAATCAGAATCAAGTTCCGATGCCCTTGTCCGATACTTTCCAAATAACTGCGGATGATGCGCAGTCCTGTATATTCGCCGGCTGCTCCTGAATTGGGCTGAAAAGTAATGCCGTCAAAACCTGTGATGGCAAGCAATTGTTTGGAAAGGTTTTCTATCAGTTCGTGGTATCCTTGGGCTTGTTCTTCTGGCACTAACGGATGGATGTTCATCCATGCCGAATTGCTAAGTGGTAACATTTCGGCTGCGGCATTCAGTTTCATGGTACACGACCCTAATGAAATCATGGAATGGGTAAGGGAAATGTCTTTGCGTTCCAGTCGCTTGATATAGCGCATCATTTCCGTTTCCGTGTGATAAAGGCTGAATACTTCGTGGGTAAGGAAAGGTGAACGGCGGCACATGTCGGGGCTGATTGAAGAACTGTCTGTGATATCTTTTACTTCATGTACCGTTTCTTCTGCAGCGATGCCGAATATCATAAAGAGTTGGTTGGCATCTGCCAATGTGGTAGCTTCGTCAATGCTGATACCTACATCGCCATTGTCGAAATAGCGCAGGTTTACTTCTTTGCTCAAAGCAATGGTGCGCAATTTTTCTTGCGACACATTTTCTGGAAGGCCAAGGCGGAGTGTATCGAAAAATGTTTCATTCCGTTCGATATATCCCAAGCCGGTAAGCCGGAGGTTCAGCCAGTTGGTTATGCTGTGGATGCGTTGGGCTATTTCTTTAATGCCTTTTGCACCGTGCCATACAGCATAAAACCCCGCCATGGTAGCGAGCAGTGCCTGAGCTGTACAGATATTCGATGTTGCCCGTTCACGTTTGATGTGCTGTTCTCGTGTTTGTAAAGCCATCCGGTAACATACATGTCCATATTTGTCTTTCGAGAGGCCGATGATTCTTCCTGGCATATTGCGCTTGTATTCATCCCGTGTGGCGAAATAAGCAGCTGATGGTCCTCCATAGAACAGAGGTATACCCAGTCGCTGGGTGCTTCCGAATACAATGTCGGCTCCCCATTCTCCGGGAGGAACCAGCAGGGCTAGACTTAAAATATCGGCGTCTACTGCTACTTTGCATCCAGATTCATGTGCACGGGCGGTAAAGTTGCTGTAGTTTTCGATGTTGCCGCTATTGTTTGGATATTGTACAATGCAACCAAATATGTCGGGAGTGAATTCCAGTTTTTTATGGTCACCGGTTTTTATTTCGATACCTTGCGGTATGGCACGTGTGCGGATAACGGCCTGTACCTGTGGGAATATTTCCCGATCGACAAAGAGTGTGTTGGCACCAGCCTTTTGTTGTGCGCGGCTACGTAAAGCGAACATCATTGTGGCGGCTTCAGCTGCTGCAGTCGCTTCATCCAATAGTGAGCAGTTAGCGAGCGGCATGGCGGTCAAGTCGCTTATTACAGTCTGGAAATTGATGAGGGCTTCCAGGCGTCCTTGTGAGATTTCGGTTTGATAAGGTGTGTACGAAGTATACCAGACCGGGTTTTCGAATACATTACGTTGGATGACGGCTGGAGTAATTGTATCATACCAACCCGTACCTATATACGATTTGTAGACTTTATTGTGCGAAGCCATCTGCGTGATATGTTCGGAAAATTCTCGTTCGGTCATTGCCGGTGGCAGATCTAGCGGTTTTTTCAGTCGGATTTGTTTCGGGATAGTTTTGTCAATGAGTTCATCCAATGTGCCGACACCTATTTTCTCCAACATCTTGGGAAGGTCGGAGTCCGAAATGCCAATGTGGCGGTTGGCAAAAATGTCTGTCTTCATGGTTTTTAGATTTTTAGGAGCAAGTCGGCAAGATTTCTTATTTTGTTTCCCTCATGTCTTGTCGACTTGTCTGTCTGGTTGTTATTTAAAATAAGGGTTGTTCATTTTCTCTTGTCCGATGCTGGTCGGTTCTCCGTGTCCGGGATATACGATTGTTTCATCAGGCAAGGTGAAGAGACGGGTTGCAATACTGTCCAGCAACTCGTCATAGTTTCCTCCTTCCAGGTCGGCACGTCCTATACTTCCCTGGAACAGAACGTCTCCGCTGAAGATGCATTGGTTTTCAGCATTGTAGAATACCATTCCTCCTGGAGAGTGTCCAGGTACATGGATGGCTTCCAACGTGCTTTCTCCAAACTGTATTTTGTCGCCATCGGCTATGTATCCTCCCAATTCTGCCGGGGCAGCGTTGGGCGGAAATCCGAACATACGGCACATGGCAGGCATCTTTTCCAGCAAGAATTCATCCTCCTTGCATGCTTTAGCTTTCAGTCCCAATTCGCGCAATAGGAATGCATTGCCGAATATGTGGTCTAAATGGAGATGGGTGTTCAGCAAGTGTTTTACATTCAGGTTGTTGTCGTTAATGTATCTTTTCAGTTGCTGTTCTTCTGCTGGATAATAACATCCTGCATCGATGATGGCTGCTTCTCCCGTTTTGTCGGAAATCACGTAGCAATTGACGGGAAACATATTGAATTGAAAACGTTTGATGGTCATAGCTTTCGTAGAGTCACTTTTTATTTGTTTATGCTTACATACACAACCTTTTTCGTATTGAAGTATTCCTCCTTGAAGAAATTTGTCAGTTCCGTTACAATTGCCTGATGCCTTACGGGTAGAATTTCGTGTTGCAGCTCGCCGCCTTTCAGGCAAATCAAGCCGTTGGGCAAGGCATTGCATTGCTCTTTCTTGATATTCTTTCGGACTAATTTCAGCAGGTCGGCCAGTGGCATTACAGCCCGGCTTACAACGAAATTGAACTGTGCTTTTTCTTCTTCAGCTCTGCACTGGCGTGTGGTTACATTTTTCAGCCCGATAGCATTAGCCACTTCCGTAGTTACTTTTATCTTTTTCCCGATGCTGTCTATCAGGTGAAATTTCACTTCGGGGAAGAGAATAGCAAGCGGAATGCCAGGGAACCCACCTCCTGTACCTAAGTCCATCACTTCTGTTCCTGGCCGGAACGAAATAATTTTTGCGATGCCTAGTGAGTGTAACACGTGGTGTTCGTATAAGTTTCCGATGTCTTTTCTGGAAATGACGTTTATTTTGCTGTTCCAGTCGGTATAAAGTTCTCCCAATGCTTCAAATTGTGCTTTTTGGGTATCTGTCAGGGTAGGAAAGTACTTTAGAATGATGTCCATGGTTGTACTGTTACTTTTTCATATAAGGTTGAATATCGTCATAGTTTACCTGTAAACGGAAGTCGCCGGCCGAGTAAGGGGCTATTTCGTAGTGGTTGTAGTAGAATGTCACTCCTTCTTTTTCCAGCAGGAAGTTCGACGGTATGTATAAATATGTATCCAGTAAGATGCCTTGTTCTTGCAGTCCGTCCAATGACGTGATGGTATCGGTATTCAGTCTTCGGTTTGTTTCTTTTATCAGTTCGTTCATGATGAGCTTGCAGATATTGGCGGTATCTTTGGGGTTGAATACATCATTTTTTTTCAATATCGTTCCCGTTTTTGAATCGATGTTCAGGCAGGTGGTTTCAGTGTTGGGATGTGCACCTCCTGTATAACGGAAATTAGTCAGTGTGTAATTCCATACGCCTTTGTATCCTTGCTTCATTTCTGTGTTCAATTGGTATTCGTAGTTGTACCATGCCGGTACGTCGGCTGGTTTCATACCATTGTGCATGTCAGCATCGAACAGTCCTTTTACATCTGTCCTGTATCCGCGTATGTAATTGTCTGCCAGTGTGGAAAGTACTTTGTCGGGAGTCATTGTCATGAAAGCGTTTCCGAAAAGTGTTTTTTGGATGGCTGCGTTGATTCTAGGTGATACCGAATCGTTTTCAGCCGTTGGTTTGAGGTACGAGAAATCCAAGTTGATTTTGCACGATGGAACTTCTTCTCCTTCTTGCAGGTAGATGATGGTGTCTGTGCTCACAGTACATACTTGTGGTGCTGTTTCCGTTTTGTCTTGTTGTAGGCAGCCCGGCAGCATGCAACATCCCGTGACGCTGAATATCAGCGATAAAAATAAGTTCGTTCTATGCTTCATATCATTTGTTTTAGGTTCCTCTGATTTTGATATGACAAAGATAACACAAGTTTGTGAATTTTTTGTATATATTCTCTTAATCTTTTTGCAAAAAGGTTGGAAATATCAGTCGGTTGACGGTGGGGTCGGTTGCTACGTACACGCGTCTTTCGTTATGCAAAGGGTGATGTGGGAAAAATATTTATGAGAACTGTATGTTATCCGGAATGGATTTGGGAATGACGGAATGGATGTCGGGAGAAGGTCTGTTTGAAAAAACTTAGGGGGATTTCTTGCCGGTCTGCTGAACATCTTGTATCTTTAGCGTGTTATTATTTGTAATAATTTATAAAAACATTTGTTTATGGAAACAATACAAAACATCGGTACGTTGGGTGGATGGATGAACGACTTGCTTATTTCGTGGGGATTCTCACCCAAGTATGCCAATATGTTCGACGAAACAGTGGTGGCTGCGCTCATCATATTGTTGGCCGTGGGTCTGAATTATTTCTTCCAAGCTATTGTGGTGGGAGGAATCAAGCGTTACACACGCCGGTTCCCTCGAAAGTGGAATACCTTGCTGGTAGAACGCAAGGTGGTGCATCATCTGCTGCACATCGTCCCCGGCATGTTGATTTATATGCTTTTGCCCTTGGCTTTCGTGAAAGGGAAGGGGATGCTGGATTTTTCGCAGCGTGTCTGTGCCGTTTATATCATTGTGTCTATATTGTTCACTCTGAATGCGGTGTTGCTGGTGATGCTCGACATTTACAATTCAAAAGAAATCCGGAAGAACCATCCTATCCGCGGATTGGTGCAGGTATGTCAGGTGGTGCTGTTTTTCCTGGGAGGTATACTGAGTGTTGCCACGCTTATCGATAAATCGCCCGTGACGCTTTTTGCCGGTCTGGGGGCTGCTGCCACGGTGCTTATGTTGGTATTTAAGGATAGTATTCTGGGATTTGTGTCGGGCATTCAGCTTTCTGCCAATGATATGTTGCGGATTGGTGACTGGGTGACTTTGCCTAATGGGACAGCCGACGGGATAGTGCAGGAAATTACGCTGAACACGGTGAAGATTCAAAACTGGGACAATACCATTACTACCATACCTCCTTATACAATGGTGAACAGTACGTTTCAAAATTGGCGTGGAATGCAGGAAAGTGGAGGACGCCGGGTGGATAAGCGCATCTGGCTGGACTTGGATACTATCCGCTTTTGTGCTCCGGATGAATTAGAACGTCTTTGCAAAGATATTCCGTTGCTTGTCGGTTATGTGCCGGACAAAGGTCAGGTGCCGACCAATTCGCAGGTGTATCGTGTTTACATCGAGCGTTATCTGATGAGTTTGCCGGTGGTGAACCAGGATTTGGACTTGATTATTTCGCAGAAAGAACCTACCGAGCACGGTCTGCCCATTCGTGTATATTTCTTTTCACGCATCAAGGCGTGGCGGGAGTATGAACGTATCCAGTCGGATATTTTCGATCATCTGCTGGCTATGGCTCCCCGTTTCGGGCTGAAATTGTATCAAGGGATCTAAAACGGGAATAAATACCGCAATCAGTCACCGGATAAGATGTCTCCCAAACGAAGATATATTCAGAAGCTGTTTTGAATTTATCGTGCGATGATTTGGGATGAGTTTTTGAGGCATTTTCGCTTCTGTGATGAGGAAGATAGCGGGCTATCTGACGAAGAACAGGAGCGAAAAAGACCAAAAAATCGCCCAAAGCACACACGAAAACGGATACATCAAGCCAAGAAAAACTTTTTGGAGAAATTCAAAACAGCTTCTCAACTTTACCGTTTCAGTTGTCTTCGCGGGCTGTAGCAGTTGATTGGAATGGTTTATGAATATAACTTCGTTTTCAGGGGGGGGATATTGGCTGGATGCGGAATTCATAATATAAAGCGAAAGGCAAAATGAAAGTATCGTTGGAAACAGAAAATTGGGGTATGATTCCTTATCAGGAAGCATGGGAACGCCAGTCTCGTTTGTTTAATGAGGTGATTGCGGCGCGTGCCGGCCATGTATCTTATATTAACCGGTTGGTGTTTTGCGAGCACCCCCCTGTATATACGTTGGGAAAGCACGGGAAAGAGACGAATATGTTGTTGGGCAAAGAACAACTGAAGCGGATAGGTGCAGAGCTTTTTCATATCGACAGGGGAGGAGACATTACATTTCATGGACCCGGGCAGCTGGTGTGTTATCCCATCCTTTGTCTGGAAGATTTTCATTTGGGATTGAAAGAATATGTCTCGGTACTTGAAGAGGCAGTTATCGGTGTGTGCCGCTCCTATGGCATTGAGGGCGGAAGAGTGAAGGGAGCTACGGGAGTATGGCTGGACATCGGCACTTCTTCTGAGCGGAAAATATGTGCTATCGGAGTACGGAGCAGCCATTTTGTCACAATGCACGGATTGGCACTGAATGTGAATACCGATTTGCGTTATTTCGGTTACATCCATCCGTGTGGCTTCATCGATAAGGGAGTGACCTCGTTAGCCAAGGAAACCGGTATGGAAATTCCTATGGAAGAGGTATGCTTGAGGTTGGAAAAGGAACTCCGTGCGCACCTTGTTTCCTTTTAATAATGTATGTCCGCAATTAGCCAATCTGACTGAGTTGAAAACGCAGTAGTACTGCATTTGCCGATGAAGTATATATCCATAGGCGTATGCAGTATATATTCAACCGCGTATGCAGTATAT
>UMFO01033391.1_pt1 | contig 118182 bp, 101 predicted proteins | sample 1965051 | NCBI WGS metagenome assembly UMFO01 (sample SAMEA4836050, study PRJEB28245) | human gut metagenome | biome: gut microbiome; material: fecal sample | place: Denmark | collected 2008
GATTTCTTTTCACCACAGATTACACAGATTTTTTAATTGATATTTCTGTGTATCCTGTGGTCCTGTGTTTTAAATTTATTAATCTGTGTAATCTGTGGTGAACTTTATTTCATTCTGTCTTGATGCTGTTCGCCGGATTCTCGTTGGCGTTCTTCCAGCTTTGCACCGTGACCGTAATCATGGTGATGGCGGTGACGAGGAGGAAGGAGGCGAGGAATATCCAGGCGCGGATGGGAGTGCGTTCGGCGAATCCTTCCAGCCAGTGCTGTCCTATCCACCAGCCGAAGGGAGCGGCAACGATGAAGCATCCTATCAGTATATATAGGTACCGCTTGTTGAACATACGGAGGATTTCGCCCGTGGTGCTGCCGAATATCTTGCGGATGCCGATTTCCTTGCGGCGGTACTCGCTCTCGAACATGGTCAAGCCGAATACGCCGATGATGCTGATGACAATGGCAAGCAGGGAAAAGAGCAGGATTTGCTTGGTGAATCGCAGCTCGTTGCGGTAGGCATTGTCGAGCACCTGGTCCATGAAGCGGAAATGGAAGTCGTGTCCCGGTGTGAATTTTTCCATTGCCTTTTGCAGCGAACGGATGATTTCCACCTTGTCTGTTCCGGCGGAAATGCGGACGTTGACGAAGTTTTCCCAGCGTCCCCAGTCGGCATAAGCTTTACCGTAAATGAAGAAACCCATCGGTTGGGCATCGTTGTCATTGCGGAACGTACTGTATTTTATGTTCTCACAAAAACCTACTACAGGGAAGTCGCCGGGAGTAGCAAGTTGGTCAACTTTCATCCACGGATATTTCTGGCGGGCGGCTTCATTGAATATATACACATCGCCATCGCCAGGCTTGAAGTCGCGTCCTTCAGTGATCCGGATACCCATAACTTTTAGGTAGCGGTAATCTACTGGAAGCACATCGAACTGGATATGCTTGTCATCGCTTCCGCGTCCCCAGCCCATGTAAGAATCACTTGAGCTTAGGATAAACTGGGAGAACGCTACGCCTTCTACTCCCGAAATGCGGGACAGTTCGCCGACTACCGCTTCCCGCTGGAGAATTGCGTCCCATGACATATTGCCTACCACGATGGCATCTTTGGCATAACCGTAATCGGTGGTACGGATGTAGCGGCTTTGGGTGTACATAATTCCGATGGCGATGATGAGCATGAATGCCACAAAGAATTGGATGCATACTAAGACTGTGCGCAGCTTTCGTCCCTTAGGCGATAAGCCGAACGAGCCTTTCAGAGCCAATGCCGGCGGGAAAGACGTTACATAGTAAGCGGGATAAAGTCCTGCTAACGCACCCATCACGATGCTTATGCCGAAGGTGGATGCCAATAGAATCGGATGTTTCATCAGGTCCAAGTCGGCTGTAACCAAGTCTTGCATACCTGAGCCACGCAGTGCCAGCAGGATGAGGATAGACAGACCGAAAGCGATAATGCTAATCAAAACCGCTTCCGAAATCAGACTGATGCGGAGCGAACCTACAGTCGCTCCCAATACCTTTTGTGTATTGATGCTTTTCACCCGCATTGGGGTCTCGGCGAGGGTGAAGTTCATGAAGTTAATGGTGGCGATGATGACGATGAGGAACGAGACGCACAACAACAGGTAGACCGTGGTGCGGCTGCTGGCACTCTTGTTGTCTACTTTCGAGAAGTGTACGTCCGCTATTGGGGTAAAGTGCAGGAATTCGGAAGAATCTTCATCGTCCGTTGCGTTTACCCGTTCCGGAACCAGTTCCGCCATTCTTTTATAGACTAACTTGCTCAGTTCGTCCGGATTCAGTGTGCCGTCAGTCCGGAAATAACAGTTGTAGTTCCAGTTCCGCCAGTTGTCTTTGTTGTCGTTGGGCGAGAGAGGCAGGAAGATGTAGTTGCCTATCTGCGAATTTTCGGGAAAATCCTTGTACACTCCGCCTATGGTCAGTGGTCGGTTGTCCGCCTGTTTGCCTTCGAAAATGGTTTTTCCTACAGCGTCTGTGCTTCCGAAGAACCGTATTGCCATTGATTGAGGAATCAGGATGTTTCTTTCTATATTGAGCGCATCGGCGGTGCCGGCAATCATTTCAGGCTGGAATGTCTCCATAAAGTTGCCGAATCCGGTAAGGGTCGTTTCCCTGAATGAGTGTCCGTTGATTTCGTATTCCACTTCTCCGGAGAAAGATGAAACAATGGTAAGTGCTTGGATGTGGGGCGAACTGCTGCTTATGAGTTCACATAGCGGGCGTGCCATCCACGTCTGCCAGCCATTGTCGTCATTGGGATAAACCTCTACCCGATAGATGTTCTGGTAGTCCTTATACCCTTTGTTGAAATTCAAATCATAGTCTACCTGCGTCATGATGACGAAGAAGGAGGCGAAGGCGATTGCCAGCCCGATGATGTTGAGGACGCTTGCCGTGAAGAAGCGCCGGAAGGTATGCGAGAAATTGCGTGCTAAGGTGTTCATGTGGTTATTTACTATTTAGCGATTTACTATTTACGATTTCTTTTCACCACAGATTACACAGATTTTTTAATTGATTTCTTCTGTGTATCCTGTGGCTCTGCATTTTAAATTTATTAATCTGTGTAATCTGTGGTGAACTTATTCCTCGACTTTCAGCCGGCGGTCATTGATTTTGCTTAAGAAGCCGTCTTTGATGTCTGCCGAACGCGCCTTGCCGCTCAGCTTGAGCGAACTGACTCCATCGGCACGAGCTTTCAGCTTATCGCAATACACGTTGACATTGCCTTTGCCCACACCGTCGATATCTATCTGTACTGTCTGACAATGCAGGTCGGCGATTTTTATAGTGCCGACGCCGTCTATTTCGAAACGGATGTCTTCGGCTTTTAGTGGTTCTTCGCATTCGAATGTACCGACACCATCTATATTCACTTCATCGAGCGTGGGGGCGGAGAGGTAGAGGGTCACGCCTTGGATGTTCTCCTTCCCTTTGCCTTTTTTCCGCTGGTCAATGGTCAGGGTACCGTTTTTTACTGTGGTGGTGAGTCGGTCCAATTCTTCGGCTTTGCCTTCTATACGGCACGACCAAGTGTCGCTTTGCGCGAAGCGGACGGTTGCCACGCCGTCGATACGGATGGAAGTGTAGCCGCTGATGTTGCGTGTTTCGCTGGTCTGGTTGTCTTTTGCCATGCAGGCGTTGAGGCTTGCGCCGAGAAGTACGATGAGTGAAAGGATAATCTGTTTCATAAATTTTATGTTTTTAATGGTTGTTGTATCGTTCGAGGGGTCGAATCAGGCTTTTTTCACCACAGATTACACAGATTTATCAAATTATTATTTCTCATTCTTCGTTCTTCATTTAATAAATCTGTGTAATCTGTGGTGAAAAGACTCATTTCAGAATGAGCACTTCGTTGTCCTTGTAGCTTTCGTAGCCCGAGACGATGACCCGTTCGCCTTGCTCCAGGCCTTCCAGCACCTCGTAGTATTGGGGGTTCTGACGTCCGATGCGGATTTGGCGGCGGTATGCTTTCTTGCCGTCCTTGTCGAGGACGAAAATCCAGTTGCCGCCCGTCACTTGGAAGAACGTTCCTTTCGGGATGAGGACGCTTTGGGTCGGTTCGCCCAATTGCAAATCGATGTAATACGTCTGTCCGCTGCGGATATTTTCGGGGCGGTTGCCTTCGAAGACAAGGTCGGTGCGGAAACGTCCTTCGCGCACTTCGGGGTAGACTTTGCGCACCTTGAGGCTGAACGTTGCTCCCTGCCGTTCGAAGGTGGCTGGCAGCCCGTTGGTGACGCGGTCGATGTAGTGCTCGTCTATCATCGCTTCAATCTTGAAGTCGGAAAGGTCGTTGATTTGGCCTACCATCTGTCCGGCAGTGATATTCTGTCCCAGTTCCACATCCAGCAGTCCCAGTTCTCCGTCTATCGGGGCACGCACTTCCAGCTTGTCCTTGCGCTCGCGGATGAGGAGGACGTTCTGGCGCATGTTGTGCAGGTTGTCTTCCATCTGGTCCATTTGGATGGTGCGGTAAATGGAGTCTTGCACAAGGCGTTCACTGATGAGGGCATGCTGCTTTTGGGCTACCTGATAATCTTCTTCCGCTTGCAGATATTCTTCGCGGCTGATGAGCCGTTCGTTGTAGAGGCGTTCGTATTGTTGGAAGGTGCGGAGCTTGCGGCGGGTATCTACGTCGAGCTGTACCTTTTCGGTCTCGTTGTTCAGCTTGTCTTGCTGCATGGTCACTTGCGTGTTACGCAAAAGGTTTTGTTTTTCGGCGAGTTCCGATTCGGCGTTCAATATCTGCAGGTCGAGGTTCGAGTTGCTCAGGCGGAGGATGACGTCGCCTTTCTTCACGTGCGCGCCTTCCTCGACTACTTTTTCCTGCACGATGCCGCCTTCTTCGGGGCTGAGCTGCACGATAGAAATGGGTTGCACTTGTCCGTTGAGGCGGATGTAGTCGTTGAACTCTCCGTAGGTGACGTCGGCGATGTTGAGTGCGTCGCCGTCGATGCGCAAGGTGGATGCGTGGTTGCCGAAGATAATCCATACCAGCAGGGCGAGGATGACCGCGCCGCCTGCGATGTAGGGGATGTGTTTCTTCTGAATGCCTTTTTTCTTTTCGAGTTGAATATCCATAATTTTAAAATTTACGATTTTGCGATTTACTGTTTACTATTTGGGGAGTTAAGGAGTTAAGGAGTTAAGGAGTTATCACTCCGCTTCGCTTCGTTAGGAGTTAAGCCAATACATTTTGCAGATGTAATCCGTTTGCCAAACTATTGACTTAACTTCTTAACTACTTAACTTCTTAACTACTATCGAATGATTTCCTCTCCTTTATAATAATCTACCAGGCGGCACTTCATTACGTAGGTGAGTTTGCTTTGCAGCAGTCCGGTCTGACTTTCGAGGAGGGTGGATGCGTTGTTCTGCACATCGAGCGAGGTCATCAGTCCTTCTTCGAATTTGCGGCGTGTGACGCGGTAGGCGATGGAGTCGGAGGTGACTTTCTTTTCCATCTGCAGGCTTTCCTTGAGGAATCCTTCGCGGTCTTGCACGGCTTGCAGCACCAGTTTCTGCAAGGCTTCTTTCTGTGCCTCGTATTGCTGGGTGGCGATGAGGTAGTTGTTTTTTGCCTGCTTCACACCAATGGAACCGGACATGCGGTTGAAGATGGGGATGCTCATCGAGATGCCGAAGTAGGAACCGAAGTTGTTCTTCATCTGGTCGGCGAAGTTGTCGTAGCCGCTTTGGTGTAACTCTTTATAATAAGAAGAAGAGATGCCACCGAAGATGCTGATGGTAGGGAAGAGCGAGCCCCACGATATTTTGCGGTTCATCCGCGCCACTTGCTTGTTCATCTCCGACTGGCGCAGGGTGGGGTTGCAGTTGAGGGCGATGCGGAACACGTCGTCGGCGTTGTCTGCCGAGAGCCGCACCTGTTCGATGACGGGCGTATCTATCAGCCGGGTGTCGAGCACGAGGGTATCCGCTACGGGATAGTTCATCGTCTGCTTCAGGGTGAGCATCGCCGTCTCATAGAGGTTGCGCTGATGGGTCAGGTTGTAGGCATCGGTGGCTTGCTGGGCTTCCATTTGTGCCACGTCCGCCATGCCTTTCAGTCCCAACGCTTCTTGTCGGCGGGTCTTGTAAACTAATGAGTCGCTTTCTACCAGCTTCTGTTCTGCCAGGCGGGTCGTTCCGTAGTAATAAAGAGCGTCGATGTATGCCTGGAAGGTTTCGAGTGCGGTATTGTCTTTCGCTTCCTGCAGGGCGGCTTTGCCTAACAGTTCGTTCGCTTTTGCCCGCCGCACTTGGTTGATAAGGCTTCCTCCCTGAAAGATAGGCATCGAGCCTTCCATGGCATAGCCGTTGTTGAACGTAGATTGTGAGATGTAGGTGTTGGTTCCGGGGTCTACCGAACGTCCGTAACTGTACTGTGCACTCACGCTTCCGCTTACTCCGGGCAGGAATTGCCCGATGGCTTCTATCTTATCCAGCCGGTAGTTGTCGGCTTCCAGTTTCCGCTGCTTCACGGTACGGTTGTGTTCTACGGCGTATGCCATGCAGCGGTCGATGTCCCATGCTTCTTGGGCGGTTGCCGACAGGCTGCACAGGCAGAGCAGCATGCCCATTGATTTTCGTATGTTCATATTCTTTTTCATATTTTGTCTTTGTTTCTGTCAAATCAATAACAAATATCGTGCCAGAAAATTAAATGATTGTTTTTCTGCTTGTTATAAAAAAGCTCATTTGGTGGAGTGTCAAAAAATTAGACACTTGGTGTCAAAAAATTAGACACTTCCTATGAAAGGGCGTATTGTTTCTTTGTGTATCTTTGCAGACAGAAAGATGAAACGCAGATTAACGCAGATTTTCGCGGATTAATAAAAATCAGCGTTAATCCGCGTTAATCTGCGTTGAAAAAATCAGAAACAACAATGGCAAAACAAGGAACTTTATTGGTGGTGGATGATAACCGCAACATCTTGACTTCTTTGCAATATTTGCTGGTAGATTATTTCGGGCAGATTCTGACACTTGACTCTCCCGTAACGATACCGACTGTACTGGCTCAAAACGGTGTAGATATAGTATTGCTGGATATGAACTTTTCTTCGGGCATCAACAACGGGAACGAGGGACTTTACTGGCTGAAGGAAATCCGTCGATTGCGTCCGCAGGCGGCAGTGGTGCTGTTTACGGCATACGCCGATATCGACCTTGCGGTAAGAGGGATTAAGGACGGTGCTGCCGACTTTATCGTGAAGCCGTGGAACAATGACAAGTTGATTCAGACTTTACTGGATGTATATCGTAAAGTATGCAACGGACGAAAGGAGAAAAAACGTGCAATGTTGGTCTCGGAAGGGAATGATACGACAATGTATTGGGGCAATTCGGCAGCTATCCGCCCTTTACGTGCATTGGTGGAAAAAGTCAGCACTACGGATGCCAATATTCTGATTACCGGCGAGAACGGTACGGGCAAGGATATGCTGGCACGTGAGATACACCGCCTTTCGAACCGGAAAGACGGACCGATGGTCGTGGTGGATATGGGTGCCATTACCGAATCGCTGTTCGAAAGTGAATTGTTCGGCCATGTAAAAGGTTCGTTCACCGATGCCCATGCCGACCGTATCGGACGCTTTGAGGCTGCCGATGGCGGAACCTTGTTTTTGGACGAGATAGCCAATCTGCCTTATTACCTGCAGGCAAAACTGCTGACCGCCATTCAGAAGCGGAGTTTCATCAAGGTAGGAAGCAACCTGCCGCAACCTACCAATATCCGCCTGATATGCGCCACAAACCGCGACTTGGATGAAATGGTACGCAAGGGGGAGTTCCGTGAAGACTTGCTTTACCGCATCAACACCATTCACTTGCACATCCCTTCGCTCCGCGAGCGGAAAGAAGATATTCTTCCGTTGGCGCGGATGTTTCTGGAACGCTATGCCAAGCAATACGGAAGGACCAGCGGCACATTTGCTCCGGACGCGGCAGCCCGGCTATTGGCATATCCGTGGTACGGGAATATCCGTGAATTGCAACATACGATTGAGAAAGCTGTGATTTTGGCGGATGACGGTGAGTTGCGTGCCGAATCGTTGCAACTGGCTGATATGGCAGAAAGAGAAAACGCATCGGGGACTGAAGAAAAAACAGAAATGGCATTTCACACCTTGGATGAAATGGAGCGTACGATGATTCAGCAAGCTATCGGACAGTGTGACGGCAACTTGTCACAAGCAGCCGCCAAGTTGGGAGTAACCCGGCAAACGCTTTATAATAAGATGAAACGGTATGGCTTATAAGTGGTTTTATGCAACGTTTGTCCGTCTGGTAGCTTTGATGGGTGGAATAGCATTGCTTACGGCCGGTATCTTGGAAAAGGTTTGGTGGGCAGGCATTGCAGGAGGAGGATTATGCGTTATAGTCGCATGGATATCCTATCAGATGCAACAACAATTGCGTGAGAAAAGCTGGCTGATGCTGGAAGCCATCCGTAACCGTGACTATTCGTTCCGCTTGCCTCTTTATGGCTTTTCGGGTGGAGAACGTGTGTTGCAGGAAACATTGAACCAGTTCGGTAGCCTGATGGGTGAACAGAAGCAACTGATGGAACAGCGGGAACGGTTCTACGAACAAATATTGTCGAGTGTAAGTTCAGGGGTAATCGTACTGGATGAAAATCACGTTGTCGTACAAACCAATCCGGCAGCTGCGCGGCTGTTGGGAATACCGATACTTAGCACGCTACGTCAGCTGGAACGTTTCGGTACCGAAGTTCCATACTTGTTGCGTACACTAAAAGCCGGAGAACGGTGCAATCTTCAGTACACAACAGGAAAAGGTGATGTGCAATTGTCGGTGCGGGCAACCGAGATGCAGCTGGGCGGGAAGAATGTGCGTATCCTTACTTTGAACGATATCCGCAATGAACAGGACGCAAAGGAATTGGATTCGTGGATTAAGCTGACTCGTGTGCTGACCCACGAAATTATGAACTCCATCGCTCCCATTTCTTCGCTGAGCGAAACATTCCTGAAGCGGAAAGATGTCGTAAACGGTCCATTGTACGACGGTATCCGTGCCATTCACGAGACATCGACAGGGTTGATTTCGTTTGTAGACAGTTACCGCAAATTTTCAGCCTTACAGAAACCTTCTCCCGAACCTTTCTACCTGATGGACCTTTTGAAGCAGATACAAGGACTGAATCTTGTGCCCGAGACAGTGGCACTTACTTTGCAGATAGAACCGGTAGAGCTGATGCTGTATGCCGACCCGAACCTGATTCGGCAAGTATTGATAAACATTTTGAAAAATGCGGTACAGTCTATCGGTGGGAACAAAGGGCGCATCCACATACGTGCCTACAGTGCAGCTGATGAGCATGTTTTTATTTATATCAGTAATGACGGTCCGGTAATTCCGGAAGAGGAAGCCGAACAGATTTTTGTTCCTTTCTTTACCACTCGTATCAATGGAAGTGGCATCGGTCTTTCACTTTCCCGCCAGATTATGAAGCTTTCGGGAGGGAGCATCAGCTTGTTGCGTGCCGGCACTAACGGATGGAACACCACGTTTGTCTTGGAGTTTGAATAACGTATTACTGGAGATTGTATCACATTAATATTCTATTACTATGCAAATAGACCGATTCTTGACCGCACAACAAAACACGTATGCAGAAGCTCTTGCCGAGGTAAAGGCTGGACGGAAAACTAATCATTGGATTTGGTGGATATTCCCACAACTGAGAGGGTTGGGTATAAGTGAAACTTCTGATTATTATGGTATTGCAGACTTGAAAGAAGCACAGGATTACCTGAAGCATCCTGTATTGGGAAATCGCTTGCGCGAAATCACCCTTGTTCTCCTGAATACGGATAAAAGTGCTGAAAGCGTATTTGGTACGCTGGACGCAATGAAAGTACGCTCGTGTATGACTCTGTTCAACCAAGTAGCTACAGACGACCTGTTTCGGCGTGTGTTGTGCAAGCATTTCGGTGGAGAACAGGACGCGCTTACGCTCCGCTTGCTTCGTTCTTCTTCGAAAAACTTTCTGGCAGGAGCTGCGGCAGGCGATATCATCGGTTCGGTTTATGAATGGCGTGGATGTAAAACCCCAGACTTTCCTTTGTTTGGCAAAGATTCGAAATTTACCGACGATACCGTAATGACCGTAGCTAATGTTCGCTGGTTGCTGGAGAAAGTAAGCCTGACGGACATTATGCAGGACCTTGGACGCAGGTATCCCCATGCCGGGTACGGAGGTATGTTTAAGAAATGGTTGAAAGAGGAGTATCCTCAGCCTTATAATAGTTTTGGAAACGGAGCTGCCATGCGGGTCAGCCCTGTGGGATGGGTATTCGGTACACTTGAGGAAACCTTAGATGCGGCTCGGGAAAGTGCATCGGTTACTCATAATCATCCTGAAGGTATCAAAGGTGCACAAGCTACTGCTGCCTGCATTTTCCTGGCACACAAGAATCATCCGAAAGAAGCTATTAAGGCATACATCGAGGAAACTTTCCATTACAATCTGGACCGTACATGCGATGAGATACGCCCCGCTTATCGTTTCGATTCCCGATGTCAAGGCTCTGTTCCCGAATCTATTATCGCATTTTTGGAAAGCACCGGTTATGAAAGTGCAGTCCGGCTGGCTGTATCGTTAGGTGGCGATACTGATACGATGGCTGCCATTGCCGGAAGCATTGCCGAAGCCTATTACGGAGGTGTCCCCGAAACTATTCGGGAAGAAGCCTTGAAAAGATTGCCGGAGGAATTTGCAGACTTGTTACACAGGTTTTACACAGAATATATGGAATTGGAAATGGATTAGGCTGCATGAGCGATTTACTGCATCGTTGGTAAGATTATTAATCTTACAGCGTGAAGATTAATAATCTTTCGGCGTGAAGATTAATAATCTTACAAGCAAGGCAGTCATGTTTCTTACCACAGACACAGAGGTGCACAGTGTTTTTTTAATTTTTCCTCTGTGGTACTTTGTGTCCTCTGTGGTGAGAAAATGCACAATTTCATACCGCGCAAAGTATAATGTTCTGGTTTGGCTTGGAAAAGAATCCGATGGACATAATGTGTACGGGCGCAAAATCCGGCTTGACAAACTTTTTGTAGAAATTCAAAACAGTTTCTAAAATAAAAAGACCGTCTCAAATCAAGTTTGAAACGGTCTTTTTTATGTTGGGCTACTCGGATTCGAACCAAGAAAAACAGGACCAGAATCTGTTGTGTTACCATTACACCATAGCCCAAACACATAATATAATTATCTCCTCCCTGGAGACAATCACTTATTGAAGTTGGGCTACTCGGATTCGAACCAAGAAAAACAGGACCAGAATCTGTTGTGTTACCATTACACCATAGCCCAAAATCATGTCATTAACCGATGTTACGATTTTGACGCTGCAAAGGTACAACTTTTCTCTAACATAGCAAGGATTTTGAAGTTTTTTTTCAAAAAAATACAAAAGAAAGAGAGAATTAAGTGTCAATCTTTCGTGATGTACAGAAAACCAAGTATATTTGCCGCATGTTCTCTTTATATTAATAGAGAAGAAACCATTAAAAACAAATTTTTAAAACAAAACAAAGGACAAAACGTAATGAACGAAACAAAACTTTTAGTGCAAAAAATAACAGAAGGCATTCAAGAGAAAAAAGGCAAAAACATCGTAATCGCAGACTTAACCAATATAGGAGATACCATCTGTAAGTATTTCATCATTTGCCAAGGAAATTCCTCCAGTCAAGTTTTGGCTATTGCAGATTCGGTAAAAGAGTATGTAAAAAAAACGACCGGAGAAAGAGTATACGGTATGGACGGAGTGCGCAATGCACAATGGATAGCCATGGATTATGGCGATATTCTGGTGCATGTATTCTTGCCCGAAGTCCGTTCTTTCTATAATTTGGAGAATCTTTGGGCGGATGCAAAACTAACAACAATCCCTGATTTGGACTAACCATTCATTTTCATATACATCATGAGCGAAAATCAAAACAACAATATCAATAATACTCCGAACAATAAGCCTAAAATCAATGTGCCTCGTCCTAACCTGACGTGGCTTTACGTGGTAATAGCGCTTGTATTCGGCTTTCTTTACTTGTCAAGTGATGAAGGCAGTGCAAACAAAGAAATATCCTATACCGAATTTAAGGAAATGGTAAAAAAAGGATATGCCAGCAAAATCATCGCTTATGACGATAACACGGTGGAGATGTTTATCAAACCTGAACACATCGTGGATGTATTCAAACAAGATGCCAGCAAAGTCGGAAAAAGTCCTGCTGTGACTATTCAAGTCGGTTCTATAGATACATTGGATAAATTTCTTGATGAAGAACAAGCTAATGGACACTTTACGGGGTCTGTCAGTTATGAAAAGCGGAATAACTATTTTGGAATGATTTTCTGGAACATATTTCCGTTTTTGCTGCTGATAGCCATCTGGATTTATGCCATGCGGCGCATGAGCGGAGGTGCAGGGCCAGGGGGAACTGGAGGTGTATTCAATGTAGGAAAAAGCAAAGCACAATTGTTCGAAAAAGGTGCCAACCGTGTGACATTCAAAGATGTGGCTGGTCAGGCTGCCGCTAAACAAGAAGTGCAGGAAATCGTGGACTTCCTGAAAGACCCGGAAAAATATACGAAGCTGGGAGGAAAAATTCCTAAAGGAGCTTTGCTGGTAGGTCCTCCGGGGACAGGAAAGACTTTGCTTGCCAAAGCAGTGGCAGGTGAAGCCGATGTGCCGTTCTTTTCGATTTCGGGTTCCGATTTCGTAGAGATGTTTGTGGGCGTAGGGGCATCGCGTGTGCGGGATCTGTTTCGCCAAGCCAAAGAAAAATCTCCCTGTATTATTTTTATTGATGAAATAGATGCCGTAGGACGTGCCCGTGGAAAAAACCCGAACATGGGAGGTAATGACGAGCGTGAAAATACCTTGAACCAGTTGCTGACCGAGATGGATGGATTCGGCTCGAATAGTGGAGTCATCATTTTGGCTGCGACTAACCGTGTAGATATTTTGGATAAGGCATTATTACGTGCAGGACGTTTCGACCGGCAGATTTATGTAGACTTGCCCGACTTGAACGAACGGAAAGAAGTATTCGGTGTACATTTACGTCCGTTGAAGCTGGATAATACCGTTGATGTAGACTTGCTGGCACGCCAGACACCGGGATTCAGCGGTGCTGACATTGCCAATGTGTGTAATGAAGCTGCCTTGATAGCGGCACGTCACTCGAAGGAATCGGTGGGAAAGGATGATTTCTTGGCTGCTATCGACCGTATTGTAGGAGGTCTGGAAAAGAAGACAAAAGTAATGACCGCTGCTGAAAAACGTGCCATAGCCCTGCATGAGGCAGGACATGCCACTGTGTCTTGGCTGTTGGAGCATGCCAACCCGCTGATCAAAGTAACCATTGTCCCCCGTGGAAGGGCATTGGGGGCTGCCTGGTATTTGCCGGAAGAACGCCAACTTACTACCAAGGAACAAATGTTGGATGAAATGTGTGCTACCCTGGGAGGACGTGCGGCAGAAGAGATTTGTGTCGGACAAATCTCCACGGGTGCCATGAATGACTTGGAGCGTGTCACCAAACAGGCTTACGCCATGATAGCTTTTGCCGGCATGAGCGACAAATTGCCCAACCTGTGCTATTATAACAATGATGAGTACGCATTTAATAAACCTTACAGTGAACATACTGCTGAAATCATTGATCAGGAAGTGCAGAAAATGATCAATGAGCAGTACGCTCGTGCTAAAGAGCTGTTGCAACAACACCGTGAAGGACATGCACAACTGGCGCAGATGTTGATAGAGCGTGAAGTGATTTTTGCCGAAGACGTGGAAAAAATATTCGGCAAACGGCCTTGGACTTCCCGCTCGGAAGAAATCATGGCAGAGGAGCATAAGTCTGAAACGGCCCAAATAGAAGCCGGACAGCCTAAAGCATTGCCTGAAAATGCTGCCCGGGAAAAAAACGAAGGACAGGAAGAGGAGTCCCCAAAGACTTCGGAACAAACTGGTGAAAACAAGTAAATAAGTCAATCGAGGGTGTATCAAATAGAAATCAGCTTTCATTTTGTCATTCTGAGTGCTCATTTTCCGCAGGAAATAGGTACTCAGAATGACCTTACTTTTTGATTGTCGTTTTTTATTTTGAGACAGCCTCGGTTGATGGATAAACATAAGTACCATGAAAAATAATTTTCTACAACGGACTATTACAGGTGTCATTTTTGTCGCCGTATTGGTAGGATGTATTCTAGGAGGTCCTATCTCGTTCACCATTCTGTTTTGCGTCATCAGTGCACTGACCATCAACGAATTTGGCACACTGGTGAACGCAACCGGTCAGGTACAGATGAACAAATCTATCACTATCCTGGCAGGAGTGTTCTTGTTTCTTTGCTTCGGATACATTGGAGTCGTTCCGGGAAGTAACGAAATATTCATACCTTACCTGTTTCTTATCTTGTATTTGTTTATCAGTGAATTGTATAAGCAGCAAAAAGACCCTATCAACAATTGGGCATATTCTATGATGAGCCAGCTCTACATCGGTCTTTCGTTTGCCTTGCTGAACCTGCTGGCTTATCACAACAGTGCAGCGACTAGCGTTTCGCAGTATAATCCGGTATTACCTTTGTCTATTTTTATCTTTACATGGATAAACGATACCGGAGCTTATTGTACGGGTATGCTGTTCGGAAAGCACCGTTTGTTTGAACGTATATCTCCTAAAAAGTCATGGGAAGGCTCAATTGGCGGGGCTGTGTTTTGCATCATTGCAGCTGTTGTGCTCTCTCATTATTTTACCTTTCTCACAATGGGTGAGTGGATTGGCTTAGGATTGACCATCGTGGTGTTCGGCACATGGGGAGACCTGACCGAGTCACTTTTCAAACGGACATTGGGCATCAAGGATTCGGGAAACATCCTGCCTGGACACGGAGGTATGCTCGACCGTTTCGATAGTACACTGATGGCGGTACCTGCAGCTGTGGTTTACTTATATATTCTTTCATTGATATAACCGTTTCTTATATGCCGACAAGGCTTGCAGCATCTGGCGGGCAGCCCGTCCGGATGCTCCAGCCTTTCCTAGAATCTGTATCAGGCAATCGTAATTTTCCAGCATCCGTTTACGTCGCTCGCTGCCTGGCAAGATGTATGACAATTCTTGTTTGATTGCTTTTACCTGCATATCACCTGCTACCAGTTCGGTCACGACTTCCTTGCCGGCTATCAGGTTGACCAATGATACAAAGGGTACTTTTAGAATCATACGTCTCAATAGCGAGACCAGTTTTCCTGCAGCGGTGTAATAGCATACTACCTGAGGCGTACGGAAAAGTGCAGTCTCAAGCGTGGCTGTACCCGAAGTGACCAGTGCCGCTGTAGCATGGGAAAGCAAACGATAAGTTTCGCCAAAGACTATCTTTGTATCTGCATCCATGTACCGGCGGTAAAAGTCTGCCTCAATGCCCGGAGCACCGGCTACTACAAACTGATAGTCAGGAAAATATCGTGAGGCCTTTATCATCCTACGCAGGTTGTCTTTTATCTCTTGCTTTCTGCTCCCTGCAAGTAAAGCGATAATCGGTTTCTGCTCCCAGTTATGTGCAGAAACGAAAGTTTCGAATGTTTCGTTGAAGTTTTTCCGGAAAGCATCGACGGCATCCACGCACGGATTGCCCACATAATGTACCGGGAAATGGTATCTCTGATAAAACTCCACCTCGAACGGCAAGATGGAAAACATTGCGTCTACATCGTGCTGGATGTTCTTGATGCGGTATTCTTTCCATGCCCATATCTTAGGGGAAATGTAGTAAAAGATGGGGATTTCGGTGTGCAGCTTGATGTACTGGGCTATTTTCAGGTTGAAACCCGGATAATCCACCAGTATCAGCACATCAGGATTCCAGGCTTCCACATCGTTCTTGCAGAATTCCATGTTGCGGAGAATCGTCCGCAGGTGTAATAGTACAGGGATGAATCCCATGTATGCCAGTGATTTGTAATGCCGGACACACGTGCCGCCCACTTCTTTCATCAAGTCACCTCCGAAGAACCGGAATTCTGCCTTGGGGTCTTCCTGGAGCAATGCACGCATCAGATTGGATGCATGCAGGTCGCCCGATGCTTCTCCTACTATCAGATAATATTTCATACGTCAAAGTTCCACGTTTTCAGTTCACGTACCATAGCATAGGCGGTTACGTCGATTTGGGTCGGAGTTATCGCCACATAATTGTGTGCCAATGCCCAATGGTCGGTGTCTTCGGCATCAGGCTCCAGGTTCTTGTATTCGCCTGTTAACCAGAAATAGTTTCCGCCCCTCGGATGGTCGGCTTTTACAAACTCGTTCGTCCATACACCGTGTGTCTGCCGGCATATCAGTACTCCTTCTAAATCTGAGGTGTCGGGGAAATTCACGTTCAGGCATATCCCCTCGGGCAGTCCTTTTGCCAGGGTTTCTTCCACGATACGGCGTACGTAGGGCAATGTAGCAGAAAAATCAGCATCGGCACTGTGGTTGCACAACGAAAAGCCTATGGAAGGAATCCCTTTCAGACAACCTTCAATAACCACTCCCATTGTGCCCGAATAATGCACATTTACCGAAGAGTTGTCTCCGTGGTTGATTCCGCCAATCACCAAATCGGGCACGGCAGGCACAATGGCATGCAATGCCAGTTTTACGCAATCGACTGGAGTGCCCGAACATTTGTACAAAGCCAGCCCTGCTTCCTGCTGAAGCAAGGCATATTGTATGGGTGAAGCAGATGTGATGGCACCCGAAGCTCCCGAACGGGGACCGTCGGGGGCTACTACAATCAAATCTCCTACCGGGCGTAAGGCACGGATCAGTTCATGTATCCCTTTGGCATTTATGCCGTCATCATTCGACAACAGCAGCAGAGGTCTTTTCTTTGTCATATATTCCTTGATTTATATATCTGTTCTTGCAGACGCAAAGGTACAATAAATTTGCCAATGTGCCAAAATGACGAAACTCCTCAATGCATTTAATGCAGATAGCTTCGTGCAGGCTGGCACTTGTATGAAAGCTTTCCCGCATATAAGTGCATGGCTCTTTCCACCAGTGTGCAAAAGCATGATATCAGTTAATTTTACACAAGGCTTGATTAATCTTCACAAAGCAAGGCTGATTATTGCACAGAAATCGTTATATTTGCCCCGCGAAGTTATTAACAACCGGCGTAAGTTATCAACAGTTTTGCAAAATGTTGCAAGAATGAGATACGCTATTTCGCCAATTATTTGTTACTTCGCAATCAGATAAACTGATTAATATGGGAAAAATAATTGCTTTGGCCAACCAGAAAGGTGGGGTAGGGAAAACTACCACTACCATAAACTTGGCTGCATCATTGGCTACACTCGAAAAGAAAGTATTGGTAATAGACGCTGACCCACAGGCAAATGCTTCGTCGGGACTGGGAGTCGACCTGAAAGACATCGATTGTTCCATTTACGAATGTCTGATTAACCAGAACGACATACGGGAAGCCATTTACACGACCGATATTGACGGATTGGACATCGTCCCTTCACACATTGACCTGGTAGGGGCGGAAATAGAAATGCTGAACTTGGATAACCGCGAGAAAATCATGAAGAAGGCGTTGTCTCCGATGGCAAGCGAGTACGACTACATCTTGATAGACTGTTCGCCTTCGTTGGGGCTGATTACCATCAATGCCTTGACCGCGGCCGATTCGGTCATTATTCCGGTGCAATGCGAGTATTTCGCACTGGAAGGAATCAGCAAACTGCTGAATACCATACGGATTATCAAGACGAAGCTGAATCCTTCGCTTGAAATAGAAGGATTCTTGCTGACCATGTTCGACTCGCGCTTGCGTCTGGCAAATCAGATTTATGACGAGGTGAAACGCCATTTTCAGGAACTGGTATTCAAGACCATCATCCAGCGTAATGTAAAACTGAGCGAGGCACCCAGCCATGGAATCCCTGCCATCCTGTATGATGCCGATTCGACAGGAGCCAAGAACTATCTGGCGCTTGCCAATGAGATAATCAACAAGAACACAAAACAATAACGACCCGTAATAATTACGCAACAAGACATGGCGGTACAAAAGAAATATGCATTGGGCAGAGGACTTGACGCCTTGATTTCTACCAACGAGGAAATCAAGACCTCGGGCTCTTCGTCCATCAATGAAATAGAGTTGGATAAGATATCGGTCAATCCGAACCAGCCTAGGCGCGAGTTCGACCCGATAGCTTTGCAAGAACTTGCCGACTCGATTGCAGAGATAGGCATCATCCAGCCCATTACCTTGCGCCAACTGAATGAAGACTCTTACCAGATTATAGCAGGCGAACGGCGTTACCGGGCTGCTGTACAGGCTGGACTGAAAACCATACCTGCCTACATCCGGACGGCTGATGATGAAAATGTGATGGAAATGGCACTGATAGAGAACATCCAGCGCGAGGACCTTAACTCGCTGGAAATCGCCCTTGCCTACCAGCACCTCATCGAGCAATACGGACTGACCCAGGAAAGACTGAGCGACCGCGTGGGAAAGAAACGCGCTACCATTGCCAATTACCTGCGTCTGCTCAAATTGCCTGCCCCTATCCAGGTGGCATTGAAGAACAAGGAAATAGATATGGGACATGCCCGTGCCTTGCTGGCATTAGACGATCCCAAGACTCAGATACGCATCTTCAATGAAATCATTTCGCAAGGTTATTCGGTGCGGAAAGTAGAAGAAATCGTCAAGGCACTCTCCGTGGGCGAAAGTGTAGAGTCGGGCGGAAAGAAAATAACCCCCAAAGGAGCCAAACTATCTGAAGAATATACCCTCTTGCAAAATCACTTGTGTTCTTTCTTTGGAACCAAGGTGCAACTTTCGTGCAGCAACAAAGGAAAAGGAAAAATCAGTATTCCCTTCAATAGTGAAGCCGACCTGGAACGGATTATGGAGATATTGGATTCGTTACAACCTAAAGAATAAAAGCAGACTGTTTTGGAAAAGCAACCATTGACATACCTGACAACCCTTGTATTTTTGTTTTGCTTCTTATTTGGAGAAAGTACGGATGTATATGCCCAGCGTGCCCGCAAGCATCGTGAAGGAATATTAAAAGCAGACTCTATACGTGCTCAGAACCGGGCAGACAGCCTTGCTCTGCTTGACACGCTGGCTTGGCAAAGGCAACGCATTGAGGCACTGGAAGCACCGGTAGATACTGCCTTGCTTGCCCGTAAGAACGACTCTATCCAGCAGCAGATGCCGAAGATGGAAATCCAGAAGAAAAAATGGACTCCCAATGCCAATAGTGCCATTTGGCTTTCGCTTGCCATACCGGGAGCAGGACAAATTTATAACCATAAATATTGGAAACTGCCCATCATCTACGGCGGTTTCGTAGGATGTATCTATGCCTTGACGTGGAATGGACAAATGTATAAAGATTACTCTCAGGCATATCAGGACATCATGAGTGACAATCCTGCCAATGATAGCTATATGGATTTCTTACCGCTGGGATATACCCAAGAAGATGTCTTCAATCAGTTAAGCTATTTTCAAGACTTGTTCCAGCGACGGAAAGACGTATACCGGCGCCAGCGAGACCTTAGTATTTTCGCCTTTATCGGCGTGTACCTGCTATCGGTGGTCGATGCATATGTGGATGCTGAATTGTCAAACTTCGACATCTCCAACGACTTGAGCATGACATGGCAACCTGCTATATTTAATGACCCGCACCGTGGGCTACCACAAGGCATAGGCTTGCGATGCAGTATTAATTTTTAAGATATGATGAAAAAACTGTGTATTGGTATACTAAGTATGTTAGGGGCATCGACCCTTTATGCGCAACAGACGGACGAAAACAGTATAACCGTCCGCTCGGAGTCGGGGACGGAAGAAGTTATCGGATTACCCGAAGGCATGTTGTCGGAAACTGATAGCTTGTATCTCGACTGGATATCGAAAAACTACATCAACATCGGTGAAAACTGTGAGGTAAATGCCGGAAATCCGGATGTGAGCGACTCCGTCTATATCGATCGGCTGCAACGCATTCCTGCTATCATCGAAATGCCGTATAACGAAGTTGTGCGTAAATTTATCGACATGTATGCGACTCGCTTGCGTCAGAAAGTGGCATTCATGTTGAGCGCAAATAACTTCTACATGCCCATCTTCGAAGAAGCACTCGATCTCTATAACCTGCCGCTGGAACTGAAGTACCTGCCCGTCATCGAATCGGCGTTGAACCCGATGGCTGCATCTCGTCAAGGAGCTGTAGGCTTATGGCAGTTCATGCTGAACACCGGAAAAATCTATGGACTGAAGGTGACCAGCTTTGTAGACGAACGTCGTGACCCTATCAAGTCGACTCGTGCCGCCGCCCGTTACTTGAAAGATTTGTACGACATTTATCATGACTGGAACTTGGTACTTGCTGCATACAATTGTGGACCCGGTACTATAAATAAGGCTATTCGCCGTGCCGACGGGGAAAAAGATTTCTGGCAACTGTATAATTACTTGCCTAAAGAAACTCGCGGATATGTACCGGCCTTCATCGCAGCCAATTACATTATGACTTACTATTGCGAGCACAATATTAGTCCGATGGAAATGAAGTTGCCTGAAGGGACGGACACCATTCATATTTCACGTCCGCTCCATTTGCAACAAGTGGCAGAGGTGTGCAACATCAATATTGACGAGTTGCGTGCCTTGAATCCGGAGTTTAAGAAAGATGTGGTACCAGGCAACGAACAGCCTTATGCTTTACGGCTTCCAAGCAAGACGATGAGTTATTTCATCGATCATGAAGATAGCATTTATAATTATAAACCGGAAACTTATCTTACCCGGCGTTCCACCGTGGATATTCCTGAACCCAAAGCCGTGTATCACCGTATCCGTAATGGGGAAACATTGGGAGGAATTGCACGTAAATATGGTGTCAGCGTATCGCAGATACGGCGCTTGAATGGTATCCGAGGAAGCAATATCCGTGCAGGAAAATCTATCCGTATCCGATAGGTGAAGAAAAAATGTCCATATTTCTTGCAAAATTACTGATTTTTCCTAATTTTGCACTATTGATTTAAGATGGACTACCATGACGGACGAAAAATTGACTCAGGAACAAGCTGACGGGAAGCTGATAGACGATGCTTTCCAGGAATTGTTGGACCGATATTTAGAAAGCAGACACCGCAAAAAAGTAGAAATAATTACAAAGGCTTTCAACTTCGCCCGACAAGCGCATAAAGGAGTAAGACGCCGGTCGGGTGAACCATATATTCTACACCCCATCGCCGTTGCACGCATCGCCTGCGTGGAAATTGGCTTGGGTTCTACTTCCATCTGTGCCGCTCTATTGCACGATGTCGTAGAAGATACCGATTATACCGTAGAAGACATTGAGAATTTATTCGGGCCTAAAATCGCGCAAATAGTTGATGGGCTTACTAAAATATCGGGAGGTATTTTTGGCGACCGTGCATCGGCGCAAGCAGAAAACTTTAAAAAGTTACTTCTTACAATGAACGATGACATACGTGTCATCCTGATTAAGATAGCCGACCGCCTGCATAATATGCGCACACTGGGCTCAATGCTTCCGAGCAAGCAATATAAAATTGCGGGTGAGACTTTGTACATTTATGCTCCGCTGGCCAACCGTCTGGGGCTGAACCGTATTAAGACAGAGTTGGAAGATTTGAGTTTCAAGTACGAGCATCCTGAGACTTATCAAGAAATCCAAAACAAGTTGCAAGCCACTCAGGCGGAACGTGACACATTATTTGCCGAATTTACAGCACCTATTCGCGAACAACTTGACAAGATGGGGATTCCCTATCGCATTATTGCGCGTGTGAAGTCGCCTTACTCTATCTGGAATAAGATGCAGGCTAAACACATCACGTTCGAGGAAATATACGACATTCTTGCTGTACGGATTATTTTTACGCCTCGTAATCAGGAGGAAGAATTGAACGACTGCTTCGATATTTATGTGGCCATCTCGCGTATCTACAAACCGCATCCCGACCGTTTGCGCGATTGGGTAAGTCATCCGAAAGCTAACGGCTATCAGGCTCTTCATGTTACTTTGATGAGCAACAAAGGACAATGGATTGAAGTGCAGATACGTAGTGAACGGATGAACGATGTAGCTGAACAGGGGTTCGCCGCACATTGGAAATACAAAGAGGGCGGAGGAAGCGAAGACGAAGGAGAACTGAGCAAATGGCTTAAGACTATCAAAGAAATCCTGGATGACCCGCAACCTGATGCTCTTGACTTTCTTGACACTATTAAACTGAATCTCTTTGCGTCCGAAATATTCGTATTTACTCCGAAAGGAGAAATCAAGACGATGCCACAAAACTGTACCGCACTCGATTTCGCCTTCTCTATCCATACTTTCTTGGGTAGCCATTGTATCGGTGCAAAAGTCAATCATAAACTGGTTCCACTCAGTCACAAGTTGCAAAGTGGAGATCAGGTGGAAATCCTCACTTCCAAATCGCAAAAAGTGCAACCTTCATGGATTAATTTTGCTACTACAGCCAAAGCAAAAGCTAAGATACAGGCTATCTTAAAACGTGAAAGACGCGAGCAGCAACAACGGGGAGAAGACCTGATAGTTCAATTTTTCCAACAGGAAGGTCTGCCCAATACTGACGAAAACATCCGTAAGTTATGTGATAAGCATCAGGTAAAGACTTACGAAGAACTGGCATTGGCTGTGGGGCAAGGTGTATTTACACTGGGTGAGCCTGATAAAAATGAGCTGAAAGAAAAGCCGAATACTACAAACTGGAAAAAATATATCAGCTTTGCTTTTGGTGGTAACAAACAAAAACAACAGGAAAATAAAGGAGAATCTGAAAAGCAGCCGCTCAACATCGACAAGAAAGAAATTGTCAAACTCACTCCCGATGCTATCCAGAAAAATTATATCCTGGCTGATTGCTGTAAGCCTATACCGGGAGATGACGTATTGGGATACATTGACGACAATAACCGTATTGTCATACATAAACGCCAATGCCCTATTGCCACTCAACTGAAAACCAGTTTCGGTAACAGACTGATAGCTGTGCAATGGCAGACAGGAAAAGCGTTGGTTTTCCCTGTCAATGTATATATAAAAGGTATAGACGAAATCGGTGTGCTGAATAAAGTAACCGAAGTGATATCCCAACAGCTGAATGTCAATATTCATAAACTGTACATCGAGTCGGAAGACGGTATCTTCGAAGCACGCATCCAGCTCTACGTACACGATGTGAATGATGTAAACACCATCTGCAACAATTTGAAGAAAATCAACAATATTAAAAAAATAACCCGTATTGATGATTTTGACGACAATGCGGAGTAAGGTAGATGACCGAGATAGTGGATAGTTATGCTTAAGCAAATTATCCACTATCAGTTCGCTATGTCAAATAGTCCAGTTCTTTGCGAATGCTTACCAACTCATCACGGATTTGCTTGAGGCGTTTCACCAGTTCGGTAGTATTGCGAACTCCCTCTTTGTTTTGCTTCATCTGTTGTTTGGCTCCGGCCAGTGTCATTCCTTTTTCTTTCACCAGATAATAAACCTGACGGATGCTTTCAACATCTTCTTTCGTGTATTGGCGGATTTTTCCTCCAGCGCGTTTCGGGGCAATATCCGGAAATTCCTTTTCCCAGTATCGTATTAATGATTCGTTTACGCCGAACATCTCAGCCACCTCACGGATGGAATAATATAATTTCAATTGCTTATCTTGTTTCAGGGCCATGCTTCTTTTTCCTATACATTGGTTGTTAATCGAATACCTTGCCGTGGTTAGCGGCTATTTGAATCATCTTGTCATAATCATCAGCATCCAAGTCCATGAAATAATAATTGACAGGATTCATTATTTGTCCTTTTAAGTGTACTTCATAATGCAGGTGCGGGCCTGTGCTCTTTCCCGTAGTTCCCACTTCGCCAATGGTTTCTCCGCGCACTACTTTCTGGCCGGGATGTACCTTGATTTGGTTTAGATGTGCATAACGTGTCACGTAACCGAATCCGTGGTCAATGGTGATGCACTTTCCATATAAGCCCTCCCAACCGGCAGTTTTCACTGTTCCGTTTCCTGTAGCATATACAGGTGTGCCTACGTTCGCTGAAAAGTCCATTCCGGCATGAAATTTTACTGTCTTGTATATGGGGTCGATACGTGTGCCATATCCGGAAGCGGTCTGCTTTAAGTTTTTGTTTGATACAGGCTGAATGGCTGGTACACACATCAGCATCTCATCATGTCGCTTGCACAAGTCGAGCACCTCATCGAACGACCTTGACTGAATGTACACCTGCCTTGCCAGTACATCCATCTTTTGTGTGGTATTCACCACCAGTTTTGCATTCGCCAACTCTGTCAATTCTTCATAGCGGTTTGTTTTCCCATAGTTGGCATTTCGTATAGCCGACGGTACAGGATCTGCCTGCAGAATTACCCGATATAAGTTATCGTCCCTTTGCTGGAGGTGTTGCATTACGTCCAGTGCTTCGTCCAACCGTGTCGAGAGAATGTGATATTGTGCCAGCAGACGTGAGTTTTCCACCCGCAGGTCTTTTTCGGAAGGCGAACCGAAAATCAGTAATAACAGGATAAAACATCCTGCTCCCAGACCCATACCTACAAACAAATTGCGCAGGTAGCTCATCATACGCTGCCGTACTGTAGGATAAATACGGTCGTAAGTCCGTGTTTTCGGATTATATATATAATAGACTTTTCGCATAAATTTTTCTATTTATAAAAGGAGTCGAAGAAGTCATGGATACGCTTTACCGGTAATATTTGCTCGTCTATTGCCCCGCAGAAAAGGAGAAAGCCTGCTTCTCCAAAATCACGTGCTGCATGCAGGCAGCTGGTCATACTTCTACATATCAAAGCGGGGAGACTTCCTGGATATTTCTTCATCACTGGCCCTGCTTTGCGAACGATAACTCTTCAATTCCAAAAATTTTCCTCCAAACGTAGCGACAAAAATAATAAAACAGATTATCTTTGCAAATCGATTTTTAGAATATTAACGACAAGATAATAAGACTTATATGTTGACAGCAAACGAAATCCGCGACTCATTCGTAAAATTCTTTGAGTCGAAAGGACATCAGATTGTGCCATCGGCACCGATGGTCATCAAAGATGACCCCACGCTGATGTTCACCAACGCCGGCATGAACCAGTTTAAGGACATCATCTTGGGAAACCATCCGGCAAAATACAAACGTGTGACTGACTCGCAAAAATGTTTGCGCGTGAGCGGCAAGCACAATGACTTGGAAGAAGTAGGACATGACACCTATCATCACACTATGTTCGAAATGCTTGGCAACTGGTCATTCGGCGATTACTTCAAGAAAGAAGTTATCGGTTGGGCATGGGAATACTTGGTGGGTGTATTGAAAATCAACCCTGCCGACCTTTATGCTACCGTGTTCGAAGGTAGTCCGGAAGAAGGACTTGAACGCGACAACGAAGCTGCCGGATACTGGGAACAATTTCTTCCTAAAGATCACATTATTAACGGAAACAAACACGACAACTTTTGGGAAATGGGTGATACCGGACCTTGTGGACCTTGTTCTGAAATCCACATTGACTTGCGTCCAGACGCAGAAAAGGCAAAAGTGCCCGGACGTGAGCTGGTGAACCAAGACAACCCGTTGGTTATCGAAATCTGGAACCTTGTATTCATGCAATACAACCGCAAGGCAGACGGATCGCTTGAAGCTTTGCCCGCCAAAGTCATTGATACCGGAATGGGGTTCGAGCGTCTTTGTATGGTGTTGCAAGGCAAAAAGTCGAATTATGACACGGATGTGTTCCAACCCATTATCAAAGCCATCGGTAACCTGGCTGGAATGACCTATGGTACCGACCCGAAAGTGGATGTTGCTATGCGTGTGGTGGCCGATCACATACGTACTATTGCTTTCTCTATCACCGATGGACAACTTCCTTCCAACGCCAAAGCAGGTTACGTCATACGTCGCATCTTGCGCCGTGCCGTACGTTACGCCTATACCTTTTTAGGTCAGAAGCAGGCCTTTATGTTTAAACTGGTACCTGTGCTCATCGAAAATATGGGACAGGCCTATCCGGAACTGAAAGCTCAGCAGTCTCTTATTGAGAAGGTTATCAAGGAAGAAGAAGAAGCTTTTCTCCGCACGCTCGAAACTGGTATCCGTCTTTTGGATAAAGTAATGACTGATACAAAAGCAGCAGGAAAGACCGAAATCAGTGGTGTGGATGCTTTCATGCTCTACGATACCTTCGGATTCCCTCTTGACCTGACCGAACTCATCTTGCGCGAAAACGGAATGACGGTAAATGAAGAAGAATTCAATACCGAAATGCAAAAGCAGAAACAGCGTGCACGCAATGCCGCAGCTGTTGAAACCGGTGACTGGGTGGTACTGGAAGAAGGTGAGACACATTTCGTGGGCTACGATTATACCGAGTATGAAACCCGTATCTTGCGCTATCGTCAGATTAAGCAGAAAAACCAGACTCTTTACCAGATTGTATTGAATGAAACTCCTTTCTATGCCGAAAGCGGAGGACAGGTGGGAGACACTGGCGTGTTGGTTAGCGAGTTCGAAACGATTGATATCATCGATACCAAGAAGGAGAATAACCTCCCCATTCATATAGCCAAGCAACTTCCCGAACACCTTGACGCACCGATGATGGCATGTGTTGATACTGACAAGCGTGCTGCTTGTGCTGCTAATCACTCGTGTACACATCTGCTTGATGAAGCTTTGCGGCAGGTACTGGGTACTCATGTAGAGCAGAAAGGTTCGCTTGTTACACCCGAATCGCTGCGTTTTGACTTCTCTCATTTCCAGAAAGTCACTCCCGAACAGTTACGTGAGGTAGAACACCTGGTTAATGCTAAAATCCGTGCCGATATCCCCTTGACCGAATATCGTAACCTTCCCATCGAGAAGGCACACGAACTGGGGGCTATCGCTCTCTTTGGTGAAAAATATGGCGATGAAGTACGTGTTGTCCAGTTCGGGTCATCTATTGAGTTCTGTGGCGGTACTCATGTGTCTGCCACAGGGAAAATTGGCATGGTGAAGATTATTTCCGAAAGTTCGGTGGCAGCTGGTGTGCGCCGTATCGAGGCTATTACCGGAGCTAAAGTGGAGGAAATGCTTGATACCGTGCAAGACACGCTCAATGACCTGAAAGCCCTCTTCAACAATGCTCCCGACTTGAAAACAGCCATCGCACGCTACATTGATGAAAATGCCGGTCTGAAAAAGCAGATGGAAGAATTTATAAAAGAAAAAGAAGCTCAGGTGAAAGCCAAGCTGATAGAAGGAGCGAAAGAAATCCATGGAGTGAAAGTCATCAAGGCGGTACTTCCTCTGCCTGCCGATTCGGTGAAAAACATTGCTTTCCAGCTGAAAGGTCAATTCCCTGAAAACCTTTTTGTTGCTATCGGAAGTGAGCGCGACGGCAAACCCATGCTTACGGTGATGTTGAGTGATGATCAGGTAAAAGCAGGTTTGAATGCCGGAAAACTGGTGCGCGAGGCTGCCAAGCTTATTCAAGGTGGGGGAGGTGGCCAGCCGCATTTCGCTACAGCCGGTGGAAAGAATTCCGATGGACTGAATGCTGCTGTAGACCGCTTGCTGGAATTGGCTGGATTTTGAAAAATAAAGAAGAATTATAGCAAGGGGATATAAATTAGGGAATGAAGCAAGAAGGGGCATCCTTTTCTGCTTCATTCCTTATTTTATTATACTTTATGAATTCCGCAATTAGCCGATTCGGCTGAGTTGCAAACGCAGTACTACTGCGTTTGCTGATGAAGTATATATCCGTAGGCGTATGCAGTATATATTCAACCGCGTATGCAGTATATATTCATTTTTCAGGGGTATATATTGGCTGTTTGCGGACATTCATCTTATACTTTGTAGAAGCCGTTTTGAATTTATCGTGCGATGATTTGGGATGAGTTTTTGAGGCATTTTCGCTTCTGTGATGAGGAAGATAGCGGGCTATCTGACGAAGAACAGGAGCGAAAAAGACCAAAAAATCGCCCAAAGCACACACGAAAACGGATACATCAAGCCAAGAAAAACTTTTTGGAGAAATTCAAAACAGCTTCTAAATACCTGTACCCTGATAATGCTGTGTAAAATGCCTCGTTGTAGCAGATATAATCCTTGTTGTCCGGATTTGCGAATACGTCATTAGAGTTTATAAATTGGCACATGAGGATATCTTTTTTTATGAATGCTGCTTTAAGTTTATAATTTCAGCACTACACGGTCGCCTGCCTGTTGCGCCATTATGCTTTGAGTTTCTTGCAGTTCCTTATAGTGTTTCATGATTTCCATGCAACGTTGCGAATCCTGGGCTACGATGGGATCGGTCAGTGCCTGCAGGGTATTTTTCATTTCTTCTTCTATAATGGAAAGCTTGAAGTCAAGCAACAAACGGGGTATCAATTCGTAGAGACGTTCTTCATCCGTTACGATTTTTTGTCCTTTCGAGTGGTATTTGCTCAATTGATAACGGTCGTTCACCAAGTCTGCCGCCAATTTGCTGACATTCGGGTCAGGATGGGCGATAAAATGTCGCTCGGCTATGAAGTTAGGGTCGTGTTGGTGTGCTTCACATTCTTGTAAAATCTGCCGGTGTATGGGGTCATGGAATTGCAGTTCGTCTTCCTTCAATCCTGTCGCAATGCATTCAATGACCGTATAAGGAACTTGTTCACCTTCATTGTTTTCTATATAGCACATTGTTTTTTCGCCATAGCGGATAAGCATCCGTACCAGGTCTTCTTCTTTGGCATAGAATACTTTTTGCTCGTTGCCTTCTGCCGGAATGTACGAAGTGTACGTATTTGCGGGAGTTGGTTCGGGTGGAAGAGGGGTACTGTTGTTTAGGTCAGGAGTTGTATCTGTTGCCTGTGGTTCGTTTGTCGGTGTATCAGGAACAGAAGGCTGAACCGCAGGAGTTTCAGTCATCCGCTGTTCGCGCTCCTTTTTACGTTGTTGTTCCTTGAATTTTGTTTCGCGTGCCTGTTCTATCAGTTTTGAAGTGGCTTCGATAAGTATCTTTTCTTCCATCTGCAGCAATTGGCTGCATTCGCGGATATATACAGAACGTACAATCGCATCGGGAATGACCGAAATGCTTTTTACAATGCTTGAAATCAATGCAGCGCGCTTGATAGGGTCTTTTCCGGCTTCTTCCAGCAGTAGGTTGGTCTTGAAACGGATGAAGTCTACTTCATGGTCGTTAATGTATGCTTGATAGTCGGTAGCATTGTGCTTGCGTGCAAAACTATCAGGGTCATCTCCGTCCGGCAACAAACATACTTTGATATTCATCCCTTCCTCCAGCAGCATGTCAATACCTCTGATACTAGCCTTTATGCCGGCTCCGTCACCGTCATAAAGGACAGTAATGTTGTTCGTAAAACGGTGAATCAATCGGATTTGGTCGGATGTAAGTGCCGTGCCCGATGAGGCTACCACATTTTCAATGCCGCTTTGATGCATGGAAATAACATCGGTATAGCCTTCTACCAGGAAACAGCGGTCTTGGCGCACGATAGCCTGCTTGGCAAAAAAGATGCCGTACAGTTCTTTGCTTTTGTGATAGATTTCTGACTCGGGCGAGTTGACATATTTCATCTGTACATTTTTGGTGGCGGCGCTGAGTACACGTCCGCCAAAAGCTACGATTTTTCCGGAAATCGTATGTACAGGGAAAATGACACGTCCCCAAAAACGGTCGCGTAAGGTACCGTCTTCCTTGCGGTAACATAGTCCGGTTTTTACCAGGAAGTCTTCCTTGTATCCTTTTTGCAGTGCAGCACGTGCCAGCGCATCCCGGTTGTCGGTGCTATAGCCAAGTTGGAATTTCTTGATGATGTCATCACGGAATCCACGTCCTCGCAGGTAGGTCATGCCGATGCGCTGCCCGTCAATGTTATTATATAAAATGTCTTGAAAGTATTCGGAAGCAAACTGATTGACTACAAATAAACTTTCGCGTAAGCTGTGTGCCTGTTTTTCTTCGTCAGTCAGCTCACGTTCTTTGATTTCGATATTGTATTTTTTTGCCAGCCATTTCAATGCTTCGTAATAGGAGAGTTGTTCATGTTCCATGATGAAATGCACCACATTTCCTCCTTTTCCGCAGCTGAAGCATTTGCATACTCCTTTGCTGGGCGATACGCTGAACGATGGTGTCTTTTCGTTGTGGAAAGGACACAGTCCGATGTAGTTCACTCCCCGGCGCCGGAGTGTGACGAATTCAGATACCACGTCTACTATTTGGGCGGCATCCATTATTTTGTCTATGGTGGCTTGATCTATCATGATGTTGCAAAAATACGAATAAATTCATTATCTTTGCACCGCAAGAAAAAACAAAATATGAATTCCGTATTGATTGGCAATAAGGAGTTATTACAGCGTAGTACAGATATCGGAAAGAAGATTATCTCTGTTTTTTGAAAATATGAGGAATTCATTGAACAAAATGTGTCGATTGGTGTTATTCTACAGGGGATAATAGTTGATCAACTTTAAAAAAGAACCTATGTATCGATTCTTATGTGGGCTGGCAGCCTGCTTGTGTGTGATTGGTGTCCGGGCTCAAACACCGGTTTCTTCTCGTGTCGGTTGGAATTTGACTGCCATGACTGAAGGTGAATGGAATATGACGAGTGGAAACACGTCATGGGTGAATTATTTGGAAGTGGGAGTGGATGTCGGACTTTGGAAAGGTGCCTCATTCGAAGGTATGGCAATTGCAACTTGGCAAACAGGCGGTGCTGTAGACGATGATAACTTAGGTTTGTCGAATATCTATACCGATGAGAACCGTCCTTTTCGTTTGATGCAGGCTTCTCTGCGCCAGTCCTTTGGCGAATGCTTTTTTGTCTCTATAGGTTTACGTAACGTTGATGCCGATTATTTCATTACACCTGCTACCGGTTTGTTTACAGGAGCTGCAGATGCCGATTATCCCATTCTTTCATTGAATTATCCGCTTGCTACATTTCCGTTAGGAGCTATGGGTGTTCATCTGGAGTATCTTCCTGTCAGTCGGTTAACGTTGAAAGCGAGTGTTTATAATGGTGTGGCGAGTGATGATTTCGACCGTCAGTTCCGTTTTTGTCCGTCTGGCGATGGTATATTTACCATGGGAAGCATTTCATACGAAATACCTTCGAAAGGCGAGCAGGCTGCAAACTATACAATAGGGTATGTATATGGGAAAACACCTTCTGAAGACAGAAGCGTGCACGAGCGGGAAACTGGTTTCTGGGCTTTGCTGGAGCAGCCTTTGCTGATGGTGGGCAAATCGCAATTGGTCCTGTTAGGACAAGGGGCAGCTATGACCCGGCGTTACGTTCCCTGTAACGGATATTGGGGAGGCGGACTGGTGATGAACCGCATTGCCCGGAACGATATGACTGCCGGTATTGTGTTCAATCGTCTTCTCTTTTCCGGAGGTGATGAAACAGACATTGAATGTACTCTTCACTGTCACCTGACTCCCTGGCTTTCTGTTCAGCCTGCTTTACACATTATTCATCATAACAAGCATAATTTTGTGGCAGGGCTTTTACGGGTTTCTTTAGAATTTGGGAATAACAGGTAAATCGGCCCGAAAAGCTGTCGGTCCCGGACACTTTTATTATGAAATTACCGACCAGTTTACATTTTTACTCCGGAGTTCTTTCAGGTGTTGCCATACGATAGCGTTTTCAGGGTGTATGCCTTGCGGGTCTTCTTCAAGCAGATGTCCTGCCACTTCGCGTACATACTGAAGGAGCTGGCCGTCTCGGGCAATATCGGCTATTTTTAAATCGAATGCTACTCCACTTTGCTGTGTCCCTTCCAAATCGCCTGGTCCCCGCAACTTCAGGTCGGCTTCTGCTATCTCGAAACCATCATTCGTATCCACCATTATCTGGATACGTTTTCGGGTATCTTCTGTCAGTTTATAACCGGTTACCAGGATGCAATATGATTGGTCGGCACCACGTCCTACCCGTCCTCTCAACTGATGTAATTGGGATAAACCGAAACGTTCGGCATTTTCGATGACCATTACCGAAGCATTCGGAACGTTTACACCTACTTCGATAACCGTCGTTGCTACCAGAATATGCGTTTCGTGATTTACAAAACGTTGCATTTCTTCCTCCTTTTCTGCTACTTTCATTTTACCGTGTACTTTGCTTACCTTATATTCGGGAAATGCTTCGCACACGTGGAGGTATCCATCTTCCAAATTCTTGATGTCCATTTTTTCACTTTCCTGAATCAAGGGATAAACGATATATGCCTGTCTGCCTTCCTGCAATTGCTTGCGGATGAAAGTATACATCGAAGCCCGCCGGTTATCGAACTGATGAATAGTCTGTATGGGTTTGCGACCGGGAGGCAGTTCATCGATGACCGATACGTCAAGGTCACCATAAAGGGTCATGGCAAGTGTACGGGGTATCGGAGTGGCGGTCATTACCAGTACATGAGGCGGGCACAGGTTCTTTCGCCACAACTTGGCGCGCTGTGCTACTCCGAAGCGATGCTGTTCGTCAATGACTATCAGCCCTAATGAAGAAAAGTTTACTGTGTCTTCTATTACAGCGTGTGTACCGATAAGTATCTGTATGTCGCCTGTCACTAAATCGCGTAAAATCGTTTCCCTGCGTTTCCCTTTTACATTTCCCGTGAGTAATTCTACCCGGACGGACATTCCTTGCAGAAAACGGGTAATGGTTTCATAGTGTTGGTTGGCAAGAATTTCAGTAGGTGCCATCATGCATGCCTGATAACCGTTATCAAGGGCTATCAACATTATCATCAGTGCCACTAAGGTTTTCCCGCTTCCCACATCACCTTGAAGCAGACGGTTCATCTGTCTGCCGCTTTTCATGTCGCGGCGCATTTCCTTAATGACCCGCTTTTGTGCACCAGTAAGTTGAAATGGAAGATTTTGGGCATAAAAGGTGTTGAAGATATCACCTACTTTGCCGAATATCAGTCCACGGAATTTGTTTCGTCGTTCTTGCGTATAGCGTAAGATATTCAGTTGTACATAAAAGAGCTCTTCGAATTTCAAACGATATTGTGCCCGGCGGAGCAATTCTGGATTTTGCGGAAAATGAATGTTGTGCAAAGCTTCTGTCAACGGCATCAGACGGTGTTGTTCTATCAGCCGGGAGCTCAAGGTTTCTTCAAATTCCTCATGCCGAAGTACGGCAAACAGGTTTTTCATCAACTTTTCTATCGCATGCGAATTAAGGTTGCTCCGTTTCATCTTTTCAGTCGTATTGTAATATGGCTGAAGTCCCATTGTGGATAAAGTTAACTCATCGGCAGGGTCGATGTCGGGATGAGCGATATTAACGCGCCCGTTGAATACGGTTGGTTTGCCGAACACGATGTAAGGCTCGCGTGCTTTGTATTTGCCTTCAACATATTTCAGACCTTGAAACCATATCAAATCTACGACACCTGTACCGTCGGAAAAATGTCCGACCAGACGTCGTTGCCTTCCTTCACCTAAGATTTCGAAACTCAAGATTTGTCCACGCAACTGGATATAGGGCATGTTTCCGTCTATCTCGTGAATGTAATACAAACGGCTGCGGTCTACGTATTTGTACGGGAAATAATACAATAAGTCTTTAAAGGAACAGATATTCAACTCCTTATTCAACAAAGTTGCCCGCTGGGGACCCACCCCTTGCAAGAACTTGATATCACGCGTAGACAAATCAAGCATATTCTTTCATTTTTAGGTCACAAGTCTGCACGTTAACAAAGATCTATGCAATGTGTCATGAAAATGCATAAATCCGACCGTACATTGTATAAAATCTTGTCAACTTAATATCATTTCTGCCAGTTTCAGGTCAAACGGAGTTGTCAGCTTAACGTTTTCCCGGTTTCCTTCCACCAGTTCTACCCGATGTCCCCAAGCTTCTACCACCGAAGCATCATCCGTGAAACACGATGTGTAAGGTTGGGAATAAGCTTGTTTCAATAACGAAGAAAGAAAAACCTGAGGGGTCTGAACCAGCTTATAGCAGTTGCGTGGAACTGTCTGGCTATTTCCATTTTCTGTAACCTGACGCAGTGTTTCTACAACATCGGTTACAGGTATTGCTGCTCCTGATACTTCTGCCATACGGTAACATTCCGATATGACCTTGGATGACACAAAAGGGCGTACTCCGTCGTGTACACCGACCAATGCATTATCTTCTACCAGTGCCAACCCGTTTTTAACTGAATGGAAACGGGTTTCTCCGCCATTGGCAATACGATGAGAAAGTGTAAATCCATAGATTTTACACAAATGCCTCCAGTAGTCCTGTTGGTCTACCGGAAGCACTACAATCCGTTCGATAGTCTCATCGCAAGTGGAAAAGGTTTCCAGCGTACGCATCAATACAGGCTTCCCTTTAATAGGAAGAAATTGTTTGGGGATTTCTCCTCCCATGCGCAAACCTTTTCCTCCGGCAACAATTATTACGTATTTTTTCATTCAGCGAAAAGCATTCCATTTTTTACTTCTGCCACTTTGGCTGCTCCGGCCATTTTTTCAAGAATGGCAAATCCGAAAGCTGATGCAGCGGCAGGGCCTTTTCCCAAAATGAAGTTGTCGGCGATTTCTACCATATTGCCGGTATACTCAGCACCGTCCAGGTATTTGTCGAAGCCCGGATAACAAGTTGCCTTTTTCCCTTTCAGTAAGCCTCGGTTTCCGTATACCATCGGAGCTGCACAAATAGCTGCCAGTGGTTTGCTGGCTGTAGCAAAATTACGGACCAGTTTGTCTATTCCTGCATGTGCATCAAGGTTAGTGGCACCAGGAAGTCCTCCCGGCAATACAATCATCTCAATATCTTCTTCTTTCAAATCTTCTATCAGGCAATCGGCAACTACAGGTACACCATGGGCACCTTTTACTGTCGGTTCTCCCATTATAGATACGGTTTTTACATTCAGACCGCCACGACGCAAAATATCGAGCGGGAAAAGAGCTTCCACTTCTTCAAAGCCCTCAGCTAAAAAAATACAAATCGATTTCATACGCTTATTTCAATTTAAAGTAATAAGTTATTGTTCCTGACTGATTATTTACACCGTCTACCCGGTTGAATTGTGCCCGTCGTGCAGCTTCTTCCGCGGCACGGCGTAAAGTAGGATTTACAGTATTGGTACGCTTGTTGATTTGTGTACTGATAACCTTTCCTGCCGGGTTAACGACTATTGTAACCACTACACGTCCTTCGTCCTGTACATTGTAAGCCGGTAAAGGCAATCCTTCAGTCCCCAGTGACCGGCCGTTTAAATCGAATACTCCTGAGGCACCTACGCCCGAAGTCTTTCCTTCTTTTCCATTCCCTGTAGGGCTTCCTTGCATTCCTTCACCACTACCATTGCCGGTACTTCCCATCTTGGAGCCTTTTCCGAAAGCTCCGGCCACTTTACTGGAAGCCGCCTGTGCCGCAGCGCGTTCTGCTTCGGCACGCTTCTCTGCTTCGGTTTTTTCTTTCGGCTTTGGATGTTCTGTAGTTTTTTGGAGTTTTACGTCAGATGTTTCTTTTTGTTTCTGCTCCTGACGGGGCTCTTCCTTTTTCACTTGTAAGGAAGGCTCATCGGCTTGGGTTATCAACGGAGAGTCATCTCCACCATCAGGTAAAGATGCTTCCTGTTCTGCTGTTTCGGGCTGCGGCAACAAGTCTACTTCTGTCAGGGTATAAGGGTCGGCATCTCCTTCTCCTGTCTCAGTATTGCCCAGCATAACGGGCACTCCTCCCTCTTCTTGTTTGGGAGGAAGCGTCAGCACGTACAGGTACAAGAATACAAGGATTGCCACGTGCAACACCACTGTTCCTATAAGTCCGATTAACTTGCTTCGTTTCACGATTCTGTTGTTTTAAGTTGACAAGTTTGACGAGTTGACAAGTTAACAAGTTGACGGGTTAGCAAAGTCTTAAATACCTTAGTAAAGCCGTTCAAACCTTGTCACCATGTTGCCTTGTCGCCTTGTTTCCTGTAATTCATTCTTTATCTGGTCTCCGTGTAGCGAGCACCATTTTGTAATGATTTTCATTAGCAATGTTCAATACCCGTACAATTTCACGGTAAGGGATTGATTCATCGGCATACAAAGCCACATACATATCCGGTTCTTTAGAAGCACATTCTTGCAAAAACGAAGGTACCTCATCAAGTGATAAAGGCATTTCGTCATCATTGCCGAATGCTCCGTAATAATTCAGATCCTTGTCGATAATCACCCGTACCATCGGTTTTGCCGAAGTCTGCTCAGATCCTTGAGGCAACAAGACCTTAATAGCATTGGGTGATACCATCGTAGAAGTAATCATAAAAAATATCAGCAACAGGAAGATAAGGTCGGTCATGGATGACATACTGAAGCTGGGTGATATTTTCTGTCTTCTTTTCAGTGCCATAAGCCTATCGGTTTTCGTCGGGTTCGTTCAATAGATCCATAAAGGCCATCGTGCGGGCTTCCATCTGACTGACCACTTTGTCTACCCGATAGACCAAATGATTGTAGGCAAACATCGCTGCAATACCCACAATCAGACCTCCTACTGTAGTAATCATTGCTTCGTAGATACCGCCTGACAGCAGAGTGATATCAATGTTATTACCAGCATTAGCCATATTCCAGAATGCACGTACCATACCTGTTACTGTTCCTAAAAAGCCTAACATCGGAGCCCCACTCGACACGGTAGCAATAATCGCCAGGCCATTTTCCAGTTTGGCTACTTCGATGTTGCCTGTATTTTCGATAGCTGCCTGTACATCCGAAACCGGACGTCCCATGCGCGTAATACCTTTTTCTATCATCCGTGCCGAAGGTGTGTTTACCATCCGGCAATAGTTGATTGCAGATTTTATTTCACCGGTTTTGATATAATCCCGGATACGGTCCATAAACAATGGGTCGTCTTTTGATGCCTTTCGGATAGCAAAAGCCCGCTCGAAAAATACATAGAAGGCTATTACCGACATCACTGCCAATACAATCATTATCCATCCGCCTTTGCATGCCATATCCCATAAATTCATTTCCGGTTCTCCCGATGCAACAGGGGTAAGTACCGGATTCGCTCCCGCCAATGTGTCTGCAACGGCTTGTGCCGCCGCCAACAATGTCATAGTTACCATAATATTAATTGTTTTCAATTTATTTTTCTATCTTTGCGTCAACAAAGTGCAAAGTTAGCAGAAAATACGGACAACCTGCTTACTTTACTGAATAAAGATTGATAAAAAGCTACAAGATATGCAACGGACTCTTAGATTCGCCCTTTTCGGGAATACATACCAAGAGCATAAATCGGCACATGTCACACACCTGCTCGACATTTTACGGAACAAAAAAGCCGAAATATGCATCAGTAATGACTTTTTCGATTTTCTCAAGCAACATACAAAAGCCAATCTGAAAGGCCTGCAGGTATTTCAAGGAAATGATTTCAATGCCGATATGGTGCTTAGTATCGGAGGTGATGGGACTTTTCTGCGTGCGGCAAGCCGGGTAGGTAAAAAAGAAATCCCTATTTTGGGAATCAACACCGGAAGGCTGGGGTTTCTTGCCGATGTATCACCCGACCAGATGGAGGAAGCCTTCGATGAAATCTATGCAGGGAAATACCTTGCCGAACCACGAAGAGTATTGCAGCTCCATACTGACAATTATGTCCTGAAAGGGTATCCTTTCGGCTTAAACGAAATTGCCGTACTTAAACAAGACAGTTCGTCAATGATTACCATACACGCTTATATCAATAATGAACTGTTATGTACCTATCAGGCAGATGGGCTGGTCGTAGCTACTCCTACCGGCTCTACCGGATATTCTCTCAGCGTGGGAGGCCCTATTCTTGTTCCACAAAGCGGTACCATCAGTCTTACAGCCGTAGCTCCGCATAGTTTGAATATCCGCCCCATTGTGATACGTGACGAGTGGGAAATCATACTCGATGTGGAAAGCCGGAACCATAACTTCCTTATTTCGGTAGACGGACGGAGTGAAACTTGTCGTGAGGGCACCCGTTTGCGTATTCGTCGTGCCGACTATTTCGTACGCATTGTCAAACGGTGTCATCATTCATTTTTCAACACACTTCGGGAAAAGATGATGTGGGGAGTGGACAGCAGAAACATTTAGAAACTATTTTGAAGAAATCCGAAACAGTTTTTTAAAATCAAAGCAAACAGAACTATTAAATCTATTTAAGTATGAACAAATTCAAATCAGTGCTTGGGGTATTCCTGCTTGCCTTCGGGCTGCCTATTATGGCAAAGGAATACCAGTATCAGACTGTGGAAGGCGATCTGATGAATGCCCGTATCTATACTTTGGACAACGGGCTGAAAGTCTATCTGTCGGTCAACGACGAGAAACCACGTATTCAAACCTACATTGCCGTACGTACAGGAAGCCGGAATGATCCGCCTGAAACCACGGGACTTGCCCATTACCTGGAACATCTGATGTTCAAGGGAACCCGCCAATTCGGCACTTCTGACATAGATAAAGAAGCTCCTCTTCTTGATGCTATAGAAAAACATTTCGAAGTATACCGAACCTTGAAAGACCCGGACCAGCGCCGTGCATATTACCACGAGATAGACAGTATCTCACAACTTGCAGCCCGGTACTTTATTCCCAACGAATATGATAAGCTGATGTCTGCCATTGGAGCCGTGGGGACTAATGCCTATACCAGCAACGATGTGACTTGTTACATAGAAGACATTCCGGCAAATGAAGTGGAAAACTGGGCGCGTATCCAGGCAGACCGTTTCCAGAATATGGTTATCCGTGGATTTCATACAGAGCTGGAAGCTGTATACGAAGAGTATAACATAGGTTTGGGAAGTGACACGGATAAATTGTTCAATGCACTGATGGCCCTGCTCTTTCCGGGGCATCCTTATGGGACGCAAACCACTATCGGTACACAAGAGCATCTGAAAAATCCTTCAATCACAAACATCAAGAACTATTTCCGCCGTTACTATGTGCCCAATAACGTAGCTATCTGTATGGCGGGAGACTTCGACCCCGATCAGGTAATCGCTACTCTTGATAAATATTTCGGTACTTGGCAGCCTAATCCGTCCCTTTCTCAACCCCAGTATGCCCCGATACCCGACCGCACTATGCCGAAAGATACAACAGTTGTAGGACAAGAAGCCGAACGCGTCTATATGGCATGGAAGTTTGATAAGGCTGCTTCGTTTCAAAACGACACTCTTGATGTAATAGCTGACATGCTCAGTAATGGCAAGGCAGGATTGATGGACCTCAATCTCGACCAGCAGATGAAATGGCTGGGAGGAGGTGCCTTTACCCTTCCGCTTGCCGAGTATTCAGGCTTTGTCGTAGCCGGATTTCCCAAGGAAGGACAATCGCTTGATGAAGTAAAAGCTTTACTCCTTGATGAAATCGGCAAGCTGAAGAAAGGCGACTTCGATGAAGACTTGATTCAAGCCGTGGTGAACAATAAAAAACTTTCTTTCTATACTACCCTTGAAAGCAACGAAGGACGTGCTGACCTGTTTGTCAACGCATTTATCAACCACCAGAAATGGAGTGATGTGACTGGTAAAATGGATCGTATCTCGAAAATAACCAAACAACAGATAATCGATTTTGCCAACCGTCATTTCCGTGACAATTATGTAACTGTGTACAAACGTATCGGAAACGATTCTACTATCAAGAAAATAGACAAACCGCAAATCACGCCCATTCCTACCAACCGGGATATGCAAAGTGCATTCGTGACTGAGATTGTAAATGCGGAAACAGCACCGATACAGCCCAAATTTGTCAACTTCGACAAAGACCTGACCAAAGGAATGACGTCTAATGGCTTGCCTGTACTCTATGTGAAGAATAATGAAAACGGACGTTTTTCACTTAATTATTATTTCGATTGTGGAGAAGAATGGAACAAATGGTTGCCTTATGCTGCCGATTACCTGGATTACCTGGGGACCGACAAGCTAAGTGCCGAACAACTCAAACAGAAATTTTATCAACTGGCATGTGACTTCGATATCAGCATAGGTTCTAAAAAAAGCAGCATCGCTTTGCGTGGACTTTCCGAAAACATGACAAAAGCCATGGCGTTGATGGAAGACTTCATCGCTCATGCACAGGTGGATACAGCAGCATTTACCCAGTATGCGGCTCTGGAGATGAAAGGACGTGCCGACAATAAACTCGACCAGCAGAACAATTTCAGTGCACTTCAGGCATACAGTGTATATGGTGCCTACAATCCGGTACGTAACATCCCTTCTGCACAGGAGTTTGAACAAATAGACCCGCAAGAACTGGTTGACTTGATTCGAAACCTCAGCAACTACAAACATACTGTGCTTTATTACGGTCCGATGAATCTTGACGAGGTGACTGTATCCGTTGACCGCTATCATAAAACCGCAGCAATCCTTGCTGATGCTCCCGTTGGAAAGCCTTACACATTGCAGCCGACTCCGGCTAACGAAGTTTTCATTGCTCCATACGATGCGAAAAACATCTATATGATGCAATATCATAACGAGAACCATCCGTGGAATGCGGACCGGCAACCTGTCATCGCGTTGTTTAATGAATATTTCGGAGGTGGCATGAACACAATCGTATTCCAGGAATTACGCGAAGCACGCGGGCTGGCCTATAGCGCAGGAGCCAGCTATGTTACTCCTGCTTATAAGGATAAACCTGAATATGCCACGACATTCATCATTTCGCAAAATGATAAGATGATGGACTGCATACGCACATTCAATCAGATTATCGATACAATACCGCAAGCAGGTAAGGCATTCGACCTTGCCAAGCAGGCACTTCTGAAACGTCTTGCTACCGCGCGTACCACCAAGATGAATATCATCAATGCTTACCTCAACGCCACAGACAAGGGCATCGACTATGATATCAATGAAAAGATTTACAATACCGTTCCTTCGCTCACAATGGATGACATAGTCCGTTTCGAACAGGAAACGATGGCAGGCAAACCTTACCGCTACATCATTCTGGGGAACGAAAAAGAACTGGATATCAAATCACTTGAGAAAATCGGTCCTGTCAAACGTTTGACTACCGAAGAAATCTTCGGATACTGATAAGAATATCATTCCGCGCAAGGCATTCTCTGTATACTTTGCGCGGAATGCACCATTTCATATCGTGCATGGTATAAACAGGCTCTCAGTTTCCAAACACAAACCGGTAGTACTGTTCTTTGCTTTCTATCGTATATAAAACTTCCCAACCATCCAAGGGCGTTTCGTACACCCGTCTGTATAATTCCAATTCGTGTTGTAAAAGCTGGAAGTTATCATACAGCAAAGAAAGATTCAATGCTTTCATTACACGGATTGCCGAATATTGCATAGTGTCACGCTGCTCTTTAGCATAATGTCGCAATGTCAGTTCATAAATCGAATCAGCTTTCCGGAAATCATGCTTTGCCGTGTCGCGGAAGCCTGCCCTGTCTTCCAGGACAGCCTTCAAACTCCACATATCCGCAGCTATAGAGTCGGGCACATTGGTTGCCATCTTCCGCAAAAGCAATAATATCTCGTCTGGTTTCCAGCTGCGCATCAGGTAGACCAATTTCGTCAGATATACCTTTTTCAGTGCCGGACACATCAGCATTGCGTTGTCCAGTTTCTTCCTGATTGCTGAGTCGTATCGGCATATGGCCGGATGAGTACGATTTACAGCGGCCAACCAGAAAGCCGAGTCTGCACGCATCAGGCTGTCTGCTTCCATTAACAGGCGTTCTGCCATCTCCTGTCGGGGTAATACAGGTTGTTGTTTTCTCCCGCATGAAAGCACGGAAAGTAAAATAAACCCTAATATCAGGTTCCGGAATGTCTTCATAAGCATTATTCTCTTTTCTGTACAAAAATAAATAAAAAGCACTACCTTTGCATAGAAAAAGAGAAGATTTATCGCTTTCTTTATATAATCAGCAATAAACAATAACCTACAGATGAGAAAAGTTACCCTTCAAGATGCACGTGCCATAGCCGGCATTTATAATTATTATATCGAGCATACTACCTCTACTTTCGAACTGGAACCTGTAAGCGAGGAAGAAATACGCAATCGCATTCTCTCCATCTCTTCCCGTTATCCCTATTATGTCGAAGAGTCTGGCGGGCAAGTCACAGGATATTGTTATGCCCATCTGTGGAAAGAAAGGGCAGCCTATGCCCGTACCCTCGAAACTACGGTTTATGTTGCTCCGGGTGAAGAGCGCAAAGGCATCGGCACACGCCTGATGAACCGTCTTATTGACGACTGCAGACAAGCCGGCATTCACTCGCTGATAGCTTGTATTACAGCCGACAATCATCCCAGTCTTCTCCTGCACGAACATCTGGGTTTCGTACAGGTATCACGTTTTCAGGAGGTCGGATTTAAGTTCGGTCGCTGGCTTGATATTGTCGATTGTCAGTTGTTGCTCTCTGCGGAGGAATAATCGGGCATAGGACTGTAATGCTGGCACTTATACCGCGCAAAGTATAAACTGTATTTTATCATATTCAGATGATTTAAAAGGCTGTTGTTATTTTCTTCTTTTCTCACGCAGATAGCTTCGTCTGGTGTAAGATTAATAATCTTCCGCTTGTAAGATTAATAATCTTGCAGCCTGAAGATTAATAATCTTACAGCGGATGAACCTATATGCGTTTGCCGACGCACCTCTATCCGCAGGCTTCTGCAACCGGCTGCATCTTGCAATGATACTATCCGGAAAGGCGGTAGTCAGTAGGTATTGGTTCGAATATTTACGAAATTTCGTCAGGCAATAAACTGTTTTGAATTTATCGTGCACACACGAAACGAACACATCAAGCCAAGAAAAACTTTTTGTAGAAATTCAAAACAGTTTCTAAAATAAAAGAATTTTGTCTTGATAAGGTGCCGTCAGTACTTTGTTTATATAGAAAATCTCTTTATATTTGCGTTGATTGAAATAAGAAGCTGGATGAAAGAATTTGTAATATCTGAAGCACAGACCGAAAAGGCTGTGCTGGTGGGTTTGATAACCCAGTCGCAAGACGAGCGAAAAACCAATGAATACCTGGACGAACTGGCTTTTCTTGCCGAAACGGCAGGTGCGGAAGTGGTAAAACGTTTCACGCAGAAGCTAGACACGCCCAATTCGGTAACTTACGTTGGAAAAGGAAAACTACAGGAAATACAGGCGTATTTGCAAGAACAGAACGAAAACGAAGAGACCGAAATCGGGATGGTCATATTCGATGACGAGTTGTCTGCCAAACAGATAAGGAATATCGAGAATGAATTGAAAGTGAAAATCTTGGACCGCACTTCGCTGATTCTGGATATCTTTGCTATGCGGGCGCAGACAGCCAATGCCAAGACACAGGTGGAACTGGCACAATACAAATATATGCTTCCACGCCTGCAACGGTTATGGACACACTTGGAACGCCAGGGGGGTGGTTCCGGTGCAGGAGGAGGTAAAGGCTCGGTAGGGCTGCGCGGACCGGGTGAAACGCAGCTGGAAATGGACCGCCGTATCATCTTGAACCGTATGTCGCTGCTGAAACAGCGTCTGGCGGAGATTGATACACAGAAGTCTACCCAGCGCAAGAACCGCGGCAGGCTGATTCGGGTCGCGTTGGTAGGATATACCAACGTGGGTAAATCTACGCTGATGAACCTGCTTGCCAAGAGTGAAGTGTTTGCCGAAAACAAACTTTTTGCAACGCTGGACACGACTGTGCGCAAAGTGATTATTGATAATTTGCCTTTCTTGCTTTCGGATACCGTAGGGTTTATCCGTAAATTGCCTACCGATTTGGTCGATTCGTTCAAGTCGACGCTGGATGAAGTGCGCGAAGCCGACTTGCTGGTACATGTGGTGGATATCTCGCATCCCGACTTCGAGGAACAGATACAGGTGGTGGACAAGACGATAGCCGAACTGGGGGCAGGCGGTAAGCCTACGATGATTGTGTTCAACAAGATAGATGCCTATACGTATGTACAGAAAGCCGAAGACGACCTGACCCCGAAAACCAAGGAGAATATTACACTGGATGAACTGATGCATACCTGGATGGCAAAACTGAATGATAACTGTATTTTCATTTCTGCCAGAAACAAGACCAATCTGGAGGAGTTGAAGAAAATATTATATAACAAGGTAAGGGAACTGCATGTGCAGAAGTATCCGTACAATGATTTTCTTTACCAGACTTACGATGAGGAGAGCAGCTTATGAATACCTATCGTTCGCTGACAAAAGAAGAAATCGGCAGGCTGGAAGCACAGGCTTGTACTGCTGCTGACTGGAACGAGGTGCAGGTGGCGGAAAGATTTACTACCGCACATGTACATCACGCCCGTTTCTCGGGGAAGATACGCCTGGGAGTGTTCGAGGGTGAGTTCCAGTTGGCTGGAGGGGTACGCAAGCATGCCGGACTGTCGTACGTGGTATTGCACAATGTAACGGTAGGCGACAATTGCCTGATAGAGAACGTAAAGAATTATATAGCCAATTATGATATCGGAGAATCGACGTTTATCGAGAATGTCGACATCATTTTGGTGGACAAGAAATCGCGCTTCGGCAATGGCGTGGAGGTTTCTGTACTGAATGAAACTGGAGGGCGTGAGGTGGTGATACACGACCATCTTTCCGCACATCAGGCATATATTATGGCATTGTACCGGCACCGGCCGTTGTTGATAGAGCGTATGAAAGCGGTAATAGAGGGATACGCCGAAGAACATGCCTCCGAGCGGGGAACCATCGGAAACCATGTGACAATTGTCAATGCTGGGTACATTAAGAATGTACGTATCGGTGATTGTTGTGAAATAGAAGGGGCCGGGCGGTTGAAAAATGGTTCCATCAATAGCAATGCTGCTGACCCGGTACATATCGGATATGGTGTGGTATGTGATGATTTCATCGTGTCGAGCGGTGCCCACATCGAAGACGGTACGATGATAACCCGTTGTTTTGTGGGGCAAGCCTGCCGGATGGGGCACAACTATTCGGCATCCGACTCACTTTTCTTCAGCAATTGTCAAGAAGAAAACGGCGAAGCATGTGCCATTTTTGCCGGACCGTTTACGGTGACACATCATAAGTCGACTCTGTTGATAGCAGGAATGTTTTCGTTTATGAATGCAGGCTCTGGGTCTAACCAGAGCAATCACATGTATAAGCTGGGACCGATTCACCAAGGTGCTTTGGAGCGTGGTGCAAAAACCACTTCCGATTCGTATGTCTTGTGGCCGGCACGCATCGGAGCCTTTTCTTTGGTAATGGGTCGCCATGTCAATCATCCGGATACGTCCAATCTTCCTTTCTCTTATCTGATAGAGGACAAGAATACGACTTATCTGGTTCCTGGAGTTAACTTACGGAGTGTAGGAACCATTCGCGATGCGCAGAAGTGGCCGAAACGTGATTTGCGCAAAGACCCGATGAAGCTGGACCAGATTAATTACAACTTGCTCAGCCCGTACACCATTCAGAAAATGATGAAGGGGCGTGAAATCCTGAAAGAACTGGAAAGAGTATCGGGCGAAACATCGGAAACTTATGCATACCAAAGTGCCAAAATCAAGAACTCGGCCTTGAACAAGGGAATCAGGTTTTACGAAACTGCCATTCATAAGTTCTTGGGAAATTCGGTCATCAAGCGGCTTGAAAACATTCGTTTCCGGAGCGACGAGGAAATTCGTCAACGTCTTGTGCCCGATACATCCATAGGAAAGGGCGAATGGGTGGACGTCTCGGGACTGATAGCACCTAAGAGCGAGATAGAACGGGTGATGAGTGAAATCGAGACTGGAACATTGTGCACGGTGAAGCAGATGCACGAGCGTTTTGCCGAAATGCATGCCTGTTATTATACGTATGAATGGACATGGGCTTACGAGAAAATGTTGGACTTTTATCATCTGGAGGCCGACAAGGTGACTGCCCGGGATATTGTGGCTATCGTACGGCAATGGCAAGAGTCTGTGGTGTGGCTGGACCGGATGGTATACGAAGATGCCCAAAAGGAGTTTTCATTGACTTCGATGACAGGCTTCGGTGCCGATGGAAGCAAGACGGAACAACAGCTCGACTTTGAACAAGTGAGGGGGGTGTTCGAAAGCAATCCGTTTGTAACGGCGGTTCTGGAACACATCAAGGTTAAGACAGCCTTGGGCAATGAATTGATTGACAGGCTCAAGGGACTGTTGAATGAAAATGAAGCGTGATGTATGAATAAAGATAAGGAGGAGTGTATTATGAAAAAGTATGTCTGGATATTGTGTTTGTTGGGCTGTATTGCCTTGACGGCACAGGCTGAAAATTATCGGAAAAGAGATGTTACCAATCCCTGTTTTGTGACTGCTACCACGTCGAAGATAGAAATCAAGAAAATCATTCAGACCGATGAACAGACACAGGTAGATGCTGTTTTGTATGGCAGGCCGGGTGAAGTGGCGGTCATTTCATCGAATACCTGTTTGCGGAGTGGCAAGCAAGAGTTTCCTTTGCGCGAGGCTGCTCATGTGTCTATCGATGGGAAAACGGTTCCCGAACGGATTCCGGATTCTGGGAAAATGGATATTATCTTGTCGTTTGCTCCGATACCCCAGGGTATACATACAGTAGATTTTGTGGAAAAAGACGAGGGGTGGACCATCTATGGAGTACAGCTGACGGGAATAGAGCCGTATGTATACGTACCCAGTTTCTTACAGACTCGACGTTTCGAACAAAGCCGCACTTTGCCTCAGCCTCAATTGAAATCGGGCAAGGCGGTTATCAACGGTTATATCTTGGGTTACAACCCCTCGATGGAATTGGAAGTTGTCTTTCGGCATTCCGACTGGTTGTTTTATAATGAGTGGGGGCAAACCGTGCGTATACGTCAGGATGGTTCTTTCCATATCGAAACCGACTTGTTGTTGGCAGGGGGAGCCAAATTGCAGATAAACAAAGCACAACTGGATATGTTCCTTGTGCCGGGCGAAGAAACTACGGTATATATCCATCTGCCTCGGTTGAGCATGTCGGCTTCCCACCTGTTGAAGGAAAAGTACGGACAACAGCAAAAGGCATGGTTCGATGGAAGTATGGCGAACCTGAATGATGAGTTGGCTACGTGGGGCTATCCGTTATCAATGGAAGAAGACCCGGATTTTAAGTTCATGGCTTCTGAGCAGTCGGCAGACAGGTTCAATGAATTCGTAAAAGGACATTACGACAGGTATGAGCGTAATTTACAGGATGATAAAAAAGTGGGAGAAGCTTATCGTCAGTATGTCTTGTTGAACTTGAAAATGAATGAACTGGTAGTACTGGGGAAAAAAGGAGCAATGCCGGGTATCGTGAAGTCGCCCTATTTCCGTTACGGATACGACTATACCACATACCTGGAATATATGGAGCGCGATAAAGGACAGGTGGTAGACTTGTGGGAAGACGTGAAGAAAGCACGTGAGGTATATCAGAACTTTGTGAAAGAACATAGGTTCTCTTCCGATGACAAGAAGCTGATGAAAACCATAACTCAGCCTGAAATTCAGAAATATGTCAAGGAAAGGGCTGAGGCTCTTGAAGCGCAAGCTGCTTTGGCACAATCGAACAAGAGTTTTGTGATAGCCGAACTTGACAAGAATGTATCGGGGGCGGATATTCTGCCGTCTATCATTTCTTCTTACCGGGGACAAGCTGTCTTGATAGACTTTTGGGCAACATGGTGCGGACCGTGCCGGAAGAGCATGTTTGCCATTCGCGATTTAAAGAAAAAACTGGCATCGAAAGATATCGTGTATATCTATCTGACCGGACCTTCTTCACCTGAAGCTGAGTGGAAGACGGCTATTACGGATATCAAAGGAGTACATTATCGCCTGAAAAAAGAACAATGGGATTACCTGTGTCAGACGTATGGCATAAAAGCCATACCGGGTTATCTGGTAATCAGCTATGATGGCAAGCTGCAAGACCAATACACCGGTTTCCCAGGAACCGATGTGCTGATGAAAGACTTGCTTCGGGCAAGCGAGTGAATTTCAGAAACTCTTTTGAAAACGGAAACATCAAGACGAGAAAAACTTTTTGTAGAAACTTGAAAAACTCGTTTATTTAAGGAAATATTTCAATAATACTTTGTAACTTTGCTCACACGTAATAACTAACAATTAATATCTTATCGATTATGGCAACAACTCCAGAATTCAAGTATCAGCCGATGTTCGAAAAAGGTAAGGATACTACTGAATACTATCTGCTTACAAAAGATTATGTTTCTGTAAGCGAGTTTGAGGGAAAACCTGTTCTGAAAGTGGAAAAGGAAGGTCTGACAGCTATGGCAAATGCCGCTTTCCACGATGTTTCATTTATGTTGCGCCGTTCACACAACGAGCAAGTGGCAAAAATCTTGCACGACCCCGAGGCAAGCGAAAACGACAAGTATGTAGCACTGACATTCTTGCGCAATGCCGAAGTGGCTGCCAAAGGTGTATTGCCTTTCTGCCAGGATACCGGTACGGCAATCATTCACGGAGAAAAAGGCCAGCAGGTATGGACCGGTTATTGCGACGAAGAAGCATTGTCACTGGGAGTGTATAAGACTTATACCGAAAACAACTTGCGTTATTCGCAAAATGCGCCACTCAGCATGTACGAAGAAGTGAATACCCGTTGCAATCTTCCGGCGCAAATCGATATTGAGGCTACCGAAGGTATGGAATATGAATTCTTGTGCGTAACCAAAGGTGGAGGTTCTGCCAATAAAACCTATTTGTATCAGGAAACCAAGGCAATTCTGAATCCTGCTACGTTGGTTCCGTTCCTGGTAGAAAAGATGAAAACGCTGGGTACTGCGGCTTGTCCTCCTTATCATATCGCTTTTGTCATTGGCGGTACTTCTGCCGAAAAGAATTTGCTTACGGTGAAATTGGCTTCTACCCATTATTACGACAACCTGCCTACTACGGGCAATGAATACGGACGCGCTTTCCGCGACGTGGAGTTGGAAAAGAAAGTATTGGAAGAAGCTCATAATATTGGATTGGGTGCACAGTTCGGTGGTAAGTATTATGCACACGATATACGCATTATCCGTTTGCCTCGTCATGGTGCTTCTTGTCCGGTAGGCTTGGGAGTGTCTTGTTCGGCCGACCGTAACATCAAATGTAAAATCAACAAAGACGGTATCTGGATTGAAAAGCTGGATTCGAATCCGGGCGAACTGATTCCGGAAGAATTGCGTCAGGCAGGAGAAGGAAATGCGGTTAAAATAGATTTGAACCGTCCGATGAAAGAAATTCTTGCCGAACTTGACAAATATCCGGTAGCCACCCGCCTGTCATTGAACGGTACGATTATCGTAGGACGTGATATCGCTCATGCCAAGTTGAAAGAGCGTCTGGATAGAGGTGAAGACCTTCCGCAATACATCAAAGACCATCCGATTTATTATGCTGGTCCGGCAAAGACCCCGAAAGGAATGGCTTGTGGCTCAATGGGACCGACTACAGCAGGACGTATGGACCCGTATGTGGACTTGTTCCAGAGTCATGGAGGTAGTATGATTATGCTTGCTAAAGGAAACCGTAGCCAGGCTGTAACCGATGCCTGCAAGAAACACGGAGGTTTTTATTTGGGTTCTATCGGTGGTCCTGCTGCTATCCTGGCACAGAACAACATCAAGAGCATCGAGTGTGTGGAATATCCAGAACTGGGTATGGAAGCTATTTGGAAGATTGAAGTAGAAGACTTCCCGGCATTTATTCTGGTGGATAACAAGGGAAATGATTTCTTTAAACAAATCAAACCACGTTGTGCCGGTAATTGCAAATAAGCTGCAGCTTTATACGCAATAAATAGAATGCGGAAGCACGGTGGCACAAAGATTATCGTTAATCGGGTGTCGGAGTGCTTCCGCATTTTTTGTTTGGCAGTAGGGATAGAAATCGGGCTCTTATTAAGAAGCTGTTTTGAATTTCTCCAAAAAGTTTTTCTTGGCTTGATGTATCCGTTTTCGTGTGTGCTTTGGGCGATTTTTTGGTTCTTTTCGCTCCTGTTCTTCGTCAGATAGCCCGCTATCTTCCTCATCACAGAAGCGAAAATGCCTCAAAAACTCATCCCAAATCATCGCACGATAAATTCAAAACAGCTTCTAAAATGTTATCAGCTAAACCGTCGGATTACTTCGATAAATTCTTTCCCATAACGTTCTTTCTTGTATTCGCCAATGCCGCTTATTTCTCCAAAGGCATCGATGGTAGTAGGTCTGGAAGAGGCTAGCAAATGAAGTACCTTATCCGACAGGACAATGTAGGCAGGGATAGCCTGTTGGTCGGCAAGTTTTTTGCGAAGTGCCCGCAAGGCTTCGAACAGCTGGAGGTTTTCATCTTCAAACATTGTAGGTTCCGGTTGTACGGGAGTAATGTGTGACGCCGTTTTCTTCCTTTTACGCTTCTCGTGAGAGAGGAATTCTTCTCGTTTGATAACTACTAATTGTGCACGTTCGTGCCCGAACAATACTTTTTTTCCTGTCTCTGTTATTTTGAGATGATTTTTTTCATTGTAGGCCACTTCAAAATATCCCAGGTTCAACATTTGTAACAGATAGTCTTGCCAGTCGCGTGCCGGTACATCTCGTCCGGCTCCATAGGTTTTCAGCTTGTCGTATCCGCGTTCGATGATATCTGCTGTTGCAGCCCCTTTCAGTATGTCTATTAAGGTACTTGTACCCACCTGTTGGTCAGTACGGGCTATGGCGCTTAGTGCCTTTTGCACCAAGATGGTTCCGTCGAAACGCTGAGGAGGATTGCGGCATACATCACAATTTCCACAATCGTGGTCCATGCTTTCGCCGAAATAGTTCAGCAGAATACGCCGGCGGCAAATGTCCGCTTCGGCATACTGTTGCATACGTTTCAATTTTTCCATGTTCAACTCTTGTTGTCCGCTTTCTGAGGCAAAACGTGAAAGTAGCACAATGTCTGCTAAAGAATAAAACAGTAAAGTGTCACTGGGCAGTCCGTCACGTCCGGCACGTCCTATTTCCTGATAAAAACTTTCGATACTTTTCGGAAGATTGTAATGGATGACCCAGCGTACGTTTGATTTGTCAATGCCCATTCCGAATGCAATGGTAGCGCATACCACCTGTATACGGTCGTTGATGAAATCCTCTTGAGCCGCATCGCGTGTAGCTGCACTCAATCCGGCATGGTAGACAGTAGTGGATATGCCGTATCCTTCCAAGATTTCTGCTACTTTTTCAGTTGTGTTCCGGCTCATGCAATAGATGATGCCGCTTTCTCCGGCATGGCGGCTGATGAAGTCTACGATGGTACGTATCTTCTCTTTCTGCTGATAGCCCCGTTTTACGTCAAGACTTAGGTTCGGACGGTCGAAAGATGATATGAATATCTGTGGGTCACGCATTGCCAGTTGCTTCACGATGTCTTGCCGTGTTATTTTGTCGGCAGTAGCAGTCAGTGCTACCACAGGTATTTGCGGAAATTGTTCACGCAATGTTTTCAGTTGGGTATATTCAGGACGGAAATCATGTCCCCACTGTGAAATGCAGTGGGCTTCATCAATGGCGAAAAGTGAGATACGGATGTCTTTCAGCAGGTAGTTGATTTCCGTCAACAGCCGTTCGGGAGAGATGTAGAGCAGCTTTACCCTGCCTTGCCGGCACTCGAAACGGATATTGGCATTGCTGGTTTCATCGTTGGTGCTGTTCAAGGCACGTGCAATGATACCGTTGTTCTGTAAGGCTTCTACTTGGTCTTTCATCAAGGAGATTAGCGGAGAGACTACGATGGCGGTTCCTTCCATCAGCAATGCCGGTATCTGGTAGCAGAGTGATTTACCGCCGCCGGTAGGCATCAGTACCAAGGTATCTTTTTTTTGCAGGATGCAGTTGATGATATCTTCTTGCAATGGTCGGAAACTGGTATATCCGAAATAAGATTTGAGTGTCTTAAGCATTTCTGTATTCATATCAGGGTACAAAGTTAAGCGAATTTGAAGTCGGAATGCGCGGAATTGCTGATTATTTTTTCACTTTCATGTTTACAAGCCGTTTTTCCGGTGTGTCGGATAGGAACATCATGAATAGCAAAAAATCATTTGTCATTGGTAACGAAGTAAAGTATCCCGGAAACGTTCACATGGATGTACACGAGATTTTTCACAACCTTTCCTTAGATGGCAAGACCTCAGAGTTTTTTTGCAAGTCAATTTGGTACTACTAGAAAGGTCAATAGTCCTGCTTCTGAAACCGAACCCCGAAGTATTAGCTTCTAACTTCCAGCCACCCGGCGGGCGATAACTTCTTCTGACTCCCTTTTTACTCCCGATTGGCATAAATAAATAAAAAAAATGGCATAATTCAAAAATAAGCAGCTAAATATGTTGTAGAATAGAAAAAAACTTACGTAATTTGTATAATTGCAACTATTCAATAAAATTACACTTATTATTTTAAAAGACAGATGAGGGAAAATAATCAACTAGAAGAAGTAGAACGTAAAGAAGAAGTCTCCGTGAGGAAGCCTTACAATGTGCGTGAACGCAAGATTAAGGAAGCTGCCTATCGCGATATGATCCGGGCAGAACTTGCGGATGAATTGTATGATAAGGTTCTGAATATTTTGGTCGTACAGAAAAAGTACAAAGACCCCAATTATTCGGCAAAAGACTTGGCAAAGGAATTAAAGACCAACACCCGTTATTTATCGGCAGTAATTAATTCCCGTTTTGGTATGAATTATTCGTGTCTGGTGAACGAATACCGGATAAAAGAAGCATTGCATTTGCTGGTAGACAAGCGCTATGCAGATAAAAATGTAGAAGAAATCAGCGCAATGGTAGGCTTTTCGAACCGGCAGTCGTTTTATGCAGCTTTTTATAAGAATACAGGAGAGACACCGAATGGCTACCGAAAACGGAAACGGGGAGTTTAAGAAACTAAAAATGTATTCATGGAAGAAACATTCTCTTATACGGTAGAGCAATTTGCGGATTTACAAATCTTGCGTTACCGGGTACCTGGGTTCGAACAGTTGTCTTTGAGACAGAAAATGCTGGTGTATTATCTTTCAGAGGCAGCATTGGAGGGACGTGACATCTTGTTCGACCAAAACGGGAAATACAATTTGCAAATCCGTCGTTTGCTCGAAACACTCTACGTACATTTCAACGGAAACCGTGATACGGAAGAATTCCGTTTGTTCGAAATTTACCTGAAACGCGTATGGTTCTCGAATGGAATTCATCATCATTATGCATGCGACAAGTTTGTACCGGGATTTTCACCCGATTATCTTTCCATGCTTATTGATGCTGTAAGTCCGTCGGTATTGCCACTTGCAGGAGAGGAAGATGTACAGGCTATGTGCAATAAACTCTTTCCGGTAATTTTTTCTCCGGATGTGATGCCTAAACGGGTTAATCAGACAGATGGAGAAGATTTGGTTCAGACCTCTGCCGCGAACTATTATGAAGGAGTAACGCAAAGTGAGGCGGAAACTTTCTATGCAAGACAAAAAGCATTGGGAAGTACCGACGAACCGGTAATGTATGGAATGAATAGCAAGTTGGTGAAAGAACAAGGTCAGATTACCGAACAGGTCTGGAAGGTGGGCGGGATGTATTCCGAAGCTATAGAGCGTATCATCGACTGGCTGGAAAAAGCCGAGACCGTGGCAGAAAATGAAAAACAAATCCAGGTCATCCGTCTGCTGATAGAGTTTTACCGTACGGGCAGTCTGCATACATTCGATGAATATTCCATTGCATGGCTGAAGGACACTAGTTCGCGGGTGGATTTCGTCAACGGATTCATCGAGAGTTATGGCGACCCGTTAGGGATGAAGGCAAGCTGGGAGTCGATTGTCGACTTCAAGGATTTGGAGGCTACACAGCGCACCGAACTGATTAGTGGCGAAGCACAATGGTTTGAAGATCATTCGCCTGTTGATGTGCGTTTTAAAAAGAAATCCGTAAAAGGTGTTTCGGCAAAAGTCGTTACTGCTGCTATTTTGGGAGGTGATTTGTATCCGTCAACAGCTATTGGCATTAACCTGCCTAACTCGAACTGGATACGGAGCGTGCATGGCTCAAAGTCTGTCACTATCGGCAACCTGACCGAAGCATACAATCGTGCCGCCAGAGGAAACGGTTTCCGTGAGGAATTTGTATATGGCGATACCGAACTGGCTCTGCTTGACAAGTATGCCGACATTACAGACGACTTGCACACCGACCTGCACGAATGCTTGGGGCATGGTTCGGGCAAGCTGCTTCCGGGCGTGGATGCCGATGCCTTGAAAGCATATGGCTCAACGGTTGAAGAGGCGCGTGCCGACTTGTTCGGCCTGTATTACCTTGCCGACAGCAAACTGCTGGAACTGGGACTGCTACCCGATGCCGAAGCCTATAAGGCTGCGTATTATTCGTATATGATGAACGGTCTGATGACTCAGCTGGTACGGATAGAACCTGGTCATACGGTAGAAGAAGCACACATGCGGAATCGTCAGCTGATAGCCCGTTGGGTACTTGAACAAGGAAAGACAGACAAGGTGGTCGAAATGGTGGTGCGCGAAGGAAAGACCTATGTACGCATTAACGACTATCTCCATCTGCGTACACTCTTCGGACGCTTGCTTGCCGAAGTGCAGCGCATTAAAAGCGAAGGCGACTACGAGGCGGCACGTCTGTTGGTGGAAACGTATGGAGTACAGGTAGACCCGATTCTCCATGCCGAGGTGTTACGCCGTTACAAACGTCTGCACTTGGCTCCTTACAAAGGTTTTGTCAATCCCGTTTATACCTTACAGACCGATGCCGAAGGCAAGGTGACCGATGTACTGGTATCTTATACCGAGGGATATGCAGAACAGATGTTACGTTATGCCCGGGAGTATGCGAATGTGAAATAATAGAAATTCCATTACGAAGCGCATGGTATATCATTCAAGGTGGGTATCAAAAGATAAAACGGCTTTTATTTTGTTGTCCTGAGGGAGGCTGTATCAAAAGAAAAAACGACTGTCAAAAAGTAATGTCATAATCGAATGGGTTTTCCGCAGGAAATAGGCACTCAGGATGACAAAATGAAAGTTGATTCCGATTTTGATACACCCTCTACTCAGCATGACAAATGATTTTTCGCAAATCATTTTTGTGCTACTATAACTTTTTTGTGGCTAAATGCCGATATTCAAAAAAAGAAATATGGACTTACACGAAACACTTAAAGAAATCAAATCAAAATTCCGTTTGTTTATGAACGGTCCCATATCGCAAAGCATGCGAGAGAAAGGGATGAATTACAAAGTTAACTTCGGGATTGAGTACCCACGTATTAAGGAGATAGCGGCAGAATATACTCCCGACCACGATTTGGCACAAGCCTTGTGGAAGGAAGACATTCGGGAGTGCAAGATTATGGCAGGGTTGCTTCAGCCGACGGAAACTTTTTATCCTGAAATTGCCGATATCTGGATAGAAGACATGCGTTATCCCGAGTTGGCAGAGTACACAGTGATGAACCTTTTCCAGCGTTTGCCTTATGCTGCGGAAGTCGTGTTCCACTGGATGGCAGATGAGCGCGAATACTTCCTTTTGTGTGGTTTCTTGCTGATGGCACGCCTGCTGTCGCGGGGACTTGTATTGAACGAACGTGCCGAAGCAGAGTTCATCGACCAGGCTTTTACCTCTGTTGAAAGCGAATATCTTGTAGTACAGCGGGCAGCCGCGCTTGCCTTACGCAAATATGCAGAGCAGTCTGATGCGAATGCGAAATTTATCCATAAACAACTCTCAACTTGTTTGAAATCGAAAAAGCCGGAAGTGAGAGCATTAATCGAAAGCTATATTGGATAAGAGCCTGTTTTATGCAACCTGCAAAAACAGGTATCGAAGGCGATGATAAATAAATATGGATATCCGCATTTTGCCCCCTACATGGGATGCTTTTTAAATAAATGCATGTCTGCCAACAGCCAATATATACCCCTGAAAAATGAATATATACTGCATCCGCAGTTGAATATATCTCCATCCGCGGTTGAATATATCTTCATCAGCAGTTGAATATATCTTCATCAGCGAATGCAGTACTACTGCGTTTTCAACTCATCGGGATGGGCTGATAGCGGATATTCAATTAAAGTATTATTACATCTCAGTTTTTGCATCTGTTTCCGGTTCGTTTTTCCGGTTTTATTCGTCTGATAGCCCGTTATCCTCCTCATTACACAAGCGGAAATGCCTCAAAAACTCATCCCCAATCAATACACGATAATTTCAAAACAATTTCTTAAACAAATTCCCGGTTTTTTTATTCGGAATAGAAAGATTTTCGTTCGGATAAAAGAATGATAATTATAGGTATTTGTGTATCTTTGTTGAATCATTTAGAATTGTTGGGTTTAGTATTATGAATAAAAGAGTGTTGTTTGTCTTATTGCTGTGTCTGGGGGCATTCTCTGGACTTGTAGCGCAAAATCCGATTATTTCCGGACAGTTTACGGCTGATCCTACAGCCCGGGTATTCGAAGGGAAAGTGTATCTTTATCCTTCGCACGATATTCCTAGTCCTGTAGAACGTTTGCAGGAATGGTTTTGTATGGAAGATTATCATGTGTTTTCATCAGAGGATCTGGTGAAGTGGACAGACCATGGGGTTGTACTTTCCCAGTCAGATGTGCCATGGGGTGATGCCGGATCTTATTCGATGTGGGCTCCCGATTGTGTGTATAAGAACGGAACGTATTATTTCTTTTTCCCTGCCAGTCCAAAGGGTGAGAAAGGTTTCCGTATCGGTGTAGCTACGTCCGATACTCCGTTTGGACCATTCAAGCCTTTGGCCGAGCCGATAGCTGGGGTACAGGGGATTGACCCTTGTGTGTTATTGGATAAAGACGGACAGGCTTATCTGTATTGGTCGGGAAGAGGATTGAATGCAGCTCGTCTGAAGGATAACCTGACAGAACTGGATTCGGCTCCAGTACTTGTGGCCGATGTGAAAGATGGGTTTAAAGAAGGGCCTTTTGCTTTCGAACGCAATGGTAAGTATTATCTGACTTATCCATGGGTAAAAGATAAAACGGAGTGTCTGGCTTATGCAATGAGTGATTCTCCGATGGGACCGTTTGAATATAAGGGCATCATCATGGACCAGTCGCCTACAGGATGCTGGACCAATCATCATTCGTTGTTGGAGTATAAGGGACAATGGTATTTGTTTTATCACCATAATGATTATAGCCCGGATTTCGACAAGAATCGTTCGGTATGTATTGACTCGTTGTTTTTTAATGCTGACGGGACTATCCGGCAAGTGGTTCCTACCTTGCGTGGAGTCGGGATTGCGGATGCCCGTAGCCTGATTCAGATAGACCGTTATAGCACAAAAAGTGAAGAAGGAGTTTTTATTGATTATGTGAATCAGGATGATAAATTCGAAGGGTGGAAGACATTTTTCAGTCATGAAGGTGCATGGGTTACTTTTCATCGGGTGGATTTTGGCGATGGAAAGTTGCAAAAGGTGAGCGCCCGGGTAAGTTCGGAGATGGGTGGAACGTTACAGGTCTGTGCCGATGGACATGTGATAGCTGATATAGAAGTGCCTGTTACTGTAGGACGTTGGCAGACGTTGACGGTGCCGTTGACCGGGTTGCAAGAAGGGGTTCATAATTTGTGTGTTTCTTTGTCGTCGGGAAGAAATGTGCAAGTTGATTGGATACGTTTCGAATGATATATAAAAGGAATAGGATGAAGCCGCTTGCCTTGTTGCTGGTTGTGCTTGGTTTGTTGGGTGAAGCCTTTGGGGGTATTTTATGTGCCCAAAGTAATTCTGCATCTTTTAATTACCGTTATGTAACGATGCACGAAGGTTTATGCGACAATACCATCCGTGCCATTCACCAAGACCGTTTCCACTTTGTATGGTTAGGGACTTCAAACGGATTGGACCGTTATGACGGTTATGAATTCAAACATTATTCTGTATCTTCCGGTTGGGAAGAAAGGGTTATTGAAAGCAACTATATTAATGACATTACTGAAGATAATAGTGGGCATTTGTGGGTAGCGACCGAGGCAGGAGTAATGTTCATTGATTTGGAAAGTGAGCAGGTTGAATCGTTTCGGGATTATGCAGGTGAACATCAGGAGATACTTCATTCGCCGGTCCAGACGATTTTAATTGATGAGTTCGAGAATTTGTGGATTGGGAAAAGTGACGGGTTGGTGTATGTCAGGCTGGATAAGTTTCGGCATATCCAGGATGTGCAGATTCTGAAATCGGATGTAGATATCCGTGTATTGGTCCAGCACGGTAACGAGGTATGGGCTGGCGGATACGGGTGTCTCTTCCGTTTTGCTTCTTCCGGAACCCAGTATTATGCATTGACGTCTTTGTGGACTGGACTTGATGTCTCGAAGCTGATTTTCACCAGTGCTTATGCTTATGGAGATTATTTGTGGCTGGGCACTCAGAGTGGATTGTATTGTTGTGACACACAGAATATGAAGTTTGTTTCTTATCGCCATGCATCTGATGACCCGGAAAGCTTGTCTTCTGATTTTGTAACAGATATCACCCGGAATACTTCGGGCGATATGGTGATAGGTACACGCAATGGTTTGAATGTGCTCAGGCAGGGTGGGCATTTTGCCAGGTATGGTAAGGGAGATGCTCCTCAGTCGTTGAATGATAATTTGATTAATCGGGTCTGGGTAGATGACGATAATGTATTTTGGGTAGGTACAGAATTTGGTGGGGTCAATATTTTGTCACCGGTACGGATTTCATTCACTTATTTTTTGCGTGGGTATGAAAAAGGCAGTCCGAATGTTATCAGTACGGTGATAGAAGACGATGAAGGAAATATTCTGGCTGGCCTGGTCGATGGAGGCTTGGCTATCCGCAGAAGAGGAAGCCGGTCTTTTCGTTTTTACAGGCATGTTCCTGGAGATTCCCGTTCTTTGTCGCATGATAATATATCACGCATTGTGCAGGATTTTGAAGGGAATTATTGGATAGCAACCATAGGTGGCGGAATTGACCGGTTGCCAAAAGAATGTCTGGATGCTCCTGTGTTCGAACATTATGATGTATCTACCACTCAGTTGCCGTCGAATGATGTTTACGATATCGCTTTGGATAGTCTACGCAATTCGCTATGGATTTGCTGCAATAATTACATTTATCTGTTAGACTTTTCTTCGGGAGCTATCAGTCAGTTGCATTATTATACCCATACGGGAGAGGAAATGTATAATATGCATACCATACTCGTAGATTCGCATTCCCGCTTGTGGATAGGTGGCAATGGAGTGGGGGTTATTGATTTGGCAAATCCGCAGGATACTTATGAATGTTTTTATTACCGGTATAAGCTGGATGCTTCAGAGCATGCAGTCAGTGAGAGGGTAACATGTATATTCGAGGCACAGAACGGTGATATTTATTTGGGTAGTCAGGGTAATGGTATTTATTTATTGGAGGATGCAAGGCTTTTGTCGGCGTGTAAGTTTAAAAATTACGATGTGAGATGTGGATTGTCGGATACAAGCATTTCAAGTATATTCGCAGATGATAGTGGAAACTTGTGGATTTGTACATTGAAAGGCGTTTATTTTTTTGATATTCTTACTCGGAGGGCTTTTAAGTTTGATCAGGAAGACGGATTGTTGGTGCCTCAGTTTTATCGGCGTTCAGGATGCAAGACCTCGGATGACCGTTTGCTGTTAGGTACTACCGATGGGTTGGTGGTCTTTTGTCCGGTTATGAACTTTCCAGTGCCAGAGCAGCGTAAGGTGGTGCTGACCAATGTTTCTTTTGGAGGACGGTCTTTGGTGCCTTATCTGGATGAGACCAATCTTTTATCGAGTATTGTCAATGCCCAAGAATTGCATCTGTATCCGCCTCAAAATTCGTTTGAAGTGACTTTCAGTTGTCTGGAGTATTTGGAACCGGAAAAGGTTTTTTATACTTACCGTATTCTTGAATTGGATAAAACCCCCAATATCGGATTGATGAACCGGATTGCAAGGTATACCAATCTGTCTCCTGGAACCTATACGTTGGAGATGCGCTGTACGAATCATGATAATACGTGGTCATCGCAACTGACCCGGCTAAAGATAATAGTTCATCCTCCTTTTTACCGTACCGGATGGTTTTATACGTTGCTGGCATTGGTCGCTATACTGGCATTGGGATATACCGTTTATGCATATAATTCCCGGCAAAAATATGTTCAGCGTCTATTGAAAAGGAAAATAGATGAACGTACACAAGAGTTGCATCAGACCATAACCGAGTTGACGACTTCGAGAGAAACCATTATCCGGCAACGGGATGAAATAGTGTCGATGTCCAAACAAATGGATGAGATAAATCGGGAGAAGTTGTCATACTTTACTAATATGGCACATGAGTTCAAGACACCTTTGACATTGATTCAGGGACCAGCCCAGCAACTAGAAGGTCAGCTTGTCGGAAAAGAGCAAAAGGAAAGTTTGCAAATTATCTTACGTAATGCCCGTTATTTGTTGTCATTGGTCGAACAACTGATAGATTTGCGTAAGATTGATACAAAAAAATTGACCTTGAATTATGAATGTTTTGACTTCAAGCGTTTTTTGAATGCTGTTGTAACCGATTTTTCCGGATTGATGAAAGAGCATCATCTGATTTTTTCTTGTAAGGTTCGTCTGAAGGCAGATTTTATTTCTTCTGATAAAGAGCATTTGCACAAGGTGCTGTTCAATTTGTTGTCTAATGCAGTCAAGCATACTCCCGAAAGAGGAATGATTACGTTGTATGCTTGCCAGTTTAGGAATAAGGAGGGAAAGATGTTGCTGTATTTATCAGTTTTAAATACGGGGAGTAACATCCCGCCTGAAGAGACCGAGCGCATATTTCATCGTTTTTATAGTATTAAAGGGCAAGAACGTTATTCGGTATATGGGCAGCGGAATACAGGAATCGGACTTCACATTGTAAAAGAAATTGTAAATTTGTTGGGTGGAGTCATTAAAGTTAAAAGTTCGGATAGGCGAGGGGTGGCTTTCCGGCTTTATTTCCCGGTTACATTGGCAGATGCCGAAAAAGAACCGGATGCTGTAATGCATCAGCAGCCTGTATTATTGGGTAATGATGCTGAAACTTATGTACCGGTAGATGGAAGTAAGCCGCTTTTATTGTTGGTTGAGGATAATCCGGATATGCGGTGTTATTTAAAAGTGATACTTGGAAAGTTTTATAATGTGGCAGAGGCCAGTGACGGCAATCAGGGGTATGATTTAGCATGCAAACTGGTACCCGATTTGATTCTTTCCGATTTGATGATGCCGATATGTGACGGTATTGCCTTTTGTCGGAAAATACGTGCAGACCGTTCATTGAAACATATTCCTTTTGTTTTGCTTTCGGCCAATTCGGACGCTGAAGCACAGACCGAAAGTTTTGGTAGTGGCGTTGATGGGTATCTGACCAAACCTTTTGATGAGGCTGTTTTGTCGGCCTGTCTTCAGTCTGTAATAAAAAACCGTGAGATACAGCGACGTAGGTCGGATGTTGAGCAGGAATTTATGCCGGAGTTGAAAGACCTTGCCCAGCCAGACAAGGTTTTTATGAATGAAGTTTTGGCAGTATTGGAGTGTAATTATGCTGACTCTGATTTTGGCGTAAAGGAGTGGATGGAGATGTTGCATGTCAGTTATGCAGTCATCTATAAGAAAATGGTTTCGTTGACAGGGCTTTCGCCTGTACGTTTCCTGCAGGTTTACCGTTTGCAGAAAGCGAAGTTGTTGTTGGAAAATAGTAGTAATGTTATTGTGTCTGAGGTAGCTTATAAGGTTGGTTTTAACGATCCGAAATATTTTACCAGGGTTTTTGTCCGTCAATATGGACAGACCCCCACCGCTTTCGTCAAGACTTGACGAAAGCGGCAGATGTCTGCTTATTGTATATCGGGCATTATCGTGTCGGAATGTTTTATAGCCGCCGGAGGAAGAAGAATTCGTTTTCCGAATGTGGCTTTTTGAGGCATAGGCAAACTTGGATACAAAGGAAGTTGGCTGTGGCTTCTTGTTGAGAGGTTTTCGTATTTACGTCCGGCACGGAGTAATGCTGCTTGCAGCAAAGGTTCGTTTACATCGCCTAGTTGGTAAGGAAGCATCGGATTGTCTTCTACCGTTACATCGGGTTGTAGTCCGTCGGGCATACAGGGAGTTTCTCCATTGGCATTCTGGTAGATGCTGATCATAACATATACGCCCCAATTTTTTATTTCTTCCGGGCAGTGTTGGTATGTATCTTCGCCACTTAGCATCAATCCGGTACAATACTTGCCATGTGAGGCCGTACCTATCAGTTCTATGTCCATATAAGGCATTAGTCCGCTTAGCAGAGCTTCGGATGCTGAGGCTGTACCGGAAGAAATGATTCCGTATATTTTCTTTAACCCGATGTTGGCGTCTTTGGTACTTATGTGCAGGTTAATATCATCATAGTTATATTCTGTAGTGAAGCGTGTTTCCAGGCTGATGCCTTCTTGGCGGTATATTTCTGTCAGATAATCATTGTAAGTTTCTTTTTCGAATATTTTTTTCGCTTCTACATCAGCTTGTGGGGCAAACATTGATGCCAGGACGTTTTCGGTTATGACATATCCTCCGCCGTTATATCTCAGGTCAAGTATCAGTTCGGAAATGTTTTCGCTTTTGAATTTCTTGCCGATTTCTACCAGTTCAGGGATAGCAATCAGGTCGAAACTGGCATAGGCCAAGTAGCCCACTTTTTTGCCGTTGAATTCGTAGACCGTATCGCATAATATCGGATTTTCATACAGGGTTGTGGCTGTCAGTTCTACTTCTTTGCCCGAAGCGGCAATCGAATTGCTTTCCCAATCTATTTCTGCAAGTGCAACGGTCAGCGAGGAAGCGTAATAAAGTTCTTGATAATTGTCTGTTGTAATGTTTTGTCCGTTTATCCATAAAAGGATGTCTCCCCGTTTCAGTCCGGCTTTTTCTGCAGGGCTTCCTGCTGATACATAATTGATTACACCGATACATTGGTTGTCGTCAGACACCAGGTAAACGGTCAGGTTCCATCCGAATGTTGTGGACACACCGCCTACGCTGCTGGTAAACGAATCCATATCATCGGTCATCATGGTCCATTTGTCGATATACTTGTCACCTTCGTGGTATCTGATTTTATCTACAGTTTCAATAGGGTCTTCATTGGTTTCGATATTCCATGCTTCCAGGTCATCGTTGATATTTTTATTCCAATAATAATATGTACTCAAGATGTCTTTGCCTAATTTGTTGGCATAATAGATTTCATTGCTTATTGTTGTCGTTTCTGGTGTCTGGTCGGGCGTATCATCAGAGCAGGCTGTCCATATACAGCTCCCTGCCAGCAGAAAAAGGATTTTTAAAAGTGCTTTTTTCATACAGTCTTTTGTGTGTTTAATGTTGTCTTAATATTGAACTGATTGTGCAAAAGTAACAAAAAAAGCAGAACGAGCAACATTTTGTAGGAAATAAAGTGAATGGTGAATAAAAAATCCACAAAGACATTGGTGTATGTCTTTGTGGATTTATAAGAGGTAAGGGATAAGTGTTTATTCTACTTCTCCCAATGAGTTACCGTATTCCATTTCGCCTTGCACCACGAAAAATACATCATCTGGGTCGAAAGGACCCATTCCGTCTTTCTTGGCTTCACCGACTATGTAGTTTACAATTTCATCCTGGTCGATGTTGATGTATCCTTCTTCATCGGGTTGAGCATCCAAACAGCCGCTGGTTGTATAGTAATCTACTATCAAGTCGAGCATATAATACAGTTCGTCATCCGAGAATTTGCCTTTTAAATCTTGCGGCAAATAATTCTTGATGAATGCGATGGTCTTTTCATCGTCTTCATCTTCCAACAAGAAATTGTCATCCATTCCCATAGTTCAGTTCTTTTTTTAGAATGAATATCCGCATTTTGTCAATCTGTCAGGTGCTATTTGGTATTAGCCTTGTATCTTTTGTAGGATAAATACAACTTTAACCTTTGTTTCAGAATGGGGTAGATTGCGGATATTCATATTTAAGATTAATGATATTTACTTTTGAAGAAATTACTTCAACAAAGCTTCTACTTTTTCTTTCAGAGCGGCTTTTGTAGTAGCTCCTACTTGTTTGTCAACGACTTTACCATCTTTGATGAAAAGTACGGTTGGAATATTACGAACTCCAAACTGTCCGGGCAGGTCTGAATTTTCGTCCACATCACATTTACCGATGTTTACACTGTCTTTGTATTCTTCGGCCAGTTCTTCAATATACGGGGCAATCTGGCGGCAAGGTCCACACCATGTTGCCCAAAAGTCCAATACTACCGGTTTTCCTTCTGCTACGATTGCATCAAAATTGTCATCTTTAATTGTCAGTGCCATAATTCAAATGTTTATTGTTATCAAAATATCTACGCAAATATATACTAATTTATTTTATAGTCCAACAAAGGTTGGGTTTTTAAATAATTTACTAGGTTTTTATGTACTTCAATCTTCAATGTGCGTGAAAGCAAGTTGACAAACATTTGTCCGTCTTCATCGCGGATGAAGAAGTATAATTCGGTATTTCCCGGACTGTCTTTTACCATAGACCCCAATTCCATAATCATTTCGTCATTGATAGCAGACAGTGGAGCTGTTACGGTCAGTTTTTCTATCAGCCGGTCTTTTACGTCTGGTAGCAGTTCAATGGTGTTGACTTTTATTTCCCATTCGTCAGGTTTCCATTGCTTGGGCTGGCATTTACCTTTTAGATAAAGGAACATACCTTCTACAAAAAAGTTCTTTTTATCTACCCATTCGTTGCCGAAAAATGCAAATTCACCTGTTCCTGAGTAGTCTTCTATTTTGGCTATGCCATAGGGTTTTCCTGTACGGGTATATCCTTCGCGTACACCAGTAACGATACCTCCCATGGTCAGGTCATGATTTTGCAGTGGTGTCAGGTCTGCCAGTTGTATCATGTGCGTATTGCATACATCTTCCAGTATGACAGCATATTCGTCAAGCGGATGGGCGGAAAGGTAGATACCTACCAGTTCACGTTCTTTATTCAAGCGTTCCAAATCGCTCCATGTCGGTGCGGAAATGATTTCCGGAGTTGCTATTTCTATTTCTTCGGTACCACCAAACAGAGAATTGGCCGTAGCTGCTTTGTCCAGCTGGTACCGGTTACCATAACGTACCAGTACTTCGGTGAACGTTTCTTCTTTGGCGTTTTTCATAAAGAAATCTTCACGTTTGATACCTGTAAAGCTATCAAATCCGCCTGCCAATGCCAGGTTTTCAATGTTTTTGCGGTTGCAAGCCGACAGGTTGACACGTTGCACGAAATCGAAGATGTTTTTGAACGGTCCGTTTTTTTCCCGTTCTGACAAAATGCTTTGTACAGCTGATTCGCCTACTCCTTTGATGGCACCTAGTCCGAACCGGATGTCTCCGTGGTAGTTTACCGAGAATTTCAGGTTACTTTCATTTACATCCGGTCCCAGTACATTGATGCCTGTAGCCTTACATTCATCCATCAGTTTGGTAATTTCGGTGATATTTGAAATGTTCCGGCTCATGGTTGCAGCCATGTATTCAGACGGATAATTGGCTTTCAGATAAGCTGTCTGGTAGGCTACCCACGAGTAGCATGTAGCGTGCGATTTGTTGAATGCATACGAAGCGAATTTCTCCCAGTCAGCCCAAATCTTTTCAAGGGTTTTCGGGTCGTGTCCGTTTTTCTTTCCCCCTTCGATAAATTTGGGTTTCATGTGATCCAGCTTGTCACGCAATTTCTTTCCCATTGCTTTACGCAGGGCATCCGATTCGCCTCGTGTAAAATCAGCAAGCAGGCGTGAGAGCAGCATCACCTGCTCCTGGTATACTGTAATGCCATAAGTATCTTTCAGGTACTTTTCCATGATAGGAATGTCATATTCTATTGGCTTCCGTCCGTGTTTCCGGTCGATGAAGTCTGGAATATAGTCCATCGGTCCCGGACGATACAGGGCATTCATGGCAATCAAGTCTTCAAAAGTGGAAGGCTGAAGTTCACGGAGATATTTCTGCATACCGGCGGACTCGAACTGGAATGTACCGATGGTCCGTCCGTCGCTATATAATTTATAGGTAGCAGGGTCGTCAATCGGAATTTCGTCTATATTCAGTTGTATTCCCTTGCTGTGACGGATGTTTTCAAGGGCTTCTTTGATGATAGACAGGGTTTTCAGACCTAAGAAGTCCATCTTGATTAGTCCTGTTTCTTCGATAACAGACCCTTCGTATTGAGTCACCAGCATCTTCTCGCCGGTTTCTTTATCATCAGCTGTACTTACTGGCACCCAGTCGGTGATGTCATCGCGGCAGATGATTGTACCACATGCGTGTACCCCTGTATTGCGTACATTGCCTTCCAGCATCTTTGCATATTTGATTGTGTCACGCAGGATTGGGTTCGGAGAAACCTCTGCCTCCTGCAGTTCGGGGACATAAGCAATGGCATTCGGGAGATTCAGCTTTTTGTCTGGAATCTTGTCGGGTATCAGTTTACATAGCCTGTCAGACTCGGAAAGAGGAAGCTTTTGCACTCGTGCAACATCTTTGATGGCAAGTTTGGTAGCCATGGTTCCATAAGTGATGATATGTGCTACTTTCTCTTGTCCGTATTTTTCTGTTACCCAGTTTAAAACGCGTCCTCGACCATCATCGTCAAAATCGACGTCAATATCAGGCAATGAGATTCGGTCAGGATTTAAGAAACGTTCAAACAGCAAGTCATATTTGATAGGGTCAATTTGTGTAATGCCCAGACAGTATGCTACAGCCGAACCTGCCGCTGAACCACGTCCGGGTCCTACGGAAACATCCAGCAGATTACGCGCGGCCGAAATGAAGTCTTGCACAATCAGAAAGTATCCGGGGAAACCCATGGTTTTCATGATGTGCAGTTCGAATTTGATACGTTCCTTTACTTCTTCGCTCAGCTCATCACCGTAGCGTCGGCGGGCACCTTCGTAAGCAAGTTTTGCCAGATAGTCTGCTTCCAGTTTGATACGGTATAATTTTTCGTAACCTCCCAGTCGGTCTATTTTTGCTTTGGCATCGGCTTCACTCATGACAATGTTCCCGTTTTCGTCTTGCGTGAATTCGTCGAACAGGTCTTTTTCAGTATATTTTTTACGATACTCTTCTTCTGTGCCGAAATCTTCCGGAATGGCAAAAGTCGGCATAATCGGAGCATGGTCTATTGAATAAAATTCAACCTTATCGCATACTTCACAGGTGTTGGCCAGTGCTTCGGGCACATCGCTGAAGATGGCGTTCATCTCTTCGCGCGTCTTCATCCACTCTTGTTTGGTGTAAAGCATGCGTTTAGGGTCGTCCAGGTCTTTGCCTGTGCTCAGGCATATCAACCGGTCGTGTGCTTCAGCATTTTCTTCGTCAACAAAATGTACATCGTTGGTGCAGACCAGCTTGATATCGTATTTTTTTGCATACTCGATAAGTTTCTTGTTGACCGTTTCCTGCAATTTATAGACTTCGTGATTGGCGCGTGGCACAGTAGCTTTATGGCGTTGCAACTCCAGATAATAATCATCGCCAAACAGATTCTTGTACCATTGTATAGCTTCTTCTGCTTCGGCAAACTGTCCTGCAGTGATGCGTCGTGGTACTTCTCCTCCCAGACAGGCAGAACAAACAATCAGTCCTTCATGATATTTTTCAAGTTCTGCCCGGTCGGTGCGGGGGCGCATATAGAATCCTTCTGTCCAGGCTTTCGATACCAGTTTGATAAGGTTGTGATAACCTTGCAGGTTTTTGGCAAGTACAATCAGGTGATAACCACTTTGGTCGGGTTTACCGTTTTTATCGCTCAGCCGGTTGCGTGCGACATACATTTCGCATCCGATAATTGGTTTGAACAATCTTTTTTGGGCAGCTTCCAGTTGTTCGCGGCAGGTTGCCAAATCGGCTTCTACGTTTTCCGATTCTGTCTTTCCGCTTTCCAGTCCGGCTATTTTCTTCTTCAAGTCTTTTATTTCTCCGTTTGTGGCTCCGTTTTTCTTATTTACATAATTGAAAAACTCTTTGATACCGAACATATCACCATGGTCAGTAATGGCAATACCTTTCATGCCATTTCCGATGGCTTTGTCTACCAGGCGGGTAATGGATGCTTGCCCGTCCAGGATAGAATATTGAGTGTGAACATGTAAATGAACAAAATCCTGCATAATTCAGTTTATATGGTAAAATCAGCCCAAAGATACCGAGTTTATGCGAAGAATCAAAAGACAAAGTTGTAAAGAAGGCAGAATTTTATGAAAAAAAGAAAGAAAGTCACAATTCTGAACGTTGTTTATTTGCAGGGTAGATAAATTAACTTTATTTTTGCACGATAAATAAAAGTGTGACCCATTGTTTCAAGTATGAATAAGATAAGAAAAAAGATAAAGAAGATTAGGCTGCATCAGGAAGGAACCCATATCTTGGTGAGCGCTGCCATCATACTCCTTATTATAAATATAGCTCTTTATTGGGGGCTGGAGTGTAAATGGCCTTTTTATATCGTGGCTTTAGCCAGTCTTTTTTTGTATTCGATGATGGTCAACTTTTTCCGTTGTCCGATACGTCTTTTTAATAAGGATACGGAGAAAATTGTCGTTGCACCTGCCGATGGAAAGGTGGTGGTGGTAGAAGAGGTGGACGAGCATGAATATTTTCACGACCGCCGGCTGATGGTTTCTATTTTTATGAGTATCACTAATGTACATGCCAACTGGTATCCTGTAGATGGAACCGTGAAGCATGTTTCCCATCAGAAAGGACGGTTTATGAAAGCATGGCTTCCGAAGGCAAGTACCGAAAACGAACGCTCGACCATTGTGATTGAAACACCTGAAGGACATACGGTCATGGCACGCCAGATAGCAGGAGCTGTGGCGCGACGTATCGTTACGTATGCTGAAGTGGGAGAAGAATGTTATATAGACGAGCATATGGGATTCATCAAGTTTGGTTCCCGGGTGGATGTCTATCTGCCTTTAGGTACAGAAATTTGTGTGCGGATGGGGCAGAAAACGGTCGGTAATCAGACGGTTATCGCCAAACTGAAATAAAGAATTAAAGGAAGGAGGAACAGAAATGGCCAATGCAATGATTCGGAACATTCCGAATACACTGACTTGTTGCAACTTGTTTTCGGGTTGCATTGCCTCATGCATGGCTTTTCAGGGCAATTATGTATGGGCGTTTGTTTTCATTATCATCGGTGCGGCTTTTGACTTTTTCGATGGTATGGTGGCACGTTTACTGCATGTTTCGTCTCCTATCGGTAAAGAATTGGATTCGCTGGCCGATGATATTACTTTCGGTCTGGCGCCTGCAGCTATTGCTTTTGCCTTGTTTCAGGAGGTGCATTATCCCGATTTTATCCAGAGCCTGCGTCCGGTATTGCCTTATACGGCATTTCTGGTTGCTGTATTCTCGGGGCTACGTTTGGCCAAATTCAATATTGATACACGCCAGGCCAGTTCGTTTATCGGTATGCCTACTCCTGCCAATGCTTTGTTCTGGGGTTCGCTGGTGACAGGCGAGCATGCCTTTCTTACTTCGCCTCATTTTAATGCCGTGTATTTGTTTGTACTGGTTGTGGTAATGTCACTTCTGCTGGTAGCTGAATTGCCGATGTTTTCACTTAAGTTTAAAGATTTGTCATGGCAGCATAATAAGGTGAGTTATATCTTTTTGATTGGCTGCATACCTTTATTCTTGATTTTCCAGTGGAGTGGTTTTGCAGCTGTTATCATCTGGTATGTTATCTTGTCTTTGCTTTTCCGTAAAAAATCATAAAGAGACAATCGGTGGCACGGTTGTTGTACGATAAAAACAAACCAAAAGCCAATAGCTTATGTTTCATATTTTAGGATTTTTGTTTTTCTTCGTTCTGGTAATCTTGATTATCGGGCTGGTATTATTGTCTAAAATTGTCCGCACGATATTCGGATTTGGACGTAAGATGACACGGAGCGGTACTGCCGAAGACACTTATCGGCAACGTACGACCTATGCAGAAGATACACGTCGTGATGACGAATCGCAATATTCGGATAAGGATTCCCGGCGCCGTAAGAAGGTTTTTGATAGCGATGAGGGGGAATACATTGATTTTGAGGAAATCAAAGATAAATGAAGAATGAAGAATACCTGCGGAGGAGAATTCTTCATTCTTCATTTTTCATTTTATTCTTCTTCTACCAGATCCTGGATAGGCATTTGCCGTTTGATAGCTTCGCGGAACGAGATGATGGTTTCCGAGCGCGAAAGCCCTAAAGGCTGTAGCTTGTCATGGATGATGTTAAGGAGATGGTGGTTGTTTTTTGCATAAATCTTAATAAACAAATCATATTGTCCGGTTGTAAAGTGGCATTCCACAACTTCGGGAATGAGTTTCAACGCTTCCGTTACTGAATCGAATTGTTCAGGGTCTTTCAGATACAGACCGATATAGGCACACGTTTCGTAACCTATTTTTTCTGGATCTATAATAAACTCGGAACCTTTCAGGATACCTAGATTGGTCAGCTTTTGAATGCGCTGATGAATGGCTGCACCCGATACATTGCAAGCTCGGGCGACCTCTAAGAACGGAATACGTGCATTATCTGCTATTAATCGCAGAATCTGTTCGTCTAATTTGTCTAATTGATGATGTCCCATTTATTTTATTTTAGTTTGATACAAATATAATGATTTTTCTTTCAAATGCCTATATGTGACTAACTTTTCTCAAGTTTTTAGCATGAATTTGCCAGATAGTCTTATCTTTGCAGGGGATAATTAAAAAAGCTGTATCTGATTGATACACAGAATGGAATTGAAGAGTGTGAGATTTTAGGTAACGATTTAGCGACATTCAGAACGCTCTGACTTGCTGCGGTTTACCTCATAGATTCAAACAACTCTTTCGTATTTGCAAAGATACATTTTTTATCCCATAGCACCAAATCATTACCTATTTTTTAGGGATATTGCCGTTACCTCGTTCTGAAAACGGCTTCCGGCTTGATGTGCGTAAGCCCATTTCAGAAACGGCACAAGCAAAGAAAAGCCCACGACGACCACAATGTCACAAGTGACACCGCCATCGTCGTGGGCACTTCTTTTATATGCTTGTGCAGAACGGACAAGTCCGTTTTATCCATTTTCTTTTTCTCGTCTTCTTTTGGCAGCCGAAATGCCGCCGGATGCAGGGCACGGCAAGCGTGAATCTGCACCTGCGACTATTTCCGGCTGTCATGTCTTCCCTGTCCTCAAACCGTCTTGCCATGCTTTTGCCAAACCGGGCATGGCAGACAAGACCGTTTGAAGACATGTGCCGTCGGCAGAAAACTTGCAACCGCAAGCCATGCACGCATGACAATGACGGTTGCAGGACTTCTGTCACGGCGGCAGGAAAGCGGGGCTTTCCCCTTGTCCGTTGCGCCGCCCTTTGAACTTCCCCGTGGCGCGTTGCGCCATCCTCTATACTTCCCCCTTTTCCTTTCCGCCTCTCCAGCAAGTATGCCAATGTTCCCATGCGCCATTCCAGACGGCATCAGTGGCCATTTTCGTTGCAGGGTCAAAGGTAAAGACGGGATTAGGAACACAAATTTTTTAGCCACAATCTCCACACTTCGCAGGCTCAGGTAGTATTCTGTCGAAAAAATTTGCTGAACCTACTCCCTAACCTTTGCATGGCCCCCGAAACGAAAACGACCGATGCGCGGTCGGAAGACGTCACAAGGGGACATCGGACATACGGAGAGGCGAAAAGAAAAAGGACTCGACCTCCCCATCCGAGTAAGACAAGTAAGAACAACTTAAAAATTGGAAGATATGAGAATGACATTGAACGACATCGGAAAGGCTTTGCGGAAAGTATTGTCCGCAGTAGCGAGAACGGCATGGGGCATTACCCTTTGCGCAGGAGGTTTGGCGGTAGGCATCGCAGGGGAAATCCTATTGGGCGTGTTGAACTTTATGTTCGGCATCCTCACCGCACTACTTTCAATAGTGGCAATTATTTGGACATTCATTTGGTTATTAACCCTTTAATTCATAAGGATATGGCGAAAAGAAACAGCAAGACGGCAGCGCAGCAATGCAGGTTTTACGAGGTGAACAACATCTTTGAGTATATGGTGGAAACGTACATCAACGGCAATTTCGGCACATTCCGAAAACTATACAAGGAGTTGTGCAAGGATGCAAGAAAGGACTTCATTGACTTCCTTTTAAGCGAGGTAGAGCCAATCTATTGGAGAGAGATTTTGAAAGAAACCATTTGACAACCCTTTAAGACAGAAGATTATGAGAACGGAAACAAGGACATACGATGTTTATAAGGTGGACGAACTTTCATTCACGGCAAAGGAAAATGCTTACAACCGATGGTTGGCAGGGTATGAATATCCGTGGCAGAGTGAGAACATGGCAACGCTGAAAGCCTTTGAAGGCATATTCAACATACGTGTATATGATTGGAGATATGACGGCTGCACGTGTTACTACCGTTTCACCTCCAATTACAGCGAGGAAGAGGAAGAACTTTGCGGTGTGCGGTTATTGAAATTCATCGTGAACAACTATTGGCACAGCCTTTTCAAGCCCAAGACCTATTGGCACGGAAAGGACTTCAACAAACAACGCAGAAGCCGCATATCCGTAACCGAGGATTGCGTGCTGACAGGCTATTGTGCTGACATGGACATCCTGAAGCCCATATACGACTTTCTGAAAGCACCCGACAAGCATACGAACCTGCATGACCTTATGGACGAGTGCATCGGCAGTTTCTTCCGCTTTTGCAGCAGGGACGTTGAGGATTGCACCGATGAGGAAGCCTTCGAGCATGACTGCGAAGCCAACGGATACGAGTTTTTATCCAACGGAGAATTTTTCAATTGACTAAAATACATACTGATATGAACAAGACAACAGACCATTTCAAGCGTACAATCCAAGCCTATTTGGACAACCGAGCAGCGGAGGACAAACTGTTTGCAGCAAATTACAACAAGCCTAACAAGAACATAGAGGATTGCGTGACCTATATCCTCAATTGGGTACAGAAAAGCGGCTGCAACGGCTTTACGGACGGTGAAATCTATTCCCAAGCCGTCCACTACTATGACGAGGACGACATTGAAGTGGGCAAGCCACTGCAATGCCAAGTAGTCGTGAACCATACGGTAGAACTGACTGACGGGGAAAAGGCGGAAGCACGGCAGCAAGCCATCCGCCAATACCAAGCCGAGGAACTGCGCAAGTTGCAGAACCGAGGCAAGGCTAAGGCGAGCCAAAAGACAAATGTACAACAAGTTGAACTCTCATTATTCTGAACCTATGAAACCGAGAAACAAATTCGAGAAAACGGTACTTGCACAGAGCAAGAAACTCCGCCCCATAACCAAAGCACAGATGAATTGGGCTTTCCGTGAGTGCATTGACCATTACGCCCACCGTTTGCCCAAAGGACGCACCACCTGCATGGACTGCGGTCATAGCTGGATTATGGACAAACAGACAAAATACTACACTTGCCCCGAATGTGGGGCAAGGCTGGAAGTGGTAACAAGTTATGTCCGCAAAGTGCAGCAGAAACAATACTTCACCGTTCTTACCACGTGTGGGGAATACCAAGTGCTGCGTATGTACCTCCTTTTCGTGGAGATGGAGAAAGGCTGCAAGGCTGACCCTTATGTACTTGAAATCGGTCAGTACTGGTGGAACAAGGAAGGACGCATGGCGGTTGTCGGCAAACAGCGGATTTGGGGCAGGTATCTTGACCTTTTCTCTTTTGCCTCTCCTATGGCTATCCGGCAGGACAACATCGCATACGACCACATCGCCCATTCTCCGATATACCCTAAATTCAAGGTGACGGACACGTTACGCAGAAACGGTTTTAAGGGTGACTTTTATGGCATTGTGCCGACCAAACTCATCCCTGCATTGCTTTCGGACAGCCGTGCGGAAACCCTGATGAAGTCGGGCAACATCGAGCATTTGCGCTATTTCCTCTCCAAGCCGCAAGCACTTGACAGGTGTTGGCACTCGTACAAGATAGCTATGCGGAACAAATATGCCATAACCGACATTTCATTATGGTGCGACCTTCTATATCTGTTGGAGAAATTGGGAAAAGACTTGCGCAACCCTCATTTCATTTGCCCGACCGACCTCAAGGCGGCTCACGACCGATATATGGAGAAACGGCAAGCCCAATTGGAGCGTGAACGGGAACGGCGGCGCATGATATGGGAAGCCGAGCGGTTGGAGCGTGAGCGGAAGCGTTTGGAGGATATGACGAAAGAGAAAGACGAGTATATCCGAAAGAAAGCCGCTTTCCTCAACCTTATACTGACGGACGGACTAATCATTGTAAAGGTATTGCAAAGCGTGGATGAGTTTTACGAGGAAGGGAAAGCCATGCACCATTGCGTCTATACCAATGCTTATTACAATGATGAAAACTCTCTGATACTGTCCGCACGGATTGACGGAGAGCGCATCGAAACGGTGGAGGTGGACTTACAGACGTTGAAAGTGGTGCAGAGCCGTGGCGTATGCAACTCCAACACCGAATACCACGACCGCATCATCAAGTTGGTGGAGGACAATGCCGAGCAGATACGGCAGCGGATGAAGCAGGTGGCATAATCGTATAACAAACTAATAGTTAATGATATGGAAGTGAAAATAGAAAATATGGTTTTCGGATGGCACGAGGAACTGCCCAAAATGTTCCTTGAACTGTTGAACACGCTTGTGCTGACAAAGAACGAGCAGGATGTAAGGGGTGTAATGGAGGTGTTCGCCCGAAAGGAACTTTTCAATGCTCTTTTCGCCTTTGGGTATGGCGCACACCATTTATGGGTGACGCAAAAAAAAGCATCCGACCCCGACCAATGTTTGGAGAACAGATTACTGATTGTTGAATTTTAATTGATAAGGCTATGACAACGAGAATGACCATTAACGGAGTAAGCACCTGCCAAGCGGCAGGAACGGAGAGATACGAGAGTTTCCAAATGAGTATCGGCAGGAAAAGGCGCACTTTCGTGCAATACGACTACCGCCATACGGACGGAGAGTTGTTCTCCTGCGTGAAGCCCACGCTGGACGAGTGCAGGCGGTTGCGTGACGAATGGATTAAAGCGAAGGAGGACAGGCTATGACAGCAGGCTATGATACGCTGATAGTTACGTTCAGCGACCCAATCAAGGTATTGGACAATATGTTTTCCGATGCGGACGCATGGGGAACTTACACCCTCAAAGGATGGGTGGAGGACTATGAAAGTACGAGGTTTACGCAAATAAACGAGCATACGGCAGTCATCACTTCCGAATACAACATGCCCTGCGTAAAGGAATGGCTCACACACTGTACGACTATCGCTGATATGAGAGAATTTTGAGTGCGTGGCGGTGGATACCACCGCCCACACTTCCAACACCATTAAAAGAGAAGGCATCATGAAATACTATTTTATACTGACAGACGGCAAGGACGCATGGATGCAGTTCGTTTACCTCCCTTCGGGAGACTATGTGTCCGGCTATATCCGTGACCTGCGGAGCGTGGGAATATCCGTGCATGACTATGACCTTTGGACAAAGGACACACGCCCCATTGCCGAGCGTACCCTTGAACGCATACAGAAGCGTATAATGGCAGGATGACCCTTTGGCGGGTGGCAGGAATTGCCGCCCGCTACTTTCTTTCATGAGCAGGACAGGCGGATAAGAAAGTAGCAAAGAAACCGTTACTTTCCATCTTCGATAATATGGAAAAATCCGATGAAGCCACAAAAGGCACCATCGGATTTTGTTTGTTGTACAGCCAACCATAGCCTCACGGCTCATACAGCAGCAGGAACTCCATTTTGCGCCGCCGCTCTATCGAGCGGACGGGCTTGCCCTTGTACCGGCAGTAGGCGACGTATTCACGATAAATGTCCCTGTTTCCGGCTTCCAGCTTGCGGATGAGTCTGCTTTTCGGGTACCTGCCATGACCGAGCAGTACCCCTTGACCGACATTGTAGCTTAGGACGGTCAGGAGCAAGGCGTCCTTCTTATAGTTGCGGAACAGCCTGTAACGCACCGCCAAGTCCTTGCGGAGCAGGGCTTCGGCTTCTTCCTCCGTCATGTCGTAGGACAGCTTCTCGTTCGGCAGCCTGCGGTGTCCGTAGCCGTAATACGGGTAGTCGGAACGGTCATGCAGCCCCTCGTATTTTTTCACCAGTTCGACGGCTATGTCCGCTTTCGGGTGGCTGTTGAACAGAGCCAGCAGCCGTGCTGTTTCCTCCATATTCTGTGCCGGCAGGCTGCCACAGAGGGCAGCCGCCAGCAGCAGGAGCAACGCCATGCGCATCATCGGCTGACGTTCAAGGTATCCGACACCGCCACATCCGCATCCGAATCGTTGTTGAACTCGACTTCCCACTCGAAGGCATTGCCGAAATTGTCCTCCACCGTGATGGTCAGGCTCTGCGACTCGTCGCACTCCGAGGTGTAATACAGGCGGAACTTCTCGTTCTCCAACAAGTAGCGGTCGTTGGGCAGGAATACCAAGCCGTTATCCAGCTTCAGCGTGCCTTCGCCGTCAAACTGGAAGTAGCGGATGGTATAGACCGCCCCGTCAAACTCGCCCTCACGCACCAGCTCGCAGCGTATCTCCGCCGTTTCGCCCTGCGCCAGTTCCTTCGGCACGGGCATGGTTTCCACCGTAAACGGGTAGGCTTGCGTCACGTCCAGCCCGTCGTCGCAGGCGGTGAAGCCGAAGGAGAGCATACCCACACAGAGGGCAGCAAAGGTTCTTACTATGTTTCTTTTCGCTTTTTGGTTCAATTTATTCATGTTCATAATCTGTTATAGTCTGATGGATTTGTTTTTCTTTTCGTTCTCGCTTTGAGCCTGCCTTTCGGCAAGCACCCTTTGCAGGTGCTCGTTCAAGTCCTTGCACCCGTCATAAATGCCGGAGCAGTTCGATACCCTTCCGCCGTAACGTGCAAGCAAAGCCCCCAGCGTCCGCCGCCCGGCTTCGTCATTGTCAAGGTAGCACTTTATCTGTCCGTAACCGTCCAGATGGCGGTACGCCCTCGCCACGTTGGACACCGAGTTGAGCACGAGGTGGTCTTCCTTGCCGCCGATGCCCAGCGCACGGGCGGAGAGGTAGTCCATGAAGCCCTCGTACACGTTGCAGGACGCCGAGCCGACCGACAACAGGGTCACGTCCTTCGGCGGCACGCAGCCCTTGAAAAACGGGTTGCGTATCTCGTAGCCGCCGCCTTCGTTGCCGAAAGCCACGGCGAAATACCGCTTGCCGTGCGTGGAGTAGCGTATCTCCTTGCAGTTCGCTATGGCGACGGCGGACGGTATGCCCCTCTCTTGCAGGTAATGGAGCAGCGCCCGATTCTGCAAAGGCAGCACCTTCACATCCTCGAAGCTGTGCCCGTCAGAACGGTGCGTATCAACGGCTTTTTGCGGTCCATAGTCCTGTGCCGGCATACCCGCCACTTCCGCCACATACCTCGCTTGCGTGAGGAAGTCGCCCGTCTTGATGAACTCGCCTGCCAATGCGAAGATGTTGCCGCCCTTGCCCTCGCCGAAGTCAAACCAGAGATTCTTCTCCGGGTTCACCTTGAAGGAAGGCGTCTTCTCCTCCCGGTACGGCGACCTGTACCAAATTGCATTGGCACGCCTTTGAACCGGGTGATGCCCCAGCCGGGCGAGGAAGTCCTCTATCGGAAACCGTTTCATCGCTTCTATGTCCATAGGCATCCGTCAGTTGATGATGAACTTGACACCTATCCCGTACTCCGTATGGCACACGCCCATGCTGCCGCCCCAGAGGAAACGTTCCCTGAGCGAAGCCGTCAGCGCGATGAAGTCCGCGAGGTACACCTCCATGTCCAGCGTGGCGGCGCAGCCATAGACAAAGGCATCCCCGTTGTTCAGCCTTGCCCCGTCGTACAGCGTCTTTTCGCCCCAGTTTACCGTTTCGTACCCGGCAAGGGCTGACGCGCCCGCATAGAGGAACACCACCTTTTTCGCGTCCGACAGGAAGTTGTAGTAGAAACCGCCCTCCGCCGTGAACTGCGCCGCAGGGATGGTCGTACTCCTATAATCATGGTTGGTTTGCAGATATTCCACCCCGTACACCCACTTGTTCCCGCCTTTCGCGTAGCTTGACAAAGTGGCTCCCAGCACATAGCCGTCCGCCCCGTTCAGCCCGGCTTTCAGTTCGATGCCCCGCATCTTCGGCAGGCACCGCTGGGCTTCCGCCCGTCCCATGAAAAGGACGGACAGAAGCGTTACAAGGAAAAGGACTCTCGCTTTCATCGCACACGCAGCTCATTGATGGTTTCAGCCTGTACCAAGTCCTCGTTCTCCACGGTAAACGTCTGGTGGCGTCCGCCGTCCTTCTCGTTCATCTCCACCACGAGCTGCTTGCCGTCGGGGATGGTGAACTTCGGAAGGCAGAACACCGTGCGTTCGGACTGCTTCCCGGCTACACGGACGGCGTAGTTGTAGGCGCGGAGCGGGAACAGCACCTGCTCCTGCATGGCGGTACGTTTCGCCACCTTCTTGTCCACAATCTTGAACGTGATGTAGTCCACGTCAAACGGCACGTTGCTCTGGTTCTTGATTTCCGTGTGGAAATACAGCAGGTCATTGTGGACATAAATCCCTTTCAGCAGGTACTGGATGCCGAAACGCTTGCAGCCGATGTGCTTCACCTTGCGCTTGTCCTCCTTGTGCAGCGACTTCATGATGAGGTGTACCAGCATCGGGCTTTCGCTGCCCAGCTCCTTCAGGTAGATTTCCTGCGCGTTGTTCGGTCGGTTCACCGTGCTGCCGTCGTGGATAAAGTCCTTCATCTCCACGTTCAGGATAAGCGGCTCGTCGGCGTACTTCACGTTGAAGGTATAAAAGCTGCCATCCTCTGTGATGACGCTCATGTTCGTCTCGCTGCGGAAGTCCCTGACTGTCGCCTTCACGCGGATGACGTTCTCCGCGCCGTCCGCCTTGCCCGCTATCAGGTTGGGCGAACCCAGGTCCACGTAGCGCACCGCCGCCGGAAACAGGATGTGGACGGTCTTGTCATACGTGACTTCCAAGCCGTGCGGCGGTATCATGCGGTCGAACATCAGCTTCTTCGTCAGACCGTGGTACAGGTCGCCGTCCTCCTCCGTCTGCGGATAGACGTCCTTCACCAGTTCCAGCCCGTCTTCCTTGGCGGTGGCGGTGCTGTCGTTCGTCACTCCCTGCGCGTAGGTCGCACAGGCGATGCCCATCAGCAGGGCAAACATTGTCATTACTTTCTTGATACTCATTTTACGTTGGATTTAGTGGTGATTAAAAATTGGTTTGTTGATTATTTTTTCCTTTTTTTCGCCTTTATGTTTTTGGGCTGTTCATTCCTTTTCTTGGTAGAGCAATACCCTGTACCCTGACTTCAGATGCACCTTGACCGTGCGCATCTTCTTCGAGATGTACTGCGAGATGCCCTGTATCGCCCCTCGCCCCAAGTCGGAGGCGAGCTGCGCCCCCGCGTCGGTCGATATGTTGATGCTGCTGCCGAGCGAGCTGCCCATGTTCGCCCCGATTTCCTTCGCCGCGTCTATCTCCATCGAGCCGGGGATGAAGATGCCCGCCTGCCCGTCGTTGTCATACACCTCCAGTTCCACCGGGATGTTTTTTCTATAAGAAAAGCAGGTATCAAATAGTGTTCTGTGTAACATTTATCATTACTTTTGTAGAAACAAAGAATAACGAATATGAAAATAGCAGGAATAAAATGGAAAAACCATCCTATTTTAGGTGATATGAGACTTGATTTTATAAATGCGAGAACGGGACAACCATACGATATGATAATATTCGCTGGTGAGAATGGCACGGGGAAAACGACAATTTTAACATCAATCAGTGATTTCCTCAATAAATACCCAATGGAGCATATCGAATACATTGAATATATTACTGATGGCAACTTATATAAAGCTATTCCCCCAACCAATAGCTCTCAGATAAATCAAGGGTGTTATGATATTGTATTACCGGATGGAGGTCTGCGTCAAATGCATACGGGGAAAAATCGTAGTGGTGGATCAACAGTAAACCCTGAAATAGATAATAATCCTCTAAATATTAGATTCTACGGCTGTGTATATTCAAAGGCGAGAGCAGATTATAAGACCAACCGTATTACAAGCACAACGACCAAACAATTAGATGAATCAAATCAGGATATTGACAATGAAGAGGATTACACATCATTAAAACAACTGCTTGTGGATATTTGCGAACAAGACTATAAAGAATATGCGGAAGAAAATAAGCAATTAGGAGTAAATCCAAAGCCATGGCCTGATTTTTATCCGACATCGAAAATGTATCGCTTTTCTAATGCATTTGATAACTTTTTCGAGAATATGAAATATAGTCGAGTCGCAGATAAATCTAATGAAAAAGTTATCTTATTCAAGAAATCAGACAAGGAAATACCGATAGATTCATTGAGTACTGGAGAAAAACAGATTGTCTTTCGTGGAGCATTCTTGTTGAGAAATATAAAAAATATCAATGGAGGAACTATTTTTATAGATGAGCCAGAATTAAGTATGCATCCCAAATGGGAACAAAAAATTCTACAGTATTACAGAGATCTTTTTACTGACTCTGCAACTCGATTATTACAGACTCAAATATTTATTGCAACACATTCTGAACATGTGATGAAAGAAGCACTAAAACACCCTAATGACAATTTAGTAATAGTCCTAAAAGGGAATGGAGATAGTAAACCAATTAATGCTCCGACTATATTGCCGACTATAACAAGTGCTGAAACAAACTATATAGCTTTTGATATTATATCAAATGACTATCATATTGAGTTGTATGGATATTTGCAACAAAAATATTCCCTCAATACTGTAAAGGATTGTGATGATTATATTATTCGCCAACCACAATATGATTCAACACGTCATGCAAAACCTTCTTCTCATCCCAATGGTCGAACAACATATACAGCATTAAGCACATACATTCGTAACGCTATAGATCACCCTGATTCTGGCAATACTTTTACGGATGAAGAATTGAGAATATCTATAGAATTATTACAAGAATTGCTTCGCTAATGGTAATTCATCGGCTCTAATAATGAAAGGTTATCAGAGCCGATGAATGATTGAGGCTCTACTAAGCTGGCATATCCTTCTTCTTCGCATGGTTGGTCGCCCGCGTCTTTATCACTTGCTTCTGTCGGTCTATCATCGCGTTCACGTGGTCGATGAAGTCGGCATAATCCGCATCGCCGTTCAGCAGGGCGAGGGCGTTCACCGTGTCCACCAGCGTGCGGTAGGCGGTCTCGGCGGCGGTGCGGGTCTCCTTCACCTGACCGATGCGGGCGGCGCGGGAGGCTTCGCTGCGGTTGCGCGCGGCGACGGCTTCGAGGAAGGCTTCCTCTTTGGCATTGAGGTCGTTCAGCCAAGCATCCAGGTAGATAGGCTCCGTCAGGTGCGAGGCATAGGAACGGGTGTCTTGCAGGAGATTGTGCAGCACGCCGCTCTCCTCGGTCTGCGACAGGTTGGTGGGGTCGCCGTACTTGTCGAACTCGTCCTTGAACATGCGGGCGAGCGTCCGTTTCTCCTCGTCGGGATGCGCCAACATGGCGGTGAGGTAGTTGTTCACGCCGCGCCAAGCCTGGTCTCGGGCGGTGTCGGCGGCGGCAGCGGTGGCCACATCGGGGTTGGCAGCCGCACTTTCGAGGGCGATGTCGAACTGGTTGTAAGCCGTTTCGAGGGCGGCGACGGCGTTGGTGAGACCGACGGGCGTCGTTTCCTCGGAGGGTAGGTTGTCGGTTTCGGCCACGACAAGTTTCAGGAAACCAAACGATTCTTCGTTGCGGAGGGCAGAGATGCCGAAGGATTTAATCTTTTTCATAATCTGTTAGCTTTTGGTTGTACGTAGCGCAAAGATAGGCTTTTGGCGTTAAAAATCAAGCAGAAACGCCGGAAATATCTTCGCAGCACTGCTTTTGCCCAAGAACCGCTGTCTACGCCTTCCACGGCATTGCTTGACAAGAAGAAGCACCGTCTACGCCTTCCACACCGCTTCTTGACGAAAAGAAGCACTTTCCACGCCTTCCACGCGGCTTGTTTTGCAGAAGAAGCACCATCCCCCGGACGGACGGTGCTTCTTACCTTGTTTTAGTGGAATCGTCAGCCGAACGAGCCGTCGCTGCCAGTTTCTTCTTCTCCGCCGCCCGGCGATGAGGCAGACGAATCCAGTTTCAGTTCCTCCCAAAACGTGTTTTCGCTGACCAGCGAGCGGGTGCTGACCTGCCCACCGACCGAGCGTGCCACTTCGGGAATGAAGCGGACGCGTGTGCCGATAATTTGCTTCGCGCTGACCTCCGCCTCCGAATCCACGCCCTGACCGCTGGTGTTCGCCGTGTAGTAAAATGTGCCTACCCCGTCCAACTTGACCGTGCGTCCGGAGTTCATGAACTCGCCCAATACTTTGCCGAGATTTCCCAACATCGAATAGCAGTCGCCGGGACTGAGGGCAGAAAGGTCTGCCAAGCGGTTTGCCACTTCTTTGGTTTGGACAGGTTTGCCAATGGTCACGCTTTGCGGATACCATTTGCCATTGATTTTCTTCTGAATCTTGCGATAGTACGCCATGTGTGTTTCATTTTGTGTCCGAAGTCCTCTGGGAAGGGGTGTGGATAAGTCCGGAACTCATCCTGCATGAGTCCGGAACTGATGTGGGATAAGTTCCGGACTTATCCTGCCTCCCTTCCGAAGGGTTCTACAGACGGGTTAAACGTGGGCACAAGATAGGAAGAAATTTTGACGTTGGCAAGAAAAATATGGATAGAATAAAGTCCCAGAGGAACTGAAATCGTCAACAGGCACTAATAGGATGTATTAAAACAAAGACAGTTGTACACAGGACTGAGGAACTGCTACGGTCTTGCCATCCAATTTCTCCAAGGCAAATCTTACGCATTGGGCTATCCGTTTAGCAAATATTACAGGTACTGCATTACCAATTTGTAACTGCAACTCGCGTTTATTATTTCCATAAAAAGCCCAACTGTCAGGAAATGTTTGCAGCCTTGCATATTCACGTGGCGTGAAAGCCCGGATTTTACTTGCGCTGATTCGCCAAAGTTTTGCATTAGAATCTGGATTTCTAACAAATAGGGAATTTTCGCGATCTTTTTCTATGCGAATTGCTTTTACATGTCCGACCGCCCACCCCCATATCGTAGCCGTATCAACAGCAGGAAACGGAGAGTTAAAATCTCGCATAGGATTTCCTTCCGATGCGGTACGGCTTAAACGTACAGGAACAATCCTATCTCCCGGTTCGACAGGTTCTCCCGTCTCAACATGTACGTGGCTTTTGAATCCCCATTGTGGATTATGGTTTGGCAATTGCAACTGGTCATTCATGGCCAGTTCTTCCAAGAAATCCTTTATGGGAGTTTCCTTTCTCGGAGTAGGAAATTGGAAATGGTCTAAGGTATTCCCTTTATATGCAATAAAAATGAACCGGCGTCTTGTCTGTGGCACTCCATATTCACTTACCCGGAAGAATTGGAAGCGTGTCTTATACCCAATGGCTGCCAACTCTTCCGATATTTGCACGGCAAAAGGTTTTCCTGTTTCGGGATGCCTCATTGTACGTAAATTCAGAACATTCTCCATAACAATCACTCTTGGCTGCATCAGTCTGGCAATCCGTATGACTTCCCTATATAATGTATTCCTTGAATCATGTATATCACGATGCCCCCCTAAAGAAAAACCCTGACATGGGAACCCTGCTAAAAGGACATCAAGTCCTTCTCGGAAATCGGGCGTATATTCTCTTACATCGCAATTAAGCACATCCCATTCAGGACGATTGTCCTTCAGCGTTTTTACAGCATAATCTAATATGTCGCTGGATTGTGTATGCAAAAATCCAGCTTTCTCAAAGCCCAAGTCTAATCCTCCTGCACCAGAAAACAAACTTAAGAATGTATAATCTGTAGCTGGGTCTTGTTTTATATCAAACATAACATTATTCATTTAAGGGAGGAATTGTTGGTATAGCTGCTGTCCGCTCCTTGGGTTTGCGATGCTTGCAAGCATCAAAAATTCCTGTAAGCGTCCTTAAATCATCATTGCTTTTTGTGCTCGTTTCATCCAACAAGTAATAGTAGAACTTGTTTTCGTACTTATCCTCTCTAATGATTTCTTCGGTAATGTGCTTCATATCACAAACAGAAGTCAAATCGTTTTTCTTGGCTATCAATATCAACCGTAAATAAAACTCACGGATTTTATAGTTCAGAGGGTTTGGGTAGGTGTACATTTTCCTATGCCGTACGGAACCTTCACCATAAGGACCGTGATTGTATTCGGTATAATTGGCGTATTTGGCTTCTTTATGAATGTCAAAATCATAGTTGATAAAATCGCCGTCCAATAAAATCATCGAAACAATATGTGTACTTTCATAATCCAATAAGGCGAACAAATAATAACAAGGTACAATTACCGTGTCATTCCCTATCTTTATCATTGTAGAGCCACATGGTAAGCAACTATTATAATCTATGGTTAAACCTCTTGAGTCTGCACCATTGGGTTGTTGAATTAGTTTCTTTATTTCCAACCCCACACATAAACCGGACTTTCTATCTCTTATGACTAAATCAGGCGTAGTCAATGCACCAGAATGATATACATCAAAGTTTTTAGGAAGAGAAGATTTTATTTCATCTTCCACCCAGCAATCAAAGGGATCATCTTGCACTGTACCGACAATCGCTTTAGCCCTTAAATTCACAGGTATACCCTGAGGGGTTCTTTTAGCAATCAGTTTCCGATATATGTTTAATATTATCTCTGTAGGAGTCATAATCTAAAGGATTTATTTACATGGATTGCAAAATTACTGATTTTTATTGTAATGGGCAATAGAATATTTATTAGATAGGCATTTATCATCTCAATGCTTAGTCCTTCTTCTCCACGTCGAACACCCCGTCGTCCGTGTAGAACGGGTTGAACGAGATGGGATTTTCCTCCGTGTAGGTGAAGTAGATGCCGTCCTTTCCTTTGGTCTTGCGGTGTATCATCTCACACAGCCCTTGGTAGGAATTGCCCGTATCGACAAGCACCACATGGGAGCCTTGCTCAAAGTACTGGCGGACAAGGTGGTTCATGAAGAACGACTTGCCGCTGCCCGAAGGACTCAGCACGAACTCGTTTCTGTTCGTTGTCACGCCCCGCTTCATCGGCAGGTCGGAGATGTCGATGTGCAGCGGCTTGCCACTTATTCTGTCCGCCATGCGGATGCCGAAGGTGGAGGGAGAGTCCTTGTAGTTGGTCTCGCCGGCGAAGAGGCACACCGCCTGCCCGATGAACGTGTGGAACGCTTCTTCTGACGGGAAGTCGGCGGCGTTGCCGGGGATGCCCGCCCAGAACAGCGTCGGGCAGTCCGTCGTGTTGTGGCGCGGCACGCAGCCCATGCTCGCCAACTGGCTGCCTACATCGTTCTTGATACGTTTCAGCTCCTCCGCGTCGTCGCTCCACGCCATCACGTTGAAGTGGGCGCGGACGGACTTCAGCCCCTGCGAGTGCGCTTCGTTCAGGTATTCCTCGATCCACTCGCGGTTGATGGCGTTCTGGCGGCTGTACCGCGAGAGCGACTGCATGTTCCTCGCCGTTTTCTCGAAGCGGCGCAGTTCCTCGTCGTTGTTGCCGATGAAAACGTACTGGTTGTAGATATGGTTGCAGGGAAGCAGCAGATCCACGGGAGCGGCGAACGACAGGCGGCAGTCCGAGCGGTCGGTGGAGAGCCGTTCGTAACGGCAGTTCGTCGCCACCGCAGCGGGCAGGTCTTCCGTGTCCGACAGGGTGTGCAGGCACAGCCGGTTGTCACCGATGCGCATCTCCCCCGCCGTCATTTCCATGTCCTCCAGACAATCCACATTGCCCGGCGAGAGCGCGAAGTACCTGCCTATGATGCCCGTTTCCTTTTCCGTGCCCGTAAGCTCGTCATCGGAGAGCCGGCGCAGCCGGATGTGCCCCGAATCGTTCAGGATACGCGCGAACTGCTCCACCGCCTCAATGAACTTCACCGCCGTTTCCTTGTCCTGCATCTCCTTCGGCACGATGTGCCCCCGGCACAGGGTGTTCCAGTTGCTCTGCTGCCTCATGCGCTCCTTCGTCGTCTTGGTCAGGAACAGGTAGCACTTGTGATGGAGGAAAGGTCTTTCGTTGAAGTGCATCTCGTAGCTGCGGGCGAGGAAGCCCATGCCCTCCCTGCCTGTGTCGGGGCGGTACCGCTCCTTCACGTACCAGTCCTGCTTGTGCAGCACCGTGTAGTCGGGCAGCACCTTTATCGCCTTGCACCACGTGGCATGGATGGCCTCGTACTCCTCCGCCGTGACGGTATAGACCTCCGGCAGTTCCACCTCGAAGGCGGCGGTAATGTCCGCGTCCTTCGAGACGATGCAGCCGTGCTCCACCGAGAGCAACGGGAAGCGGCTTTCCAGCGTGGTGGCTTTCATTACATTTCTCATACGTTTCTTTCTTTCTTTCTTTTTTACATAAGACAGTCTGCACTCGGGAAATTGAGAACAAGTTCTCTTTCCGCTCGCTTGCACTGTCTTTCGTCTTAACAGATTGGACACCCGTCTGCGGTGGAGCACATGGCGGGGGCGCATCCGTGCCGCGCCCAGCTTCATCAGCCCGTGTTCGCCGTACTTCGCGTTCAGGCGGAACGTGAGCCAGACGGTGGCGGAAGCCGACACCGCACCGAAGCCGATGCAGAGCCACTGGCCCGCGCCCGCCATGTACAGGATGACAAAGAGGATGAAGGCGGCAAGCAGCCCGCCTGCGAAGATGAACAGGTATTGCGCCTTCAGTCCCTTGAACTCCACCGGACGGCCTATGCCCTTGTTGATAGGGTATTCAGCCATTGTCCTTACACCTTATTATATATGTATAGGGATGTCCGTTTATTAAAGGAAGAACGAACGGAGAATCGTCGCGCTCACAATCAGGAAGATGCACGCCCCGAACCAGCTCGCGGCGGTCTTCGAGGTGTCGGGGTCGCCCGATGAGAACTTGCCATATACCTTGATGCCCCCGATAAGCCCGACGACAGCACCGATGGCGTAGATGAGTTTCGTGCCGGGGTCAAAGTATGAGGTCACGAGGTTGGTAGCCTCATTGATGCCCGCCATGCCGTTGCCTTGTGCGGACGCTGAGATGTTTGCAGCCAGCAGAAGGGCTGCGAGAATGATTTGTTTTTTCTTCAATGTCTTTGTCATAATCGTTTCTTTTTTTTTTGTGCCTCCGGGTTGGATAGTCCCTTTGGCGGTTGATACTTGTTTTTACTTCTTGCGGCTTTGGATGAAGCCGGCTTGTGGATTTAGTGGTTCGGTGGCAAGCCGAAGTTTAGCCGTAGTCGATTTTCTTTTTTCGCATCATTGTTACGTTTTACTTGTTATACAAAATCACGGATATTGAAATCCTCAATATTGTCCGGCACGTTTGGGACTGTAGTCCGTACCGCCGTCGGGGTCGGTTCCTTCCGTATGGTGGCGGAAACGCTGTCCATATAGAAGTCCATCAGTTCGTTCAGTTTCCTGCGGGTCGCTTCCGAACTCTTTTCTATCATCGCGAACAGCTCGTTACCCTTCATGTCGCAGAACACCATCCCGGCGTGGCGGCGTTCCTCCATTGTGGCTGCCGGTTTCTTTACCGTCCGCATGGCAAGGTCGATGTCCTCGAAGGTGAAGCCGCTTGCCTCATGGGGTTCGCCATCGTAATCCTCATTCCCGTCATATTCTGCCATGTCCGACACGCGGCTGTCGCTGAATGTTTCATCAAGTTCGTCATCGGGCACTTGGCGTGACGGCTTGTTTTCCGGTGCTTGTCCTCCGTCGGTATCCGTTTCATCGGCAAAGGTAACGTCCTTTTCTTCCACCGCCTCGGCTTCCACGGAAGTGGCAGCTTCCGGCACTGTGGTGTCCTTTTCTGTCCCAATCCAGTCCGATATTTTGAACTTGCTCCTGCCCACGACATCGGGCGGCGGTTCCTGCCGTTTCCGGTCTGTGTTTTCTTGACTGCCGGCCTTCTGCCGTTCCTGCTGCTCCCATGTCAGATAGAAAAGTATCCACAGGTTGCACATCATCATCAGGACAATCAGGAACGTCACCATCGGCTTATCGTTATCTGTTCGACCATCCCGTGGCTCTTCTTCCCATGCAGGGTTTCCAGTTCAGCCCTGTGCCGTTCAAGGTGTTCGGTGACAATGCTGTCTATGTAACCGGATATGGTTGTCCCTTGCCCTCCCGTCATGCCTACGATCCGCTTGACGGATTCATGGTTCTCGCGGCTGATGTACACCGCCTTCTGTGCGGTTCCTTCCGGCCTGCGCCCGTTGAGGTACTTGCCCGCATAGGCTTCTTCCTTTCCCTTGCGTCTGAAAATGTTGATGTTCAGTTTCATGATTATTTTCTTTTGAGTTAGAAAATCGGTTTGCTTAATTCATACAGTTTGGTCATCTCATCCTTGTGGCTTGCGAAATGCTCTGCCAGTACATTGTCTATGTAACCGGATAACGTAATCTTGTTCTTCCCGATAATATGGACAATATGTTGTATCCGCTCGTGGTGTTCGTCACGGATATAAGCTGTCTTACATGTGCGGGCGGTAAAGTCCGCACTCTTCAGGTATGTATAGATGTAGTTTTTTACTTTTTCCACCTCACTCGCATCTTGCGCGATACCTGTTCCTGAATTTTTTTTCTTGTCTATTTTTCTTTCCATTGTCATTTTTGCTTTTAATGTTAATAAACGTCTTCATAATTCTTTTTGTAGAGTCTGCGTATCACTTCCTCTTTCTCGCGGAAATGTTGTTCCAACACACGGTCCACATAGACTGACAGCGAAATCCCGTTTTTCCCGATGACCTGTACGATGCGCTGTATCCGCTCATGGTAATTCTTACGGATATAGGCAGTCTTGCCTGAACATATGGGAGTTTTCGGCGCATGTAGGAAGAGTTCCATATATTCCTCTTCCTGTATGGTTTCTTCCTTTTTCGCCTTTATTGACGGTTTCTCCGTTGGTCTTGTCACCTTGTCTGGGGCATTTTCATCCGTTCCAGCATTTTCAGGGGCGGCGGACGTGGGCATTTCTGGACGGAACGAGTCCAGAAACTTGCCGGGATCAATATCGACATCAAGTTTTTTAGCCATGCGTCGGGCGCTTTACGATACCGAGTATTTCTTCCGCAAGGTCATCGATGCCGCTACCTTTCGCCAGTGCTTTGTCTGGTGGCAGCAGCGTGGAACGGAAAAACGGGCGGTCGCCTTCTTCCGAACCTTCCTTGCGGAAACGCTTGCTGTCCGGCAGGCTTGTCTTCAGCGTTTCCAACCCCATCCCGGCAATCACTTTGTCATAGATGTCGTACAGGTCGGTTTTCTCGCGTTTGTCCACCATATTCCACAACAGTCGGATACCTTTGATGTTCGACTTGCCAGTGGTGATCAGCGTGTCATTGATAATGCTTGCATACTTCAGCGAACTTTCCATGATGAATCGGTCGGCGGCTATAGGACAGAAAATGTAATCCATGGTCGCCACCGTCTTGATTAATCCGAGGTTGTTCACCGTGCCCGTCAGGTCGAAAAAGATGAAATCGGGCGGTGTCGCCGACTCAATGAAGGGCTTGACCGTTTCTATCGCATTGTCGGGTCGGCTGCCCACAATCGGGTAGGCACGTTTGCCGATGCGCTTGAACTGGTCATATGCCAGCTTGCGCAGGTACGGGTTGCGCTCGATGTTCTTCAGGTCACGCTCGCGCATGTCCTTAATGCTGAACTGGGGAAAGTCGCAGTCCACGACTACCACGTCGTACCCTTTCACGTAATACAGGTAACTCGCCATCAGTACGGTGAGTGTCGTTTTGCCGGCTCCTCCCTTCTGGGTGGAGAAGGCGATGAACAAAGGTTCTTTTTTCATTCTTCTTTTTTTAATTGTTAGACATCGGTTTATTGCAGGTCGGCATATATGCCATTTCGCAGACTTGTTCATTTGCACATTTGCGGCTTTGCTTGTATGCTCATGAGGTTACTCGCTTGCTTGCAATCTAATGTGCCTGCTTGCGTTTCCGCCTGTACGCTTGCGTGCCGGCAGGCAGGCACACAGGCAGGAGGGCAGACAGGTGCAAGGATTTGCACATTTGCGGATATGCCTGTACGGAAATAGGCAGGCTTGCCGACCTTTCTGCCTGCAAAGTAAAGGGCATTTTTCCATATCCGTATCGTTTTGGAGTTTGGTGGCAGCTTCTGGCAGCAAGTGGTAGGGAGTGGCTTCGTTCTTGTCACGTTTTCAAGGGCTTAAACGCCCTACCTTTGCACCCAAGCGGCAGGGCAATGCTCCCGGCGCGTACCGCAGCCCCCGGCTCCGTCCTTCTTTTGGGCAGCCGGAGGGTATCGGGCGACCGATACCTTTATGGGATTGTTATAACAGGTATATCCCCAATCCGTCTGCTACGGATTTTTGTGTCCTCTAAGACACAGCAAGGTATGTTTCGAGTTACCCGAAACCTTGCGGGTTACTCCCGCAAGCCTTGCCCCTGAAAGGGGAAGGGGGCTTCCTCTCCGAAGTCGGGAAGCCTGTTTCTTACCTGCGGTATGTATGCCGGAAGCTGCGCTTATGGCGTGAAACCACTAAATCCATAGTAATAATGAACAGAGAACGTAAGAAAGGGGGAAGACACCCCAAGTTGGAAAAGAAAACGCACCATGTGATGCTGCGTTTCAACGACGAGGAATGGCTCAGGTTCCTCGCCATGTACGAACAGACGGAGGTGAAGGCAAAGGCGGTGTTCGCCAAGGCACGCATCTTCGGCGGGGAGTTCCGTGTGTTCCGGGAGGACAGGACGCTGGTGGAATACTACGCCAAGCTGTCTTCATTCCATGCGCAGTACCGCATGATAGGCAACAACTACAACCAGACCGTCAAGGAGCTGCGCTGCCATTTCTCCGAGAAAAAGGCGATGGCATTGCTCTACCGGCTGGAGCGATGCACGAAGGAACTGGCGGCATTGACCCGCCAAATCGTGGAACTGACAAAGGAGTTCGAGGAACGATGGTCGCAAAAATCAGTTTAGGGAAATCGTTGTTCGGGGCATTGGCGTACAACGGGGAGAAGATTAACAAGGAACAGGGCAAACTGCTCGGCACGAACAAAATCTTCGACGGCTGTTCCGGCAGGATGGACATCAGCCGCGCCATGCAGGACTTTTCGCGCTACCTCTCGCCCCACGTGAGGACGGAGAAGCCCGTCATGCACGTATCGCTCAATCCGCATCCCGACGACCGCCTGACGGACATGGAACTGGAGGGCATTGCGCGTGAGTACATGGAACGGATGGGGTTCGGAGAACAGCCGTACATCATCTATAAACACGAGGACATCGACCGCCACCACCTGCACATCGTGACCATCCGCGTGGATGATAACGGCAGGTGCATCAGCGACCGCTACAACTTCCGCAGGAGCCGGGAGATTACCCGTGAACTGGAACGCAAGTACGGCCTGCACCCCGCCGACCGCAGGCAGCACCGCCACGACAATCCCTTGCGTAAGGTGGATGCTTCGCAAGGCGACGTGAAGCGTCAGGTGGCGAACACCGCCAAGGCGGTCATGGCGACCTACAAGTTCCAGACGATGGGCGAATACCGCGCCCTGCTCTCCCTCTACAATGTCACGGTGGAGGAAGCCCGTGGCAACGTGGACGGGCGCGAGTATCACGGGCTGGTCTATGCCGCCACCGACGATGCCGGGAACAAGGTGGGCAATCCTTTCAAGGCATCCCGTATCGGGAAGTCCGTCGGCTATGAAGCCGTGCTGCGCAGGTTTGAATTTTCCAAAGGGCAGATCCGCGACAAGCGTCTGGCGGACAGGACACGCAAGACCGTCGCCGCCGCGCTCGCCCGGACATACCGCAAGGAGGAGTTCATCGGCCTGCTTCGCGCAAAGGGTGTGGATGTGGTGTTCCGCCACACGGACGAGGGGCGCATCTACGGGGCGACCTTCATCGACCACCGCACGGGCTGCGTGCTGAACGGCTCGCGCTTGGGCAGAGAGTTTTCTGCCAACGCCTTGCAGGAGCATTTCACCCTGCCGTATGCCGGCACTCCGCCGATACCGTTCACCATTACGGAGGACACGCCACAGGCAGACATCCGTTCCTACGAGGAACACGACGAAGGACACTCCACCGGTTTGGGGCTGCTCGGTGGCGATGCGTCGGGCGCACAGGCCCAGGAAGCCGCCTTCGAGCGTGACCTCAAACGCAGGAAGAAGAAACGCCGCAAGGGTTTGGGGCTGTGATAACCTAAGTACGGAACTAAGGGTACCTAAGTACGGAACAGAGATAGCCTAAGTCCGTACCTTAGGTATCTTCACTTTCTATCGGTATTAAACACGATTATTCATCAACTAAAAAACAGAAACAGATTTATGTCACAACAGGAAGACGATTTGAGGGCATTGGCGAAAATCATGGATTTTCTGCGTGCCGTAAGCATTTTACTGGTGGTCATCCACCTCTATTGGTATTGTTACGAAGCCGTAAGGCTGTGGGGCATCGACATCGGCGTGGTGGACAGGGTACTGTTGAACTTCGACCGTACCGCAGGATTGTTCCGCTCCATCCTTTATACGAAACTTTTTGCGTTGGTGCTGCTGGCACTCTCGTGTCTGGGCACGAAGGGGGTCAAGGAGGAAAAAATCACGTGGGCAAGGATTTGGACGGTGCTTGCCGCAGGGCTGGTGCTGTTCTTTCTGAACTGGTGGATATTGTCCCTGCCGTTGCCCGTAGAGGCAAACGCGGCATTGTACACCGCCACCGTTGCGGCGGGCTATGTCTGCCTGCTGATGTCCGGCACATGGATGAGTCGCCTTCTGCGCACCAACCTCATGGAAGACGTGTTCAACGTGGAGAACGAGAGCTTCATGCAGGAAACGCGGCTCATCGAGAACGAGTATTCGGTGAACCTGCCCACACGCTTCTATTACAGGAAGAAGTGGAACGACGGGTACATCAACGTGGTAAATCCGTTCCGTGCGTCCATCGTGCTGGGCACGCCGGGCAGCGGCAAGTCGTATGCCGTGGTAAACAGTTTCATCAAGCAGATGATTGAAAAATCCTACTCGATGTATATCTATGATTTTAAGTTCAGCGACCTTTCGACTATCGCCTATAACCATCTGCTGAATCATGGCGATTGTTATAAGGTCAAGCCGAAGTTCTACGTGATAAACTTCGACGACCCGCGCCGCAGCCACCGCTGCAATCCCATTCACCCGGATTTCATGGAGGACATCACCGATGCCTACGAGAGTGCCTACACGATAATGCTCAATTTGAACAAGACTTGGGTGCAAAAACAGGGCGACTTTTTCGTTGAGTCACCGATTATATTGTTCGCTGCCGTGATATGGTTTTTGCGCATCTACAAGGACGGTAAGTATTGCACTTTTCCCCATGCCATCGAACTGCTGAACCGCCGTTACGAGGACGTGTTTCCTATTTTGACCAGCTACCCGGAGTTGGAGAATTATCTTTCCCCGTTCATGGATGCTTGGCAGGGCGGCGCGATGGAACAGCTTGCCGGACAGATCGCGTCGGCGAAGATACCGCTATCCCGTATGATTTCCCCACAGCTCTATTGGGTCATGTCCGACAGCGAGTTTACCCTCGACATCAACAATCCCGATGAGCCGAAGATACTCTGTGTCGGCAACAACCCCGACCGCCAGAACATCTACGGCGCGGCATTGGGCTTGTACAATTCACGCATCGTGAAGCTTATCAACAAGAAGGGCAAGCTGAAGTCGGCGGTAATCATCGACGAACTGCCCACGATTTACTTCAAGGGGCTGGACAACCTTATCGCCACCGCCCGAAGCAACAAGGTGGCTGTCTGCCTCGGTTTTCAGGACTTCTCACAGTTGAAGCGCGACTACGGCGACAAGGAAGCCGCCGTAGTGATGAACACGGTGGGCAACATCTTCTCCGGTCAGGTGGTGGGCGAAACCGCCAAGACCCTTTCGGAGCGTTTCGGCAAAATCTTGCAGAAGCGGCAGAGCATCACCATCAACCGCGAGGACAAGTCCACCTCCATCAACACGCAGATGGAGAGCCTTATCCCGGCGAGCAAGATTTCCACGCTCACGCAGGGTATGTTTGTCGGTGCAGTAGCCGACAACTTCAACGAGCGCATCGAGCAGAAAATCTTTCATTGCGAAATAGTGGTGGATGCCGAAAAGGTGAAACGCGAGGAACAAGCATACAAGCCCATCCCCGTCATCACGGACTTCACCGATGCCGACGGCAACGACCGCATGAAGGAGATGATTCAGGAGAACTACAACCGCATCCGTGCCGAGGTGCGGCAGATTGTCGCCGACGAGTTGCAGCGTATCCAATCCGACCCGGAACTGCAACACCTGTTGCAGAACAAGTAGGACACCGCAGGCGAAAAGAGAAAATCCGTAGCTCGGTTCAGACCGGGTTACGGATTTTCCTTTTCTTGTATCTTCTTTTCTGCTTTGAGCAACTTGTTTAGGGTGGAAATGGCAAGGGTCATCAGATAGTTTTTCAACTCGCTATCCTCCTTCAGCAAGATACCATATTCTTCGGCAAAGGCTTCCAACATCCATTTTCGGATGTCTGCCATATCCTCCCCGAAAGGTATAAGCCGGTTCTCATCCCAATAGACGGTAACGGCAGACACAAACATTGACTTGAAAGCCGCCTTTTGTTCCGCGTTCAGTTTCTTGTAACGTGTCCTTTCCGTAATGGGAGGTTCGCTGTATGGCATGACGGACACCGGGTCATAGACAGACACCAAGTCGCCGCCGTAATCAATGATTATCGGCAAGTCTGACATTGCACCCTGTTTTCGTTTTTTCTTTTTCGCCATGCTACTTGTTTCCTTTCAACAAAGCCTTACCCTGTTCAGTAAGGCGGTATTTTTGTTTAGGGCTATGCTTGGTCAAACCGGGATATACCGTTTCAACAAATTCAAGCCCGATGGCAGCGTTCAAGTAATTTTCCAAAAAATTGCTTTTGTCTTTCAAACCGATTGCTTCCATTATCTCTTTGGGTGAATAGGAGCCATCCGACAGAGCTGCGATTAGTTTGCCGACCTGTGGGGTGACTGTGGGATTACTATGGGGTGACTGTGGGGTGGCTATGGGATTTTCCTCCATAGCCTTTGGCGCGTAGCGGAATACAAGCACGACAAAACCGCCGCCCAACCTGTATTCGGGAGACGGCAATCCGGCTTTACGGCACTCATGTCGAAAAAACAGGCGAGGAGACACTCACGCGCCCCCTTGCCTTACTGTTCTTATATAAATGGACAATAACGTCTATCTTCTTTGCCGCTCCCGTTCCTCGTCCAACAGCATCCGCTTGTTCACCTTCTCCGCAGCCCGGTCGAGGAAATAGGTGCGGCTCTCGCTCTTGCGCATCTTGATGTCATTATAGATATGGTAGCAGCCTTTCGCCTGTACGCCGAACACCTTGTAGAAGTAGGCGGCAATCTCCTTGAGCGAAGCCTCTCCACCGTTGATACAGCCCATCTCGCTGATGCCATAGATAAGTTCCACGAGGTCGGAAGCCTTGCCCGTCCACCGCATGGGCGGGGCATCGGCAGGCGTATCGTCTTTCTTTTCATCTTTGTAGGGGATGGAGGATAGTGGCGGCACTTGGCTGTGTGGCATGGAAATGTGTTTCAACATCTTGCGCACGAAGGCGAGGGCTTTGCGCACGTACATGCCGTGGGCGGTGCCCATGTCTTGCAGGGCTTTGTGGTATTGCAGTTCCGTTTCCGCATAGCTCAACGCGGGCAGCGGATGGCAGGGGCTTGCCGCTCCCGTGCAGAGCGAAATGACCGTTGCCACGAACTCGTTATATGCCGCACTCAGCCCGTTGCGGCTTTCGGGGTTGTCTATCAGGCGGAAAAACTCCGTTTCTGTCAATATGAGATGTTCCATTTGCTTTCAGTTTTATGTTGTTACACTTGGGTTGAAGTGTGCGCACATAAAACTATCGGGCAAACGGCAGTCCAACGGATGGGATTTTTTGCGGTTTGTTTTGCAAGTCGCTGATAAACAGCAGACATATTTGATAAAAATAAATTGGAATACCCAAATTCAGCCTTTCGGAAGTGTTCAGATATTGAACACGTGTTCATAATCTGAACACTCTTTTGAGCAGGGAGGTGTTCACTTTCTGAACAGTCGCACCCTCATTCTTGCGGTACACGGCTTTCAGCGAACCGTCCTTGTATGTCTTTATCTCGTCCCGCATCCATTCGCTTTCAGGCAAATCTCCAAGGAACAGGCGGCAGCCGTTCCCGGCAATGACGGGTATCGTGCAGAGGATGATTTTGTCCAGCAGGTGCATCCTTGCCATGCCGTTGATGATGCTTGCGGTAGTGGTGTTGGCTTCTATGAAACAGGTGGTGTCGGACTTGTCAAGCACCAACATGGTGAGGGAAGTGTATTCGGAGAGCGGACGGGCGGTTTCTTTCATTCCGACAATGCCGAACCTGTCGGGCACGTCTGTTTTGGAAAGCCATTCCTGCGCTTCCCGTGAGCTGTCCGCAAGGCATCCGTCCATCGTGAGGACAGCGAATAATACGACTTTTCCCATTCGGTCTGTTTTTTTAATGGTTATGACCGAAAGCCGACAAATGAAAATAGCGTGCAAACTACGCTACCTCAAGTGTAGGCTCTGGTAAGCCCCTGAAAGAAGTACGTGAATGCACGCTATGCCAAGGCATAGCATAAGCATCACGCAATTAGTCTCTTTCAGTTTCAATTTACCAGATTTACACTTGAAACGCCTTGCGGTCTTATTCTATACTATATCTTCATCGGACGGAATTTTAATTTTCCGCACCCGACTTTTCTCAAATGTTGCTACAAAGGTAATGCAAGTTGAGGGCAGAACAAAACAAATCAATTGTTTTTTATGCCGAAACGCCGCTTACCTTATCGAAAGGTAGCCTTTTTCCTGTAATTCCTTTCATAATTTCAACAATTTCTATTCTACTCTATTCCGTATGCTTTCATCTTGTTGTACAGCGTGGTACGTCCGATGCCGAGCAATGCCGCAGCCAATTTGCGGTTGCCTTTCGCCTGTTCCAGCGCACGGATAATCTGTTTCTTTTCCATGTCGTCCATTTCCAGTGAAGCGTCAGTCGCCAACGGCATTTCGTCAAACTCCAGCGTGTCAGCCGTGACCGTATTGCCTTCGGTATGCAGTACCGCCATGCGCACAACCCGTTTCAATTCCCTCACGTTGCCGCCCCATACGGAAGCGAGCAGCTGTTTCCTTGCCTCCGTGTCAAAGCCTTTCACCTGCTTTTCAAATTCCTCGTTGGCAAGTTTCAAGAAGAAATCCGCCAATGGCATGATGTCCTCGCGGCACTCACGCAACGGCGGTATCTGTATGGTGTATTCTTTCAACCGTTGGTACAAATCCGCCCGGAAACGCTTTTCGGCGATGGCTGCCTGCAAGTCCTCGTTGGTGGCGGCGATGATGCGGACATCTGCTTTCTTGTCCTTGCTTCCGCCCGTGGGTCTGTACCGCTTGGCTTCCAGCGCACGGAGAAGCATCTGTTGCACTTCCAGCGACAGGTTGCCTATCTCGTCGAGGAACAACGTGCCTCCGGCGGCTTCCTCCCAGAAGCCTTGCTTCTTGCTTTCGGCTCCCGTGAACGCCCCTTTCTCGTGTCCGAACAGTTCGGATGCGGCGAGTTCCTTTGACAGCAGACCGCAATCCACGGCTACATATGGCTTGCCCGACCGTTTGCTCCTCGCGTGTATCTTCTCGGCTATGTGTTCCTTGCCCGTGCCGCTCTCGCCCAGTATCAGGACGCTCATGTTGGTGGTGGCGACCAGTTTTATCTTGTGGTCTATCTCACGGAAAGCCGCACTCTGACGCTCGTAAACCGGTGCTTCGTGCCGCTCCATCCTTTTTTGTAAGGTTTTCAGGAGCGGAAATAGGTTGTCCTCAATCAGCTTCTTCGGGATGTAGTCCTCCGCGCCTGACTTCATAGACCGGACGGCGGTGGGTACTTCGTCATAGTCGGTCATGACGATGTAGGGATTGTGCCTGCCTTGCTTCCGCAGTTCTTCCAGCAGGGCGATGCCGTCACCGTCGGGCAGGCGCATGTCGGCAAGCACGATGTCGTCCTCCTGCATCTTGGCAAACAGCTTTCGTGCACCGTTGCAGGTGAAAGTGGCCACACTTTGGTATCCTTTGTTTTCCAACAGGCGGCACACAAAGTCGGAATAGATGATGTTGTCCTCAATGACGATTACTCTACCCATCGTTCCGCCTCCTTCCTTGCCAAATCTACAATCAGTTTGCCTTGTGCCAATACTACACCGACGGCTGCACTCAATTCTTCATCCGATATGCTCTCCGTATGGATGGTATCATACAGCACTTTCAGCGGCTGTTCCGCCTTTATCAGCATCCATGAGCTTCTCAAATGGTGTACCCAGTTATCCAACGCCTTCATGTCCTTTGCTTCCGCCGCCTTGCGTACTTCCTCCATGTCGGATTGCGTAGTGGTCACTAACTTTTCCAACGTGCGCCGCTTCTCACCGAAAGCGAGCAGGGGCGAAAGGTCTATGCGGCTTGTCTTATTCCGCTTGATGCACCTCTCTGTAACGACCAGCAGTTCGTTTATGGAATAAGGTTTGTATAGCACGGCGGCAAAGCCTTTCCCTTTCAGTTCTTCTTCCTCCACATAGCCTGCGGCGGTGGCGGCAACAACGGGGATGGTCTGCGAGTTGCCGATTTCCGATGTGCGCAGCAGTTCCAATACCTCGTAGCCGTTCACTTCCGGCATCTTCAGGTCGGTTATCAGCAGGTCGTAATCTTTTGTGCGCATCAGGTCTGTCAGTTCGTCCACTGTCAGGCAGGTGTCGCACTCCACGCCGCTTTGCTTGTGCATTTCCTTCATCATGTCCAGCAGTATCCTGTTGTTGTCTATCGCCAACACGGAGCAGCCGGAGAGCGTGGAATGTTTAAGATTTGTCTTTTCGGTGGCTATTGTCTCCTCCGCCTTGGGCAGGGGCAGACTCACGGTGAAACGGCTTCCCTTGCCCGGTTCGCTTTCCACGTCGATACTTCCTTTCAGCAGTTTTACCGTATCGGCTACGATGGCAAGCCCAAGCCCGAAACCGTCTTCCGTCACGGCGTTGCCCAGCCGCTCAAACGGGATGAATATCCGCTGTTGCTGTTCCTTTGTCATCCCCGTTCCCGTGTCCGACACCGATAACGTGAATGTGCCGTCCTTATAATCGGTGCTTAATGTGATTGTACCATTCTTGGTAAACTTGATGGCGTTGGATAACAGGTTGCCGCCGATGCTCAGGATGCGGTTCTTGTCGCCGTTTACTATCTCGTCCGCATGGTTCTCAACCGTGAAGGCAAGATGTTTCCCGTCCGCCAACGGTGCGAACTCTGTTTGCAAGGTATCGACTATGGAATGCAACTTGAATGGCTTGACGCTTGGTGTTTCCTTGCCGCTGTCCAACCGGAAATACACCAGCAGGTTGTTTATCATTCCTACCATGCGCCCGGCGGCATCGTGGATGGTCTGTGCGTGGCGCGTCCGGCTGTCCGCCTCCATGTCGTTTAGCAGCAGTTCAGCGTTGCCGCTGATGGCGGTCAGCGGGGTGCGCAGTTCGTGGGTGACGTTCTGGATGAGGTTGCGCCGCAACTTGATTAGCTTCTCATTTGCGTTGTTGCTCTCCTGCAACTCGCCGATGAGCTTTTCACGCTGTTTCTTTTCATAATCGTTGCGTTTCATCTCCCGATGGATGGCGAGGTATGACAGGAACAGCAGGACGATGGCGGCGGATATGGTGATGGTGAACAGCCGCACGGACAATGCTTGCGCTTCGGCAATCTTCCGTTCCCGATGTCCGAAGGCGGTCTGTGCCTGCGTGTCGAGGTCGCTGACGAGGCGGTTCAGTTCCCGGTTCAATGTCCTGTTGCGGTTGCGCAGGCTGTCAGCGTAGGCATCCATTTCCGCCGTCTGCCGCTGTTGCAGGGCTATCAGGCTGTCGCTGAACTGGTACAGTTCCTTGGCTGACGGAAGTAGCTGTACGGTTTTCTTGCCACCGAGCAACCCTGCCAATCCGCTTTTCTTCTGCTTCACGGTGCGGATGCGTGTCGCCCTGCGAGCCACTTCGGGCAGATGGTTCACCAAGAGGCTGTCCGCTTCGTCCTGACGGGCAAGGATTTCCGTCATGTGCAGCAGGTGGGCTTCTTTTTCCACCAAGAGAGTGCGCAGGGTGTCTATCTGTGCCGGGCGAACATAGTCCCGGCAATATGGCTTCAAGGCTTGCAGCAAGCTGTCGGTGCGTAGGCGGAGGGTACGGTAACAGGTGGCGTCGGCTTCTTCCCATCCGATGACGCTCTCGCCGAGGGTGGCAAGCCGGGTGATGTCGCGGTGGGCGGCGTTGATGTCGCGGCGCACTTGCCGTATCTCGGCGGACTCGACTTCTATCTCCCTTATCCGCTGGCGTTCATGCACCAAAATGGCGGCCATGCTTGCGATGACCGCCACCATAGTGAACACCAATGCGGATATTTTCAGATGCAATTTCTTGTGCTCCAATGCGTTTCGTTTTTGTGCATTACTCCATTAAAACCTCTGTGGAAGCAGCCGCCGGGCGGGTGTGCGGGGCGGCTGCCTTGATTCCCGTTTTTATCCGAACGAGCCTTCGTTGCCACTGCCTGGGTCGGTGGTAGTGCCGCCGGAAGCCGTCTCTTTCTTGGGGCGGTCGATGCTCAGTTCTACTGCATTGGCGGCATCGCGCATCTTCTGCTTGGGGGTGAAGACGATTTTCGGGGTTTTGAGGGCATCCGCCACGGTGACTTCCTCCGGCGTGTCCATCATCTTGGAGGGAACAATGAGACGGAGGCTGCCCAGCTCGGCAAGGTCAACGCTCATGCCCATTTTGAGGGCATCGCATACAATGTTGCTCAGGCTGATGAGGGCGTTGCTCACATCGCCTTCAGACAAAGAGGTTTCGCGCACGATGCGCTCAATGACCATTTCATTCGTCAGCTTTTGCTGCGACTTGGGATAGGCGTAATACACCGTTTGTCCCTTGCGGTTACCAATGGTAAACACTTTCTTCTTAATCTCATGTTCCAACATAGTCTTTACTGTTTAATGGTTATACTTTATGTTGTTTTATCTGCCCTGCCAAGGGTATCTGATACTCTTCGTCACGGGTATCAGATACTCTTTGGCATGGGTCACTGTGACTGTTCCTTACTAATGCCATTAGCATCATATTCCACGGTACCTTCTGCTATAGTTTGTTGATAATGATAATCGTAAAGGAACTTATGGATGATACTATTCCTTATATCGCCATGAATTCCGTTGGCGGTATAACTTCCTTTTCCTATCCAATCGGCAGGACTCAAATAGTCAAGTCCTCCACGATAGGCATAGATGACGGAAGCGTTGATGGTAATGGTTGGTATATCACCCACTTTACTTCCGATAGCAGGGGCATCATTAAGACCTCCATGCGCATAAACAAGGGCATTGTCTATGCTGATGTTGCCACAAGTTCCATAACTACCTATGCCGGGAGAAGTAAGCATGCTGCCATGCCCATAGGCCTTTACCGTCACATTGCGGATAATGATGTCACCGCAAGTATTGGTATAGTTCTCCCATCCACTTCCGCCTATACCAGCTCCATCACGATCTGCATGGGCTTCCAGTATGTCGTTTTCACGACTATTGCCCTCAATGGTAACGCTACTGCCAGGTGCCACATAAATGCCTGCGCCGTCACTGGTGGATACGGTATTATTGGCACCTATCACATGAATAGTCGGATTACCGCCCGTGATGTTTATAGCCGGACCGTCGCTAACATTGATGCTGGCACCTTCCAAATAGATAGTCGGGTTGCCTCCGGTGACGGTGATTTGCTGGTCAAATGTGCCATTCACTCGATAATAACCGTCGTCGCTGATTTCGCCCTCAACAGGTTTCGCTTCGCCTACATTGATTTTTATCGTATGTACATGCCCGGCTTCAATATTTACTCTGCCCTGCGTTACCTGCACACGCACACCATCTGCATTTGCCACTTGGAAAGAATTATTTTCATCTAAATAACCTTTACGCAAGTTGGCTTCCCAACATCGTTGACCGTTATAAGTGGCTTCCATCATAGGGACGTAAATAGGGTCGCCGCCCGTGGTTTCGCCCAAGTCTCCTTGGTTGTTAACACTCTTCGGGTAGCTGCGCACATATACTTGCTGCACTTCATCAGCCTTTGTACCTTCCAGCACTACCCGCACTTTGGCAAGCTGGTGAGCAAAGGTAAGGTTAGCGGGGGTATCGTAATCGGCATCCGCATTGCTTGTACCTTTCAGCAGGTAGGTCAGTCCTTTTACATCTTGCTGTGTGAAGTCTATTTCTTCATCCACGGGATACCAAGCCGTTACGGTGGCAGGTTGTTTGTCCTTCCAATAGAGAGGAGCTTCGGAAGTCCATGTATTGCCATCGTATGTATAGGTAGCGGTTTTACCATAAAGGCTGACACCAATGGCATCGCCTGCTTTGAACTCGCTGCTCATCCCGTCCGTGCTTTCGGCCATCCGCGTCCACGGCTGTTCGCTCACCTCCGCCGTAAGCGTAACGCTGCCTATCTGCAACGGGTATTCGCCTTCGGGCAACGCCGTGCTGTTCTCTGCCAGTTCGTCTTGCGAACAGGCGGAGAGCAGCAGTGCCGCCACGAGGCATATTGCCGGAAATAATCTGTATTTCTTCATCATATCTCTGTCATTTATCGGTTAGTCTGTCATGGGGTAATATTTGCCGTGTATCATCGAGAGGTATTGCCCGCGCTGCCGCTTGCCGTCGGGATGCTTGTAGCCCACGTGCATCCAGCTGGGCATGCCGCTGTTGTCTTCGCCCTCGGAAATCAGTTGGTCGAAGGCGCGTCCGGCAAGGAAGTCGCGGCAGAAACGCTTGAACGCCCGCATCTGCCCGTTGGTGGGCACGAGGTCGAAGGCATAGCCGTGGCAATGCGCCGAGGTGGACGAACCGCCCACCGCCTTGTTCAGCTCCGGGCAGCGGTAGCCGGAGGAGATGTTGATGCCCTTTGCTATTACCACAAAGGGGAAGTTGCATTCATTATTATAGTTCATACGTTATAAGTATTATGTGTTATTCCATTGTGATACTGACGCTCGTCGAACACCGCCGCCAACATCTTGTTGGGGCGTTCCTCCGCAGAGTTGCCTATCATCCCCACCGTGGCAAGCCCTTCGGGGCGGCGGTGGGTGCGGCTGAGGTATTCCTCCAGACGCTCGGCGTAATATGTCAGTATCTTGCGAATCATATCCTTTTGTCTTTATGGGTTGATGCTTGTCAGGGCAGGGCTACGGAGCCTTCGCCGTCGTTGCCGTTTGTCCAGGTAGTGCTTTGCGCTACCGATACTTCCAGACCCTTGGCATCTACGGTGATATTGAAGGTGTACACATAGCCTCCGAGGAACAAATCCTTGTCCTTATACTCAGCAGGCAGACGATAGACGTATTCCGCATCGTCGTCCACGGTGATGCCGATAAGTTCGTCGGTCGCTGCTACTTCATCTGCGTCCAATGGTATCACCAATGCTTCGTAGGAAGCATAGCATCCCGACTCGGGCGTTTCCAGCTGATATGGCGTGATGTCTTTGTCACGTGTGCTAAAGCCGTAAAGTGTTAGTGTCGCAGTGACGATGCTGGCCATCGTGTACTGGTCAAGCAGCCGCACATCCACTTTCACGGCACTTTGCAGATATTCCGACGCTTTGAGGTTTATCCGCACCTTGGACAGCATGTGCCGGAACTCGAATGTCCCCGTTTCGCAGTCCTGCAACGTCATGCCCTCTTTCCGGGCCAACAGCAGGTCTGTTGTTTGCATATTCTCGGCAGTCTGCACATCGGGAATTGTCCATACAGCGGGGATGTATCCATCTCCGTACGGACACCAGGCAGTCACGGTTTTGGTCTCTGTGGTGCTTGTCCACCAGAATGCCATGTCACCGGCACCAAGAGGTTCAGCGGGGCTGAGATGCGCGTTACCGCTGCCGGCGGCCTCCGCCTCGACCTTGTATTTCTTTAAGGGTAAAGACGGAATTTCCACCCGCACGCCCACCGTTTCCACTCCGTCCCAATTGCCTTCGAGGGTGCCGCGTGTCTGCGGCGTGGCTATGGACTGCAGGCCGGAGGCGTTGATGACAAGCGGACGTTTGCCTCCGGGCAGGGTATCACCTGCCGGTTCGTCCTGCGAGCAGGCGGCGAGGACAAGGGCTGCCGCTACCAAAATCAGGGTATGTTTCATTCTGTACATATTGTTTCTTTTTTTATTGTTTCGTTGTGCCACCGGCGGCTGCGATACCGCCCGATGCACCATAATTATATATAGCGTATCTCCGTGCTTGCGCCGGCGCACGGGATGGCTGTGGATATACGGAATTACTGCATCGTGGCTGAGCCGTCTAATGTATCTCCATCGCCCCAAGGCGTAATGGTCACGGTGATGCTCAATGCGGTCAGGTTGACGGTGATGTTGTAAGTGTATTCGTTGCCTCCCTTCAGGTCGGGAGTCGAAGAGTCATTCAGTTTGCCTATCAGCTCGCCGCCATCAGCTAAGGTCACTTTGACGAACTGTGCACCGAGCGTTTGAGGCGGTACGATGGCACTGCCTTTGGAGGTCGTGGCGTCAGCCGTGAATACGGTGATGTCGGTTGCCGCACCTGTTGCTTCGCTGATGCTTCCTTCAGCCGTGGTGAGGGTGGTGGTGGGCAGCACGTTAAGCAGTTCCACCGTCGCGCCTGTAAGGTTTGGGTTACCATCACCGGCTGTCAAGTTGACGCTCACCTTGGAGAGCAGGTGCGTGAAACCGATTCCCACCGCATCCGTGGTGCGCTTAACGGGATTACCGTTTTGGGGCACACCATACATCAAGTCGCTGGCCATGTAATTTTCTTTTAAACTTTGGTCATCCTTTACCGTGAAAGTTGCCGTTGTTCCAGCATCTATGTTGTCGACCATGTCCGAAGGATAATAGGCACAGATGGTCACGCCGTTTCCGCTGGAGGGGAAGTAGGGCTGCGTGGAGGGAGTCATTGCGCCACTTGCCCCCGTGGTGTAAACCAATGGTTGTGGATACGTAGTGGTTGCCGCCCCGGATGTTACGTGCTCATGGATGAACACGTCCACCGATTGACCTGTTTCAAACGCGCTACCTTGGATGTCGGTAGCCGCACGTGTCTGTACTTCCAAACTGCTGGAAAGGCGCAGTTCCACCGGCCCGCCGTTCAGGTTCTCGTCGTCGTTGCTGCAAGCCGCCAGGGTCAGCGCGGCTGCGGCGAATAACAGATACTTTTTCTTCATTGTCGTTTTCATCTGATGGTGATTTTTTTTCGTTTGTCAATAGGTTTAGAAAGCGTTTCCCTGTTCGCCATTCTCACCGTTGCCGGGTGTCCAGTCGGTGATGGTGGCGGTCACGCCAAGTCCGGACCGGTTCACCGTGATGTCATAGACATACTTCTTGCCCGCCTCGAATTTGTCCGCGCTGGAATTGCCCAAACTCCATTCGAAGAAGCTGCTCCCATCCGCCAGTTCAAGGCGGAGCGTCATGTTGTCGATGTCTTCGTTCGGCAGGACGATTCCTTCGGAGGAAGTGCCATCGGCATTGGTAAGCAGCGTGATATCAATGGGGCTGTCCGTACCCACGACAACCTCACCATCGGGTTGTGTCACGTCGAAAGTGGCTTTGGGCTGCTGGTTGGTCAGTTGCACCTTCATTCCGGCAAGTTCCGAGAGAGCTATGCCGTCGCCATCTGCGAAGTTGAGGACAATCTTCGACAGCTTGTGCTCGAAGTTGAACGCCACCGTATTCTTGATTCGATTGGCAGACAGTTTGCTTGCCGCCATGAAGTCGATGTCTTTTTGGATGGATTGGTCGGTCACGTCCACTGCGTAAATTCCATCGGCTGTCAGGGACGTGGTGTGCGGATAGTAAGCCACGAAGTCCAAATACGAGTCGTCTGTGGGCAAATAGATAGTAGTGCCGTCAGGGGTAAACCTGCCGTTGCCGCCCGCGGTTACGTACTTTACATTGGAGTATGCCTGCGTGGGAGCATCTCCCTGCGTGAAGCCGAAGATGCCGATTGCATCGTTTTTCTCCCACTGGTTGTCAAAGGCGCGGGTCTGGATGCCGCTGGTCACTTGCAGGGCGACACGGGTGTCGGTCTGCATAGTCTCTTCGTCGTTCTGGCAAGCCGTCAGCAAGAGGGTTGCCAAGGCTACTGCGCTGAATGTTTTCTTGTTCATTTTCTTCTTTAGTGTTTTAGTTGTTGTTATAGAAATCAGTTTTTTTAAGTCTCATTAAAGTCTCAGTGTATGTCCACGTGTCCGCCGTCCACCACTTCCCAGTCGGTAATGCTGGCGGAGAAACCCGCCTCCATCGGGGTGCGCAGCCCGGCAGTCAGCGTGAACGGTTCAGTCATGTCGCTGCCAAATCCGGCAAGGGCTTCCGTCAGGTCGCTCTCGGTGGTCTGCGTCAGCCCGTCGGTGAAGGTGAGCGTGAGTGTCAGCGTTTGTACCTCGCCCTTCGTGCCGAGCAAGCGCAGGTCTGCCTCTATCTTGTCGCCGCTTCGGGTGAACGCCGGGGCGGTGCTGACAGCCTCGCCATGGAGCGTTTCACTGCGCAGGTCGTAAGCCCCCGCCACGCCGGAAAGTGTGCCCGTAATGGCTGCGATGCGCTCCGGGTCGCCCTCGGTTACGGTCAGTTCCAAGCGGAGGTCGCGCGTCCGTTGCAGGATGTCTAAGTCCACGTGCAGCGTGTCATCCGCCACCACGGTTACGGTCTTTGTCCCTGAATAAAGCGTTTCGGGCAGTGGGTCAATCAGGTCGGTCAAGGCACGGGTGCCGTCCACGCGCTCCACGTAGGCGATGCCGTCCGTCACGGTGAAGCCTTCGGGAGTGTTATAGACCAGCACCGTATGTTCGCCCGGTGTCAGGGGATTGGAGGCGTTGTCGCCTTCGTCCAGCGGCTTGCCGTCCACTTCCACGGTGTAATCATCCTCCGTGCCTTGCGGATAGTCCACGGACACGCTTACCACACCTTTGTCGGGGTGCGGCGTGTTATACAACTCGTCCTTTACGCACGATGCCAGCATCCATGGCACACAGATGACGCAGATTAAACAGATGACCGCAGACTTCTTTTTCATGCTATATCTTAATTCTTCATTCATCATTCCATTCTTCATTCTTAATTCTTCATTTAATAGTCCACACCAACGTGACCCCGGCACCCACGGGTCCCCACCAGTTCTTGCTCTCCTTGCCCTGCCGGACACGCACCCCGTTGATAACCTCGTACTTCTCATAATCCGCATGGAGGCAGCCCACGGCAAGATTGAAGTCCAGCGACAAGGCGTTGTTCAGGCGCAGCCCATAGCCGCCCGTGATGCCGCCGCCCATCAGGTCGCCCTGCCTGCCCGTGGCGGACAGCTTGTAGTTGAATGAGCCTGCCTTATACATCGCGCCGAGGTAGCCGCGCCGTTCCTTGCCCAAATAGCAACGCACTTCGGGCGATACTTCCCACAAGGCATACCTTCTGTCCTTGTCGTTCCACGACCACGAAGTCCACGAGCCGTGTACGAGGATGCTCCACAAGCGGTTGATGCGCCACTCGATGCCAATGTCGGGCGTGAGTGTGGCCCAACGCAAAAGGTTGGCACGGAGGGAGAAACGGTAAGCATCCGCCTTGCCTTCTTTTTCAACGGGGGTGACCTGTGCGGTTTCATCCGCTTGCGGCTGTTCCGCCTGTACGGGTTGTGCTTGCGGTTCTTCCGTAGGCTTCTCCTTTTCTTGGTTATCGGGAGCATTGTCCGTTACAATCATGTTGTTGTCCGAAATTGACTTATCGTCATTTTCGGAAGAAGACGGAGAGGACAGACGCTTGGGAACGACCAGCCTGACCAGCACATAGTCGCCTTCACCCGAATGATTCTTCGTGATGAAGTTGCCCTCCACTATCCAGCTGAAAGTAATGAGTTCCGACTTGACACGGTTGGAGCGGTCCTTGGCCAGTTTCAGGTTGGTCTTGCGGTTGCCGCCCGAATTGCAGTAGCCGTCCACGCGAATCGGTATGTTGCCCTCAAGGATATCGTCATAGTATTTTTCCACGGCATCCTCCAACCGTTCCAGTTCAGTCCGGTTATCGCCTAAAGCCTCATAGAACATGTCGTCCGTGGGCACGAAACGGAACACGTAGGTGGTGTCCGTGTTATCCTGCGCCATAACGGGAGCCGCCGGCAGGATCAGGGCAAAGCCGTAGAGCATCTTCCTGATCAACTGCATGAGCGACACCAGTTCCACCTGGCTCAGTTCAGACTCCGGGCGTCTTCTGCTCAGTTCGGGAACATCTTTTTTGTGTATTAGGCCGAGATACAGGGAAGCATTACGTACGATGCACTCGTTCTTACGGGCAATCTGCCTGCGTTGACGGACAACAATGACGGTAAGGACGATGATAAAGGCAAGGCACAGCACGACCAAGGCGAGCAGAAACCCCATCAGGGTCTCGCCGGAAAACGTCGTGCCAGTGTCTGAAAAGAGTATTGACATGGCTGTAAGGATTAAAAGTGAATAAAATGGGAGAGAAACCGTCTTGCACGAAAAAGATTGTGCAAGACATTATTTCCCAAAGAGTATTTCTACGCGCGTGGCGACACTGTGTGATTGTACAAGAATCACACATTCGTAAGTTTTCAGCGGTATTTCTGCACGGATTCTCACACGCAATAATTGCCGCTCCCGTCGCGTGGTAGCAGTGTCCGCTGTCGGCAGTCAGTGCCGGGGGCTGCATGGCTGATATGTGTCCGTACTGCTTCATCATTTTCTTTGCATTTAACAGCGCATGGTTTTACGCGCCCTTGCAAAGTTATTGACGAAGCAAGCTAAGGCAATGGATTTTTTGGCACTTGTTGTCCAGTTTATTCACGCTTGTTGTCCAGAAAATTCACGCAGAAAATATAAGTTGTTTATTATCAGTAGTTTGCAGATTTGCTATTTTCATGTCCTTTTTGAATGCTTTTGCGGAATTCGTCCGGATTCATACCGTAAATTTGGATAAACGCCACATAAAACGAACTCCGCAACATGCCGCATTCCTTGATGACGGCGTCCATTGACCAGTCGGGATGTTCGATGAAAAGCTCGTTGGCATAACTCAGCCTCAAATCGCGGACGTATTCCGTAAACGACTTTCCGGCAAACTGTTTGAATAGTCCGGCAAATTTGTTCTGCGGCACGTGGATGATTTTGAGTAATTCCGTGCGCGAGAAGTCAGGGTTACGAAACAACTGGCGGTTCTTTATCTCGAAGGCGATGCGCTCAAAGAGGATGCGGTCCGCCTCCGTTGCCATCTTGTCTCCGTTTTCATTAGACATGGATTTTTCCCGCTTCGGCTCTTTCTTGGGCGCGTTCTTGACCCTTTCCGCTTCCAGTTCCTGCCTTGCCTGTTCCAGTTGGTCGTACAGGGCAAGGTTTTCCTCGGTCTTGCGGTCAAGCTCCTTGCGGTCTGCCACATGGTCTTCCACCTGTACCGCCAAAGCCTTATTCCGGCGGCTGATGTCCCGGTTCTTGCGGATGATGGCCACGATGAAGATGCCACTGACAATGAGCAACACGCTGATGCCGCCCGCTATCGTCCATGCCGTACGGCTCTCCTGCTGCTCTTGGAGTATTTGGCAGTCCTTCTCCTTGCTGTCATACAGGGCGGCGTAGTCCTGCGCGGCACTTTCCTGCTCCCGGCATTTCAGGCTGTCGCGCAGCACGGCAAGGCGTTCGAAGTAAACGGAAGACTTATCATAGTCGCCCACGTCACGGTAGGCATAGCCGAGAAATTTCAGGACGGAGGCCATGTAGTAGTTCACGGTGTCCTTCCGACTGACGAGGAAACGCTCACGCGGCAGGTTGATGCGGAATATCTCACCGTACTGTTTCGTGTCGAACAGGTAGGGCATAATGAGATAATTGTTACGGCTCAGGCTCTTGTCCAACGCACAGAACCGGCGGTAGCATTCCGCCGCCTCCGCCTTGCGGCCCAAACGGGATAAGGCAACAGTCCGCATGGCGCAGAGGTCTTTCCGCTCGCTTTCGTCCAGCCCGTCGATGGCAGGCTCGCCGCCCGTGGATGCCGACACTATCTTTTCCCATGCGTCCAGTATGCGGAGCACCTCATCGTAAAGCCCGTCACGCTCGTAGAACATCACGAGCGTCTTGTACTCGTAGCGCAGGTTGTCGTATTTCAGGCGGTAGTCCGTGGCCGCCATCATCTCCGCGCCTTGTTCCATGTACCTGTAGCCGCGCTTCTTGTCGCCCTGGTAGTGCAGGCTCTTGCCCATGTTGAAAAGGGCGATGCTTTCCATCGGCTTGTCGCCCAGCTTTTTCGCCAACTCCATGAGTTGCCCCGTGCAGCGCATCTTGTTCACCTCGTCGTGCAGGCCGTCGTAACAGGAAATCTGGCGGTGCAGCAGTTCCATGCGCAGGGTGTCGTTGCCTTTCACGTGGCGACTTTCCAGCGCGGCGTTGTAATGCTTCAACGCTTCCCGGTTACGCCCCGTGTTGTAATTCAGGTCACCCTCGATGTAGTCCAACTCCCATGCGGGCAGCGTACTCCGGCGGCGCATCTCCGCCATAATCCGCTCCGACTTGGAGCGGTCAGTATAGAGGTACTTGTAGATATGGTCTTCCGTCAGGATGCTGTCGGGCAAGTCCGCGCGTCCGCCCCCGTTTGCGAAAACAAGGCCGGAAAAGGCGAGGCAGACCACCAGCAGGGTCAGGATGTATTTGGGTCTTATAGGGTTCATTACGTTGTCTTGCTATTTTCTTTCCATGCAAAAATACTTCAATTTTGCCATAAGGAAGTGCAATTTGCGCAAAATTTGTCGTATTGCGCCCCATATTCTCCGATAGTTTGATAAAATACGGCGAAAGAGCCGATGAGAGGAAGTTATCTTCCCTGTCATCGGCCCCTTTTCACAGCTTCATACCCCGGTATTCCTTCTGTCCGGCATGTTCCGGCCTACCTATTATTATATGGCTGCGGATGTAATCATTGTTGTCATTCTCCGGCTTCGGGACATTCTCCTGCTTCTGTACTGCCTGGCCGCCACCCTGTTCCTGCCCCTGACTTGGCGTATCCTCATGTTTGGGTGCCAGTTCCAGTTGTATCTTCCGGTCGAGGGCGGCAAGCTCGGACTTCAATTGTTTCAGCTCATCCTCCTTCTTCCATGTCTTGCCCGCTATCTCTTGCAACTGCGGTATCTCGCGCTCCAGCACTTCGTTCTTTTCCTCGTACTGCCTGATAATCGCCGGGATGCGCTCCAACGCATTGAGGAAGTTCACGGCAGCGGCATGGGTGTCCGCCATCGCCAGATGACCGTTGTTGTACTTGTACTTATAGTGCCCCTCGATGACAAAGCGGTTGTCAATGGTCTCGCGCCCGTCGCAAATCATCCGCTCGCTGACGACCTTGACGGGAAAGCCATAGAGTTCGCCGATTTGCAAGTACTGTCCGCCCGTCGTGGCATTCTTGGCTATCTCCTGCAACCGCTTGCCGATGGCCTTCTCATCGACGGTGTCCACCCCGTCAATCCGTATCGGGTTGAGCCGGTTGCCGTCCCTGTCGGTCTTGGCGGCTGCGGTGAACTTTTCCCAGTCCTCCGTCATGGCGGCGATGACGGCTTTGTTGTCGGCAAGTTCTTTGGTCTTGCCCTCCAGTTTCCATTCCGAATCACGCTTGCCCTTGTTGAACGACTTGCGTTCGCCCTCTAATGAGGCTATCTTCTTTTCGAGCTTTGCCTTGTCCAACAGGTCCGTGTTGCCGGACAGAATCGCCATATACTCCGAGAAGTTCATGCCCGACTTCTCGTCCATCGCCCCCTCGTCGATGGTTCGTGCGCCCATCGCGCCGCTTTTCAGCTGGCTGATGAACGTCTGCTTGCAATGCAGCAGGTTGAACTTGTACGAGTCCAGCGACTTCTCCACGGCATAGATGATGACATCCACCTTGTTGTCGGCGTACAGCTTGGCAATCTCGTTGCCTTTCCTGACCGCCCGGCCGTCACGCTGTTGCAGGTCGGATGGGCGCCAGGGACAATCTAAATGATGGATAGCGACCGCCCGGCGTTGGGCGTTCACGCCCGTGCCGAGCATACTCGTCGAACCGAATAGCACACGCACCTGCCCGTTGTTCATCGCCTCTATCACCGCCTTGCGTGCCTTCTCGTTCTTGCATTCCTGAATGAAGCGGATTTCGCTTGCGGGTATGCCGTAGTCCTCCACCAGCTTGCGTTTGATTTCGGTGTACACGCTCCAGCCGCCACCGGGCTGATACGTGCCCAAATCCGAAAAGACGAACTGCGTGCCTTTTTGCGCGTCGTACTTACGGTAATACTCCGCTATCGTCTTGGCGCAATGGTTCGGCTTGTTGTCCGGGTGGTCTTCGTAATTCGGGTCAATCATGCGCATGTCCAATGCCATTTTCCGGGCGTAGTCCGTGGCGATGAGCATTTTCGCCTTTTCCTCCGTTTCCGACAGCGGCAGCCTGCCCAGAATGGTCGCGTCGCCCGACTTGGCGAACTGCATCAGCTTTTCGATGAACACCTCCTGGTCGGGCGTGGGCGGTATGTGGTGCAGTATCTCGTTCTTCTTCGGGCGGTCCACGCCCACGTCCTCCGCCGTGCGGTAGTCTGTTATCTCGTTGTAGAACGCCGCCAGCTCCGGCACCTTGATGAAGTAACGAAAACGCTCTTTCTGCACGATGCTGTTCGTCACGTTGAACTCGAAGTCGGTCGTCTTCTTGGCGAATATTGCCGCCCATGCGTCGAAGCAGCGGATGTCCTGTTTCTCCAGCGCCTTCGGGCGCAGGTACTTGAACAGCAGGTACAGTTCCGTCAGCGAGTTGCTGATGGTCGTTCCGGAGAGGAAGGTCGCCCCCAAATCCCTGCCTGTCCGCTCCTGAATGGTGCGGATGGCGAACAGCAGGTTCAGCGCCTTCTGGCTTCCTTCGGAGTTGCCCAACCCCGCCACACGGTCGTGACGGGTGGTAAATGGGGCATTCTTGAACTGGTGGCTCTCGTCGATGAACAGGTGGTCGATGCCCATCTGCTTGAAGTCCGCCACATCGTCCGTCCTTGTCTTTATGGCATATTCCACCTTTTCGAGCTTCGCCTGAAGGTTGATTTTCCTTTTCTCCAATCCCCTCAGCATAGCACGTGACACGTCCTTGCCCTGCTGACGCAACACTTCGAGGTTTTCCTCCACCGTGTCCAGCTCTTCCTGCAAGATGCGCTGTTGCAACTCCGGCGACTGCGGTATCTTCCCGAACTGGTCGTGCGACATGATGACGCAGTCCCAGTCATTATTCTTGATGTCGTTGAAGAAGCGGACGCGGTTGGCGGCTGCAAAGTCCTTCTCCGAGGCGTAGAGTATCCTCGCGTTGGGATAAGCCTTGCGGTAGGTCTCGGCAATCTCGCGCACGTTGGCCTTCAGCCCGATAATCATCGGCTTGTGCGCCAAGCCCAGACGCTTCATCTCGTAGGAAGCTACGCACATGGTCAGCGTCTTACCAGTGCCCACCTCGTTATCCACGATGCCGCCACCGTTCATTTTCAGCATCCATACGCAATCCTTCTGGCTTACATACAGGTCCTTGATGCCGAGGCTTTTCAGGTCCAAGTCCGGGAACTTCTGGTGCGAGCCGTCATACTTCGGGCGCACGAAGCAGTTGAACTTGTTGTTGTACATGTCCGTCAGCCGTTTCTTGAACTCCGGCGACTGTTCTTCCAGCCATTCGGTGAAACCATTACGGATTTCATCAATCTTCGCGTTGGCAAGCTGGATGCCCTCACTGTCGCGCACCTTGATGTCGTTGCCGTGCTCGTCCTTACCGATGCTTTTCATCATGTCCGGGCAGGTGTTGTGCAGGGCGTGTTTCAGCAGGTTCATGCCGTCATAGTTGCGGTAGTAGCCCTTCACCAGAAACTCGTCCGTGATTTTCATCGTCTTGTGGCTGCACGCCACCGCATACTCGTCGATGTTTTCCGAATAGGTTATCCACACCTCCGTGTCGAACAGGCGGCTCATGTAGGCGGCATACACGCCCGTGGGTATCCACCGCTCCCCGAAATTGAAATCCAAATCCTCAAACGGTATTTGTTCGGGTATGCTTTCGCGCAATGCCGCCAAAGCCTCCTGCGCCTGCGGCAGCATTTCGTGGCCCTCATGTCCCTTTATCCATTCCTCCACGTCGGCGACTTTCTGCACCACGTTCCCGGCGATGAAGCGGTCTGCAATCTCGTAGCCGTCCGCCAACGGGTTGTAGAACACCCTTCCTTTCAGGGCTTCGAGCATCTCCGCCTGCGGCAGGTCGCAGAGAGATTCCATGTAGGGCAGGTTCACGCCGCCGTACAGGTTGAGCGAGGCGGACAGGGCTTCTTCGGGCGACTCCACCTCGACAAGTGTTTCCTGCGAAAAGGAAACGGGACGGTCGAAGATATCCGCCTTGACGAACTGCCCGTTCTCGCCGCGTTCCAGCGAGAGCATGTTGCGCCCCGAAGCGTCCATCAGGATGAGCTTCGCGTTGTGCTTGGCATTCAGGTTGCCGTAGCGCATGACGAACTCGTCGTAGTAGGTGTTCAGGTTGCGGCGCAGCAGGGCGTTCTCCTCGTGGTTCTCCGCTTCGTGGGCGTAGAGCCGTTCATAGGTGTTGCGCAGGTCGATGTACAGTTGTGCCTTCTGCGCCTGCATCCCCTCCATGTCGAGCGGCTGGAAGGTCGCCCCATACTTGGTGACATCCTTCAGCACCCCGATTTGGAAGCGGACGCCGCCGGTGTGTTCCCATACCAGTGAGCCGTCTTTCAGGTGCGGCTCCATTATGCCCTTGAACGGGCGCGGTTTCATTGCTTCCTCTTTCCTGCGCTGCCGTTCCTCGGGAGTGAGGGCGGCTTCCTCGTCGCGCATCTCCCTTTCCACACGCTCTATCTGTTTTTTCGCCCGCACTTCGTATGCGTTCTCTATCGGATAGACAGTTTGTACCTTTTCCACTTGCTTGGCGGCATTGGCATCCATCTTTTCCTTTCCCAAACGGCGCAGTTCGGCACGCCGTTCGGGAGTGAGCGACATCATCATTTCGTAGAAGCCGTTGATGGGCGGGTTGGTTTCCCAGTCCAGACTACGGTAAACGGCATCCTCCGGGTCACCGTCTTCGGGTGGGGCGGTAGCGCCTTCGGGCTTTCCGTGCATGGGTACTGGCTCTTCGTGCCGGCTTTCCGGTATTCCGCTCGCCCCTTGACGGATGATTTCCTCCATTTCCCGTACCTCTTCGGGGCTGATGGCAGGAGCCGTTTCCGCGCTTCTGCCTCTTGCCGCTTCATTTTCTTTTTCCGCCGTTACCCGCTGCCCGTCAGCAGGCATCGGGAACAATGACGGTTGCACCGGCTTCCGGCGTTTGGACTTGGCTCCTTTCTTCCTCTCCGGTTTCAGTCCCCGTTCCGCCAATCTGCGCTCCTCCTGCGTGTAGCCGAACAGGTCGTACAGGTCCATTACAGGAGCTTCGTGCTGTTTCGTTTCCACGACCTGCGGTGCGGATTTTACCGCTTCTGCATTTGGCTGTACCGTTTTTTCTTCTATTTCCACCTTCGGCTGTTGTACTTCCTGAACTTGCGGCTGGACGGAAATCGTCTGTGTTTCACGCTTTTCAGTCTTGACACCGTTGTAGCGTTCCAAGTCCAGCCGTGCCGACAGGTCCGCCGACAATATCCGGTACAAGTCCGTGGCGATGCCCTCCACGCCGCCGCTGTGCGTATATACCATAGCCGGCTTGCCGTATGGGTCGGTATCCCTTTTCGCGTCGGTGTGGATGATGTATTCCGGGTGGTCAAAAAAATACCCGTTGGTGGAAATTCCCGTATGGTTGTTCTTTACGACATCGCCCAACCTCTTGTCCTCTTCGGAAAGTTCCTCCTTGCCCTCGTTCTTTTGCAGGATAATCAGGTCGCACCCCACCTCCGTGTTGGCATCTTCCGTGAACAGGTTGTTCGGCAGGCGGACGGCGGACACCAGATCCGCCTTTCTCATCATCATGTAGCGTGTGCCGCCGTTGCCCTCCGTATCCAGCACGCCCTGCGAGGTGATGAATGCCACGATACCGCCGTCACGCACCGCGTCCAGCCCTTTCAGAAAGAAATAGGTATGCACCTTCCTTGCCGCTATCTTTTTGAATACCGAGCCATTGGTGTATTCCGGGTCGAACACCGCTATATCCCCGAAAGGGATGTTGGAGATGGCAAGGTCAAACCGGTTCAGGAACGGCTTTTCTATCTTCTCGAAGCCTTCCGTGCGTATCTTCTGCTGCGGGTACAGGTGTCCGAGCATCTTGCCCGTCAGCAGGTCTTTCTCGAAAGCCATCACCTCCGCCTGCGGATTATCCGACAGTACCGGGGTGATGAACGCGCCCATGCCCGCCGACGGCTCCAGCACGAGCTTCGGGCGCACCTTCCTGTCGTGCAGCACGTCCGCGATGGTGTCCGTGATGGCTTGCGGCGTGTAGAACGCCGTCAGCACCGAGGCTTTCAGCGAGTCCACATACCGCTTGTACTCCGTTTCGTCCCTGCTGTTTTCCCTGATGATACGGTGCAGTTCCACCGTCGGGGCGAACAGTTCGAGGTCGGATTTCGCCCAATGCACGGCATCCGCCAGTTCCCTTGCCGGGTTCAGGATGCACTTCAGCCCTCCGAAGCCGCAGTACCGCTCCAGCAGCGCACGTTCCCTTTCCGTCGGGGTGCGCCGTTCCCGGTCAAGCGTGAACGCCGTGCGTACCGCCTCGATGTTGTCCCTCAGTTTCTGTTTCCTATTGAACGCCATAGGACTCCAGATAAAGCATGACGGTTCCGACCAGCTCCGTGTAGAGCAGGTCATGTGCGGGTGACAGGGCGAAGGTGTCATCCGAGGTGTCGTAACCGGCAAACAGGTTGTTCAGGTGGGGGTAGAGCCTGCGGCAGAACGGTTCACGCTCCTGTTCCGCCACCTCGTCGGCGAACTCCCGCTCCACGACCTCCGTCAGCAGGGCGTAGGGAGAGAAGTGCAGTCCTGCGAGCAGCACGCGCATGGCTTCCTCGTGGGCGTCCTCCACCGTGCCGCCCGCCAGCCTTTCCTTCTCGAAAGTGGCGGTGGCGGCTTCTTCGCGTCCGGCAATGAAACCGGTATCCGATGCTTTGTCGGGATGGTATTTTCTCAGGTAGTCCAGCAGGTACAGCCCGTAATAAGACAGTTCCGCCGGAACGGTTTTCTTGTTCTGTTTCATCTTTTTATGGATTTAGTGGTGAAAAAAATCGGATATTGATATGGATAAAGGAGAAGAAAAAAGGCACCCGGTATCCCTCCGAGTGCCGCCACTAAATCCATGTAAAGAAACAGTATCAACGAATTGAAACAGATTATTACATGAATCAGTGGCAAAGGTAGTCATTATTTTCTTCTTCCTTTCATGTTTGTACTCTTTCTTGTGCCTTTGGCTTCGGGAAAGATGAATTTCGTGTTGAAATCCGCATCGAAGGCGACCGCCGCGCTGAACGGCTTGCCCTGTTTGCTCTTGAAGCCGCTGAGGACACCCGTCTTCCCGTTTGCCAGCAGGTCGGTCATTTCCGTGTCGGTGAGCGTCCTGCCCGCTATCTGGCGGAACACCGGCAGGGCGCAGTCCGGGTTGTCGCAGCGCACCACCTTGCCGTAGAACTGCATCGTGCCCGTGCCGCACTTGGGGCAGGCGTAGCCCGATGCCTTGTGACCAAAGATTTTGTCGCAGGCGAGCAGTTCGGTGGTTATCTTGCGGGTGTAGCCCTCGATGTCGCGCAGGAAAGCCTCGTGCGGCGTCCTGCCTTTTTCTATCTCCGCCAGTTCCGACTCCCAACGCCCGGTCATTTCCACATCGGCGATGTCCATCTCCTTCACGATGGAATACAGGGCAAGCCCTTTCTCCGTCGGCACGAGCGACTTCTTCACGCGCACCATGTATTCGCGCCGGAGCAGGGTCTCGATGATGGCGGCACGGGTGGCGGGCGTGCCGATGCCGCA
>UMFO01056916.1_pt1 | contig 105418 bp, 88 predicted proteins | sample 1965051 | NCBI WGS metagenome assembly UMFO01 (sample SAMEA4836050, study PRJEB28245) | human gut metagenome | biome: gut microbiome; material: fecal sample | place: Denmark | collected 2008
GAACTCAAGAACTTAAGAACTTAAAAACTCAAGAACTCAAGAACTCAAGAACAGAATACTTATATGGAGAATAAATTTATATTAAAAAACGGAAGCGGCTCCTTGTGCTGCAAGGGCTGCGGAAAACAAGATAACAAACTGAATACGTACGACTGGCTTGCCGATATTCCAGGCAATGCCGAACTGGAAGACATGGTGGAAATCCAATTCAAGAATACACGAAAAGGATATTACAAAAACAGTAACCGCCTGAAACTGGAAAAAGGGGACACCGTAGCCGTAGAAGCCAGTCCTGGACACGACATTGGTGTAGTGACCTTGACAGGACGTCTGGTACCGTTACAGATGCGCAAGGCAAACATTAAACCTGATGCTGAAATACGCCGTATCTACCGCAAAGCCAAACCTGTAGACCTGGAAAAATACCGTGAAGCCAAAAGCCGCGAACATGACACTATGATTCGCTCAAGGCAAATAGCCTTGCAATTAGGACTACAAATGAAAATCGGTGACGTAGAATACCAAGGAGATGGAAACAAGGCTATATTTTATTACATCGCCGATGAACGTGTAGATTTCCGCCAACTTATCAAAGTACTGGCTGAAGTGTTCCGCGTGCGTATCGAAATGAAACAAATCGGAGCCCGTCAGGAAGCTGGACGTATCGGTGGTATCGGACCTTGCGGACGCGAATTATGCTGCGCTACGTGGATGACCAACTTTGTCTCTGTCTCCACCAGTGCCGCACGCTATCAAGATATTTCACTCAACCCACAAAAGCTTGCCGGTCAGTGCGCCAAATTGAAATGTTGTCTCAATTACGAAGTGGATGCTTACGTGGAATGTCAGAAAAGGCTGCCCAGCAAAGAAATTACCCTGGAAACCGCTGATTCCACCTATTATTATTTCAAAGCAGATATATTAAGAGGAGCCATCACTTACTCTACCGATAAGAATTTCCTTGCCAACGAAGTGACCATTTCACCCAAACGCGCATTCGAAATCATTAACATGAACAAGCAAGGGGAAAAACCGGTCAAACTTGCGGCAGACAATGATGCCGAAGACCCGAAATCAAAAGATTTGCTGGAACAAGAAAGTGTTACCAGATTTGATAAAAACAAGAGTGGCAAAAACAAAAAGAAGAAAAAGAATCCGGAGAAACAACGCAACGCCAACGCACAGGAAATGCAAAATAACACTAAACCGAACGGAGGCAATGCAACAGAAACAAAAAACTCTGCGCCACATAGCAAAAAACAAAAAAATAAAGTTGAACGCCCCAAAAACAAAAATAATGAACAGCAAGGAGAAGCAGGTGTAAACAAACAATTGCCGGCAGGACCTGTCAAACAAAATACTAAAAAACTGCCCGCTGTAACTGCCCAAACCAAAGAAGGAGCAAAAGCAGAAAACACGAATCACCCTGCTTCTGCCAACAATAATGGAGGAAAACCAAACCGGAACAACAACCGTCGCCCTAAGAACAAAGGAAACGCTGATGAAGGAGGAAACGCCCCCCAGCAGCCGCAAATGTAAACAAACGATACAAATCATCCGTGATTTCCCACACAGAGACGCAGGCATTACCCCGTGTCTCTGTGTCTAAACCGAACTCAAAACATGAAACTACTTAAATTGTTTTCCCTGTCTATCATAACCGTTTTACTTACAGGATGCGAAAACAATCCTACAGTATTCCACCGCTACCAAGCGATTCCTATACAAGGTTGGAAACGAAAAGACACCCTTTCGTTCACCATCCCCGACACACTTACCGGGAACCGGTACGAATTGGAAATCGGATTGCGACATACCGAAATGTACCCCTACCGGGATCTTTGGATTGCTTTAATCCACCCGCTTGATTCCTTTCCGCCAGATACATTCCATGTTGAACTTGCCTCATCAAAAGGCGACTGGAAAGGAAAAGGAAATGCGGGTAGCCTATATCAGTATGCTTTAAGCGTAGGAAATATTACGCTAACTTCTGCCGACACCTTGCTTCAACTGGTCCAGGTAATGAAAGACTCCTGCCTGCAAGGAATTACCGATGCAGGTATCCGCCTATCGTTCACGAGCCGCATCAATACGCAAAAAGACAAACAACAGGATAGTAAATCCCCAAAGCGATGAACCTCCATAACTGAAAAAAGGCAACGGTATGCCAATAACGGGAGTCAGCCCTAATACCATTCCTACATTAACAAAGAGATGGAAGAAAAAGATGCTCAAGACACTATAACCATACACTCTGCCGAACCGGGTACTTTGCCGCTCAGCCAGATGAATCAAACGCCAAATAAAGACAGCAAACAAAAGAATGACTGTAACCGAACCGACAAAACCCTGTTCTTCACCTACCGTACAGAAGATGAAATCGGTATCTTGTTCGGGTACATATTTCAATTTTGTCTGCGTACCGTTCAGGAATCCTTTTCCTAAAAATCCTCCCGAACCAATGGCAATCTTGCTTTGATTCACATTATAACCAGCCCCTGTAGGATCATCTTCCATTCCTAACAACACTTTTATACGAATCTGTTGATGCGCTTCAAGCACATTGTTGAATACATATTCTGTGGAAAAGAAAAAGCCTACCGAACCGATGGTGAATAAAAAAATATAAAAATAATTCCGAATCCGCTCATGCAAGCCCAAATAAAGCAGGTATAAACACAAACACACACATACAATACGCTGGACGTATGCCACATTAAACGGAATGACATAAAGCGAAAACAACAGACTGAGCAACATGAGTCCCAAACCGAATGACAATATAAAAATTACCGGCTTACGACTTTCACGACAATACGAACTTACAAGCAAAGCGGAGAATGCTATAATCAAAGCCATCACGGAAAACTCCCCCCATGAAGTCAATTCATCCCCCATCAAGTCGCCACTGAAACGTATCCCCACAATGAAATAAATTACAGCACAAACGCCGGCAAATAATATAGACCCAGTCATGCCTTCGCGATACAACACAAGGAAAAAAGACAAATAAACAAGTGCAGACCCCGTTTCTTTCTGGCATACAATCAATATCATCGGTACCAAGATAATGGCTAGTGCCACTACCATGTCCTTCCACCGGTCGATAGAAAAAGTATATTCGCCCATAAACTTGGCAAGAGCAAGTGCTGTGGCAAATTTGGCAAACTCAGCCGGCTGAAGACTGACCGGTCCCAGCACAATCCATGAACGTGAACCCTTTATCTCGTGTGGATTAAAAATGGTGCCAAACAGTAAAAGCAACAGAATCCCATATATCAGATAAGCATACGTATCATAAAGCCGATCTTCCAACATCAGCAATACAAAGCCTAAGACCAGTGAACACCCTATCCACATCAATTGTTTACCTGCCCGCGTAGTCAAATCGAAAAAATTGGGCTCACCATAATCATAGCTTGCCCCACATACGCTGAACCATCCACACGTCACCAGAATCAAATAAAGCGACACGGTCCACCAGTCCACCGATTTCCACCAACTATCTTTCCTGTATGCCATAATCTATCCTTCTGTGTTGAATGTCGGAAGCCAAAGCCTCATCAGCTTCCGTCAGTTTTCCCGTAAGGTATTGTTCTATCATCAAACGGCCAATGGGCACACCATAAGTTGCACCCCATCCACCGTTTTCTACATAAACAGCTATCGCTATCTTCGGATTGTCCATCGGAGCAAACCCCATAAAGGCTGAATGGTCTTTTCCATGGTTCTGTGCCGTACCTGTCTTTCCACATACTTCGATATCCGGCAGATTTGCCATCCGGCATGTACCTCCCAACACCGCCGAACGCATACCTTGCACTACTTCTTCGTAATGCATTTCTGACACCTTCGTGTACCGGCGTTCGCGATACAAAGAATCAAGCTGCTCCCCTTCAATGCCTTTCACCACATGAGGCGTAACAAAATATCCACGGTTGGCTATCGTAGCCCCCAGATTTGCTATTTGCAACGGAGTAGCCGTAACTTCCCCCTGGCCGATGGCAATACTGATAACGGTCAGACCATTCCACGAACCACGGTATGCCTTGTCGTAAAACTGAGCATTGGGAATCATACCGCGTTTCTCGCCCGGTAAATCTATACCCAGTGTATATCCGAATCCCATCGAAACCATATAGTCGCGCCACGTGTTCATCGCCTTCTGTACAGTGCCGTACTTCTGCCGTGCCCCAATCATGTGATACAAGCCCCAGCAAAAATAACCGTTGCACGAAGTAGCTATCGCCGGCACCAAGGATAAAGGCGAAGGATGGGCATGGCAACCTACATGAAGCCCACGGAACGAAAATCCTTTCACACACGGATACATCGTACCCGGAACAATGATACCTTCCTGCAAAAAAGTCAGAGCTTGAGTAGTCTTGAAAGTAGAACCAGGCGGATACGTTCCCATAATAGCACGGTTCAACAAGGGTTTCCAAGGGTCACGGGCCATTTTCAGGTGATTTTTTCCACGGTTACGCCCAATCATCAAACTAGGATCATAAGTAGGAGACGATACCAAACATAACACTTCACCCGTAGAAGGCTCTATCGCCACGATGCTCCCGATTTTTCCTTCCAACAACCGTTCACCCAACATCTGGAGTTCGATATCAAGGCTCAATGTCAGATTTTTACCAGGAACCGGAGACTTATCGAATTTCCGGTCCATGTAGTTGCCTTGTATACGTCCGTGAGCATCACGCAACAAGATTTCTACCCCCTTTTCTCCCCGCAACTGTTTTTCGTACGAACGCTCGACACCCAAACTTCCGATAAAGTCACCCGGAGCATAATACTCATCCTTTTCAATATCGCTTTTAGACACTTCAGAAATGTCTCCCAAGATATGTGCTCCTGCTGGATACGTATATTGGCGGATGGTACGGCGTTGGATGTAAAAACCAGGGAACATAAACATCTTTTCCTGAAACACACCACAATCCTCTGCCGAAAGTTGCGTAAGAAACACCTGATGCGTATAGGGCGAATAACCCGGATTAAGGCGACGGTTCTTCAAGTCCTGGAAACGGCGGCGCACAAATTCGGGTGTAACTTTCAGCGTACGGCACAAGTCCATTGTATCAAGCTGAGTGATTTCTTTCATAATGACCGTAATGTCGTAGGCAGGCTGATTATATACCAACAATTTTCCTGTACGGTCGTACATCACTCCCCGACTTGGATACTGCACCCTTCTGAGCAGAGCATTGCTTTCGGCATTCTTCTTATAATCGTCACTCAAGATTTGCAAGACGAACAGACGCAAGATAAAAAGTATGACCACAACCAGCACCACACCGCCTATCACATACCTCCTTCTTGCCAAACGATAAATCCGGTCCACTACCTTTTCCTCCTCATCGCATCTACACACATGATGCAAATGACTGTCATTACGGTATCCGTCACGATGCGCAATGCCAGCCCTGTTGCATGCTGAAAATTAAACACATCCGTCAGGCGCACGGCAATGATAAACAATAGCGTTGCACTCGACACATAGCGCAAGAAGGCTCCCACCCCCATACTACGTATTCCAGGTTCATAGTCATCGGTAGTTTCGCGAAGCATCTGCATCTGTAACAAAAAACGCCGGGCAAATGCCAGTAAAGTAGCAGATGCTGCATTCACCCCCGGCGTGTTACTGAATATATCCACACACAATCCCAATACGAAAGCTTGCAATAAAATGGTCTTACGCGAGATTTCCGAGTTAAGCACCAAGATATAATATATGAATACCATCGGCGTAGCATAACCCATGATATGTACATGGTTCAGAATCTGGGTCTGAACCAATACCAAAACCACGAACCACACAACACGATGCAAGGCCTGAACCATAAATTATCCTTTATACCTTATTTAATACTATCCTCTAATGATACCTGTTCGGCACGTCCGTCGTAACAAATCACACTAACATCCGTCAACCGTGCAAAATCGGTGAACAAACGCACTTTCAACAAATACGAAAGCCCGTCATGGCTATCCTTGCGGTCATCCACCATCCCCACCGGCACACCTTCCGGAAAAATGGCACTATGCCCACTGGTCACCACTGTATCGCCCAATGAAAACTCGGCATGACGGGGAATATCCTGCAGCCATGCATATTGCGATGAACCACCTTCCCATTTCAGCACGCCAAAATAATCGGTACGACGTATCTTGCAACTGATGTTACTTTTCGAATTCAACACCGGAAGCACCAGCGCGTAATGCGCCGAAGCACGGTACACCACCCCCACTACACTATTCCCGCTCAGCACTCCCATCTCAGCATACACACTGTCCGCCGTACCTTTATCAATCGTAACATAATTGTCACTACGCGTCAAACTGTTGTTCACTACACGTGCCGAGGTTACCCAATAAGCATCCGGAGCACTTTGCCGCATCCGCACCACCACCATACTGTCTTTCATATAGGCATCCAGCTCACGGCTCAAACGTTCCACCTCCAATTCCAGTTCCACGTTGCGGCGAGTCAGATCCTGATTCGTTTCCCGCAGACCAAAATAAGACGTGATGCTGCTCACCGCCTTGTCTACCCATGTCACAATCCCGTTAGCAGATGTGAAATACACGCTTCCCTGGTAATTGTTAAAACGGAACAACAAAGTGAAACTGACTACTTCCAATACAATGAAAAGCAGCCAGTAATCATATTTCAGCAAAAAATTCAGCAGATTCCGCATACCCCCGTCATCGCATCAGGAACGAAAAGCGATCTACATTCTTCAATGCGATGCCCGTACCCTTTGCCACACTCAGTAAAGGATCCTCGGCAATGTGGAACGGAATGTTTATCTTGTCGGTCAGACGCTTGTCAAGCCCACGCAACAAAGCTCCTCCACCCGCCAAATAAATGCCGTTGCTCACGATATCGGCATACAATTCCGGCGGAGTGTTCTCCAGTGCATTCAGCACGGCGGTTTCTATCTTGGCAATGCTCTTTTCCAGACAATGGGCTATTTCCTGATAGCAGACCGGTACCTCCATCGGCAAAGCCGTAATGCGATTAGGACCCCGTACAACGTAATCCTCCGGAGCATCGTCACCCAAGTCGGTCAATGCCGCTCCCACGTGTATCTTGATACGTTCAGCCATACGCTCGCTCACTTTCACGTTATGCTGACGGCTCATATACTCCTGAATGTCTGCTGTCAGGTCATCGCCTGCAATACGAATGGAATTATTCGATACGATACCTCCCAATGAAATAACGGCAATTTCGGTTGAGCCACCACCTATATCCACAATCATATTGCCTTCGGGTGCCTCCACGTCCAGCCCGATGCCGATAGCAGCCGCCATCGGTTCAAAAATCAAATAAACATCGCGCCCTCCTGCATGTTCGGCACTATCACGCACAGCACGCAGTTCCACCTCGGTAGAACCTGAAGGAACTCCAATCACCATCCGCAACGAGGGGGTAAACAGACGGCGTCCCGGATTCACCTTCTTTATCAGCCCGCGCATCATTTGCTCACATGCATTAAAGTCGGCTATCACTCCATCGCGTAGCGGACGCACAGTGCGGATATTCGGGTTTTCTTTCTCGTACATCAGCTTCGCACGCTCGCCCACAGCTATCATCTTGTCCGTACGGCGGTCCAGCGCCACTACCGACGGCTCGTCTACTACTATTTTATCATTGCTCAGGATGATGGTGTTCGCCGTACCCAAATCCATCGCTATTTCCTGTGTAAAAGAGAACAGTCCCATGGTTAAAATTCAAAATTAAAAATTCAAGATTGAAATGTCGGACACTCCAAGCCGGAACCGCTTCCGATTATTTACCCTCAAACCAATTATGGATAGCAGTATCATACGAAGAAGACACCCCAAACGCTTCACAAGCCAACTGACGGCGTTCCTCACGCGTGGTCTCCGCACCTCTCTGCTTCAAAATATCCAGTAAGGTAGCGTACTGTGCCTTGCTCGCCACGATAACCACATCATTGAAATTTTTTGCTGCAGCACGAATCAACGAGATGCCGCCTATATCGATTTTCTCAATAATATCTTGTTCACCGGCACCCGATGCCACGGTATCCTCGAATGGATACAAATCAACAATCACAAGGTCGATTTCCGGTATTTCATATTGCTGTACCTGCTTCTGGTCGTCTTCCAGGCTACGACGGCATAAGATACCTCCGAATACTTTCGGATGCAAAGTCTTCACACGGCCGCCTAAAATGGAAGGATATCCCGTCACATCTTCCACAGCTTCACACTTATATCCCAATCCTTCGATAAAATGGCGCGTACCGCCCGTAGAAAGGAATTCCACACCGTCATTCGCCAACAGGCGGATTATCTCGTCCAGTCCGTCTTTATGGTAAACGGACACCAAAGCTCTTTTTATCTTCTTTACTTCTGACATACTACTACTTTTTAAAAAGTGAATATTTCTTTATTTGGGTACAAAGGTACGAAATATCTGTTTATAAACATAATAACCGGGCATGAAATTATCTTTCTTTTATTTTGTAACAGTTTTGTAATATGTATTAAGCGAATTTTACCTAATTTTGTACCCGAAAAACAAGCTAACAACAATATGGAAACTGTTTATCTAGGAATTGTAATATTCCTTTTCATGCTGGCGGTATTTGACTTGCTGGTGGGTGTCAGCAACGACGCCGTGAACTTTATGAATTCGGCTGTAGGCGCAAAAGTCGCCAAGTTTCGCACTATCATTATCGTAGCAGCCGCAGGAGTCTTCTTAGGAGCCATTATGAGCAATGGCATGATGGATATCGCCCGACACGGTATCTTCCAACCTTCCAATTTCAGTTTTTACGAAATCATGTGCATCTTGCTGGCGGTAATGGTCACCGACGTGGTGCTGCTCGATGTGTTCAACACGTTAGGGCTTCCCACTTCCACCACAGTTTCCATGGTGTTCGAACTGCTGGGAGGTACGTTCATTCTGGCAATACTGAAAATCATAGGCGATGAAACAGGCATGTATTCATTAGGAGACATGATGAACACCGAAAAAGCATTCTCGGTCATCATGGCAATCTTCCTCTCCGTTGCCATCGCCTTCATAGCCGGTACGGTGGTGCAATACATCTCCCGACTCATTTTCAGCTTCAACTACAAGAAAAACATCTCGTGGACCATCGGCATTTTCGGCGGCCTCTCTACTACGGCACTTGCCTACTTCATCCTTATTCAAGGACTGAAAAGTTCACCTTATATTTCTCCCGAAACGCTTGAGTGGATCAACAACCATAATTCCATGCTGATTTTAGGATGTTTCGTCTTCTTCACCCTGCTGATGCAAATCCTGCACTGGTGCAAGGTGAATGTGTTCCGCATCATTGTCTTGTTAGGTACTTTCTCACTGGCACTCGCCTTTGCAGGCAATGACCTGGTGAACTTCATCGGTGTGCCACTCGCAGGTTATTCTTCCTATATGGACTATGTGGCAAATGCCAACGGAGCGGGCATACACGATTTCATGATGAACTCGCTGATGTCATCCGCCAAAACACCAATGATCTTCCTTTTTCTATCGGGATTGGTAATGGTTTACGCACTTGCCACTTCGAAGAAAGCACAAAACGTTATCAAGACTTCGGTCGACCTCTCACGTCAGGAAGAAGGCGACGAAATGTTCGGCTCATCGGCCATAGCGAGAACCATCGTACGCCGTGCTACCGCGACCAATGAGTTCCTTGTACGTGTCATCCCTGCCAACGTACGCAAGTGGATTGACAGCCGTTTCAACAAAGATGAAGTAATTCTGGCAAACGGCGCAGCATTTGATATGGTGCGTGCTTCGGTCAACCTTGTTCTCTCGGGATTGCTCATCATCATCGGTACTACGATGAAATTACCCCTTTCTACCACTTACGTCACTTTCATTGTAGCCATGGGCTCATCATTAGCCGACCGCGCTTGGGGACGCGAAAGTGCAGTCTATCGCATCACCGGAATGTTCTCCGTCATCGGCGGATGGTTCATCACCGCGTTTGTGGCATTTACTATCTGTGCCATCGTCACCGTCTTGATGTATTACACCAGCTTTGTGGGCATGTTCATTTTCATCTGCGTGGCTGTATTCCTGCTGGTAAGAAGCAACATCAAGTTCAGCGAAAAGCAAAAAGCAGAAAAACAAGATGACATCTTCAAGCGCATGATGTCTACCAAAGATAAAAACGAAACCTTTACCCTCCTGCGCCAGCACGTCAGAGAAACGTTGTCGGAATACATCGACTATACAGAGAAAACCTACGTACAGGTAACCGACGGTTTCATCAACGAAGACCTGAAGAGCTTGAAGAAGGGAATGAACTCGGCAGAAGAAAAACGCAAGATGCTGAAAAAACGCCGCCGCAAGGAAATCCTCGGCCTGCGCCGCATCCCCATCGCCATTGCCATCGAAAAAAACACATGGTTTCACCTTGGAAGCAACAGCTGCGAACAGATGCTTTACTGCCTGAAGCGTATCTGCGAGCCTTGCAAGGAACACGTTGACAACAACTTCAACCCCATCTCGAAAGAAAGCATAGCCGACTTCCTGCCCATCCGGGAAGAACTCTGCAAACTGATGGAAAGTACCCGGGCCGATATCGAGAATAACAACTACGCCGACACCGATGAAATTCTGGTGAAAGGTGATGCCTTGAAAAACAAGATTTCAGCTCTGCGTAAGGCACAGATGAACCGCCTGCAGGAAACAGACAACACAAACCTGAAAGCTGCCATGGTGTACCTGAATATCTTACAGGAAACACAAGAGTTAGTAAGCATCTGGCGCCACTTGCTCCGTGCAAGCCGTTTCTTCCAGAACGACTATGTACCCCAGCAGGAAGCACTCACATTGAGCCTGAGCGAATAGGAATATTTAGAGCCGTTTAAATTTCCAATAAAGAAATAACCTGAGGGTGTATTGAAATTGAAATTGAAATCAACCCTCATTTTGTCATCCTAGCATGAGCGCAGGATCCCGGAAACAGAAAACTATGCATACGAGATCCTGCACTTTGTCTAGGATGACATTACTTTTTTTGATAGTGTTTTTATTTTGATACCCCCTCATAAATGTGACGTCTCTACCAAAATAGTAAAATAGCAAATCGCCAAATCGTAAATCACACTCACGGCATCGGCTTCAAGCCTTCCCAACGCACGTTCCACGTACCGTCTTTCGGGAATCCGGGGTTCACGCCTTCCGAACCGTCCCAGCCTGCACACATCATCGCCACGGCGGTAAGCAAGCCGCCATTGCCCGGCAGGTACACGCGCAGGCGTCCGTCCTGATAGTTGTGCCCATTCACCAGATACGTGTTGGTGCGCTTGTCCATCAGCAAGGCTCCCACCGCCTTTTCAGGCTCGCCCAGGCGTGCCGCGTCCATGGCGGTCATCGGGTAATCCCAGCCCCAGGTCTTGTTCCAGTTCCAGTTGTCCCATACCCAGTCGAGAGTGTTGCGCATATAGTCGGCATGGATGAGCTTGTTCATCGGAAGAATGCCCACGGCACCCAGCACCGCCATGTGGTCGGAGGTGAAACGGATGTCCTTATACGTATCCGTAGCGGTCTCGGCGGCAAGATACAGGTGGTCTTCGTTGTATGCCAGCGGAGAGAGTTTCTCTATCAGCACGTCCCATTCGGGCACACGCTCCATGCCGGCACGTTCGCGCCACTCCTGAGCCACGCCCATGGCATAATGCCAGTAAGAAAGCTCGAAAGGAGGATTTACCGTATCGGCGGCACGCAAGGTTTCCTGGGCCGGAATGGCGCCCTTCAGGATATAGCGGTCGTTCGCCTTGTCGTAGGTAGCAAACGAGTACATAAACTCGGCGGTTTCCTGTACCAGCTTGTTATATTTCCGGATAATCGAGTCCGACGGCTCGGCACGGTAAAGCAGTTCGGCAAGGTAAATCAGGTGGGGCTGCTGCCAGATGAGGAAGCTTCCCACGTTCGACGGCGCTTCGATGCCGCTCGGGTCGGTCATCTTCATCCAGCGCACGCCCTCGAATCCCTGGCGCTCGGCAATCTGGCGGGCTACGGATTCCGCCTTTTCATACCAGCCCAAGGTGCGTCCCATCATTTCGGGGTGTCCCCACAAGGCGAAATGCGCCTGATGCCACCAAATCATTTCCAAATGGAACTTTCCGAACCACGAGTTATACGTCAGACCCGTTTCCTGCGGAGGCGTAGAGCCTGCGCACTGGATAGCCATCAGGTACTGGCTCAGCACCACGCGGCGTTCCAGTTCCTTGGCGCGCGGGTCGGTGCAAAGCGAGAAGTCCACCGCCCCGCCTTTCGTCCAATACGTGTTCCAATACGCCGATGCAGCCTGTTCCGACTGGGCAAACGTCACGGCAGGCGCGTCAGACGGCTCGGGCGTAAACTGGCAGGTAAAGGCAAAAGCCGTGTCTGCCGGAGTCAGGACGAAATAGTTCTTTTCTTTCTCCTTCAGGGTAGCATCGCCTTCCCAACGCACCGTCACATAATAGGTCGTGGCGTCCAGCTGGCGTTTCAGCACGGCGCTCTGCCCGTCTTGTTCCACCACCGTAGTCGAATGCTTGTCGTTCGCTTCCCAGTCGCACGCATCGTCGCAATGCTTGCCCGTAGGGTAAGGGAAACGGAGCTTGATGCCCGCAGGAGCAGTGGAAGACACCCGTGCGGCTATCATGTCGCGTTCAGGATGGCAAACGGTCTGTACCCGGTAAGGCGTTCCGTCCAGCGAAAAGCTGCTGGTGATTTCTCCGTCCCACATATCCAGCGTCTGACGGATATCCTTCACCTGGTCGGGCGTAACCGACTCGTCCAGCTCCAGGCCCACAATGCCCAGATGCAGGCGGTGCGGATTGACGCGAAGCCAGTTGGAAGCGTCTTTCTGACGGCCTTCTTCCTTGAACTGGCACGCATACACCTCCTTGTGCCCGCGCCCGAAATCGTATTCCTTCTGGGCGTCTTCGGGCTTGTAGTTGCCCGTATTGGCAAAGCTGTGCCAGCCCCATTGGCTCTGTGTGCCCAGAGGCACTCCGTTCTTATATACTTCGGGGAAAGTCTGAAGCCCGGTCGCGTCTACGGTATAGGCAAACTCGCCGTTCCCCACCGAGAACGACGATAGCGAATCCATCGCCGCCACTTGCGGATTGTTGCGCTCCACCAACGCCCGGCGGTCGATGGGTTCCTGCTTCTCCGCGCCACATGCTGCCAGCGTAAGGGCAGCCAACGAATAAAGTAACTGTTTCTTCATGTATCGTTTTTCTTTTTTAAAATAAATGTTTCCGTTGATTATCTTGATGCTGCGAAGATAAGGCTTCTTACTCAAAATCAACATGGAAAAACATACACAAGAGGCAAAATACAAGGGCAAAAACAAAGGTAGAAACGGCATAGCATCAGGTTTTGGTTACGCTACAAAGTTACGAAAAAGTTTTGAATCATGCAAGCTTTTCCGGGGCGCGGCGCAGCTATATGCTACCCCTCCTGCACTTAACTGGAATAGCTTATGCATATATATGCGCATAACATATAAATTTGCTACGCCGAATTTGCAATCCGTCAATACATCTAACAGTTCTAACAGATAACAGTTCTTTTTTTTGAAAACGGCAAGCGAGCGACGAGTAGAGAGAATGTTAATAAATATAATATATTATATTTATATGCACACTTTCTGCGATTCAATTTTTCAATTTAGATAACTGTTATCTGTTAGAACTGTTAGATTGTTTATTGTGCTTGCGAAAAATGTAGGATAACGTGATTTCAAATTACCCTATGTGAATACCGCATTTCGCCAAACAAGCTGTAGGGGCGTATCGCATACGCCCTGAAGACATCCACGTGGATAAGTGGACGCATTCGGGCGTATGCGATACGCCCCTACATGGGATGTTTGCGGATATTCATTTTTTATAATTCATATACAACTCATTTACAGCATCATACAAACAATCGCCGCATAGCGTTAACAGATTTTCACACCCACCCGTTTCAAATCCATTGCCGGACGGGAAAAAAGACGTACCTTTGCCTTCGAACCAAAATCACAAAACGCTATGGAAACCAACCGATTACTTCACTACCTGAACTTCCACATCCTCCTGGTGTACGTTCTTGCAATAGCGGAACTCAGCGTCCTCGCATGCACGGATACAGACATGCTTCGGCGTAATGTCACCGATAGGCATTTCGGGGATGCCATGGAATCGGGTACACTTTTCCCCTTAAAACTGGAAAATAGCCGTCACTACCAAGCGGTGGTTCAAGACGGTATGCGAAGAAAGCGCCTTGGCTTTCGCATCGAATTCATCGCCGTACCAGGCGTTGCACACCGAATATTCGGCACCGAACTTCCAGTGCGGGCGGTTATAAGTCAGTTCGGCGGTGCCGGTGAAAAGCTGGTCGAGGGTGGTTCCTGTGCCTAACGTGCCGTAGGGCACTTCTTCCGTAGCCCCCAAGCCTTTCAGGTAACCGAAGAACAATGCCGGACGCCACGTCTTGCCGTATGCCACGTTCACCCACGTAGTAGAAGTGCGGAGCGGCGCATACTCCTGCTCGCCGGTCACGGGGTCGATGCTCCGGATGCCGTATCCGCCTACGGTGCTGGCTTGCGTCAGGTTGGTGCCCAATACGGTTTTGGCGGCTACCAGCCAATTGTTACGCGTGTATTTCACATGCGCCTCGCCCGAAATGCCGGTGATGCGTTCGTCCACCTTATACGTGCCGCTCCCGGTTTCCGACTGGGTACGGGGCGTAATGGAGCTGACATGTACGCCGGCACCGGCTATCAAACCCGGCCGCTTGTAATCCACGCCCACATACACCTCGGGGATGCTGCTCCACTTGATGAAATCCTGGTGCTTGCGGGTAGCGGTAGCGCCCGGCTCGTTGGAACTGGGACCTACCGAGAGATATTGCGATTGCCAGATAGCGGCGGCGGTCAGCTGGAAGTTTTTCGAAGTAAACCGGTACCGGATTTGCGGGGCACGGCTAAAGGGCTGGTAAGGCGCCCCCATGTTGAGGTTCAGTATTTCGGGAGCCACATCGCCATAGAGCGGATGCCAAGTCTGACCGACCAGCAAGGCCGACTTGCCCCAGTCGAGGTTGAAATACACGTGACGGATGCGGAAGAGCGAATACGTAGTACCCGAACCGCGGAAATCCACCTCGACCTTCGCCGATGTCTTTGCCTTGCCCAGCATGGGTCCGGTCACGTCCACACCCAGCCGGGTATAAAGCGTATAGAAATCACTGTTCCCGTTGTCGTTCAGGTCTTTTCCGTTAGGGTCTTCCACTTTATCCAGCGGATACATATAGAACAATCCGTCCACCGTTTCCGAATTCGACCGGCTGTTATAGAACAAATCGGTACGCACCTGACCATAAAATTTATAGTCGAATCCTTTCTTCTGCGCATTGCCTGCCAGTGTACCTCCCAGCAGGGCTGCCAATAATACAATCTGTTTTTTCATACTATTCTTTATCGTTTTTGAAACGCTAATCTGCGTTTCAAACAAAAACACATTTATAAACATCGCCCGCAAAAGTAATAAAAAAGAAAAATGTTTGTATCTTTGCCCGCCTAAAAACATCACGACATGAGACAAAAGCTACGATATACGATTCTCGCCCTGCTGCTCTTCCCCTTCCTCACCGCTTTCGCGCAAACAGCCCCGAAATACGAGATACGCGCCACGTGGCTCACTACGCTGGGCGGTATGGACTGGCCCAGCCATAAAGCCGTCTCTCCCCAAGGCATCGAACGCCAGAAAGCCGAACTATGCCATATCCTTGACCAGCTGAAACAAGCCAACTTCAATACGGTACTTTTCCAAACCCGCCTGCGGGGAGACGTAATCTACCCCTCGGCATTCGAGCCTTTCGCCGAATCGCTGACGGGTACCGAAGGCAAGCATCCCGGCTACGACCCATTGAAATTCGCCATAGAAGAATGCCACCGGCGGGGCATGGAACTGCATGCCTGGCTCGTGGCTATCCCCATCGGGAACACCCGCCAGATACGGATGCTTGGGAAAAACGCCCTGACCCGCAAACACCCCTCGCTCTGCAGGCAATTCAAGGGAAGCTGGTACCTGGACCCGGGCAATCCCGGAACGGATGAATATCTGGCAAACATCGTGCGCGAAATCGTATCCGGATACGATGTGGACGGCATCCATCTCGATTACATCCGGTACCCCGAGCAGGGGGAACGCTTTCCCGACCAAAACACATACCGCAAGTATGGGAAACGGCAAGACCTGACACAATGGCGGCGGGACAACATCACACGCATTGTGCGCCGGATATATACCGAAGTCAAGTCGATGAAACCGTGGGTAAAGGTAAGCAGCTCGCCCATCGGCAAATACCGCGATACGGAACGCTATTCTTCGCACGGCTGGAACGCCTATGAAGAGGTGTATCAGGACGCCCAGCAATGGCTGAAAGAAGGCATCCACGACGCACTTTTCCCCATGATGTATTTCCAAGGAAACCACTTTTACCCGTTTGCCCTCGACTGGAAAGAGAATGCATACGGGCGGTGGATTGTGCCCGGACTGGGCATCTACTTCCTGCACCCCAAAGAACAGGACTGGCAACTGGACGAAGTCATCCGGCAAATCTATTTCATCCGTTCCATCGGGCTGGACGGACAGGCTTACTTCCGTACCCGCTTCCTGCTCGACAATACCAAAAGCGTATTCGACGAGCTGAGGCAACATTTCTACCCGCTTCCGGCACTCGTCCCGCCCATGACATGGACGGACAGCATCGCACCTGCCAAGCCCCAAGAGCCGTCTTTCACGCTTTTAGACCGAGGCATCCGTTTCCGCTGGGAAGCCTCTACCGATAACCTCTCGCCGGTATATTACCGCCTCTATGCGTCGGACACTTATCCGGTAGACACGCGGAACCCCCTCAACCTGATTGCCCCACGCATCGAGGACACCCGCTACACCTATGTGCCCGAAGTGCCTTGGCAAGAATACCTCTATTGGGCGGTGACCGCCGTAGACCGGTGCGGGAACGAAAGCGAACCGCTGGAATTTTTCCAATTGACAAATTATGAATAGTTGCTTACCGGCATCGTTTTTACGCTTTGCGTTTCCTATTCTCCGAAATATTCACTATTTTTGCAAATCAATATTATAACATTTGTAAATCAATAATTCATAACATAAATTCTTATGAGCAACCAACGATATATGCAACGCGGCGTGTCGGCATCGAAAGAAGATGTACACAACGCCATCAAGAACATCGACAAAGGTATTTTCCCGAAAGCATTCTGCAAAATCATACCCGATATCCTGGGCGGTGACCCTGAATATTGTAACATCATGCATGCCGATGGGGCAGGCACCAAATCTTCTTTGGCTTACCTATACTGGAAGGAAACAGGCGACCTCTCGGTTTGGAAAGGCATCGCACAAGACGCGCTGATTATGAACATCGACGACCTGCTCTGCGTGGGAGCGGTCGACAACATATTGGTCTCGTCCACTATCGGACGCAACAAACTGCTGGTACCGGGCGAGGTAATCTCCGCCATCATCAACGGTACGGATGAACTGCTTGCCGAACTGCGCGGCATGGGTGTAGGCGTATATGCCACGGGAGGCGAAACCGCCGATGTGGGCGACCTGGTGCGCACCATCATCGTAGACTCTACCGTGACCTGCCGCATGAAGCGTGCCGACGTGATAGACAATGCCAATATCCGCCCGGGCGATGTCATCGTAGGACTTGCCTCCTACGGACAAGCCACGTATGAAAAAGAATACAACGGCGGCATGGGAAGCAACGGGCTGACCTCGGCACGCCACGATGTGTTCGCCAAATACCTGGCGGAGAAATATCCTGAAAGCTACGACCACGCCGTGCCCGAAGACCTGGTATACAGCGGAAACCTGAAGCTGACCGACCCGGTAGAAGGCTCGCCCATCGATGCCGGCAAGCTGGTGCTCTCTCCTACCCGCACGTATGCGCCGGTGGTCAAGAAGCTGCTCGATGCACTCCGTCCGCACATCCACGGCATGGTGCATTGCTCGGGAGGCGCACAAACGAAGGTGCTCCACTTCGTAGGCGACAATTGCCGGGTAATCAAAGACAACCTCTTCCCCGTTCCTCCCCTCTTCCGCACCATCAAGGAACAGAGCGGAACAGATTGGGACGAAATGTACAAGGTATTCAACATGGGACACCGTCTGGAGGTTTACCTCTCGCCCGAACACGCCGAAGAAGTCATCGCCATCTCGAAATCGTTCAACATCGACGCACAAGTAGTAGGACGCATCGAGGAGAGCGACCATAAGGAACTGATTATCCGGAGTGAGTTCGGGGAGTTCAAGTATTGATATGGCATACATCCGGTTAGTCTGTTTGATTATCATACTCTCCGCATTCCTTGTCAGCCGTTGGAAAGGTTTAGCCAGTGTAAACCAATGTGTGCGGAGAGGATATTTTATTTTAATCAGCGTGGCGTGTGTCATCGTAGCCATAGATTCTACCCTGACCTGCATTGCCCTCATCATGAACCACACGTTCTCGGAAAAAATGTTCCAAGAGCTGCTGTTCTGCATAGTATGGTGGCTCATCTGTTGGGGTATCGTCTTCCGGCAAATAGACTTTTCAAGAAAGCTTTGGGAATAATGCACGACACGTGCCAACCCGAAAAAAGAAACAGAGATAAAATCCTATTATGATGTCAGAGAACAATACATTATTAGCGAAACTGGATGCGATGAAATCGCGTTTAGGCTCGTTGCGCCCCCTTCCCAAAGAAGCATTGGAAAAAATAAGGGAAGCCCTCGACATAGAATATACCTACGAAAGCAACCGGATAGAAGGCAATACGTTGACCTTGCAGGAAACCGCACTTGTGGTAGAAGAAGGGCTCACGATAAGCGGAAAAAGTATGCGCGAACACTTGGAAGCCATCAACCATCAAGAAGCCATCGCATTTATCAAAGAACTGGCGCAAAAAGAAGAACCTCTGACCGAACGTGTCATCCTCCAGATTCATGCACTTATCTTGCGAGGTATCGACCGGCAAAACGCAGGACGTTACCGCACAGTGCCTGTACTGATTTCAGGAAGCCGGCACGTTCCTCCCCAACCTTATTTGATAGAAAAACAAATGGAAGACTTCCTGCTCCGTTTCCATGAAATGGAAGCCCAAGGCGTGCATCCGGTAGACATTGCCGCCTATCTGCATGACGAGTTGGTACGCATCCATCCTTTTATAGACGGAAACGGACGGACTTCGCGTTTGCTGATGAACCTTTACCTGTTGCGCCACGGCTATGTATTTGTGTTACTAAAAGGAGATGCCGAAAGCAAACTGGCATATTATCAGGCGCTTGAAGCATCGCATGTAGACAAGAATCCGGCTCTTTTCCGCCAACTGGTAGAAGAAAAAGAGATAGAAGCTTTACAAACATACATCAATTTGATTGAAGGTTAATTTATATGTCAGAGAATAACAATACATTATTAGAGAAATTAGACGGACTGGTGGCACGGTTTGAAGAAGTATCGACCCTGATAACCGACCCGTCCGTCATTGCCGACCAGAAACGCTACGTGAAGCTCACCAAGGAATACAAAGAGCTGGGTGACCTGATGAAGGCACGCAAGGAATACATGCAATGCCTTGCCGGGCTGGAGGAAGCCAAAGCGATGATGAACGAAAGCGACCCCGAAATGAAGGAAATGGCACGTGAGGAAGCCGCCGCATGCGAGACACGCATACCGGAACTGGAAGAGGAAATCAAGCTCCTGCTCATCCCTGCCGACCCGCAGGACGACCGTAATGCCATCCTCGAAATCCGAGGGGGAACCGGAGGAGATGAAGCCGCCATCTTTGCCGGAGACCTTTTCCGCATGTATTCGAAATATTGCGAGCGCAAAGGTTGGAAGCTGGAAGTATCGAGTGCCAGCGAAGGCGCATCGGGCGGATTCAAGGAAATCATCTGTTCCGTGACAGGTGATAAGGTATACGGGACACTGAAATACGAATCGGGTGTGCACCGGGTGCAACGCGTACCCGCCACCGAAACCCAGGGGCGTGTACATACTTCGGCAGCATCTGTCGCCGTATTGCCCGAAGCCGAACCCTTCGATGTGGAAATCAATGAAGGCGAAATCAAATGGGATACGTTCCGAAGCTCTGGTGCCGGAGGTCAGAATGTGAACAAAGTGGAATCGGGCGTACGCCTGCGCTATAACTGGAAAAACCCCAATACGGGCGTGGTAGAAGAAATCCTGATAGAATGTACCGAAACGCGCGACCAGCCGAAAAACAAGGAACGGGCTCTCGCGCGCCTGCGTACCTTTATATATGATAAGGAACACCAGAAGTACATCGACGATATCGCCTCGAAGCGGAAAACCATGGTGAGCACCGGAGACCGGTCGGCAAAGATACGCACCTACAATTATCCCCAAGGACGCATCACCGACCACCGCATCAATTATACCATCTACAACCTTGCCGCCTTCATGGACGGCGACATACAGGATTGTATCGACCACCTGATAGTGGCGGAGAACGCCGAAAGACTGAAAGAAAGCGAACTATAACTTTATCTATATTTATCCAGAACAATGAACCGACAATGGCTCCGACAAGCACTACAAACTATGGGCGGAACGTTTCAAACAACCTTGAAGCGTTTCCCCGTCACGGTAGTGTTTGTTCTTGCCTTGACCTTATACCTCTTTCATCTTATTTCGATTGAAGCAAAAGGTGATGAAAAATTATTTTGGGTAACAGGATATTATCTCTCTACAGGCACCCTTTTATCACTCACCTTGCATCTGTGGTGTGAAGAGGTCAAGCGAAACTCACGCAAATGGATGATACAAATAACCATGCATGCATTACTCATTGCTGACACATGGTTCTTGTATTCCCTCTCGCCCGAACGTTCGCTTACAGAAATCGGCATTGCCCATGCAGCGGCTCTTTTTGCATTGGGACTATCGGTATTTTTTCTCTCATTCACCCAAGCAAAAAATGACATTCCCAGTTGGAACTTTGCCACATCCAGCATTGGCGCACTAGCCACTTCGCTGGTTATCGGGAGCATCATGAGTGGAGGCATCAGCTTGCTGATATTATCCCTTCATACATTGTTCGGCATAGACGTAAGCTACAAATGTTACCTTTACATTCTCACCTTGTGCAACGTATGCCTTGCCTTATTCCTCTTCCTGGGACTTTTACCCCAAGGAAAAGAAAAACATAACGACCGCCCGTTGCCCAACGCATTCCTCAATAGCATCATCCATTACCTGTTTCTTCCATTGGAAATAGGTTACATGATTGTATTGTACATCTATGCAGGCAGCATACTAGCAAATTGGGAATTGCCTATCGGATGGGTGTCGTGGCTCGTGACCATCATGATGGGAGGATGCATCATCATCGAGTTCGGACTTTATCCTGCACGCATGGAAAAAGAGAAACGGGCAGACCGGCTGATTGCACGCTGGTTACCCATATTGGCACTGCCACTGCTGATACTGATGACGGTCAGCATCGGACGCCGCCTGCAGGATTATGGCATCACCATCAACCGCCTTTACCTGCTCACATTCAACCTCTGGTGCTATCTGGTATGCATCGGCCTGCTAACCAACCGGGCTCGGCGTATCAGTTGGATTCCAATATCGTTTGCATGCATTTTCTTGCTGGTATCGATACTTCCGGTCAATTATGCCAGCATCACCCGCAACAAAATACACAAGGACATCGAAACCAGCCTGAAACAGGCCACCACACACCCGCTTCCCTTATCGAAAGACATCTACGAAACCTGCCTGAAAGAAATGCCCCATGCGCAGGCAGCAAACCTGAACGACCGTATCCGTTACATGCGCGACTGGTTCGGATGGGAAAGCTTGCAGGACCTGGTTGCCTCAAACGTTTCACTCTATACATTACCCGAAACCGAACCGGAATCCCATTCCTACCGAGGACAAACGTCTTCGCCAGTTTCTGTCAATATACCGCAAGGATACAACAAACTGACGGCTATCGAACAACAATTCTCCGGCACAGACAACGCATTGCCCGAAACATGGTGGAAAAACGGAACATTGCCCGTATTGATAGAAGGGACAAACGACACCCTCTACTTCGACCTCAGTATCCTAAAAGGACTGAATCAGTACGAAACAGAGCCAATGCCTCCAACCGTCCTCCGATGCAGTTCACCTGAGAAATCCTTCATTCTGACCCGTTTCTCATTGAACTACAGCGAGCAAGAGCCTGAAGATACGTATCTAAGTTTCAACGGATATTTATTTACAAAATAAAATAACTCTAAAATTAATCACAACATGAACAAACAACAACTTTTTGAGAACATCAAACGCAAACAATCCTTCCTTTGTGTCGGGCTTGACACAGACATCAAGAAAATCCCCGGACACCTGCTGAAGGAAGAAGACCCTATCTTTGCATTCAACAAAGCTATTATAGACGCAACCGCCCCTTATTGCATCGCCTATAAGCCGAACCTGGCTTTTTATGAAAGCATGGGCGTAAAAGGCTGGATAGCCTTCGAAAAGACCGTGGAATACATCAAGAAGAACTATCCCGACCAGTTCATCATCGCCGATGCCAAACGCGGGGATATCGGAAACACCTCCGCCATGTATGCCCGCACCTTCTTCGAAGAACTGGATATTGATGCCGTGACCGTGGCTCCTTACATGGGTGAGGACAGTGTGACCCCCTTCCTTACTTACGAAAAGAAATGGGTCATCCTGCTGGCGCTGAACTCGAACAAAGGTTCGCACGATTTCCAGCTGACGGAGGACAAGGAAGGTGAACGGCTTTTCGAGAAAGTCTTGCGCAAATCGCAAGAATGGGCAAACGACCAGAACATGATGTATGTGGTGGGTGCTACCCAAGGTAAAATGTTCGAAGACATCCGAAAGATTGTACCCAACCATTTCCTGCTTGTTCCGGGCATCGGCGCACAAGGAGGCTCGCTGGAAGAAGTGTGCCGCTATGGCATGACTCCCGAATGTGGGCTTATCGTCAACTCCAGCCGTGCCATCATCTATGCCGACAAGAGCGAAACTTTTGCTGAAACCGCAGGCAAAGAAGCCCAAAAAGTGCAGCAGCAAATGGCAGAACAACTGCTAAATGCCTCCATCCGCTAACTGCAACGAGCATACAAAGCAAACACGTCAAGCCGTACAAACCGCCACGGCGTGACGTGTTTTTATCAGTCCCCAAACACTGCCCGCAGAACATTTTTTCCCCTTCAAAAACAGATTTTCACCTTGAAAACCTGTTTTTCATCCTTTAAAAAGATAAATAATTGGCATTTTGTACGGATATATAAAAAAAAAACACGTAATTTGCATAAATAAACCAAGGAGCATACAGAAAATACTAATAGAAAAAACAAAACAAACATAAGGTTATGGAGTTTTCAGCCAAACAAATTGCGGAATATATCCACGGAGAAATAATAGGAAATGAGAATGTTACCGTACATACTTTTGCCAAAATAGAAGAAGGTGTTGCGGGTGCCATTTCTTTCCTGTCAAACCCGAAATATACACATTACATTTATACGACCCAATCGTCTATCGTGTTGGTCAACAGAGATTTCGAACCCGAGCAACAGGTAAATGCCACCTTGATCAAGGTAGACAACGCATACGAAAGCCTGGCACAACTCCTCACTTTATACGAACAAAGCAAACCCAAGAAAACAGGTATTGATCCACTTGCCTCCATCGCTTCGACCGCCAAAATCGGAAAAGATGTCTACATAGGTCCTTTTGCCTGCATCGAAGAAGGAGCCGAAATAGGCGACAATGCCTGCATCCATCCCCATGTTACCGTTGGATGTCATGCAAAAGTAGGCAACAACACGCTGCTATATCCCCATGTTACCATTTACCAGGATTGCCGTGTGGGAAATAACTGCATCCTACACGCCGGTTGTGTAATTGGAGCCGACGGTTTCGGTTTTGCTCCTTCGGAACATGGATACGACAAAATCCCCCAAATCGGCATCGTTATCATCGAAGACAATGTAGAAATAGGAGCCAACACCTGCGTAGACCGTGCCACCATGGGAGCCACTATCATTCATGAAGGCGTTAAACTGGATAATCTGATTCAGATTGCCCATAACGTAGAAATAGGAAGCCACACGGTGATGGCTTCACAAGGAGGCGTGGCAGGCTCGACCAAGATAGGCGAATGGTGCGTATTCGCCGGGCAAGTAGGCGTAGCCGGACACATCAAAGTAGGCGACCATGTCACTATCGGCGCCCAATCGGGCATACCGGGAAATACCAAGTCGGGCAGCACCTTGATGGGATATCCTGCCATCGACCCTAAACTTTTTGCGCGCTCAGCCGTTATATATAAAAAGCTCCCCGAAATGTACGAGGAACTGGGACTCCTGCAGAAAGAGATAGAAGAACTAAAAAAACAACTTAACAAATAAGACCCATGTTGAAACAAAAAACACTAAAAGGCAGTTTTACACTGAACGGCAAAGGACTTCACACCGGAGTGAAGCTGACCGTGACATTCAATCCTGCCCCCGAACACCACGGATACAAAATCCAGCGCATCGACTTGGACGAACAACCCATCATCGATGCAATAGCGGATAATGTGGTAGACACCACACGTGGTACTGTTTTGGCTAAAAACGGGGTAAAAGTAAGTACCGTAGAACATGCCATGGCTGCCCTCTACGCAGCAGGCATCGATAATTGCCTGATTCAGGTGAACGGTCCCGAACTTCCTATTCTGGACGGAAGCTCGAAGGCATACGTAGAATGCATCCAGCGGGTAGGAATCGAAGAACAAAGTGCTCCCAAAGATTATTACATCATCAAATCGAAAATCGAATTCCGCGATGAAGAAACCGGTTCGTCCATCATCGTATTGCCGGATGACAAGTTCAGCGTAAATGTGCTCATTTCTTACGACTCGAAAATCCTGACCAACCAATATGCAACATTGGAAAACATGGACGACTTCCCAAGCGAAATAGCTTCGGCACGCACATTCGTGTTTGTCCGTGAAATAGAACCGCTACTGAGTGCCGGCCTCATCAAAGGAGGCGACCTGGATAACGCCATCGTCATTTATGAAAAACAAATGACGCAGGACAATTTCGACAAGCTTGCCGATGTAATGGGAGTACCCCACATGGATGCCAGCCACCTGGGATACATCAACCACATTCCTTTGGTATGGCCCAACGAACCGGCACGCCACAAGCTGCTTGACATCATCGGCGACCTTGCCCTGATTGGGAAACCCATCAAAGGACGCATCATCGCTACCCGCCCGGGACATACCATCAACAATAAATTCGCCCGCCAGTTGCGCAAGGAAATCCGCCTGCACGAGATTCAGGCTCCTATTTATAATTGCAACGAGCCTCCTTTAATGGACGTGAACCGCATCCGCGAACTCCTTCCCCACCGTTACCCGTTCCAACTGGTAGACAAAGTCATCGCCATCGGAGCAAATCACATCGTGGGCGTGAAGAACGTCACTTCGAACGAACCGTTCTTCCAAGGACATTTCCCGCAAGAACCGGTCATGCCGGGCGTTCTTCAGGTAGAAGCCATGGCACAGGTAGGAGGCCTGCTGGTGCTTAACTCATTGGCCGAACCTGAAAGATATTCTACTTACTTCTTGAAAATAGACAATGTAAAATTCCGCCAAAAAGTAGTGCCCGGCGATACACTCGTGTTCCGTGTAGAACTGATGGCACCGATTCGCCGCGGCATCTCTACGATGAAAGGATACATCTTCGTAGGAGAAAAAATCGTTTGCGAAGCTGAATTTATGGCACAAATAGTAAAAAACAAATAAAATGATAAGTCCATTAGCATACGTACATCCGGAAGCAATCATAGGGGAAAACGTCGAAATCGGCCCCTTTGTATTCATCGACAAGAATGTGGTCATTGGCGACAACAATACCATTATGCCTAATGCAAACATCTTATACGGTTCACGCATAGGCAACAACAACCGTATCTTTCCGGGAGCCGTTATCGGAGCTATTCCGCAAGACCTGAAATTCCGGGGAGAAGAGACCACAGCCGAAATAGGCGACAACAACACCATACGCGAGAATGTGACTATCAACCGGGGCACCGCAGCCAAAGGGAAAACCATCGTAGGAAACAACAACCTCCTCATGGAAGGCGTACATGTGGCACACGACACCCATGTCGGAAGCGGATGCATCATCGGAAACTCCACGAAAATGGCAGGTGAAGTCATCATCGACGACAATGCCATTGTAAGCGCCAACGTACTGATGCACCAGTTCTGCCGGGTGGGAGGATACGTCATGATACAGGGCGGATGCCGCTTCAGCAAAGACATCCCTCCTTATATTATCGCAGGACGCGAACCCATTGCCTACAGTGGCATCAACATCGTAGGCCTGCGCCGGCGCGGATTCTCGAACGAACTGATAGAAAATATCCACAACGCCTACCGCATCATCTACAATAACGGAAAGAACGTGACCGATGCCTTGCAACAGGTAAGAGAGGAAGTCCCGATGAGTCCCGAAATTGAATACATCGTTTCTTTTATCGAAAATTCGGAAAGAGGCATCATCCGATAAAAAATTTTTGTACCTTTACCGCATCAATCTAAGATTAACGACAGAATTATGGTATACAAATTTAGAATCATATCAGATGAAGTGGATGATTTCTTAAGAGAAATCAAAATTGACTCAGATGCTTCATTCTACGACCTGCATGAAGCGATATTAAAATGTACAAACTACAAGAACGACCAGATGACTTCCTTTTTTATCTGCGATGATGACTGGGAAAAAGAAATCGAAATCACCCTCGAAGATATGGGAACAGGAAGTTCGGAAGAAGACACTTTCGTCATGAAAGATACCCGTCTGAGCGAATTGCTGGAAGACGAAAAACAAAAACTGATTTACGTGTTTGACCCGCTGACCGAACGAGTATTCTTTATCGAACTGTCGGAAATCATCACCGGCAAGGACTTGGAACATGCAGTTTGTTCGCGCAAGGAAGGAAATCCACCCAAACAAACCGTAGACTTCGACGAACAGATGAAAGCAGATTCATCGCTCGACCTTGACGAAAACTTTTATGGTGATCAGGAATACGACATGGAGGATTTCGACCCCGACGGCTATGACATAGGAAGCGGAGGAAATCCATACGACGAAGATAAATACTAATTTTTTAATGAAGAATGAAGAAATAAGAATGAAGAATCGGTTGAACACCTTACTCATTCTTCATTCTTCATTCTTTAATTCTTCATTTTTATGACCCTTATCGTCCTCATTGGTCCTACCGGCGTAGGCAAAACCGAATTAAGCCTGTCCATCGCCGAAACCTATCATACTTCTATTCTCTCTGCAGACTCCCGCCAACTTTATGCCGATTTGAAAATAGGTACGGCAGCTCCTACCCCCAACCAACTGGCACGGGTTCCTCATTATTTTGTAGGCACATTACAACTCACCGATTATTACAGTGCGGCACAGTACGAAGCAGATGCGCTCAAAAAACTGGACGAACTTTTTAAAGCACACGATGTGGTAGTGCTGACCGGAGGCTCGATGATGTATGTCGATGCCGTATGCAAAGGTATCGATGACATCCCCACGGTAGATGCCGAAACACGCCAACTGATGATAGAAAGATACGAACAAGAAGGATTGGAGCAATTGTGTGCCGAACTGAAAGTCTTAGACCCCGAATATTATGCAATAGTAGACCGCAAAAACCCCAAACGGGTCATCCATGCTCTCGAAATCTGCTATATGACAGGAAAGACCTACACATCTTTTCGCACCCGGACGTGCAAGAAACGCCCCTTCAACATCGTGAAAATAGGTTTAACACGTGACCGGGAAGAACTTTACGAACGCATCAACCACCGTGTAGACCAGATGATGGAAGAAGGATTATTGGAAGAAGCACGCAAAGTCTATCCTTACCGTCACCTCAACTCACTCAATACCGTAGGCTATAAAGAACTCTTCAAATACTTCGACGGAGAGTGGGAACTGCCTTTTGCTATTGAAAAAATCAAGCAAAACTCGCGTATCTACTCACGCAAGCAAATGACGTGGTTCAAACGTGACACCGACATCAAATGGTTTCATCCCGACCAACAAGAAGAAATCATGCAATACATCAAGAAGAAACTGTTTTGAAAACGAACACATCAAGCCAAGAAAAACTTTTTGTAGAAATTCAAAACAGCTTCTCAAAACAGTTTCTCAAGTATTCGGTTGCAGAATGAACGGCATGACGTGTTGTCCGCCTCCGACTGACAATTGTTCACATCGCATGACAAAGATATTACAGGCATACCGTTTTTTTTGATATAGGTCAACAAAACAAGCAAAACCTAAAAATATATGCTATAAAACATATTTTGTATCAAAAAAGGTCGTATCTTTGCAGTGTAATTAAAGAACAACAAGTTCTAGAACTTAACTAACTAGTAATTTTAAGGTAAAGATTGGAAAAGAAAAAAACATCAAAGGCCAGCCGTGAGGTTCGCCCGAGATTGAAAGGATAACAAGATTTAGGTATTACAAGTAATTAAGTTTTCAGGTATTATTAACTAAACAAAGAAAGGATAACAATTATGAAAAAGGTAAAAAACATTTTTCACAAGATTGCCAATGCAGATCCGATGATCTGGGGTTATGTAATGCTGAATGACAAACTCAGCAAGTAAAAAAACAAATTAAGCTAAAGCCCGAAAAGCAGAAGCTTTTAGTAAAGAATCTGATAAATGCCGAAAGGCTTTTTGTAAATAATCAAAGAAGCGGTTACACCATTGTGCAATCGCTTTTTTCCGTTTTAAAACGGTAAAAAAACGGCCGGTACATGTACTCTCTACATCCCGACCGACAATGTAACCTTAACTATTAATGTATGATAGCAAAGGTAATGGATATTTTTACAAAAAAATTGAACAAAACACACGCACTATTGTCGTATATTCACAAAAGTATCTAAATTTTTCCCCCTTTAGCATACACCTGCCCATAATATTGTATATATTCGCAAAGCTAATGGGAGAAAACCATGAACAATGTCATTTACGAACAAGTAGCGCAAAATACAGAAAACTCATTCTTCTACCGCCGTTGTACATCGTGGTACAAAAGTGCGATAGGCTATCACCAGCATCCGGAACTGGAAATCGGATTCGTCATCAAAGGCGGAGGACAACGCATTACGGACGATTTCATCGAAAACTTTCGGGAAGGTGACATCATCATCGTACCTGCCAACATCCCCCATTGCTGGATATACGACAAACTGGCGTGTCCGGCAGACGAAAGGATAGAAGAGGCATTCATCCAGTTTCCGCAAGCTTTTCTGAACCGACTTGCCAGCTTTGCCAAAGAATTTCAAGATATCGCCTCGTTCTACACCAATCTGAAACAATGTTTGTCGATACAAGGGGAAGGAGCGAAAGAAATACGTCACATCCTGCTGGATTTCGACAATTACAACGAACAACAACGACTTTTAGGATTGTTGCAAATCCTTGCACTTGCTTTCCGCCCAGGCTACAGCAGATACATCGGCCATCATGCCTTCAATGGCATGCCCATTCATAAAAACAAACAGCGCCTGCAGGCCGTCTACAGATATATCATCGAAAACTACCACCGGAAAATTACACTGGACGAAATAGCAGACTACATTGCCATGAACAAAAACGCCTTTTGCCTGTTCTTCAAAAAGTCCACCAACGAATCGTTTACGGTATATCTCAACCATTTCCGTCTGCAGATGGCAACCACATTGCTCAACCGTACTGACCAAAACATCTCCGAAATAGCTTATTCAGTAGGGTTTGCCGACATCCCCTATTTCAACCGCTGTTTCAAGAAAGAATACGGCATCACGCCTGCCGAGTATCGAAACAAATATAGAAGATAACAAAAAATAATACAAACCAATCACCCGTAAGCATATAATCATTATATTTGCCAATACATAACCATTAAAACTACATTTATGAAATCGTTACTATACGCGTTATTGGCTGCAATTACAACAACTTCATGTTCCGTCACCCCCTCAGTACCGGCTAATAAATTCTTGATAGAAGGAACAGTAGAGAACGTGCCCGACAGCACAATCATTACATTGTACAAACTCGAAAAACAACTGGGAATCCCTCTCCAAAAAGACACAATTATCAATGGCAAATTTTCTTTCTGCGACACCGTCAGCATATTACAAGAAAGGCTTCTCATGTCAGACGCAAAAGGCTTTCCCGGATCTTGGCGAAGCATTTGGGTAATGCCGGGGAAACGCATCTCCGTAAACGGGAAAGACAAATTAATCCCTTTATGGGACGTAAAAAGCGACATTGCCGAACAACAGGAAGAAAATGCATTTATCGCTTGTGCTATTGAGGAACAACGCAACTCCCTAATACAATCAGTCAAAGATTACGATCTCCAACGTGAAGCACGGCTCCATGAAGACAACCCACAACTGGTCAAAAGCTATTGGAAACAAATAGACTCGATACGTAAGATTTACTTCCCCCTCAACAAAGAAATAGCCATTAAGGAAATGGAACGAATGAAGACCGCTCCCCTGTCAAAACCTTGGATAAAGCGGTTAGAACTTTACGCTAAAATGATTTTACTTTATAAAGACGATTCATTATACCGCGCCAACGTAGCTTCAGTTTGCCAACTGATGCCGGAAGAACTCAAACAATCCGATAAAGGTAAAGCGATTCTCCAGTATGTTTTTCCACAAAATACGGTCAGCATAGGCGATGACATGGCAGACGGCGATTTATACGACAAGAACGGACAACTCCACCACCTTACCGAACTGAAAGGAAAATACATCTTGCTTGATTTCTGGAGCAGCGGATGCGGACCTTGCATCGAATCCATCCCTGAAATGGATGAAATCATAAAGACATACAAAGACCAGCTTAATGTAGTAGGCATCAGTTCAGACCCTAAAGATATCTGGATAAAATACCTGAACGAAAAGAATCCAGCCGGATACCAATGGAACGAATTGAAAAAAGAACGTACCGGACTTGCCGCACGCTATCAAGTGCAAGCCATTCCGCATTACTTCTTGATTTCACCCGAAGGAAAAGTCATTGACACATGGAAAGGATATAGGAAAGGATTGTTGAAAGCAAAAATAATAGAACATGTATCTTTCTGATCCCGCTATTTAAACTGATATCAATAACACGTCATTTTACTTTACGCCATACACTGACAAATAAATATTTGTAACAATTAAGAACTTATGTATACAAATAAAAAACAACTTGGTGACATCGGTGAAAGCATTGTACAGACCAAACTTATGCAATTAGGGCTAAATGTCATAAATGCCAATACCATCAAATACAATTACGAAGCTATCGACCTAATATGCACTTATCCTGAAACAGGACAAACTATCGGCATACAAGTAAAAACTTGCCGAGAAAACAACTTCCCCATCGGCATCACATTGGGTAACTGCATAAAAACGAATTTGCAAAAGCAAATTCACGGTCCTTGGATATTCGTATATACAGCAGGTGAAGGATTAGAAATGACATTCAGATTCTTTATTCTTTCACGGCAAGAAATGATAGATTTAGCAAACAAAAGCAATGATTGGTATGTAAACCAATGGAAACCTGCTTTCAGAAGGCACTCTGTAAACCTTAATAATGCATGTAGCATAAAACTCCGATGGTTAGAAGGACACAGTGAGGATGAGAATGAAAAACATCAGGCTTTTATCAATCCACTGACACAATCAACTGAAAATAAATGGAATAAAATCATAGAAGAATTTCAAAAAGAAAGAGGAATAAATACAATCTTACAAACATTTACAGGTGTCACAGAATTGCCTGCCGATAAAAAATACAACGAATTGTGCAAACAATTCCACTCTATGGCAAAACGACTGCTGTTTGAAGGTTATTTTCTTGTAAACAAAACAAGACGCATCTGTTTGGAAGAAATCGAATTTTATTACAACGAGTCATCCTCAAACGGACTAAAAGATCCTGTTATGTATCATACCGAAGATCATAAAAAATCCAAAGGAGAACTACCCTATTTTATATTCGGCTCCTTGAATTGCCATCTCTCAGGCATTGATGTTACATTCGAGAATCCCGAGAAACAATACCGCGCTTCTTTCCTCATTAGAGGCTATAAAGTTGAATCCTTCTGCAACGGGCAGTGGATTACAATAAAAAAGCATGAATCCCGTTCCACTTACATTTATGAAGATTTAATGATGAATCTTTCTTTAGATAAAGGCATTACGATAGAATGGATCAACGAAAACCTGACATCAGATAAACAACATATTGAAGCCGGATGGAGAAAAAATGTCCCTGCATACACCCAAGCACCCAACAATCAATACATTAAAGAAGAAATAACACCCGAACAATATAACCAATTACCAACATCCTCCCAAAACCAATATTTCGCCTATGGAGGCAAGCGTTTCAAGAAATGTAATAGATTGTGGAACTTTAAAAAAGTAAAACTTGATGATTAACACCTATACCATTTATCTATCACAATGGCTAAAGGCAGATTATCGTTCTGTTTATGATGCTTTGTGCAATGCCTTAAATGAAAGCCACACCAATCACGCTTTACTTCCATACTCCCAAGAAATATGGTGTCGAGATTATATGCCTGTACACATAGGAGCAGGGAAATATGTAGGCTTTGTTTTCAAACCGGACTATTTATGCGATAAAAATAAAAACCTTCAATTCATCACAGAACAAGCAAAAGCTTGTTCTGAGCTTGACATCAATTTTGCCGTTCAAATTGATATTGTTCTTGATGGAGGAAACTATGTAAACTGTGGAAGCAAAATGATTATGACGGATAAAATTATAATGGAAAATCCCAATTTGCGCTTGATTGATTTGATAAATAAACTAGAAAGAACTTTCCAAAAAGAACTTATTCTTATCCCATGGGATATGGATGAACCCTATGGACATGCTGATGGCATGTTAGCATACATAGGAAATAATCAAGTGATACTTAATAACTATTGCCAATTTGACAAACAGACATATATTTTTGCAGAACGGATTCACAAAATTTTAAACCGCCACTTCGATATAATAGACTTACAATACGAAGGCAAACTCAGGAAAGACAGTTGGTGTTACCTTAATTACCTTGAAACTCCTAAAACAATCATTTTGCCAGCACTTTCCAAACAAATGGATTGTGATAATGATTGTTCTGCCAAAGAAGTATTTCAACAAATATTTCCAAGCAAAAGGATATTACAGATATATACAACTCCGCTTGTAAGAAATGGAGGGGCAGTCCACTGTGTTACATGGGAACACTATCAATAATTCAAATTCCTTACGTTCATGAAACTAACCTACATTTTCCATAGCGGATTTGCCTTAGAAACCGAAAATTGCATGCTGGTCTTCGACTATTGGCTGGATCCGGCACATGTTATCGACGGATTGCTGAAATGCAACAAACCAATGTACGTGTTTGCCAGCCATTTCCACGAAGACCATTTCAACCGCGACATCTTCACTTGGAAATCAATAAAAGCGGACATCACTTATCTCCTTTCGAAAGATATCTTGAAACACCGTAGAGCCAGACGTGATGAAGCCGATGCCTGGCTTGCCAAAGGAGGAAGCTGGCAAGACAGACATATCCATGTCACCGCTACCGGAAGCAACGATAGCGGTGTGTCGTGGATAGTGCGCACAGAAGGCAAAACCCTCTTCCACGCAGGCGATCTGAATAACTGGTACGCCCGCTTCCTGACCGATGACTATACAGGCGGAACCATATACAGCCCCGAATTTGGTATGGAAATCAACCCGGAGAAAGAAGAAAAACAATACTTGGGCGAACTGAAAGACATCCGCAAGCTTACCGCCGGCTTCGACCTCGTAATGTTTCCCATAGACGGACGTATCGGGAACGGCTATACACGCGGAGCCCGCCAGTTCATCGACCGCTTCCAGGTAGGTTGGCTCGTACCTATGCATTTCGTAGCCAGCGGATTCCAGTCGGCAGGACGGATGAAGGAATTTGCCGATGCCAAAGGCGTTAAGTTCTGGTGCATCCAGCAGGAAGGGGAAAACAAGGAAGTGTAAGGAGGACAATATCTTTCATTCCTCTTTCACTATCCGGCTTGCCTCTTCCAGCATCACATTCAGCTTGGCATAGTCTGTCTTCGGTTCCCATAACAGCTCCTTGCTTTCACCCTTTTGCCACACACAAGTATGGCTGTTACTACCAAAGAGATGCTCTGTACCGATATGAAATGACCCTACATGAACCTGCCAGTTGTAAGTTTCATCCAAATTTACATGCAGATGCTCGGCGCGGCCACTTCTCAGTTCCAGTCCATTACCCGATAGCGAAAGCATATCAAACATACACTCTTCCAGTTTCGTCGGACTTTGCGTCCGAATAGAAAATGTGTCCCGCCCGATACCTCTGAATGAAACGTCTGCACATGGCATATCGATACTTACAGCCTTTACCGCATCGGGAAGCTTCAGACGCATGGAAGAAAGCGTATACACCCTTCCATCAGACGCAGATGCAATCGCAGCCGGAAAGCTATCCTCAGAAAAGTTGAAACTGAGCAACAATGTACTGTCTTCCAGTGTTTCAACCTTCATACAGTTTTCCATACCTGAAACATACGAAAGACTGCCGCCTGCCGAATCGGCCGGACATATTTCCAACGGCATAACAATAGGACGTTCTCCGATTTCCTCCAGCACCAGCCTAACCGATTTACAAACCGGCAAAGGACGGACTTGTTCCATACCCGATTCGCCCAATTCCGTCCGTTCGGGAGAAGGAGTTTCAAGAGTCAAATAAAAAGCAAACCCACTTGTCAGCAACAATCCTGCTACCAACAAGGCTATCATGATATAGGTAGTACGTTTCATATACTTTTGTTTTTTTCTGATTCAGTTATAAAGTCCTGGTACATTCCGGCAAGTTCATCCGCCGAAATATGCAACATGACACATTGTTTGAAAAAATATCCACACTCCTCTTGCAAGAAATGTTCTTTGCGCAGGTCGTATATCACCCGATGGGCACCTGCAGCCACAAAATAACCGATGCCCCGCTTGTTGTAGATAATGCCCTGCTGCTGCAGGTAGTCGAACGAGCGCACCACCGTATTGGCATTCACTTCCACCATGCCCGCATATTCGCGCACAGAAGGGATACGCCCTTCTTCGGGATATACGCCGAGAAGAATTTCGTCACAAATACGGTCGGCAATCTGCAGATAAATGGCTTTACTTTCCTTAAAATCCATAGGCTACCAACGATTAATGATTTCCGACTCTTTAAACCGAAAATAAGCCAATGTCCAGTTGAACACTGCCCAGACAATCCCTACTCCGATAACCAGACGGTTCATATCCTCGTCCGTCAGATAAAATTCGCGGTGAAAACTGCCTCTTACCTGATAAACTACCATAACTGCCAGCACATGCAACAACAAGATGACAATCAAGGCAGCACATGTCTTGATCCACGCATTCTTGGGCCAAATCACACTGCCCAACACGAACAACGACTGTAAAAAGCAGAAACTACTTGCCACTACGCCCAGCCTCCAGCCAGCATAAGGATGAGTAAACACTTCACTCCAGGGAACAAAGGTTATCTGCTCTGCCACATTGCTGTACAACATCCTGCAAACCAAGATCTTCGTCAGGTCGGCAAGCCCGAACGCTATTGCAAATGCAACGATAAAAACCACCGTCACCAGCAACCAGCGCGAAAGATATTTCTCGAAAGCCGAAGCCGGAGTTATCAAAAAAGCAATACGGCCTGTCTTTGTCTTCATCCGCTCCATAAAAGAAGAAGCAAACAGCATCCCCATCACATAAAAAATCACCATAAAAAACTGCATCAAAGCATGACTGTATTCCAAAGGAGTGCCAGGCGACAAATGGTTGTACGTCTCCATTCCATATCCTACCAGTATAACTGCCAATACGGCATAACAAGCTACAAACCGGAGCAAATGTGTTTTCCACGGTTCCAGTAACTCCCTGCGGCACATCATCCCAAACCGCCGCACATCAAAAAACTGATTTGTCCTCATCTTCTTCTTTTTAAGCATGAAACATCGCCGCTATTTTGTCGGGTTCGGCAAGCACGGCTCCAAACAAAAGTTCCAAATTGATTTCAGTCTCTTCACCACCAGCATTAGGCAGTATCAGACTGTTTCCTTCTACCGAAGGCAAAGCATAAAGTGCCTGCCCCACCAGTTCGCGGCTACTGCTCTCCCGGAAAACAAAAGTACGGCAGATATCCGCCACCGACTGGTCGAGCAACACACGACTTCCGTCAATAATCACCACATGATCGAGCATACGGTCTATATCACGCACCTGGTGCGTAGAAATTACCACACACTTCTCATCACTCATTCCCGAAGCTATCAGTTTACGGAACTGACTCTTGCCGGGAATATCCAACCCATTCGTAGGTTCGTCCATCAACAGCAAGGAAGTATTTGCCGCCAGTGCAAAACTCATAAACACCTTCTTCTTCTGCCCCATCGAAAGGGTTCCCAAATTAAGGTCGGCATCCAGTTCGAAAAGGTCGAGATAGCGCCTCATGTCTTCTGTACTGAACCGGGGATAAAAGCAACTGTTCAACTTTACGTAACGTGCCAATGTGAGCGAAGGCAATTCAAACTCTTCGGGCACTAAAAACAAGTCGCACAACGTATCGGGTAAACGGCGGCGCACATCCTTACCTTTATATATTATCTCTCCCTGACAAGGGGTAAGCAGTCCGCTTATCAAAGCAAGTAAAGTAGATTTTCCGGTTCCGTTCTTCCCTAATAACCCGTAGATTCCCCCTTGCCGAAGCGAAAGAGAAAAATGGCTCAGCACCTCTTTTTTGCGCCTGCCATAATTAAACGAAAGATTCTTTATTTCCAACATAATCTATCAGTGTTTTTATCCTCAGCCAAATTTCCCGTCAGGGCCCTCGACAGAAATCTTTGTCTGATAATTAGTGCATCATAGTGTACTACTTAACTAATACACTACAAAGGTATGTATTTATCGTGAAACATGCAAGCCATCCGGCAAAAAAATCATATTCTTCCACTTGCCAATATAGGGTCAACAAAAAGTCATATAGCATCTGGAGAAACGAATATATACTTACTTTGCCGATGAAGTATATATTCATCAGCAGTTTCAGTATATATGAAACTGCCATCGAAGTTATATTCATTTTACAATCCTATTGACTGACAAAAAACGACCAACTTCAAGAAGGTCTTTCCTGAGTATACTTTTATATTTCTTCCGCTTTTCGTACCTTTGCCAGAAAAGGAAACCCGAACAAGAAAATGCTGCCATGACCGGACACACCACAATAGATACCGCCAACGCCGAGTTCCAAAATGCATTGAAACTCATCCAGTATACCCGCCAATCCGTATTCCTTACGGGAAAAGCAGGAACAGGTAAGTCTACCTTCCTGAAATACATCTGCCAGACCACCAAAAAGAAATACGTAGTGCTGGCTCCTACGGGCATCGCCGCCATCAATGCCGGAGGCAGCACCCTGCACAGTTTCTTCAAGCTGCCTTTCCATCCGTTGTTGCCCGATGACCCCAACTTCAGCCTAAGAGGAAACAAACTGCAAAGCTTCCTGAAATATACCGCCGACCGGCGCAAGCTGATAAAGAACATCGAACTGGTCATCATCGACGAGATTTCGATGGTGCGAGCCGACATCATCGACTTCATCGACAAGGTATTGCGTGTATACTCACAAAACATGCGCGAACCTTTCGGAGGCAAACAGCTGCTGCTGGTAGGCGATGTGTACCAGCTGGAACCGGTAGTGAAAAACGACGAGCGCGAAATCATCAACCGTTTCTACCCCAACCCCTATTTCTTCTCGGCACGGGTGTTCCAGCAAATGGAACTGGTATCGGTAGAGCTGACCAAGGTGTACAGGCAGACCGACCGCGTATTTGTCAACGTGCTCGACCACATCCGCACCAATACCGTCGGCTCTGCCGACTTACAACTGCTCAACACCCGTTATCAGGCACCACTGGGCTCGGGCGAGAACGACCTTTACATCACATTGGCTACCCGGCGCGACAACGTAGACTTCATCAACGAACAACGCCTTGCCGCCCTGCCCGGCGATGCTGTCACGCTGAAAGGTGAAATCCATGGCGAATTTCCCGAAAGCAGCCTCCCCACACTGATGGAACTGACCGTGAAACCCGGTGCACAAATCATCTTCATCAAGAACGACCCGGAGAAACGATGGGTAAACGGCACCATCGGCATCCTTTCAGGCATCGATGCCGAAGGTATCCTTTACGTAACCACCGAAGAAGGAAAAGAACTCGACGTGCGCCGCGAAAGCTGGAGCAACATCCGCTACCGGTATAATGAAGAAGAGAATAAGATAGAAGAGGAAGAACTGGGCACCTTCACGCAATATCCCATCCGGCTTGCCTGGGCAATAACGGTACACAAAAGCCAGGGACTTACTTTCAGCCGCGCCATTATAGACTTTACCGGAGGAGTATTTGCCGGAGGACAAACCTACGTGGCATTAAGCCGGTGTACCTCACTGGACGGCATCTGCCTGAAGCGGGAGATAAGTCGTGCCGACATCTTCGTACGTCCCGAAATCGTTTCCTTCGCCCACCATTTCAACGACCAGCAGGCTATCGAGCGTGCCATGAAGCAGGCGCAGGCGGACATCGAATATACCGCTGCCGTCAAGGCATTCGACAAAGGTGACTTCGAAACTTGCCTCGACCATTTCTTCAAGGCCATCCATGCCCGATACGACATCGAAAAGCCCTTGCAACAACGCTTTATCCGTAAAAAGTTAGGCATCATCAACCGGTTAAAGGCAGAAAACCTCCGCCTGAAAGAAGAAATGCGGAAATCGAAGAAAAGCCTGCAGAAATATGCCGAAGAATATTACCTGATGGGAAACGAATGCATCACCCAAGCCCACGACACGCGTGCCGCCCTGGCAAACTACGACAAAGCCATCGAACTGTACCCCGAATACGTCGATGCCTGGGTGCGCAAAGGCGTCACGCTTTTCAATGCCAACCGGATAAGTGAAGCACGCGAATGTCTGAACCAAGCCGTCAAGCTACGCCCCAACGAGTTCAAAGCCGTATACAACCGGGGCAAACTGCGCCTGCACACAGGCGACATCGAGGGTGCCATGACCGACCTGGACAAAGCAACCTCGCTAAAACCCCAGCACGCCGGTGCCCAAGAATGTTTCGCCGATGCCCTTTCGCAAGCCGGTAAAGAAATAGAAGCGACGATACATTACCGGCTGGCGGAAGAAATACGGAAAAAGAAGAAGAAATAAAATTGTTAACCCCTATAAAAAGATCAAGCTATGAACTTGAGTGATAAGATTGTAATCTACCAGACGAAAGATGGAAAGACATCCATTGATGTGAAATTAGAAAATGATACCGTATGGTTATCTGCCAATCAAATGGCAGCATTATTCGAAAGAGATGAAAAGACCATAAGAAAGCACATCAATAATGTATTTTCTGAAAATGAGTTGGAGAAAAAGAACAACACGCATTTTTTGCGTGTTGATGGAGTGAAGCAGCCGGTTGCTTTTTTATTCTCTTGACGTTATCATTTCCGTAGGCTATCGTGTAAAAAGCCAGCGTGGCACGCAGTTTCGTATATGAGTGAATCGAATTTTGAAAGAGTATCTGGTGAAAGTGGTTTCCGACTATACCTATGCCCTCGATACGTTGAACAGTATGAAATTGTGCATTTTAATGGAACACATGATACAACGCACGATATAAAAGACATGAAAGCAGTGATGAACTTAATGACCAAAAACAATTAACTGCATTTCTTTTTCAAGAAGGTTGTATTTTTCCGTTTATTATGCTTATTTTTGTTGAACACAGCTAAGTGTCAAGTGTAGATTTAAGAAACAAATAAAAAAATGATTTATAATGACATAATAACATGGCAAAGAAACAGCTGAAAAAAAAGAGCATAGAAGAAACCCTTTGGGATTCGGCGAATAAACTACGTGGGTCGGTTGAACCTTCGGAATACAAGCATGTGGTATTGAGTCTGATATTCCTGAAATATGCCTACGACCGTTTTGTGGAACGCCGCAACGAACTGATAGCAGACGGCAAAGAAGCATTTGTCGAACAGGCTGTATTCTATAACGCCAAGAATGTTTTCTATTTAAACGAAATAAGCCGCTGGGACTATTTGATAGAAAATGCCAAACAGAACGACATTGCCATCAAGATAGATGCGGCTTTGGCTCAGGTGGAGAAAGACAACCCGACACTGAAAGGAGCTTTGCCAAGCAATTATTATTCCGGCTTGGGGCTTGACCGCACCAAATTGGCAAGCCTGCTGGACGTCATCGGCAAGATTGATACACAGAAAGACAAGGAACACGACTTAATTGGACGTGTCTACGAATATTTCTTGGGCAAGTTTGCCATAGCCGAAGGAAAAGGCAAAGGAGAGTATTATACGCCCAAGACGATAGTCAACCTGATAGCGGAAATGATACAGCCTTACCGGGGCAAGATTTACGACCCTTGTTGCGGTTCCGGCGGCATGTTCGTGCAGAGCATGAAATTCATTGAAGCACACCACGGCAACAAGAAAGACATTTCCGTATATGGACAAGAATATACCAACACCACGTATAAGTTAGCGAAGATGAACCTTGCCATCCGTGGCATTGCCTGCAATTTAGGCGAAAAGGCTGCCGATACGTTCCATGACGACCAACACAAGGACTTGAAAGCGGACTTCATCATGGCAAATCCGCCTTTCAATCAGAAGGCATGGCGAGCAGAAAACGAACTGACCAACGACCCGCGTTGGCACGGATATGAAGTTCCGCCTACAAGTAACGCCAACTATGGATGGATTCTGAATATCGTTTCTAAACTGTCTGCCAATGGTATGGCGGGCTTTCTGCTTGCCAACGGTGCGTTGAGCGGCGATGGTACAGAGTTGAACATACGTCGCCAACTATTAAAGAACCATTTGGTGGAAGCCATTGTAATCCTTCCCCGTAATATGTTCTACTCTACGGACATCAGCGTTACTCTCTGGATATTGGCGGGTAACCGCAAAGCCCGTACGGTAGAACAGAACGGTGAATTGGTGAACTACCGCAACCGGGAGAATGAGGTTTTGTTTATTGACCTGCGTCAATGGGGTGACCGTTCGAGAAGAAATACATCCAATTCTCTGGGGAACAGATTGCGCAAATAGCCGAAAACTTTCATAACTGGCAACGCGAAGGTCATGAACAGACTTATCGCAACGTACCCGAATACTGCTATTCCGCTACGCTTGAAGAAATCGAAGCAAAAGGGTGGTCGCTCGTGCCCAGCAAATACATCGAGTTCAAGAACCGGGATGAGGGCATCGACTTCGATACGAAGATGACGCAACTGCAAAGTGAGATGCAAGAACTGCTTCGTAAGGAAGATGAAAGCAAAAAGGAACTGTTGAACCTCTTTAAAGAGTTGGGATATGGACTTGAAGAATAAAATAGCCATCTATCGTTCTGCCGATGGAGAAACGCGATTAGATGTTAAGGTAGACAAAGAAACGGTTTGGTTGAATGTTAGCCAAATGGCGGAGTTATTCGGAAGGGATTCTAAGACCATTCGAAAACATATCGACAACGCTATTCGTGAAGAATTGGCTGACGAAGTGGTTGTCGCAAAATTTGCGACAACCACTCAACACGGTGCTATAGCTGGAAAAAGCCAAACTCATGATGTGAACTTCTATAATCTGGATGTAATTATATCCGTGGGGTATCGTGTGAAGTCTAAAAATGGTGTTGAATTCCGTCGGTGGGCTAACAAAGTGCTGAAAGAATATCTGGTGAAAGGTTATGCCGTCAATAAGGCTTTGACAGAACAACGCTACACGGAACTGAAACAGTTAGTCGCCGTCTTGGGCAGGACGGTCAAGGCACAAGAGGCATTGACTTCCGATGATGCCCTCAATCTGGTAGAAGTGGTTTCCGATTATGCTTATGCCCTCGATACATTGGATAAGTACGATTATCAGCAGTTGGCGGTAGAGCAGACTACGAACGAAGCAAAGTTCCGTGCAACGTATGAAGGTGCCATGCAAGCTATCGAAGAACTGAAGGCAAAGTTCGGCGGAAGCCAATGGTTCGCCCATGAGAAAGATGATTCCTTCAAGAGTTCCATCGGGCAGATATACCAGACATTCGGCGGACAAGACCTCTATCCGTCAGTAGAAGAAAAAGCTGCCATGTTGCTTTATCTCGTAACCAAGAATCATTCGTTCAGCGATGGCAACAAGCGCATAGCCGCCACGCTATTCTTATGGTTTATGGCAGGCAACGGTATCCTTTATAATACAGACGGCTCGAAACGTATAGCCGACAACACTCTTGTTGCCCTTACACTGATGATAGCCGAAAGCCGTACGGAGGAAAAAGATGTGATGGTAAAAGTAGTTGTGAACCTGATAAACAAGAACAACTATGAATAAGGGAGAAATGAAACGATTGGGCGATTACATCCGTGAGGTGGATGTAAGGAATCGGGATTTAGAGGTGACGAAACTATTAGGCGTCAGTATTTCCAAAGAGTTCATGCCATCCATTGCGAATACTATTGGAACAGATATGTCTTCTTATAAGATAGTTGAACCTCGGCAATTTGCATACGGTCCGGTTACATCACGTAATGGAGATAAGGTTTCTATTGCTTTGTACAAGGACGATGAAAAAGCAATAGTCTCACAAGCCTATACGATATTTGAAGTTAAGAACAAACAAGAACTCCTCCCCGAATACCTGATGATGTGGTTTCGTCGCCCGGAGTTTGACCGTTATGCCCGTTTCAAATCACACGGCAGTGCTCGTGAGATTTTCAGTTGGGAAGAAATGTGTGATGTAGAACTGCCCGTTCCTCCCATAGAACAGCAGCAAAAGATTGTATCCGAATACGAAGCTATTACCCATCGCATCCGCCTTAATGAGCAAATCATCACTAAGCTGGAAGAAACGGCGCAAACCCTCTATCGCAAGATGTTTGTGAACGGGATTGATAAGGAGGATTTGCCGGAAGGGTGGAAAATGGGGACAATAGGTGAATTTTGCAAAGAAATGAAATCAGGTGGAACTCCAAATCGTTCCAATACCGAATATTGGAATCGTAAAGATTATCGGTGGCTGAAGACCGGAGAAGTTCAGAATAATGTTATTTTGAATACAGAAGAATATATCAGTGAAGTAGGATTAATAAACAGTTCTGCAAAAATAATTCCTTGTGGCGCGATTGTTATGGCTATGTATGGAGCAACGGCGGGACAAGTCGCATATTTAGATTGTGAGACAACGACAAATCAGGCATGTTGCAATATGATTTGTCATACAAAAGATGATGCGGCATTTCTGTTCTTTCATTTGCTTTATTATCAAGAAGAAATAAAAAGATTAGCAAATGGTGGAGCACAAGAAAATTTGAGCCAAGAAATAATCACTGCACAACCAATACTTCTTTTTGAAGATGAAAGAAAGAAAACTATATTAGTAAAACTATTTGATTTTATAATTTACAAATATAGAGAGTATGGCATATTAGCGGAATTACAATCTTTGTCTTTGGCAAGGATGGGGCACAAACAATCATAAGATGGAAAAGAATATAAAACAGGAATTTTTCGAACTCTGTTTAAATACAGAAGGACATAGTATATCAACCTATGATTTAATCGCTTATCTAACGAATGCGAATAAACTTATCACATCTATCAATCAAACGCTAAATACAAAATATTGTATTGGATTTGATCAAGTTGAAATTGATGTTATTGCTTTAAAAGAAGGTAGTTTCAAAATACCTCTTTGCATTAAGAAGATAACAAATAATGCAACATTTGCTAGTATCGTAACTGTGTTTGGTGGATTTGTATTGAATTTGCTTACAAAAAATCCAGAGCCACAAACCGTTAGTTTGGGAAAAGATACAGTAATAGTTACAAGTGATGAACTCTTGAAAAACAAGAAAACAGCAAATGCTGTTGGCTGTATCGCTAAAATGGCGGTGGAGTCTGATGGTATCAAAGATCTTACTATCACTTATGAAAAGACAAACGGAGAGCAAGAACAGGTAACGATAAATAAAAGGACATTGGCGCAAGTCATATATGAAGAACCAGAGGAGGAAAGTATCTCAAACATGGTAACAAATGTTACTCTTGAGATTGTTTCTCCTGTTTTTGTTGACAAACCTGCATCTTGGAAGGTTACTTATGATGACAAAACATTTACAGCTAAAATGACAGACGAAGACTTTTTGGAAAAGATGAATCTGCAAAAACTTTCATTTGCTCCAGGAGATGTAATTATTGCAGATATGGAAGTAACAGCGAAAACAACTGAAAGAGGAATTCGCCTTAAACATTATATTCGTAAAGTGCACAAATATCCTAAATTCAGCAGAATTATAAGGAATGAACCTAGCTTGTTTGACAATATAGAATAATAATTATGCAACACTTCAACGAACACGCCCTCGAACTATCCATCATGGAACTGTTTCAGCAGGAGGGTTACACATATACAAGCGGAGAAGGAATCCATAAAGAAGTGAGCGATGTCTTGCTTCGGGACGATATGCATTTTAAATATGATAAATAAAAATTAGATGCCATGGCACTACCTATAAATATAGAAGACTTGCTCAATAAGCGAAAGATTGAATCTAATCGCATAGAGTTCAAGGCAGGTTGGAATCCAGATAAGATTTATCATACCATCTGTGCCTTTGCTACAGACTTGGATAACATCGGTGGTGGGTATATTCTTGTGGGTGTTGAAGAGGAAAACGGAATCGCAAAGCGGCCTGTAAAGGGTTTGGCAGAAAACGAAATTGACCGTATTCTGAAAGATATGGTGGGCTATGATGCTAAAATCTCTCCGCCCTATCTCACTAAAGTGTCTCCGGAAGAAGTGGACGGTAAAATCATCCTTGCCATTTGGGTGCCTGCCGGAATAAACCGACCTTATTCGGTGGCAGAGAGTGTAGTTGCCAAGAAATCAATACCGAAATTTTATGTGCGAAGTAAATCTTCTACGATTGAGGCTAAAGGTGAAATTTTAGACGAAGTACGCGAGTTAGCCCATCGTGTACCGTTTGATGAACGGGGAAATGTGGCAGCAAAAATTGATGATATATCAAGTGTGCTTGTCTACGAATATCTTAAACAGGTAGGAAGTAAGCTGGCGGGAGATTTTATGGCGAAACCTCTGATTGATATTCTTGATGAGATGGATTTATTGACAGGTCCGACAGAGGACAGACTGATAAAAAATTGTGCAATCATGATGTTTTGTGAACATCCTGAACGATTCTTTCCCGTTACGCAGGTCGACATTGTGCTGTTCCCTGAAGGCAGTATCAATAATCCTGATTTGATGATTGAAGTGCCAAAAATAGTCGGACCAATTCCTAAAATTATCAATGATACGCTGTCGTATCTCCGCACTCATGTTATTAAAAAGAAAATCATCAAACCAGCGGATACTGAAAAATCGGATAAGATATTCAATTATCCTTATCAGGCATTTGAAGAAGCTGTGGTCAATGCCTTGTATCATCGCGATTATCAAGAACGTGAACCGGTGGAGATTACAGTAGAACCTACCCATGTGGATATATTAAGCTATGCCGGACCTGACAGGTCCATTAGTTCGGAAGCAATAAAGGCTGCACGAAAGTTGAAGGCACGAAGATACCGTAACCGCAGATTAGGTGATTTCTTGAAGGAACTGGATTTGACAGAAGGTAGGGCAACCGGAATTCCTACAATTCAAAAAGCCTTGAGAGATAACGGATCTATGGCAGCAACCATTGAAACGGATGAGGACAGGACCTACTTTCTTTTAACTATTCCTTGCCGACATGGATTTGAAGAAGAAGTGCCAGCTGTTTCAAAGGAACAGAGATATACGCTTGACAACGAACTTGGACACAGACTTGGACAAATCTCTGTCCAAGTTGAAGAAGCAGTAAATCAATGTATTATTAAAGAGAAAATGGAACTTGGACAGATACTTGGACAAATGTTTGTCCAAGTCTGGGAGAAGTCACGTTCTGGAAATAATGTTCAAGAACTAATATCAAACACGATTGATTTATTATGTCTTTTAAAGGAAAATGATTTGTCAGCCAATGTCTTGAGTGAAAGTCTTTTTTTTGAATCGACTAAAGAGTTGAAACGAAAGATTATTCTTCCACTTATCAAACTGGGGTATGTTACAATGACTTATCCGGACAAACCAACCAGTGCAAAACAAACTTACAGATTAACAGAACAAGGAAAATCTCTTTTTTAGTATATATACGCCACACTTCAACGAACACGCCCTCGAACTATCCATCATGGAACTGTTTCAGCAAGAGGGTTACACATACATAAGCGGAGAAGAAATCCATAAGGAAGTGAGTGATGTCTTGCTTCGGGACGATATGCGCCTGTATCTGCACAACCGCTACAGAGCAGAAAGTATTACGCCGTTAGAAATAGAGCGAATCCTTGCCACACTGACCGCCAATGCGGGCTTCTCTTTGTATGAACAGAACCGCCATACCTATCGGCTGATGACGGAGGGCTTTTCGTTGAAGCGTGAGGACGCGGCTTTGCCGGATTTGTTTATCGAGCCGATAGATTTTAGCAAAGATGGTACAAAGAACAACCTGTTCCGTATCGTCAACCAGTTGGAGATACAAGGTGCGGAGCGACGCATTCCCGATGGCATTGTTTATGTGAATGGTTTGCCCGTGGTGGTATTGGAGTTCAAGAGTGCCGTAAAAGAAGATACGACCATCATGGATGCTTACACCCAACTCATCGTTCGTTACCGCCGTGATATTCCCGACCTGTTCAAATACAATGCGTTTGTGGTAATCAGCGATGGGGTGAACAACAAGTATGGCTCTCTGTTTTCTCCTTATGATTTCTTTTATGCGTGGCGAAAAGTAGAGGCAATCGATAAGGCTACAGACGGTATCAACTCCCTTTTGACAATGGTAAAAGGTCTGTTCCGGAAAGAGAGGCTGCTAAGCGTGATAAAGGATTTCGTGTTCTTCCCCGATTCGTCGAAGAACGAGAAGAAAGTGGTTTGCCGCTATCCGCAATTCTTTGCCACACACAAGCTATTCGAGAATATCCGTCTGCACTCCAAACTCCAAGGAGGTGGCGATGGAAAAGGAGGTACTTACTTCGGGGCGACAGGTTGTGGCAAGAGTATCACGATGCTGTTCCTTACCCGTATGTTGATGCGAAGCCGGGAGTTTGCCAGCCCTACGATTGTCCTGATAACTGACCGTACCGATTTGGATGACCAACTTTCCAAACTTTTTGGAACGGCTAAGAAGTTCATCGGCGATGAATGTGTAGTGGAAGTAGAAAGCAGGGATAAACTTCGGGAACATTTGGCAGGGCGAACCAGCGGCGGCGTGTTCCTGACCACCATACATAAGTTTACCGAAGACACACGGCTATTGTCTGAACGGGCAAACATCATCTGCATATCCGACGAGGCACACCGCTCCCAAACGAACTTAGCTTTGCAAGTCAAGCAGACCGACAAGGGAGTGAAACGCAACTACGGCTTTGCCAAATACCTGCATGATTCATTGCCCAATGCCACGTACGTAGGTTTCACGGGAACACCGATTGATGCCACAATAGATGTGTTTGGCGAGGTGGTAGATGCCTACACGATGACCGAATCGGTGGAGGATGGTATCACACGGCGTATTGTGTACGAAGGACGTGCTGCTAAGGTTTTGCTTGACAATAAGAAATTGCAAGAAATAGAGAATTATTATAAGCAATGTGCGGAAGAAGGTACGAATGAATACCAGATAGAAGAAAGCAAGAAAGCCGTGACCAAAATGGAACGTATCTTGGGAGACTCCGACCGTCTGCAAGCCGTAGCCGAAGACTTTATTGCCCATTATGAGAAACGGGCGGAAGAAGGCAGTACGGTAGAGGGCAAGGCTATGTTCGTTTGTTCCAACCGAACCATTGCTTTCAACCTTTATAAAAAGATTATCGCCTTGCGTCCCGAATGGGCAAAAATACCCGGCGAAGAAGCGCATGAGGACCATTACATGATGGCGGCAGAACCGCATGCTCCCTATGGGAATCAAGAACTCCCCATCGAGAAAATAAAGCTGATAATGACCCGAAGCAAGGACGATGAACCAGAACTTTACAACTTGCTGGGAACGGATGAAGACCGCCGTGCTTGGGCAGAGGAGTTTAAAAAGCCGAAATCAAACTTCAAGATTGCCATTGTGGTCGATATGTGGACAACCGGTTTCGATGTGGACTGTCTAGACACGATGTACATTGACAAACCTTTGCAGCAACACACGTTGGTGCAGACCATTTCACGAGTGAACCGTGTTTATCCGGGAAAGGAGAAAGGCCTGGTGGTGGATTATATCGGCATCAAAAGCAACATGAATGTGGCATTGAAGCGTTATGCGCAAGGTGATGCCAACTTAGATTCAGTGGAAAGCATTGAGCAGTCCGTTGCGATGGTGAAAGACGAACTGGATATTATCCGGCGGATGTTCGGCGAGTTTGACTATACAAAATTTTCTACGGGTACGCCATTGGAACAATTAGACTGCCTGAACAAGGGTGCCGAGTTTATGCAACGCACCAAGGAACAGGAAAACCTGTTTATGGGACACGCCAAGAAACTGAAATCGGCATTTAACTTGTGCAGCAATAGTGAAGAGATAAGCGACGACGAGCGTGAAGAAATTCATTATTTCTGTGGCGTACGTTCCATTATTTATAAATTGACAATAGGCGATACTCCGGACATATCTCAGATGAACCGCCGTGTCAGTGAAATGATAGAAGAAGCTATCCAATCGGAAGGCGTGGAAGAAATCATCCAGATAGGCAATGACAAAGAAAACTTGGATGTGCTGAGCGAAGAATACATGGAACGCCTTGGCAAACTAAAACTGCCCAATACGAAAGTAAAACTCATGGAACGCCTGCTGAAAACCGTCATCACAGAGTTCAAGAAGGTGAACAAGGCGAAAGGCGTAGACTTCTCCAAACGCTTGAGCGCTTTGGTTGACAAATACAACGAACGCAGAGATAGTGCTATCTTTGCGGATGAAGTCTTGACGGAAGTGGCCAATCAGATGGCTGACTTGTTGAAAGAACTAAATAAGGAGAAGAAATCTTTCCTTGATTTAGGCATTAGCTACGAAGAAAAAGCCTTTTATGATATTCTGAAATCCATAGCCAAACAGTTTAGTTTTGAATATCCCGAAAATAAGTTACTTAAACTCGCTGCTGAAATCAAGAAAATTGTAGCAGATAAATCCAAGTACACCGACTGGTCCACTCGTGATGACATAAAGGCAGAACTGAAAATGGATTTGATTTTGGTCTTAACCGAATATGGCTACCCTCCAGTAACAAATGACGAGGTGTTTAAAACAATTTTGGAACAAGCGGAGAACTTCAAGAAATACAATAGATATAGTCAATCAGAAATAAAATGCGAAAAATCATTTGTCATGCTGCATAGTGAAGCATCTCGGATGCACCCACTTATCCACACAGGTGTTTTTAGAGCGTATGCGATACGCCCCTACAAGTAATTTATAAAATGTGCACACCGCATAGTGGCTTTAAATCGTGGGCACGATGGCTTTATTGCAGACCTATTGCACATTTAAAATAAAAACCTTACTTTTGCATCGTAATTGGTTCTGCCTGTCTGTTCAGACAAGCGGATTAAAAGGGAATCGGGTGAAAATCCCGGACAGTCCCGCTGCTGTGAAGCTTCAATAATCTTCCGGTAAAGGCTATTACCACTGATGCGTTGTATCTGAAAAACGTATTGGGAAGGTTCCGGAAGAGAAGTCAGTCAGAAGACCTGCCAAGAGTTTATGTTATCCGTGTGCGAGGACAACACGGTTAATTGGTTTATTGAATACACTTTTTATTTATGGTTAAACAAAAAAGCCGGCTTGTCTGGCTGTTATCGTTTTGGGCTGTATGGAACCATGCCTGCATTTTGTATGCCCAGAACTCGACCGACAGCCTGCAACACTTGAATGAAGTGCTGGTCACCGCACGTGCCTTGCAGAAAGACATCATTCCCGTACAGAGCTTGTCGGGAGAACAACTCCAAAGGCTAGGTTCGCACAACGTTGCTGACGCGTTACGCTATTTCTCTGGTGTACAACTGAAAGATTATGGAGGCATCGGAGGATTGAAAACGGTCAATATCCGAAGTATGGGTACCAACCACGTAGGGGTATTCTACGATGGCATCGAACTGGGAAATGCACAAAACGGAACTGTAGACCTGGGGCGTTTCTCGCTCGACAATATGGAAAGCGTCACACTCTACAACGGACAGAAAAGTGCCATTTTCCAGTCGGCTAAGGACTTTGGTTCGGCAGGTACCATCTATCTCCAGACGCGTATTCCCAAGTTTGAAGACAACAAGAAATATAATGTCAAGGCTACATTCAAGACTGGTTCGTTCGGAGTAGTAAACCCTGCCATCCTTTGGGAACAGCAAATCAACGAAAAGTTAAGCAGTTCCTTCAGTGCCGAGTATTTGTACACCACAGGTAAATATAAATTCCGCTATGCCACTGAAGGAGGCTATGACACCACTGCTGTGCGCCAGAATGGTGACGTAAACGCCCTGCGCATCGAGCATGGGTTATACGGTAACATCAAAAACGGCTACTGGCGTACCAAACTGTATGCTTACTTTTCCGACAGAGGTTATCCAGGAGCCATTGTGCGTAACAAGTTTACACACGAAGACCGCCAGAACGATGCCAATTTCTTTGCCCAAGCACTGTTCCGGAAAGATTTCTCGGAACGTTACCATTTTCTTGCCAGTGCCAAGTATGCCTACGATTACCTGCATTACCTTGCCGACCCGAACAAAGATGAATCGTTGATGTACATCAACAACCGTTACCGGCAGCAGGAACTTTATGTTTCGACTGCCAATTGCGTTGACCTGACACCGTACTGGAGCCTGAACCTGTCGGCAGACTGGCAATTCAACCTGCTGAATGCAAACTTGAAAGACTTTGTCTATCCACGGCGGAACACAGGACTTTTTGCTGCAGCCACAGCCTTTCATTTCGACTGCATACAATTGCAGGCAAGTGTACTGGGCACGTTTGTATCCGACCGTCTGAAAGAAAACGGACAACCGGCATCCGACAAGCTGGAATGGACACCATCGGTTATACTGAGCTACCGACCGTTTAAAAAGATAGACCTGAATTTCCGTGCCTTCTACAAACAGATATTTCGCATGCCTACCCTGAATGACCTGTACTACACATTCGTAGGCAATGCTTACCTTGACCCTGAATATACTCACCAATATAATATAGGTGTAACTTACAGAAAAGACTTCAAAAACCTGTGGATGAAACACATCGAGCTACAAGCCGATGTATATTACAACGAAGTAAAGAACAAGATAGTAGCAACCCCTACTTCCAACTTCTTCCGCTGGACCATGGTCAATCTGGGTGAAGTGGAAATCCGGGGCATAGATGTAGCTGTACAAACCGACTGGAAACTGGGTAAAGAAGCCTTGCTAAGCGGACGCCTGAATTACACTTATCAGAAAGCACAAGACTTTACCGATCCCGATAATGAATTTTATGGCGGACAAATACCCTACATACCCTGGCACAGCGGATCGGCAGCGGTTAACTTCAATTGGCGTTCGTGGGAAGCCAGTTACAGCTTTATCTATACCGGCGAACGGTATTCTTCACAAGCCAACCTGCCCGTCAACTATCAACCGTCGTGGTACACCAGCGACTGTTCTCTTTCGAAACGGCAACGCATCCGTTCGCAAGAATTGAAACTGACTTTGGAAGTGAACAATCTGCTGAACCAACAATACGAAGTAGTATCGTGCTACCCGATGCCCGGCATCAATTTCAAATTCATCGTGCAATATATGTTTTAAAATATACCTCTTATGAAAATCAGAAGATATCCGCTTGTCCTGCTCCTGCTGGCATTGCTGTCGGGATGCAGGGAAGAACTGCCTGTGCTCGACTCGGAGCAGGAAATCATTACCTACCCTACCGACCCTAAGGACATTGAAGGCTTTTTTCTTCTCAACGAAGGAAACATGGGAAGCAACAAATGTACAATTGACTTTTTCAATGCACGGGGAGGATATTACCTTCGCAACATTTATCCGGAAAGCAACCCCGACATCGTAAAAGAACTGGGAGATGTAGGCAACGACATTCAGATACACGACGGAAAACTATATGTAGTGGTCAACTGTTCACACTTTGTAGAAGTGATGGACGCATGCACAGCCAAACATCTGGGAAGCGTCAACATTACTAATTGCCGCTACATAACCTTCGAAGATGACAAAGCCTATGTCAGTTCGTATGCCGGACCGGTCCAGATAGATCCAGAAGCACGCCCCGGCAAAGTGGTAGAATTTGATACGAATACTTTCCAGATAACCCGCGAAGTGGTAGTAGGTTATCAGCCTGAAGATATGGCTATCGTTAACGGAAGACTGTATGTAGCCAACTCGGGCGGTTACCGTTACCCGAATTATGACCGTACCATTTCGGTCATCGACTTAGAGAGTTTTCAAGTGGTCAACACCATTGATGTAGCCATCAACCTGCACCAGATGGAAAAAGACTCGAAAGGAAACCTGTATGTTATTTCACGGGGAGACTATTATGGAGAAGGCTCGGATATCTACGTCATAGACCCTACTACCGAAACCGTAACCGGAAACCTGGGAATCTCTGCCAACCAAATGTGGATGGATGACGACCTGCTTTACATCATCTCTTCCGAATGGAGCTACACAGCCGGAAACAACGAAGTAGGTTACCGCATCTACGATACGGCACAAGGCAAAATGATTTCCGACAAATTCATTACCGATGGCACAGAAGCCGATATCCGACTTCCATACGGCATTGCAGTCAACCCTGAAACCAAGGAAATCTATGTAAGCGATGCTACCGACTACGTAACACCGGGGTATCTTTACTGCTTCACCTCCGAAGGCAAAAAACAATGGAGCGTACGTACAGGCGATATTCCGGCACATTTCGCCTTTGCCACAGAACCTTTCTATTACAACGATGCTCCGGAAGAAACAACCAGTTCGGCATACATCACCCAAGTAATCGAATACATGCCAGCTCCAGGCCAGTTTGTCAATGCTATGCCTGAATACGAAGAAGGCGACACACAGGAAGACATGAACCGGAAAGCCTTGGAAGCTATCGGGAATAACAATCGTGGCATGATTTCGCTAGGAGGATATGGAGGTTATGTCATCGTAGGCTTCGACCATCGGATTGAAAACAAAGCAGGACTACGGGATTTCCGTATTCTGGGCAATGCTTTTCAAGGAGCTTCTACTGCTGCAAGCGGAGGCAGTTACGAACCGGGTATCATCCAAGTTGCATTAGACGAAAATCAAGACGGACAGCCAGACGATGGACAATGGTATGAAATAGCTGGAAGTGCCCATCACGACCCTCAACAGGAAACATGGTATGAAACAGCCCTGAACGCCGGTTGTGACATGGCTTTTTACAACGATTATGAAATTGTTTACCAAGCTCCCGAAGAAGAACCGGCCACCGAAGAAGAACAACGAACGTACATCTGCTGGACAGACAACAAAGGACAAACAGGATACATCCGGAAAAACGTCCATAACACCCAGTCTTATTATCCACAATGGATTAGCGACAAGGAGTTACGCTTCGAAGGTTCACGACTTCCGCAAAATGGAATAGACCAAAGTGGAAACGGTACCTACTTTGTCCTTTATCCGTTTACATACGGATATGCCGACAATGCCATGAATACCAACGATGAATCTGCTATTGACATTGACTGGGCAACCGACAGCGATGGTAATAAAGTCGATTTACCTGGTGTGGACCTCATTAAAATATATACCGGAATCAATCAGGAAAACGGATGGATAGGCGAATGCTCTACAGAAGTGAGTGGCGTGGAAGACCTGCACATGCTGGGTGAGGAAATTCCTACACGCTAACTTAGAAGCTGTTTTGAATTTCTCCAAAAAGTTTTTCTTGGCTTGATGTATCCGTTTTCGTGTGTGCTTTGGGCGATAAATTCAAAACAGCTTCTTAAGAACTGCCTGATAATGCTAATCAGAAGTTATACCATCGCGGTATGCAATTGTGCATTTTTGTTGATGCTATATAGAACACAGACTACATAAGAATACACAGAAGAATAGGTCAATAAACAATATGCTAATGTGAAAATATAGGTCATTCGCTGTAAGATTATTAATCTTCAGGCTGCAAGATTATTAATCTTACAAGCGGAAGATTATTAATCTTACACCAGACGAAGCTATCCTTTCAACTAATCTGGGTATGATGAAGTACAGTAATGCGAGGCGGACAGAACGTAGACAGCATGCCGGAACTGTGGCATTAACAAAATACACAAATCCATACCGCGCATAGTATAACTCCCCTGATCCGCATAAATAACAAATTGATATACAAAACAAAAAACCAAAAGGAAATGAAGAACTTATGCAATTGGCTGCTGATACTGATTTTAATCGGTACCACAGCATGTAAAGACGACAACACTCCAGTAGAACTCCAAGCACCGGTATTCGAATTGACCGACAGCATAGGACAAAACCGACCTGTCATCGTGGTTCTGGGAGAGACCTGCCAGATAAAATACCTAGCCGAACATATAAACAGCATTACAGCCGACAACGTACCCGAGGGATGGCAAGTCAATATAAACGAAGAAACGACCAGCATTGGTATCACTGCCCCATCGGCTTCGGAAAATGTTTCCAAGACCTTCAGCTTGCAGTTGACTGCCCAAGGTGAAAACAGACAAACCGTTACACTCAGCATAGACTTCTACCTTGTCACATTCGATGACCCGAAAGGAACATTTGTTCTGAACGAAGGAAATATGACTTCCGAAAACGGCTCACTTCTTTACATTACCGCAGAAGGATACATCGTAGACAATGTATACAAACGAGTAAATGGTACAGAACTGGGCAATGTACCCCAAGACATGTGTCAATACAACGGAAAAACCTACATCATTTCTCAAAACGGGAACGGCAATGCGATGGGAGCAGAATCGGATAATGACGGCATGTTGGTCATAACCGACACACGTACACTAAAGAAACTGAAAAGTTATCCGAAAGAGACGCTCAGCCCGCTGGACTGGCCTACACACATTGCCGTTATCGATGAAGAACACATTTATATCCGTGACAATGCCGGTATATGGCGAATGAACGAAAACGATGCATCGCTAACCTTTATCAAAGGTTCGGAAGAAGCCCCCAAAGCACCGTTTGCCATTGTCAATGGAAAGGTGTACACCTATTACAACCAAAACTTCATGACAGGACTTTACGAAATCACTCCAGGTAATGACCAAATTACAAACATTTCAGTACCGTTCTATTCGTTATATGGTATTACAGGCATAGCTTCAGCTCCCGACAACTGCCTGTGGATAATGAGTACTAAATTTGGAGGTGAAATCTCCATGAACCGGTACAACCCTGCGACTCAAGAAGACCTGGAGCGAAATTACATCAGCGAAGTCCCGTCAGTCGGGTCATCAGGATGTGCCTTTGCCACACATGGCAACACAATTTATTATGCCAGTGGAACAACTATTTATCGCCTTGACTTCCGTCCAGACATAGACCAAGGCAACAAAACACCACAAGATGAAATATTGACAGACTTGTCTTTGCTGGATGAAAAAGCCCAAATAATGTACAATGGCCTAGGGGTAAATCCCACCACAGGATATGTATATGCCAATACCCTGAAAGGAGTGGGACCGTTCTATACCACCAATCAACTTTGGGTATTCGACTTTGCAGGAAGCACCGGTACTCCTCTGTTCAAGTTTGAAAACTATACCCGCTTCCCGGCAGGCTTCTTCTTTATACCATGCGCAGTATAGATTTGTGCATTCTGTGTTCTATGATAGCATTCACAAAGAGACAAAAAGGTATTGGCATCTAACTTCCAGTCCGCCTGGCGGACGATAACTTCTTCCAACTCCTTCTTAACTCCTGATTGACATTACTAACTGAAATAAAAAAGAAATTACATCTTATGAGAAAAACAACGTTCTTCCTATTGGCAGGCTACTTATGCTTTACAGCCTGCAGCTCGGACAACATCAAAACTCTCCATCCTGAATCTGAGCCTACCGACAGCATATCCCAACCAGCCCTTGAAGGATATGCTTCACCAAACGGCATATTAATACTGAACGGAGGGGCACGCATGCTAGAGAACGGCTCTTTATCCTACATTGCTCCTGATGGTACTGTAGAAACAAATGTATACAAAAAAGTAAATGGAACCGAACTGGGCAACCAGGCAGATGCCCTCTACCGTCATGGTAACAAACTTTATATTTTGTGTGACGACTATCTGAACCTTGACGAAGTCCCACAAGGAGACGGACTCCTGATTATCGCCGATGCAGAAACCATGAGAAAAGAAAAAGCCTATCCCCGTGAAATGATGACATTTGCCAGACCGGAGGGTTGCTTGCAAGAAAACGAACGCCTTGAAGTGGAAGCCAATTTATCGAACATCATCGTATTGGACGAACACAATGTATTTATCACAGACGCACAAGCTGCATATCGTTTCGACAGTACAACCGATGAACTGCATTTGATAGAAGGAAGCTATGCCTTAGGCAATCAAGGTGTTACCATCGAATCCATTATCTCTCCCAACGGTATGATGGCTATTGACGACCATATCTATGCAGGAGCCGGCGGATTTTGGTCGGAGACAAAACTGGTAGAATTCAGCAAAGACAGCAACCAGATTAACCGCACGTTGGCTTTGGGAAAGGGGAATCTCATCAGTGGACTATGCCTGTTGGACAACGGTACGTTGGTAGCAGCCACATACACACGTGGAAACAACGTGACCTACCTTTATTATATCGACCTCGAATCATGGGACATCGCAAAAGAAACAGAAATCAGGACAACCATCTCACCAGATTATTTCAACACCGCCTCGTCAAGTATCTTTTCGTATAAAAACAATATCTACTTCCCGGAAAGTGAAACCCGTATTTCACGCCTGTCAGCCGATAACGGAAAAATAGAACCGTACATCGACATCCGGAAAGATGCCCCGAATGCCAATGGTTTCGACTGTATGACCATTGATGCACAAAACGGCAAACTCTACATCTCCACACATTCAGAATGCTTTGAAAATGTCATTCCGCAGTCTAATGTCCTGATATACGACCTGAACTCAGACCGTACGCAGGCTACGCGCTGCATTTCCGATATCACACATTACGCCACAGGAATTTATCCCATGTAAAAAACAAGGCGAGGCTGTGATAAGATTATAAAAACAGCCTCGCCCCTTGGCTTATCATCGTTTCGCCTCTATCAGTCTTTCGCCTGATGTACGGTCAATTGTGGGAATGGGAAACCGATACCTTCCTTATTAAAGGTTTCATATACCGTCTTGTTCATATCGAAATAAACATCCCAATAGTCTGCCGTTTTTGCCCATGCACGTACCTTAATGTCCACACTACTTGCAGACAAAGCCCCTAAAGCAATCATCGGTGCCGGAGTCTTTAAGATACGCGGATCATTATCAATAATGCGTTGAAGCACTTCTTTTACCCGCTCAAAATCTTCACCATATTCTACACCGAACACCCATTCGGCACGACGTGTCTCCTGCTTACTGTAATTGGTGATGGCATTACTGCTCAATAATCCATTCGGTACATAAATAATCCGATTATCCACAGTGGTCAACACTGTATGGAATATCTGAATTTCTTTCACTGTGCCGCTTTCATCGTCAGGACCATCAATATAGTCTCCCACCTTAAAAGGCTTGAACACCAGAATTATCAGACCACCGGCAAAATTAGACAGATTACCTGATAATGCCATACCAATAGCCACACCTGCCGAAGCCAGCAAAGCAGCCAGACTGGTAGTTTCCACTCCTAACTTGCTGATAACAGCAAAAGCAAGTACAATATTTAGCAACAAACTGACCAGACTTTCCAAAAAAGTCCGTACGCTCACTTCCAACTTCCTCCGTTCCAGTATTTTCCGGAACAGACGATTAATCTGCTTGATGACAAAACGCCCTATAATGAAGATTATCAAGGCAGCCAAAATACTTTTTCCCGCATCAATACTCCAATTCAACAGTTTGTCAAGCAAATCTTCTACATTAACTAATTTCGTTCCCGATTCTGCAGCCAGCAAAACCACATTCAATAAAGTTGATAATACCATAATTACTTCGTTTATTTGCACATTTCTTTTAATGAATGTCCGCATTTCACCTAATTGCCCCTACATAGGATGTTTTGCGGAATTCAATTTTCTTTCTTATACCTCCAGTTCACCTTTTCCCTGGCGGACAATTTCGGGTATATCTTCACAACAATTAATGACGGTAGAAGGTTCGATGCCTCCTATACCTCCGTCAATAATCAAATCGACTTCTTCGCCGAATTTTTCATCAATCAACTCAGGATCGGTTATATATTCTATATCCTCACCTTCCCGCAAAGGCAAGGTAGTGGTCAGAATCGGAGCTTCAAGCAAACGGCAAATTTCACGGATGATAGTATTATCGGGCACACGGATACCCACTTCTTTTCGGTTGCGAAATATCTTGGGCAGACGGCTGTCAGCTTTTAAGATAAAGGTAAAGGGACCGGGAAGATTACGTTTCATCAGCTTAAAAGTGGCATTCCCTACTTGCGCATATTCGCTGATATTGCTCAAATCGTAGCAAATGATAGAAAGGTTGTTCTTCTTCGGATTCAGGTTCTTCAGTCGGCAAATCTTTTCGATAGGACGTTCTTTCAAAGCGTGGCATCCCATCGCATACATCGTGTCGGTAGGATAAATGATAATTCCTCCGTCATTCAAGATATCCACGATATGCTGCAACACATCGGGATCATTGTGCTTGTCGTACAGTTTCTGTATCATAGGCTTCTTAAAAATTCACCACAGATTACACAGATTATTTTATTTATTTTTAATCTGTGTAATCTGTGGTGAAAAAAACATCACTTGCGGTCAGCTTTCAGCCGTTCTGCCATCGCCTTCGCCAGTTCTTTCGCCTGACGGGCGGTGTCCTGCCCCATGCTCTGCTTCATCTCTACCGGATTGCCTACAATTTCGAACTTCAACTTTTCGGCATATTCGGCAAGTTTCTTTACAGCTGCACTTGCCCAGGTATACGAACCGAAATAGCCCATCACACGGTTCTTCATCTCGCGGGCAGCTACCTTACTGAGCAAAGCTTCCATTTCGGGATAAAGATGCATATTATAGGTAGTACATCCCACTATCAGACCTTTGTAGCGGAAAATATCTGCCAAAATATACGAATGCGGTGTCTTCGATACGTTGTGCATCACGATGTTCTTGATACCCTGTGCGCTCAGCTCCTCGGCAATGGTTTCCGCCAGTTCTTCGGTATTGCCATACATCGTTCCGTATGCAATGACCACACCTTCCTCGCCTTCGTACCGGCTCAGGCGGTCATACAAGTCAACTACTTGCGGAATCTTCTCCGTCCATACCGGTCCGTGGGTAGAACAAATCATCTGAATATCAAGTCCCTTGCATTTCTGCAAAGCCTTCTGTACCGGATTGCCGAATTTACCGACAATGTTCGAGTAATACCGACGCATCTCACCTTCGTAGATTTCGGTATTGATATCCTTATCGATACAGCCACCGTTCAATGCACCAAAGCAACCAAACGCATCTCCCGAAAACAAGATACCTTCGGTTTCATCGAACGTAACCATCGTCTCGGGCCAATGTACCATTGGTATCAAGTAGAAACGCAAATTGTGATGTCCCAGTTTCAGGAAATCACCTTCACCCACTACATAACGGTCGCCTCCAATACCATAGAAACCTTCCACCATATCGAATGTTTTCTTGTTGCCTACCAATACGATATCGGGATAATATTGCTTGATCAAGGCGATAGAGCCAGAATGGTCAGGCTCCATATGGTTAATAATCAAGTAATTGATTTTACGGTCACCTATTACCGACTTGATTTTCTTCAGATATACTTCGAAGAAAGCCACATCAACCGTATCTACCAATGCCACCATCTCGTCATCGGCTATCAAATAAGAGTTATAAGACACTCCGTATGGTAATGGCCATAAATTTTCGAACAACGCTTTCGAGCGGTCGTTCACACCTACATAATGTACATTCCCTTTCAGTTTCATGATTGTTTCAAATTAGTGACTTTTAAACTTTAACCTTTTTACCTATTATTATATGTAATATTTTCCTTGCCAGGCATCACGCTCGCACATACGTCTCTGCAAGCGGGCGGTAAACTCGTGATTTTTCAATCCCCAGTCGGGAGCAAGCAACAGCTCTTTGGGAGATTGGGAAATGAAACGCTCCAACACCAGGTCTGGACGCAGATGTTCCACATAATCTATCACCACATCGATGTATTCATCGACCGAATACAAATGAAAATCGCTGGGATTTCTTTCATACTCGTATGCCATCCGTGTTCCTTTTATCAACTGCAACTGGTGCAGTTTCAAGGTAGTCAGCGGCAACAGCGACAAAGCCTTGGCCTGCTCCAGCAGTGCTTGTTTTCCATCTTCTCCCGGAAGACCTACTATGACATGACCTCCTGTCCGTATCCCCCTTTCCGCTGTACGCCATACTGTTTCTTGGGTACAAGCAAAGGTATGTCCACGATTGATACGCTGCAAAATTACATCGTTTGTACTTTCTATCCCATACTCAACCAACAAAAATGTCCGTTCATTCAATTCAGACAGATAGTCCAACAATTCCTCCGGCATACAATCCGGACGCGTCCCGATTACCAATCCCACCACATCCGGCACAGCCAAAGCTTCCTCGTACATCTGCACCAGCTGCTCCAATCCGGCATAAGTGTTGGTATATGCCTGAAAATAAGCCAAATATTTCATCTGTGGATATTTACGGGAAAAGAACTGTTTCCCTTCTTCCAACTGCACTGCTATTGGTTTTTCCGTCCGGCAATATTCGGGATTGAATGTCTGGTTATTGCAGTACGTACAACCACCGTATCCCTTCGTGCCATCACGATTAGGACACGTAAATCCTGCATTTACCGACAACTTCTGCACTTTGAACGGAAAATGTGCTGCCAGAAAAGCCGAAAAGTCTTTGTAACGTACGCGTTTATCCATACATAACGATATTTCCGGCGCAAAGATACAAGTTTTTGACGAATACACCAAAAACACCAAGACTTATACTTTACAGTCACATACCTGTTATTTGCAACAAAGGAACACAATGTCTTTTACCATGTGTTCCTCTGCAACAAATAACAATAAGAGATAATTATACCACAAAACAACCTTAACGGACAGGCTGGATCATGAATGTAAATTGATAATCCTGATAAGGCATCTGATATTTTTCTAACGGTTTAGCTCCCCAGCTGTTAACACAACCCAGCCCTGCCTGACGCAAGGCTATCCTGACAACACTGAAGTTACGAGGTATCAATTCACCGGAGTGCGACCGATGGTCAAATTTATCAATGCCATCATCTAAATCACTGTCCAAGAAATTCAGTGCACTACACTCCATCGGAGTTGTCGCGCATATACGCAAGCCGTTACCGCTTTCGTCCAGCATATCCCAATACCTTACTTCAGTCTTGTTTCCACTTTCTTGCGGACGGATATAATTCCAGTATTGCCCAGCTACAGACTGAGTGTATACTCCCAGACGATTTCCTGAATTACGGTCTATATAATTCTCACGAGGTCCTTTTCCGTAAAAACGAATTTTCCCAAATGCTTTCGGCATGACCAGCTGCATACCGAATCGTCTCAGTTGAGGTTTCTGTTTTGATTCCGGATCAACAGTCAAAGCCTCTTTTATAACTAACTTTCCGTCCGAAGCCAGCATATAAGTCATTTTCAATTTCGATGCCACATCAGGCAAGTCATACTCTGCCAAAATTTCCGCACCGTTTTCCATTTCCCTGTAATCGAACCGGACAAGTTTCATCATCGGGTCACACCACACACGGGAATCCTTAGCATACCCTGCTCCATAATCTTTGTCGGTCGGTGCTCTCCAGAAATCAGGACGGATGGCATACCCTTTTTCCAGCATCGGTTTTCCGTCAATGTCCAAATAGTCAATCCAGCCGGTACGTTTATTGAAGGTTACAACTGTTTTGCCCGACTGCACAACCAGGCAAGCCAGAGTACTGTCGCAAATAATCCTGTTTTTCCCCATCAGCTTCTTCACATCCGGATATTCATTAAAAATAAACGAAACGGTAACTTATCAAACAGACAAGCCTGTATTTGCTTTTAAGCACTGCTTCTTTTATGCAGTCAAATAAATAGATTTTATGGTTTCCATATCAAAACCGTACGGTTTCCATATCAAGAACGTACGGTTTCCATATCGAGAACGTACGGTTTTGAATTGGAAACCATAAAACTTACTGATATAAATTGCTATATTACCGCAAAAGCATTGGCATTACAACATACGCTTTCCGCAAATATGCTTTTTTCTATTTCCTCCACAGACTTCCGCCACCGTTCACCATTATTAACTATAAAAATTAGTTGAATAACTAAAACTTTTAGTTATTTTGCGGAAAACAAACGGAAATAGCATGAAAAGACTGACCGCAAAAGAAGAAGAAGTAATGGGATTTTTCTGGGAGAAAGGTCCTTTGTTCGTCAAGCAGCTGCTGGAGTTCTATCCCGAGCCGCGTCCGCACTTCAATACGCTTTCCACCATTGTGCGCGGACTGGAAGAGAAAGGCTATCTGGCGCATACGGCATTCGGCAATACGTACCAATACCATGCCGCCGTGTCGAAAGACGAATTCAAGCGCGGGACGCTGAAAAGCGTCATCAGCAAGTATTTCAACAATTCCTACTTAGGGGTGGTCTCTTCGCTGGTAAAGGAAGAGGAGATTTCGATAGAGGAGCTGAAAGAGCTTATCAAGCAAGTGGAGGAAGGGAAATAAGGTTGTGTTAGTTTTTGAGTTTTTTAGTTTTTGAGTTTTTTAGTTTGTCAGTTTGGAGTTATTGAATTACTAAAAGATAAACTCAAGAACTTAAAAACCAACAAACTTAAAAACTCAATATGAATGTCCTCATTTTGCCAAATTGCCTGTAGGGGCGTATCGCATACGCCCGAATGCATCAACTAATCCACGTGGATGTTTTTCAGGGCGTATGCGATACGCCCCTACATTGGCTATCTGCGGACATACTTAAAAACTTAAGAACTCAAAAACTTAAAAACTCAAAAAGATATGGGACTATTTTTTATCTATATACTGAAAGCATCGGTCTGCCTGGCTTTGTTCTACCTTTTTTATAAGGTATTGCTGAGCAAGGAAACGTTTCATCGGTTCAACCGGCTGGCATTGCTGGGCATATTGATCTTGTCGTGCCTCCTGCCTGCGGTAAAGATTGCCATCAGCGAACCTACGGCATTGAACCAGACCGTATCGGACTTGGAAAGCCTGCTGATGCTGGCTGAACTTCGTGCAGGAACAGAAGCCGCGGAAACGGTTTCCCCGTTCGGATGGCAAGAAGCAATGGTAAGCATTTACCTGATAGGAGCTTTCTGCTGCTGCATCAAGAGCCTTACCGGAATCGGGCGGATATGTACCGTCATCCGCAGGAACCGGAAAGAAAGGCTGGCAGACGGGAGCATCCTGGTACGTTATCCGGGGAAAATCGCCCCGTTCAGCTGGATGCATTACATCGTGATGCCGGACACAGACCTGCAAGAAGACAACAGGGCGATAGTGGCACACGAGCAAGCCCACATCCGCCTCCGGCACTCGTGGGACCTGCTGCTTGCCCAAGCGTGCATCGTCGTGCAATGGTTCAATCCGGCGGCATGGCTGGTGAAGCAAGAATTGCAGAACATCCACGAATACGAAGCCGATGAAGCCGTACTGGCATCCGGCGTCAACGCCAAGGAATATCAATTGTTATTAATAAAGAAAGCCGTTGGCTCAAGGCTCTACTCTCTCGCCAACAGCTTAAATCACAGTTCACTTAAAAAACGTATCACTATGATGATGAGAAAAAAATCGAACCCGTGGGCACGCGCCAAGTACCTCTACGTACTTCCGCTGGCTGCAGTAGCTGTAGCCGCTTTTGCCCGTCCCGAAATCTCGAAACCACTGGAAGAGATTTCACGTGTCAAAGTTACGGAATTTCCGGCAATATCCGATGCCGTAACAAGTGAAAGTATCGAAAAAGCCGATACTTTGCGAGGGAAACTCCAAACGATAAACATCGTAGGGTATCAGCAAGACCCAGATAAAAATTTCGTGGGGTATCAACAAAAACCAGATAACGAGGAAGAACCCTACACGGAGGTAGAGCAGATGCCCCAGTTCCCAGGCGGCAGTAAAGCATTGATGGAGTATATCCACAAGAATATACGCTATCCCGAAGACGCCAAACGAAATAAAACAGAAGGAAGAGTCATCGCCCGCTTTACGGTAAAGGAAGACGGAAACATAGAAAACGTGAACATCGTGCGTGGCATAAGCTCCAGCCTCGATGCCGAAGCCATCCGTGTACTTTCGGATATGCCCAAATGGCAACCGGGCATGCAAGACGGAAAAGCCGTACCGACGCTGTATACCGTTCCGGTGGTATTCAGAATCATTGAAAACGGGAAGCAAGACAGCACAAAAGTAAGTGAACCTAAACCATTGCTGCTTGTTGACGGAGTGGAATATACAGGTTCTCTTGATGCTATCGACCCGAACACGATTGAAAAGATAGAAGTATGGAAAGATCCTGCAAAGATTGCTCCCTACGGCGAGAAAGGCAAGAACGGCGTGATTCTGGTTACGATCAAGAAGAAATAAAATTGGCCATACATTTTTATAAACGCAGATTAACGCGGATTTTCGCAGATTATATAAAATAAAAATTTCTGCGTCAATCCGCGCTAATCTGCGTTTCATTCAATCATATCATTTTTCCGCATCGAGCGACTTCAATGATTTCCCGTGTTCGCGCTCTTCCTTGCTTCCGGCATAAAGTCCATCGATGATACCGTCGGCAAGACCAATGGTTGGCACATAGATATATGAGGAGCCTAAGATATCGGCTATGGTCAGGAAGATGTTGCCTGCAGGCACGATAACATCTGCACGGTCGGGCTTCAGGCTAAACTTATCCATACGCTCTTCCACCGACAAGACACTCAATTCGTCGTACAAGCCACGCAGGGTTTCTACCGTCATGCGTTGGGCTTTCTTGTCTTTCTTCTCCGCCAGCCGGTAGAGCTTGTTGATGTTTCCTCCCGAACCGATGATGTTGGTATCGGGATATTGGCGGGCAAGTTCCGCCATATCCTCTTTCAGGCGCGTCCACTCGCTTTCCTTTACCGCCTTGTTCAGCAAACGCACGGTACCGATGTTGTACGAACGGCTGCACTGCAATTCTCCTTGCGAAAGCAGGTTGATTTCGGTAGAGCCGCCTCCTACATCCACATACAGGTAATTGCCCGTGCGGTCTTTCATATATTCAATGTGGTTGTTATAGACGATTTGCGCCTCTTCCTGTCCGCCGATAATCTCAATGTGAATACCGGTTTTCTTCTCGATTTCCTTGATGATGTCCATACCGTTCTTGGCATCGCGCATCGCCGAAGTGGCACACGCGCGGTACTTCTGCACATCGTAAATCTTCATCAGATAGGCATACGATTTCATCAGGCGCATCATGTTCTTTTCACGCTTTTCCGAAATCTTTCCCTTGCCGAACACATCAAAACCCAGGCGGAGAGGCACACGCAGCAGCAATTCCTTCGTGAACTTCACCTGCCCTTCATTTTCTTCAATCCGTTTCACCAGCAAACGGGCGGCATTCGAACCGATGTCGATTGCCGCATAATTCATCTCTGTCATTCTTCTTTCTCGTTTTTAGCTACATAGTAATTATACAATGCTTCTTGCGAACGGAAAGGTTGTTCGTCGACAATGGCGTGAAACTCATTATCGCCCGTACCATCGACAATACGTCCCTGAAGCGTATCCTTCAGTCCATACTCCACGATACGCTTCATTTCCTCTTTGATATCGGGGTCGTAAACAGGTGTCACCACTTCTACCCGATTATCCAGGTTACGGGGCATCCAGTCGGCCGAGCCGATGAACACTTTCTCCGTACCGCCCGCAGCGAATACAAAGATACGAGAATGTTCCAAATAACGGTCAATAATTGCGTTAATTCGTATATGATCACTCACTCCGGGCACATCGGTGACCAGCGAGCAATTGCCCCGCACCACCAAATCGATATCTACACCGGCTTGAGAAGCTTCATACAGTTTGTCCACCATCATAGGGTCGGTAATGTGATTGACCTTGATTTTGATATAAGCCGGCTTTCCCGCTTTCTTGTTCTTGATTTCATCACGAATCAAAGCGATGAACTTGTTTTTCATCTCATTGGGCGAAACCAGCAATTCCTTGAACTTAATTGGAACATACGGACGCTCGATAAAGTCGAATACGGCATTCACGTCCTTCACCAGCCTGGGCGAAGCCGTCATCAACATACAATCGGTGTACATACGGGCGTTACCCTCGTGGAAGTTTCCGGTGCTGATGCAAGCGATATCCGGACCGGTCTTCATCCCGATGTGGGTAATCTTGGAATGCACTTTCAAGCCCTCCACACCAAAAATAACGCGGATACCCGCATCCTGCATCTTCTTCGACCAGTTGACATTGGAAGCCTCGTCAAAACGTGCCAGCAACTCGATGACTACGGTCACCTTCTTTCCGTTGCGTGCGGCAGCTATCAACGCCTTTACCACTTTCGACTCTTTTGCCAGACGGTAAAGGGTAATCTTTACACTGGTCACCTGCTTGCTTACGGCAGCTTCCTGCAACACACGGATAAACGAATCAAAGCTATGATAAGGCACATGGATAAAACGGTCTTTCTTCTGTATTTTCTGAAGCAGGCTATCCGGACCGTCCAGGCTCTTACGCAAGATACAAGGCCATGCGGGATATTTCAGGTCGGCACGGTCGCAATCGGGAAAACGCATAAAATCCTTATGGTTCTGATAACGTCCGCTTGCCATCACCGTATCGTTCTTGTCCACATCCAGTTTTTTCAGCACGCGTTTCAGCAGGTCCTTCGGCATACTGCTATCGTAAAGCACACGCAAAGGCTCGCCGTGCTTACGGCTCTTCACCCCTTTCAATATCTTCTGCAAGGTACCGCTATTGGCATCGTTGTCGATTTCCATTTCCGCATCACGGGTAAACTTGTAAGTATAAGCCTCGAAATGAGTATATCCCAATCCCTCGAACACCAGAGGGAGGCAGCACCGGATCACATCGTCCAAATACATCAGATAACGCTTCTCGCCTTCGTTAGGAAGACGGACAAACCGCCCGCATACGCTTACCGGCAGTTCCAGGAATGCATAATCTGCCACCCGTGTGCTTTCCTCTTTACTCACCTTTACGGCGAGGTAAATGTTTTCATCGTTTCCGAAATCGAGCGAACGCACCTCCGAAAACCAAATCGGAATAACCTGGCCGCTCAACTTCGACTTATAAAAAGAATATATGAATGCCTTCTGTTCGGGAGATATTTCGGTATCGGAAAGCAGGAAGATATTTTCTTTGCGCAACTCTTCGGTAATGCCTACCACAGCTTCGCCATACTCCTTCACATAACGCGAATTGAGGCGGGATATCTGCTTGATAAGTTTCTTAGCATGTTCGCTTTCCGAAGCCGCCGACTTATCCGCACATTCGGCTATCCGGCTCTGCGAAGCCATGCGCACACGGAAAAACTCATCCAGATTATTCGAATAAATGCCTAAGAAAGACATACGCTCCAACAAAGGCACATGCGGACGGCATGCTTCCTGCAGAATACGCCGATTAAAGAACATCCAACTAATATCCCGATCCAAATAGGGGAACTTCTTTTTCTTCTGTAACATAACTAAACATTTTTCTGCAAAGAAAGAGAATTCTTGTTACATTACGATTGCAAAACCAAAAAGAATCCCTAAATAATTCTAATCAGCTCAAAAAAAAGGCGACAAGTCCTCACACATACTCCTCCACCATATACATTCCTTGCATGTAATCGTGCGAGATATGTTTTTCCAATTCGTTCAGGATGATGTAACGCGAAGAGCGCACCCATGTCCCGAACGTCGGGTCAGGCTGGTAAGTCCCGGCAAATGCCAACAGCTTGTCCAAGTTGAATCCTTCGTCTACAATCCCACTTCCGTCCAAAGTGGCATCGTACGCATTGCACTCCTGCTCGATATGTGCCGGTACCATCAGGATAGGCTTACCCAGATACATCGCCTCGCATATCGACTCGAAACCTGCCGTACTGGCGTATGCCTTGCAACCTGCCATCTGGCGCAGGAACTCCCGGTCGTCCAACTGATAAAACGACAAGGTTTCGTCTATCTTTTTCACCGGTTCTTCTTCCCAATGGTCCCAAAAGAAGCGCAAAGGTACCTGAAGATGTTCTTCGTGCCAGCGGCGCACATAATCAGAAAATCCAGAATTGACCATATACCCGTGAATATAATCGCCTTTCACCGGCTCCTGATCGAACACTTCCTGACGCAACAGGGGAGGAATGATGCTGATACGATGCTTCTCATCGTCTTTCATCGCACGAAACGAAAGTGCCAGCCTGCGCGATGCACCTAACGAAGTGAGACGGGTGAAGAGGTTCATCAGAAACGAACTGCACCGGTTCTTTCTAGGCATCCGGAAATCCTTATGCAGGAACAGATACTGATGTCCGATACATACCATCGGAACAGACGGGCGGAAGAAGAAATAAGTAAGCCCCGTCATCAGTTCGTAAAAATTGATGACCAGGTCGGCTCCCGTTTCACGGATACGCCGGTTGACGTAGCACATACTTTCATAGTATTCGGGCAATTTCAGCAAGCTGTACATAAAACTCCGGCTCAGATTGGCACGCCTGTTGGCGCGCGTAGGCAGAAAATTGGGGCTGATAATATGTTTGATAGGTGCCTGAATGTTCCGAATGAAAAACCCCGGCAAACGGCGTGACTCACTCTTGCCTACCAGCACTTCCACCACATCGTGGCCGTTCTCACGTAACAGTTTTTCCAGCGAAATCGCTTGGGTCAAGTGTCCCCTTCCCTCTCCTTGGACTACGAATAATACTCTCATGATGCTACAGGTATAATTGATAATACGGACTTTTTTTCTTCCATTTCCTTCTGTTTAACCATCTCCGTGTAATAAACCACATTCCAATTGCCTTCCTTGTCTTCGGTCAAGGCAGACATCGTCTCTACCCAGTCGCCCGAATTCAGGTAATGGATGCCATCTATCATCCGGTTCTCCGGATGGTGAATATGCCCGCAAATCACCCCATCGCATTTCCGGTTGCGTGCAAAATCCACCAGCACCGTTTCGAAATCGGATATATAATTCACGGCCTGCTTGACTTTTTGCTTGATAGCCTGCGACAACGAGTAATAAGGCTTACCCCGCCTGATGCGGTACTTATTGTAAAGACTGTTCATCTCCAGCAACAAGGTATAGCCGATGTCACCCAGCTTCGCCAGCCATTTCATCCCCGATGTCACTTTGTCGAACACATCCCCATGGGTTACGAAATAATGCTTGCCGTTGCTTTCCAGCACATAGTCTTTCACAAGGGTCAGGTTTGCAAACTGCAAGGGGATAAGACTCTCCAGAAAATCATCGTGATTGCCCCTCACATATACAATCTCCGTCCCCCAATTCTCCATCATCTTCATCAGAATCTTGAAAAAACGCGTATGTTCGGCTTTCCATTTCCGCACACCCGACTTCTGCAGACTCCAGCCATCGATAATATCGCCGTTCAGGATAAGACGGTCGCAATCTACCGCACTCAAAAAATCACTCACCTGATTCACTTTCGAATGAGAAGCACCCAAATGGATATCCGAAAGCACTACCGTACGGTAATGAGGTCTTATGTTCATCATATAGTCCGATTTAAATCAATACAAAGAAAGTACTTTTTTATTACAATCCAAAAGATAAAACTAAAATAATTTATCAACTTACATCTTCCAGCGTGTATATCAAGGATATTTCCCGGAAATATTCTTCGGCCACTTCCATCAGATTTTCAAGCGCGTCATCTTCTGTCTCGCCGTAAGCACAGCATTGGTCATAGTCTGACAGATAAGCATAATAACCGCCATCGGCTGTGCATTCCAACACATAATTTTCAGAAAAAGGAGTACCTATATTCATAATCGTCATTTTTTTAAACTTCCCAAAAGTCTCCTTTTCATATTACAATATGATGTATATGATGTTACTTTTCTGTTTATCCGATGAAGACATGCCATTTTTTCTGCCAATTATCGTATCTTTGCAGGCAGAAACACAAAAAATGACATGGAAATGAAAAAACTGATTATATTCGACCTTGACGGCACTTTACTCGACACCATAGCCGACCTGGCTGGAGCCACTAACCATGCACTTGCCACTTATGGTTATCCCATTCACGAGACAGACGCTTACCGGTTCTTCGTAGGCAACGGCATCAACAAACTTTTCGAACGGGCTTTACCCGAAACAGAACGAAACGAAACGAATATCATGAAAATCCGTTCCGTTTTTATACCTTATTATAATAAGCACAATGCCGACCTGAGCCTGCCATACGCAGGAATCACACACGCATTGGAAACTCTCCAGGCTAAAGGATGCCAGCTTGCCGTAGCATCGAACAAATACCAGGAAGCCACCACCAAGCTTATCACCCAATACTTCCCTACCCTCTCTTTTGTCCGTATTTTCGGACAACGGGAAGGCGTGCCGGCCAAGCCCGACCCTGCCGTAGTATTCGAAATCATGCAGGCTGCAGGAGTATCTCCTCAAGACACAGCTTACATCGGAGATTCAGGCGTAGACATGCAGACGGGCATCAATGCCGGAACAGAAACCATTGGTGTAAGTTGGGGGTTCCGTCCGCGCACCGAACTGGAAGCCTACCATCCGGCATTCATCGCCGATACACCCGAAGAATTGCTGTCTTTTTTAGGTAACTAGGAACCAGTTGGCTAGGGACTAGGTTCTGAATACCTTAGTAAAACCATTTAAAACCTAGTACCTAGTCAACTGGTTCCTAGTCCCTAAAAGCTTAAATAGACAACTCGTCAAGCACCTGGATAAGCGACTTGTCGAGCGGCTTGTCTTTCTTGATGGCTTCCGAGAAAGGCACATACACCACCTTATCATTGCGGATACCTATCATCACGTTCCGCTGGTCTTCTTTCAGCGCCTCGATAGCACCTACCCCCAGGCGGCTTGCCAAAATACGGTCATACGCGCTCGGAGAACCTCCCCGCTGCAAGTGCCCCAAAATGGTGACACGCACGTCGTATTGCGGATATTCTTTCTTCACACGCTCGGCATAGTGCATGGCTCCTCCGTCCTTAGGCGATTCGGACACAATCACGATACTGCTGTTCTTCGACTTACGGAAGCCGCGCCCGATAAACTGCTCCAGCTGGTCTACGTCGGTCTGGTCTTCCGGGATAATGGCAGCTTCGGCTCCCGAAGCTATCGCACTGTTCTGGGCAAGGAATCCGGCGTCACGCCCCATTACTTCCACAAAGAAGATGCGGTCGTGCGAAGTCGCGGTGTCACGTATCTTGTCCACACATTCCACGATGGTATTCAGTGCCGTATCATAACCGATGGTCGAGTCGGTTCCGTACAAGTCATTGTCAATCGTTCCGGGCAAACCGATACACGGCACATTAAACTCTTGCGCAAAAGTCAGCGCACCCGTCAACGAACCGTTCCCGCCGATGACAATCAACGCATCGATGCCTGCCGCCACCATGTTATCATACGCCACCTTACGGCCTTCCGGAGTCATGAAGTCCTTCGAACGTGCCGTTTTCAATATCGTACCTCCACGCTGGATAATGCTGCTTACATCCTGCGTGGTAAACTCCTTGATTTCATTCCGAATCAAACCTTCATAACCTCGGTAAATGCCTTTCACCGTATACCCGTTGAAAATAGCGCTGCGTGTCACCGCACGGATAGCCGCATTCATGCCCGAAGCATCACCTCCCGAAGTCAAGATTCCAATACATTTAATTTGTTTCATACCGTCTTATCTGTTAGTTAGTTAAATCTGATGCCTTCCCTTACGGAAATGCACCCCAAATGTAAGACATTCATAACGAAACGCGCAATCTGTAAGTATAAAATATTTAAAATGCCGTAAAATCACATCTCTTTCCCAAAAGCATTTTGAGCTTTCCGGGCTTTTCGTTATCTTCGCTTTTCAAAATTCACACTTTTCCGGATACCAAATCAAAGAAATCATCATCAAAACCATGAGCCGCACCCCCTCACACATCGAACGAGAGAAGCGCGTAGTAACGCAAATGATCAAGCTCTATTGCCGCCATAAAGAAGGAAACGCCACGCTTTGCCCCGCCTGCCAGGCACTTTTGGAATATGCCCATGCCCGCCTCTCGCATTGCCGCTACGGCGAACAGAAACCCACCTGCAAGCAATGCCCCATCCATTGTTACAGTCCCCGGATGCGCGGGCAGATGCGAACCGTCATGCGCTACGCCGGACCAAGGATGTTACTTTATCACCCTGTTTCCGCACTTGTGCATTTATGGAAAGAACTTTTCTGAATAAGCAACTGTTTTGAATTTGTCGTACGATGATTTAGGATAAGTTTTTATGAATCCTACAAACATCCCATGTACTATGTAGGGACGGAGTCAGCCCTTACATGGCTATTGGGAAAAATGAGAATATTCATTAAATAAGTGCCCATTATTTGTTTCAATATTTTTAACATCTAAAGATGCATGATTTATGCTTACCTTGCATTTCATAGACAAAAGTAACACATTAGAACCTACGAATATGAATGCAATGAACAAATGGACCAAGACGTTACTGCTAGCCACAGCGATGGGCGGCACACTCGCTTTTTCATCGTGCCTGGACGATGATGACAATTACTACACAGCCTACAACGGTGCAATCGTTACTGCCAAAACAGATACCGACGGCACATTCTACCTGCAGTTGGACGACAGCACAACCGTACTTCCGGTCAACATCGCTACATCTCCATTCGGCGACAAGGAAGTAAGAGCACTGATGAACTTTGATTTTTCGGAAGAATCTGCCGGCAAATACGACCAAGCCGTCACAGTCTATTGGATGGACAGTGTCTTGACCAAACCAATGGCAACCGATCTGGGAGAAAAAAATGACTCGGTGTACGGCACCGACCCTATCGAAATCGTACGCGATTGGGTGAACATAGCCGAAGACGGATACCTCACACTACATTTCAGGACGGTATTCGGCAACGGTGGAACCAAACACATGGTCAGCCTCCTGCCGACAAATAATCCAGAAAACCCGTATGAAGTGGAACTACGCCACAATGCATATGGGGACACTTACGGAGAACAAGGAGACGGAATGGTGGCATTCAGACTCGATGCACTGCCCGACACCCAAGGCAATACCGTCAAACTGAAACTGATCTGGCAATCATATAGCGGCGAGAAGTCGACTGAATTCGATTATCGCTCACGGGAAGAATAAAGACAAAGAGGGTAAGGAAGTCCCCCATTCCTTACCCGACATATTTTTTCACCTCTTCAACACATGAATTTCGCAGATTTTTGCCTAAGTTTGCCGAAAGAAACAGAAAAGGGAAAGATATGGCTAAAGAAAAAACGGTGTATGTATGCACCCATTGCGGATACGAATCGCCCAAATGGGCAGGCAAATGCCCTTCGTGCGGACAATGGAACACATTTACGGAAGAGGTGGTACGCAAGGAAACACCGGTGGCAAAACACGCGGCGCACGGCATCGAAAGCGTACGCTCGAAACCACAACAACTGCACGAAATCACTTCGAGCGAAGAGTTGCGCATCGACATGGGAGATGACGAGCTGAACCGGGTACTGGGAGGCGGGCTGGTAGAAGGCTCGCTCACCCTGATAGGAGGCGAGCCGGGCATCGGCAAGTCAACGCTTATCCTTCAGACGGTATTGCGCCTGCCCGGCCTGAAAGTGCTTTACATCTCGGGCGAAGAGAGTGCCCGCCAACTGAAACTGCGTGCCGACCGCATCCCGCATCCCGAAACGACGCAGCTGCTGATAGCCTGCGAAACGTCATTGGAACAAATCTTCACCCACATCAAGAACACAGCCCCCGCCCTGGTCATCATCGACTCCATACAGACCATATCGACCGAAACCATCGATTCTTCGCCGGGAAGCATCGTGCAAGTGCGCGAATGTTCGGCAGCCATCCTCAAGTTCGCCAAAGAGACAGGCACGCCCGTCATCCTCATCGGACATATCAACAAGGAAGGAAGCATCGCCGGACCGAAGGTGCTGGAACACATCGTAGACACGGTACTGCAGTTCGAGGGCGACCAGCACTACATGTACCGCATCCTGCGGAGCATCAAGAACCGCTTCGGGAGCACGGCGGAGCTGGGCATCTACGAGATGAGGCAGGACGGGCTGAGGCAAGTGAGCAACCCGTCGGAACTGTTGCTCACGCAAGACCACGAGGGAATGAGCGGAGTGGCTATCGCCTGCGCCGTAGAAGGCATACGCCCGTTCCTCATCGAAGTGCAGGCACTGGTGAGCACGGCAGCCTATGGCATGCCCCAGCGTTCCGCCACGGGATTCGACCTGCGGCGGATGAACATGCTGCTCGCCGTGCTGGAGAAACGGGTAGGCTTCAAGCTGGCGCAGAAGGACGTGTTCCTCAACATAGCCGGAGGACTGAAAGTGAACGACCCTGCCATCGACCTGGCGGTCATCAGCGCCATCCTTTCGAGCAATATGGACACGGAAATAGAAACCGGCGTGTGCATGGCGGGCGAAGTGGGCCTGAGCGGTGAAATCCGTCCGGTGAACCGCATCGAGCAGCGCATCGGCGAAGCGGAAAAACTGGGCTTCAAGCGCATGCTCATCCCCAAACATAATCTGCAAGGTCTGGACCGGAAGAAAATCAAAATCGAACTGGTACCGGTGCGGAAAGTGGAAGAAGCCTTCCGGGAGCTCTTCGGATGATGTGTTTCTCTTCACCACAGAAAAGATTTTTTAAAACTCAGATTTTCGCAGATTAACGCAAATTATATTTTTAGCTATGGTATATATTGACAAAGAAACAAACGAATTGGCATATCAAATTATCGGATGCGCCTATAAAGTCCATAAAGAATTAGGTCCTGGATTATTAGAAAGCACATACGAAGCTTGCTTATGTTATGAACTGGGCAAACTCGGCATCAAATATGAAAACCAAAAAGAACTTCCGGTCATTTACGATAATACACATATCGATTGCGGATACAGGATAGACATTATGGTAGAAAGGAAAATCATTGTTGAACTAAAAACAGTAGAAAAACTTTTACCTATTCATACCGCCCAGATTTTGACTTACCTAAGACTAAGCGGAATACACTTAGGTCTACTGATAAATTTCTTCAATACTAACTTGCAAAACGGAATAAGAAGATATGTACAATAAAATCATAATCTGCGTCAATCTGTGAAAATCTGCGTTTCAAAAAACTTACAAGCGAAAAAACAACAAACCTATGATACAAGAACTTCAATTACGAGTACTGCCCGAACAGGCAGCAAGCGATGACAACATCAAGCAATACATCAGCCGGGAGAAGGGGCTGGACGCACGGACCATCAAGGCGATACGCATACTGAAACGGAGCATCGACGCACGCCAACGAACCATTTTCGTCAACCTGAAAGTACGGGTGTTCATCAACGAAATGCCCGAAGAAGAAGCTTTTACACATACCGAATACCGCAACGTGGAGGGGAAACCTGCCGTCATCGTCGTGGGAGCCGGACCGGGAGGACTGTTCGCGGCACTGAAACTGATAGAACTGGGACTGCGCCCCATCGTGGTAGAACGAGGGAAAAACGTACGCGAACGCAAGGAAGACCTGGCACGCATCAGCCGTGAGCACAAAGTGGACGCCGAATCGAACTACAGCTTCGGCGAAGGCGGAGCAGGTGCCTACTCGGACGGAAAGCTCTATACCCGGAGCAAGAAGCGGGGAAACGTGGAAAAGATACTGAACGTGTTCTGCCAGCACGGAGCGGACACCTCCATCCTCATCGACGCACACCCGCACATCGGGACGGACAAACTGCCGCGCGTCATCGAGAACATGCGCAACACCATCCTTGCCTGCGGAGGGGAGGTGCACTTCCAGACACGCATGGACGCGCTCATCATCGAACACAATGAAGTGGCGGGCATCGAAACGAATACAGGCAAGACGTTCCGCGGCCCCGTCATCCTTGCCACAGGACATTCGGCACGCGACGTGTACCGCTGGCTTTATACCCACGACGTACACATCGAGCCGAAAGGCATCGCTGTAGGAGTAAGGCTGGAACACCCATCGATGCTCATCGACCAAATCCAATACCACAACAAGGCGGGACGGGGAAAATACCTGCCCGCGGCGGAATACAGCTTCGTGCAACAGGTAGACGGACGGGGCGTATACAGCTTCTGCATGTGCCCCGGAGGATTCGTGGTGCCGGCGGCAAGCGGCCCGCACCAGATAGTGGTGAACGGAATGAGCCCCAGCAACCGGGGTACGAAATGGAGCAACTCGGGGATGGTGGTGGAACTCCGCACGGAAGACCTCGCCCATCCCGACCTGCAACTACAGGCGTGCGAAGCTTTCCCCGGCTCGGCAGAAGCACAGACCGAAGCCCTGACAGCACAGGCAAAGACGGAAGAAGGAACAGTACACCCGCTGGCGATGATGCGTTTCCAGGAAAAGCTGGAACAAATCTGCTGGCAACAGGGAAACATGCGGCAGACGGCTCCCGCACAACGGATGGCAGACTTTACCCGCAAGAAACTGAGCTTCGACCTGCCCCCCACGTCGTACAGCCCCGGACTGATTTCGTCGCCCCTGCACTTCTGGCTCCCGAGGTTTATCGGAGACCGCCTGAGCAAAGGTTTCCAGCTTTTCGGGAAAAGTTCGCGCGGCTTCCTTACCAACGATGCCGTGATGATAGCCGTAGAGACCCGCACTTCCGCCCCCGTACGCATCGTGCGTGATGCCGAAACGCTGCAACACGTAACCGTAAAGGGCCTTTTCCCCTGCGGAGAAGGGGCAGGCTATGCAGGCGGCATCGTCTCGGCAGGCATCGACGGAGAGCGGTGTGCCGAAGCTGCTGCTGAATATGTATTATCAATTTAAACGCAGATTAACGCAGATTTTCGCAGATTGTTTTTATTCGCAATTTTTCGATTGACAATAACGGTTTGGTATGAAATCGTAAATCATCTAATAAAATAATCTGCGAAAATCTGCGTTAATCTGCGTTTCAAAAATCAATCAACCATGCCACATACACCTGAAATTGCCATCCTCGAACAAAACACGCTGGCTGCACTCGGATTGCGAACCATTCTCGAAGAGCTGATACCCAATGCCGTAATCCGTATGTTCTCGTCTTTCGGACAACTGATAGACGACACGCCCGACATGTATGCCCACTACTTCGTGTCGGCACAAATCTACTTCATGCATACCGCATTCTTCCTTGAACGGCAACCGAAAACCATCGTGCTTTCGAACGGGGAACATCCGCAGCTGAACGGCGTACCCACGCTGAACTGCACCCTTGCACAAGACGAACTGCTGAAAGCCATCGTACGCCTGCGCCAGTACGGGCATCACTCCTTACCTCCCCTGCACGCCACCGCGCACGACCTTTCGCCCCGCGAAATCGAAGTGCTGGTGCTCCTTACCAAAGGCTGCATCAACAAGGAAATAGCCGAACGGCTCAACATCAGCCTCACCACGGTCATCTCGCACCGCAAGAACATCACCGAAAAGCTGGGCATCAAGTCGGTGTCCGCCCTCGCCATCTATGCCGTGATGCACGGATACGTGGAAGCCGACCGCGTGTAGGTTGTCTTTCACCACAGATTACACAGATTAAAATAATTTTATATGAATGCCCGCATCTTGCCAATCAACCTGTAGGGGCGTATGCGATACGCTCCTACATTGGCAGTTTGCGGATATTCAAATAATTTTAATTGAAAATCTGTGTAATCTGTAGTGAAAAACTACCGGAACAGCTTCGGCAAGAAATGATTCAGGTACTTGCGCCAGTTGCTCCAGATATGCCCGCCGTCCGTTTCCATGTACTCATAACGGTAACCCTGGGCATCGAACCGTTTGCGGAGCCCCACATTGTCCTGATACAGGAAATCGGCAGTTCCGATGGCGATGAAATACAGTTTCGGAGCCTCGGCAAACTGGCGGGCAAGCTTCGTGTCAAGGTCGGCATAGACAAAAGCATTGTCTCCCTTTGCCTCACGGTTGACGGCTGCCGAAAACAAACCTACATAATCGAACAGGTCGGGATAGTTGGCAGAGATGTAAAGCGAATGGAATCCGCCCATCGACAGGCCTGCAATGGCACGGTGCGCCTTGTCGTTCACCGTGCGGTAATGCGACTCCACATACGACACGATATCGGGGAATGCCACCTCGAACGAACCTTCCATCGTCTTCGGATTCATAAACGAAGGCTTGTACATGCTGTTCGGGTACTCGCCCGGAGCAGCTTCCTGCCCGCCGTTCCCGTTCGGCATCACCACAATCATCGGTTTCGCCTTGCCTTGCGCTATCAGGTTGTCGAGTATCTGCACGGCACGCCCCAGTTCGCTCCACGCATTCTCGTCGCCCCCGGCACCGTGAAGCAGGTAGAGCACAGGATAACGCTCCGTACCGTCCTCGTAACCTGCCGGAGTATAGACCGTCATGCGGCGGCGCTCCATCCCCAGCTTCGGACTGGGATACCACACCTTCGACACCGTGCCGTGAGGCACTTCGCGCACAAAATAGTTGGCAGACAGCTCACCGTCGACCAGAAAATAATTGGTATACGTGGCTATGTCGCGGAGCATATATACGTTGCTGGGATCCACCATCCGCAACCCGTCTACGTAGAAACAATACGTGTGCAATTCGGGCGCAGGCATCGGAGTCTCCAGCGTCCACACGCCTGCTGTGTCGCGCGTCATCGCCTGACGGAGAGGCATCTCTACCGCCCCCAGCGGAGTTTGTTTCTGCACCTTGCCGAAATAGTCGGCTTCTACCGTCACTTCTTTTGCCGCCGGTGCCAACAGGCGGAATGTGACTGTCTGCGCCGCCGTATCCACTTCCGGCGAAACGATGTTCCCTGTGTTTACCGCAACGGTCTCTTGCGATTGGGCAGCGAGTGCGAACAGGCATCCCGCCGCCAGCATCCATAATCTTTGTTTCATACTTATCGTTTTATTAATACGTTGACAAAATTAGCACAATTCCCGCAAAGGCATTCCGCTTTCCTCACAGATTATATCAAAAAATAAAATATTTTTTTAGGAACTGTTTTGAATTTATCGTATGCTGATTTAGGATGAGTTTTGAAGACCCCAAAAACTGCCAAAGCACACACGAAAACGAACACATCAAGACGAGAAAAAACTTTTTGTAGAAATTCAAAACAGTTTTTTAATGAAGACTTTACTTTTATAGCGGAATATCGAAAACAAGCATTATCCATTATCTTTGCATATACTACAAGAAGGTAGAGAAAGTAAAGAATGAAGAATAAAGGGCAATGGCACTGCTTATGCTATCAGCCTAAAAGGTGTTGGCTTCTACTTGACTTCTTACCTCCTGTAAGTTTCACAAATTAAAATATTTTACGCATGAAAAGCAATGTATATCTTGCCTCTAAGCCACGCTACGAAATACTGGACGGACTACGCGGTGTAGCCGCTGTGCTTGTCGTAGCCTACCATTTGTTTGAAACCTATTACCACGGCGGTACCAGCCAGCCCATCAATCACGGCTATCTTGCTGTAGACTTCTTTTTTGTCTTGTCGGGATTTGTCATAGGGTATGCTTACGATGACCGATGGGACCGTATGTCGACATGGGGATTTGTCAAACGGCGGCTTATCCGCCTGCATCCGATGGTGATATTCGGTTCATTGTTTGGAGCCGCCCTGTTCTATTTTGGTGATTGCTCCAGCTTTCCGCTTATCGGAGACACGCCTTGGTATAAAACAGCCCTGATTATGCTATGGGCATTTACCATGATTCCCATACCCACATCGATGGACATCCGTGGATGGGGAGAAACCAATCCCCTGAACGGTCCGGCATGGTCATTGCAATGGGAATATCTTGCCAATTTCTTATATGCCGTCCTTTTCAGGCACTTTTCACGAAAAGCATTGGGTGCCTGTGTGGTACTCTTCGGTATCATGACCCTCGTGCTTTGCCTGAACATTGACATTTTCGGTTTCCTGGCTGCACGCTCTTCGGCTTCCTATACGGTAATAGGAGGCTGGTGTCTTTCTCCCGACCAATTACAGATAGGATTGACACGCTTGCTCTATCCTTTCTTCTGTGGACTGCTGTTGTCGCGCACCGGAAAACTCATCAAGGTAAAAGGAGGATTCTGGTGGTGCTCGGCAATGATTGTCGTATTACTGTGCATGCCCTGGATGGGATTAGGTCCGGAAGGAAACGCACGCTGGACAAACGGGCTTTACGAAGCTGCCTGTATCCTGGTTTTCTTTCCGCTTATCGTATCCATAGGCGCCGGAAGCAGCGTAAAGGGAAGCACCTCGGAAAGCATCAATAAGTTCCTCGGCGACATATCTTTTCCACTATACATCACCCATTACCCGCTTATTTATATGCAAATGGCATGGGCAAACAGCCACAAAGATGCCCCCACAGGCACACACATATTCGTTGCAGTCAGCACTTTCCTGCTTGCTATTCTGATAGCATACGGAGCTTACCGCCTCTATGACCTGCCAGTACGTGAATGGCTGAAAAAGCAATTGTTCAAACCTGCCACCCCTTCTGATGCAAATAAGACAAAATGAATGTCCGCCCACAGCCAATATATAGTCCTGAAAAATGAATATATACTGCATACGCGGTTGAATATATACTGCATACGCATTTGAATATATACTGCATACGCCTATGGATATATACTGCGTTTTCAACTCAGCCGGATTGGCTAACCGTGGACATTCATAATAAACAATACCAACCGGCAGCACACGGATGATGCCAGTCTCTGTGTGCTGCCCCCAATGCTTCAACGTCACCTGAACGAAAGAGAAAGACGCTGCTTCACATCCTTTCCGCCGATATCCCCGACAGATACCTGTATGCTTGCTTTACCGCTCTTCTTATTGGAACGCACCACCAGCAATGCACGTCCTTTCCATAAGCGATGCGTAGAATCGAAATACGGGTCTTCATCTTTGATGTCGGCATTGCCTAAAGCAAGCAACGTAGCCGCCCCCTCGACAGATACCGATAACCGGTTATCAGCCACCGGTACGGTCTGCCCTTCCGCATCGATTGCCTCTATTACTATAAACGAAAGGTCCTGCCCGTCGGCATTGAGCTTACTTCGGTCCGCTGTAAGGCGCAGAGCAACAGGTTTTCCTGCTGTTCGCAAGGTCTGTGTTTCGATTGTTTCTCCATTGCGGATGCCTTCAGCTTTCAGCACACCCGGTGTATATGCCAAGGAAAATACAGCTTTCATTTCCGCTACCGGCTTTTCCTCTATCAGTTGGTCATTCAAGTAGAGCCGTACCATAGGATAATGTGAATATACTTCCACTTCTATCGGTTTACCTTCATGCCCTTCCCAATTCCATGAAGCAAAAGTAGGCCACGTCCCCCACTGCGTAGTCTGTATTTTTCCTTTGTAGCCATCAGGCTCTTTTACGGCGATGTACAAATGCTCGTCTCCCGCATCATTCCACAACATAGAGCGGTAATGGCTGATAGGTTTGCGCAGTCCCGTCAGGTCGATATCGCCACAATAAGCAGCATGCCACGGATAAAGCGGACGGTGGTAATGCTCACCCGGCACATCGCCTTCGTAATACCAGCGTCCAATGCCCGACTCACCGATATAGTCTACCGCCGTCCATACAAAATCACCGATAATGTATGCATGGTCTTTTACTTTACGGAAATTCTTCCAGGCATCGTTGGGATACGATTCGGTCTGCATCATGATGCGTGAAGGGACACGCTGATGATCTCCCTCTGATTTATGTATCATATAATTATACCCCACAATATCGTGTGCTTCAGCCAACGGGTCGTATATCTCCCAGTCTTTGTCCCATGCGGCAAGCGCCGATGTCACCGGACGTGTCGGATCCAGTTTGCGGCAAAGGCCTGCCAGTTTGCGTGCCGTAGTCACGACCTCTATCTTCTTCCGCTCAATGACCTCATTACCGATGCTCCAGCAGAAGATGCTGGGATGATTGCGGTCGCGGAGCACCATCGCTTCAATATCACGTTCCCACCATTCGTCAAACAACGTATGATAATCATACGTATTTTTGGCATCACGCCAACCGTCGAAAGCTTCATCGATAACCAACAGCCCCAACTCGTCGCAAGCATGAAGAAAAATTTCCGAAGGAATGTTGTGTGAAGTACGTACGGCATTGAAACCAGCCTGTTTCATCAGCTCTGCCTTCCTCCATTCGGCACGGTCGTAGGCAGCCGCCCCCAAAATGCCGTTGTCGTGATGCAGGCATCCCCCATTCAATAAGACAGCCTTTCCATTCAACAGAAAACCTTTTTCGGCTGAATAGGCCAAAGTACGGAAACCGAAGCGTTCTTCTTTACAATCTACCGTTTCCCCTTCTTCGGTCACGGTGATGCGGGCGGTATACAAGTTCGGGGTATCGGGCGACCAAGGCTTTGCATCGGATAATGCCAAGGTATGCGTTACACCAATCCGCTCACCCGGCTCCAGCACGATTGTTTCAGTCTGATGCTGTCCGGATACTTCTGTTTTTACTTCAACTGTCCTCTTTTCATCCGTTTCGTTCTCTATGTCAGTCTTAATGACTGCTGTATGCAAATCGGGAGTTGTTACCTGGATACCCCAATTAGCGATATGCACCAGTTCACTTTCAACCAGCCACACATTACGGTAAATTCCCGAACCTGTATACCAACGGCAATTCTTCTGCTGCGAATTATCAACTCTGACCGCCACCGTATTCTTTCCCGTTTTCACATACGATGTAATATCTACAAAAAACGAAGAATAGCCATACGGATGCCCGCCTGCACGCTGCCCGTTGACATAGACCTCCGAGTTCATATAGATTCCTTCGAAATAAAGTTGGTATTTCCTGCCCTCAATAGCCTTGGGTAGTTCAAACGTCTTGCGGTACCATCCGATGCCGGCAGGTAAATAGCCTCCATCATTACCGGCTGGTGCATCCTTGTCAAAACGTCCTTCGATGCTCCAGTCGTGCGGAAGCGTCAGTTCCCTCCACACTCCGTCATCAAATACTTCGTTTTTTGCTTCTGCGATATCACCTAAACGGAAACGCCAGCCATTATTGAACAATTGTTTTCCGGAAGATGCCGACACCGAAAGGCACAGCACCAGCAATGCATACATAAGAATCTGTTTTTTCATGGGTATCAATTTTGGTTTCTGAATCTGTTGCAAAAATAAAGAAAATATCCGCCAGATTTCAAGAATTTGTTTACCTTTGTATTCACTCACATCAAAAAACTTCTATTTATGAAAAAACTATCTCACCTTACCCTTGCCATCGGCTTTGCCGGTATATGCCTCACCGCATGCACCAGCTACAGTGCCCAAGATTACGTGAACGACATGAAAAACCTGACCGAAGAAACTCTCAAAAATGCATCTACCTATACGGAAGAAGACTGGAAACGGGTAGGCGAAGAATACCGCAGCATCAATGAAAAAGGCAAAAAAGTACTGGAAAACATGACCGAAGACCAACGGAAAGAACTGGAAAAATTCTCAGAAGAGATGTCGGACAAAGCTGCCGAGTTCAATCATGAGGAACTGAAAAAGCAGTTCGATGATATTATGGAACAGGCAAATGATTTTGTAGATGATATAAAACAACAGCTGCAGGATCTGAAAGAAGAGAATGAATAAAACGTATCAAAAGATACCTCACTATCCCTAAAATAATACCACGAGTTCCCCATTCTTAAAAGAAGATTCCCTACATTTGCCTTAAAAACAGCAATGCCATGAATCAGACAACACGGTTTCTCTACGGTTTACTCTTCTTAATCTGTCCCCTTGCCCTACAAGGACAAGCCACCTATCATTACGTCTTCCGCCATCTCTCTACAAGCGACGGATTGCTGAACAACGAAGTAAAAGCCATTTTGCGAGACAAAGCGGGTTTCCTTTGGATTGGTACAGCATCAGGACTGAACAGATATGACGGATGCCGGCTGAAATCATATATCAGTAACGAAAAAGATTCGTGCGCATTGCAGGAAGATGACATAGAAACCCTGCACACGCCTTTATCCCTTTCCGTAAGCTGCGGAAACGCTTCGTCATCTCTCCGCATCCCTTACGGCTGTTTTCCACTTCGTCTTTCGTCAGGATAGACATGTCCTGAGCATCCGTACAAATTCATTTTCTCCTTGCTGAAATCGATTCTAATGATTAACTTTGCCCTATCTTTTAAATTTTAACAGGTCAGCTATAACAGCCGTGAGCTATCTCCCTTAATCAACATCAAAGGATAAAGTTTTCTATGTGACTTTTTGACTGTTAACCGCAAGATCCAAAACAGGATATAGAGTATATCTAGAACAAGCATGGTTTACCTTGGCGGTCGGCAGGCCTGCTTCTTTCATACGACAAAAGCAAACATTTCAGCCGTATTTTCTTTCACCGCGCAAATCTAAGGGAACGTAGTGAAGGATCTCGAAAACAGAAGTTGATGTACACGAGATCCTTCGTTTTGCTCAGAATGACATTACTTCTTGATAGGCATTTTTTATTTTGAGACAGCCTCACAGAAGAAACTGTTTTGAATTTATGAAATATTTGCCCCTAAAAAAAGGATTTCACTCCTCAATCAATCGAGTATATTTTTCGATATCTTTTTGGGCTTCGTAAATCGCTCTCGCACGCTCTTCCGCATCATATTCAGAACAATAATCCGGATCATTTTCCAGTTTCCACTTACGTTCAATCGCAACATCACGCGATTTCTGGTAATTTCGGATATTAGCAGCTTTCATTCTCGTCTTTCTCACTTTCGGATCATTATAAACCTTGCTCCGAATGGAACGCTCTCTTTCAAAAGCACTCTTTTCATCAATAACCGAAGGATCTCCCAGCAAATCAGCTTTCTGTTTTCTCAAAGCCCTAATCTGTCTTTGTATTTCACTCTGACGCTTTGCTATTTCCAAATCCTTCTTCATTGTAGATTTCGTTACGCGAGAAGATGAACTCATGCTTGCCAATCGCTTATTCTGGCTCCTTCGTGCAGAACCTCCCTGTCCTCGTGTAGTGCTTACTCCTTTCATCAGGCTCTGAGTTCTCTGCCCCTCCAACATCTCATCTTCTTTCTGAAGTGCAGCTATTTGCCTGTCTATCTCTGCTATGGTTGCATCATTAGCAGATGCAGCAGATGATATAGGCATACTGCAATCTACATTTTCTTCACTAACATATTTATCTTCCCCCGTAGCACTAACCAAATAGCTACTTTCCTGCCCACGCAACATATTCACCATATCGGCTGTTCCGCCTATAGCTTCTCCTGCCTTACCGGTCTTATCAAGCAACCCTGCCTCATCCATTCCGGACGCAACCGAAACAGCTATATCGCCTACATTCGAAGCTATGTCTCCCAGCTTCTTCCAAAAGTTTCCTTTTTTCTTCTCTTGTTTTGAAGCAACAGTCGCAGACTTTGTAAAATCTTCTTGACTATAACTGGCTGACAATCCTGATACAGACTCAGGAGATGCAACTGAAGTAACCTGAATTGCTTTTGCATACTTCTCAGGTATATTTAGTTTTAGTCCCATATAACAAACCGAATAATCCGGATTTGCCGCTTTCAACTCTTCTTCGGTCATCCCGTAACGCTTGGCTATCAATGCGAATGATTCCCCTCGCTTTACAATATGCAACGTTTCCGATTGAGCCATTACATTCATGTTCATGCCCAACAATAGCATGATGAATACAATATACGATCTCATAGGCCAAAATTATTAAATCATTGTTCTTCGATAATCTACTTATATTGAATCACTAAATAATTCGATACACTCCAAAACGATGTCGGGTCAAGAATGCGCAATGTGTATGTACCATCTTCGTTCTCGTCCATCTGATAAGACGATGCCGGCATTTGCGTAATTATTTCCGGTTTCTTCCCTTCTATCTTCAATTCAAGAAATGTTCGGATATCTATTTTTGTGAAAAGCTCTGGATTGAAATTGGAAACATCCAGTTTCTTTTTAAACAGACCGGCACGTGTCAAGATACCGTCTCGCTGAAGTTCCTTCTTTGTACCAAGTCGTACATATCCTTCATTCATCATATCGCTTTGCACCGTCATAATCGTTTCTTGTTCCTGAGTTTTTTCGCTCAATGCAGAAACTCGGGACTCCAATTGAGCGATATTAGCGTTTTTCTTATTCAATTCCACTTTCAACTCGCTAATCATCGCATCTTTCTCTTTGATTTGAGCTTGAAGTCCTCGCAAAATTGTCAAGAACTTTACATTTTGAGCATCAGACAAATTCGTGATAGAATCTTCAAGAAATTCAATACGCTCCCGCTGCCGTTGCAATAACGCCCCGAATGAATTCAGGTTATCCAAAAGTTTTTTCTTCTTTGAAGCAGGAGTTCCTTCCGCAGTGTTTGACAAATCCCCTAAATAGCCCTCCTCCATGAAAATACTATCCATGCTTTGGGACACAATATCAAGAAAAGAATTTAACTGCCCGTTAGCCAAAAGAATAGAGTCGCGCTCCTGTTCCAATATCGAAATTTTTTGAGATTGTTCTTCTCCACTTTTACACGCTCCTAAACAGAGTGCCACAAACACTAAGGTGCCCAATTTATACATCAATTTCATAACTAAAACACTTTATAATAAAAATAAGGTAAAAAATAGCGTATATTCTAATTTTAGCAAAAATAAAGAATATTCCAGACTTTATCAATATGAAAGATTTGCAAGTAATACTATCCTGTTATTTTAATAAACTAAGTAGTCAAATATTAGGATTATTCATTCAAAAAGCGAGATTGCCCGAACCTGCAATCCCGCTTTCCTTAATCATATATGAAAGAGAAAATCGTTATTCATAAAAAATTTCATAAACAGTTGTATTAAACATCTCTCCTTCTTGCCATACACTCATTGAGTTCCGCGTAATCTTGCTTATCTGTCCTTGTTGATTTCGTTCATAAGAATATGCATAATACATATCAGCATATTCACCCAAATTCTCCCTTGAAATCATATTGGTTGATGATTTCCCGTAAAATCTAAAAGGAGCAAATAACGAGAAATGGCTATAAACATATTCATAAGTACTGCAATCCGAGATAATGCAATTCAAATCAATATTCGCATTGTTCTCTTCATCAGAATATTCGTAATTATAACCACTATCTCCTCTATATAAATATTTCATATTTCCATTCTCATAAACCATAGTATTATTACCCAACATCGTCATATACCCCTCACTATCATATTCCGGACTTGCGACCAACACCTGATTGGCAGTAGTTGCAGACAAACTATATAAAGCATTAATGCCTTCTCGCCCAATATATCCCATATATGATTCATCTCCGGAAACATATACTTCTTCTACACCTCTATAACTATATGTCCATTCATAGATATTACTCCCATTCGTAATGGTATAATTTTGAATACGGTTTTGATCATCATAAGAAAAACGATATACAGATGAATAACTATTAACACCTGATTCATAAGTGGTTGTAACATGAATTTCTGAGACTAAAGCAACATCCGGTTCCGGTGTCGGTTCAGGTTCCGGCTCATTATAATCACCTACACGATAATAATAATAAATGATAATATAATCGCCATAAAATCGGTAAATGATCAAGATACGCTCGGTAAGCTGGAAGATATACCAACGTTCGCCTCCCAAAGTAACAGAAGGACCTTCACCGTCATAACCGCTTCCACCGCCGATAATGGGTCCACTCCCCTCATCTGCATTCCAATCGAAGCTTTCTCCGGCACTTCCACCGGTTCCGCTTCCTCCATTACCCCATGAACCCATTCCGTTTTCTCCAAAATCCAGCCATGGAACATCACTTATATTTATATCTTCTGTCACTTCCCCCGTACTGGGATTTGCCATTTCACCTCCTGTGGGATTCCAACGACCAATCAGCATTTGTGCCACGCTCGGCTGTCCGTCTTCTATCACAATGGTTTCAATGCCGTCTTTATTACACGCAGACATCAATACAGCCAGCAATAAAAACGCAAAGCTATTTATTATTGCATTTATCTTTTTCATAATCTTTCCTCCTTAACTTATTATTCGGTAATTTCAAATTCTACACGACGGTTCATCAAACGACCTTCCGGAGTATCATTGGTCGAAATAGGACGCGTCATTCCGTAATATTCATACGACAAATGACTGGATTCTACACCCGCTTTCAACAAATAATTGTAAACGGCCTCCGCACGTTTTTTCGAAAGTTCCATATTGTAATCGGCATCACCAACATTGTCCGTATGCCCTCTTACAACCACATGAATCGGCGTATTCTTCATCAAGCGCACAATTTTGTCAAGATACGGATACGACTCTTTCTTGATGGTACTCTTATCAAATTCAAAATTAATGATGTCTATCGCACAAATGGTCTTACCTGTAATAGACTCGCCCTTACCCAGCAATTCCATAATTTCCTCCAATGTATAGCAAGGCTTTTCTTCCACCACCGGTTTTTCTTCCACTACTACCGGTTCGGGTACATATACAGGTTCTACGACTTTCTTTTTAGGTGTCCGTTTAAAGATACTCAACGGCACAGAAAGCGAAGCGGTTATCTCAAGTCCCTGCAATTTCCGGTTACCACGGATGTCATACCAGAAACGATTAACAGCAATAGCCTCTCCACTCTTTTCCATATCACTGTAGGTATCGGTAAACCCATACTGATAATTGGCTTCCAAAGCAAACTGCAAACGTTTGCCTCCGTTCAAATGAATGGGTATTTTCACTCCGGCTCCTACTGCACCGGCAAAATAAGTGTTTGCCATATTGGCTTCAGAAACATCCACTTTATAATCCATACCATGTTCGGTGAGCGATATATCACCGCCACGCACAAAGCCGACAACCGGAGCCACATACACATACGGACGTACGCTTTGATAATCACCAAAATTAAAAATCAAAGGCAGACGCACGTCTACATATTTCGCCTTCAATTTATAATCCAAATCACTGTCGCTGATTTTAGTCCCTCGCGAAAGCCAGTCCACTTCTGGACGGATAGAAAACAAACGGTTCTCACCGAACTCAAATTCAGCAAAAACCCCTCCTACACCACCAAATAGCATTTTCGGGTCACGATTTTTCAACTCGGAATACTTAGCCCACGAAAGCCCCATTCCTCCTTTTACACCGAAATAAATCCGATCGGCCGACATTTGAGAAAACGCCGATAAGCCTAGGATAGAAAACACTGCCAAAAACAAAAATTTTCTGCTCATCATATCTTTCTCTTTTTATAATTTTTATAAATATAGAGAGATTCAAGATATTATACAAACCTTCATTTCCAGCTTTTATCACTATATACACAAAAAAGAAGTCCAAACGGACGAAAAGCAGACTTATGCTGTAAAAAAAAGTAACAACAGTCTACCAATAAAACACCAGGAGCGTATGTTGACGGACAGAGAGACAGATTGATTTTTTTTGAATCGAATGAAGGATTCACCAGAGAATGAGAAATATTCTCCAATTCTTTCTATTTTTGCAGGCGAATAACAAACTATTAACACCAACTTTATGAAATATGTAATCGTATCCGACATCCACGGCTCTTTGCCCTGCCTGCAACAAGTAATGAAATTCTATGACGCAAACCAATGCGACGTACTTTGCATCTTAGGTGACATACTGAACTATGGTCCACGCAACAGGATTCCCGAAGGGCTGGACCCTAAAGGCATTGCTGAATGCCTCAATCATTTTTCGGGGTCAATCATTGCCGTCCGAGGCAATTGTGATTCGGAAGTAGACCAAATGCTACTTGATTTTCCGATACTTTCCGACTATGCCTTAGTAGCAGACAACGGAAAATTCCTGCTTCTGACACACGGACATCTATACAATGAAAACCGTTTGCCTAAAGGGAAATATGATGCTTTGTTCTACGGGCACACCCATCTGTGGCGACTGGAAAAACAAAATGGCATAACAATATGCAATACTGGTTCTATAACCTTCCCCAAAGGAGGGAATCAACCCACATTCGCCACTTATGAAAATGGAGTCATCACTCTCTATCATCTTGACGGTACAAAACTAAAATCACTGGAAATCTGAAAAAGACAAGAAAGACATCTCTTACCGAGCAGCATTGAAAATAAAGACAGACAAGACAAAATATGCTGCTTCTCTGTAAGAGAGTCTTTCTTTAATATATTTTATAACGCTTATATATCTGTAGTTGTCAACGCATATATATTACAACAGCAAAGCAAGTATATTCATTTCACCCTACACACATTACGAACAAACATTCTTACGTAAGAATCTTCTAGTCTCTGCTCTTTCCCAATGGAATAGACAACCCGATGAAGGCATTTACCGCTTTCGAGCTATTCCCAAAATACATATAGTCAGTACCTAAGAACAATGCTCCCAATTTCAAGGCAAGACCAAAAGACTTTCCTCCCGCCTGAATCGGAGAATAACTGGCAGCAATATTAAACCAGTTTTTCGGCCGGTAGGTGGCCGAGAATGTCAGTTCATTCAAGGTCTTAGGTTCAGCAAAGCGTGCGGTATATATAGCACCAACACTCAACTTATTATCCAGCAAACCATATTCGCCTGCCAACAGGATAGTAGACGCCAACGTAGTCTTGGTATCTTCTGCAGCCTCTTTGTCTTGCACAAAATTGAAACGATCCATACTCAAGAAGTCTCCATCCAGAAAATCCTGATAATTGCTGCCTGTCACTTCAAAAGAGCCGTTAGCAGGTGCAGCTACTGTAGTTTCGCCTTCTTTCCATTTAATGAATCCTAAATCAAGTACAGCAGCCGATACGGTCAGGTTATCCCATATCTTGTAACTGGCTCCCAGATCAATACCGAATCCTGCACCCGCTATGCCAAAATTGCTTCCGTCTATATCGAACCCATCAATCTGCCCCGTAGTTTCATCAAAACTCAAGCCTCCACCTTTCATTGTCGTGGAAACACGGGCATTGACCGTGGCACTACCATACGTCTGATAAGGATTCAGTTCCGTATAATCACCGTTTGTCAGTGCGTCATCCACATAAATATCGAAATTGTCAACAGCCATTTCGGCACGTGCTATCCCCAACAGCACTTTCACACGTCCACCCACAGAAAGTTTCTCGGTTATCTGACGGGAATATCCCAAGCCGATTTCGGCATAAGCATTCAAATTGAAGTTCATATTCGAGAAGCTACCATTGATATCTTCTGTATTATTTACCCTACGCAAGTATTCAAACATAGACTGGGGAATAGATGCTCCTACATCAGCACGTAAACCGACATTTACATTCCAGAAGCCCTTCCCCGCATACCAACCAAAAGAAAGGACATCGGTTTTGAGGTTTACATTCAGACGGTTGTCTGATTTCAACCGGCTGTACAAGTCATCATTTAGAAATATATCTTCTCCCGAATCAAGTACATCGATAATATCGTTGATGCCCAACACATTGGAAGACGTACCGACATTGAATGACCCTAGAACAGGTATATTAAAATATCCTCTCATAGGCTGTAATCCTGGATTCAATTCCAACCTTGAGCTAGTACCTTCCATAAAATAGGATGTCCGCAAATACTGGGCATGCATCGTCATACCCAATAAAAGACTACCTGCCACCAGCCAAATCCTTCTGTTTAAAAATCCCTTCATAAATATGCTCTATCGTTAAATGTTTCTACAAAAATAAAAAAATAGCCATTACCAACAATTTCACAAAAACGGGATTTTACAACTATCCTATCTGTTTCGTGAGCTAAATGCACAAAATTAGCCACTATATGGTCAAAACTTATAGCTGATAAAATCGTTCGATCATTATTTTCTTATATTTTCGGGATATTAATAACTCCTCGGCAGCATTAAAAGGCGGATACATGATACAACGGTTATCCTGCACCATAATCAGGTAATGCATATTGATGATATACGATTGATGAATCTGTATGAAAACCGAATCGTAAGCACATAACTGTTCTGCCGTCGTACTCCGACGCAACGCCAGGAATGTACCATCGGTCAAGGCTGCTTCCCATATCTTACGGTTCGATAAATAACGGAAATACCCGATTTCGGATGCACGCAAAAAACGCAAGTCCCCAGTAGGAGTCATTACCATAAACGGCCTGTCTTTTAATAAAGCGGCAACATTGCCTACATCACTTTTCACATTTTGCTCACATAATCGTGACATAACCATCTGCAATTCACTCGAATCAACCGGTTTTTGCAGAAAATCAAAAGCAGCACTACGCAATGCGTCAATCACATATTTATTATATGCCGTATAAAATACGACACGCATATTCCATGTAATCCGGTCACGCAAGCGGGCAAGTACATCCATCCCGGTCATATCTGGCAATTCCACATCCAGGAACAACAAATCGGGTTTTGTCTTTTCTATTACCTTCAATCCGAGACTTCCCGTTCGTGCAGTCCCTTCTACCGACACGTAAGAATAACGCTGCAATTCGAACGACAAATTATCAATGGCACTTTCCTCATCGTCTACAATGACTGTTCTAAATATCTGTTCCATAAAAGGGTTTCTTTTGTTTCTTCAATTCAAATGAATAATCTACTGGCAACCGAAAATAAACTTCACATCCGGTTTCATGCGATGCCATCTCTACATTATTTATATGCATCACAATCGGACGACGATTGTAAGCGTTCAACAATTGGAGTGTCCTGGTAATAACTTTCATACCGGTCCCTGTTCCAGAGGCACCACTTCCGATACGATACCCTCCTCCATTGTCACGGATAAATATTTCTATTTCATCGGTGTGTTGACAAATATGTATGCTTAACCGCTTTGGCCCCACCTTTGTACGCAAGCCATGTTTGATGGCATTTTCTATTGGAATCTGCAGCAGCATAGCAGGTATCTTCACATTGGTCTGATTGATTTGGGGATCCACTTCGACGGTATAGACAAAATCGGGCTGCAAAGTCTTGCTTTCCAACTCCACATAAGTCTGCACAAAATCCAACTCGTCACGTAATGTAACAGAAAGGCTATCTGCCAATTCCAAATTACGACGTATCAGTTTAATCAACCCGTTCAGGTTAGTATCCGACTCCGCAACCCGATTCGCCTTCACTTCCCGATTCAACACATTGAAAATAAAATGTGGAGAAATACGGTTGCGAATATTCGCCAAACGCAACGAAGTGATGGCCGTACGCAAGTTGCTTTCTACTTTGGCACGTTTCTTTTTACGATGCAAGAAAATAAAAAAGCCGCACATACCTGCTAGCACCACCACCAGCGAACCACCATAAAGCCATTGGTTCAGGCGCAACACTTCATTTTCTTTTTGTTGAATAAACATTTCTTTCTTCATCAGTGTACTATCGCGCTGATAACGCAATGCTATAGATGCAACCCTCATCCGGATGCGTTCATTACGGGTAGAATCGTCTATTCGGTTATTTTCCTTCAAATAATAATATGCTTGCCTGAAATTACCGCTTTCCTCAAAATAATGCTGCAAGTAACGGTTCCGTATATGCAACATATTAGGGTCGATAACATCAGGTTTTACAGCTTCTTGCAAACGTTTCCTTGCCAAAGGCAAATCTCCTCTTTTCAAAGCCAGTTCAATCAGCTGGGTATCTATATAATAAAGAGCGGAAGTGTTTTCCATCTCCTTGAAATAAGCATAGCACTGATTCAGGTAATAAGTTGCCGAATCCGTCTGATTCATCAGCAAAAAAACCTCTCCTAAATTCACCATTGTCATATTCCGTTCAAATTTCATATCCGGATACTGGTTGACAAACACCAACAACCGGCGGAAATAATCCAATGCTTTCGGATAGTCCTGCCGATAATAATAAGAATTTCCCCGGTTATTCAAATAAATATGCTTCTCATAAGGTTTCATTTGAGCGAAATATTTTCCTGCCAAATCGAAATAATAGTCGCAACGGTCGAAATCCCGCAAATTCATATTGACTTGAGCAAGCCCATAATAAATCGGGAAACGTTCCTCATCAGGCATGCGCAACGAATCAGCCAATGCCAAAGCCCTTCTGTACCAATACGAACTCCAGTCATATCTGCCTTCGCCACTATATGCATCTGCCAAATTCAACGCAACATTCAGCAGTTTATAAGGCTCATCCATACGCTCGCAAAAATCATACGCTCTCCGAAACGCCATTCGTGCTGAGTCAAAAACAGTCGTACGTGCATACAAGTTGCCCTTCATATTTGCGACTTCTGCCGATAAAATCCAATGCCGCTTACTGGACACATTCGTTTTTTTGCAGAAATCCGTAGCTAAACGCAACAGGCATTCTACCGAATCTGTTTCCGATATAAACATCTTTGCCTTTGCCTTAAGGGTAAGCATTTGATAATACGTAATGCTGTCCTTCAGCAAAGGCAAGATACTATCGACTTTTTCACATACAAAAACAGGATTATCACTTAACGTATCTTCCCATTGCGCAAACAAAGGCGCATAGCAATCTACATTTTCCACCTTTTTCTTCCTGACACAACTTCCTGCCAATCCTCCCCAAAGGCAACTTATTATCAAAACTATCACTATTTCACAATTCATATCTTTTCTTGTCTTGCCAAGACAAATGTATGTAAAAAAAGTATACATAGCAAAAATAAGTTGCATAAATTACACGAGCAAACAAGGAATTTCGTATTTTTGGAATAAAAATCCAAACATCATAAATAACGGGAAATATGAAAACACTATCTAACGACAAAATCAGTATCCAAGTAGCCGATCATGGGGCCGAACTGGTAAGCATCGTTGCTAATGAAACAGAATATTTGTGGCAGGCAGATCCTCGGTTTTGGGGACGTCATTCGCCTATATTATTCCCTATTGTAGGACGGGTATGGAACAATTCTTACCGCCACAAGGGAAAATCATACGAATTAGGGCAGCATGGATTTGCACGAGACATGGATTTCCAGCTGACATACGAAGAAGAGAACGCCCTCATTTACAGTCTGGAAAGCAATGAAGAAACACTGAAGAAATACCCCTTCACATTTGTACTGGAAATTGGCTACCGGCTAAAAGGGAATCGCATCGAAGTAATGTGGAGTGTTCAAAATACAGGAAACGAAAACATGTATTTCCAAATAGGCGCACACCCTGCTTTTTATTACCGTGACTTCGACACAGTTACCCAAGAAAAAGGGTTTCTCGACTTCGGTAAAGACAAAAAAACATTAGAATATATCTCGCCAACAGAAAAAGGCTGTACATCAAACGAACGACAAAGCCTGACGCTAAACAATGGAATGCTGGAACTAACTCCTGCCACTTTCCAATGTGATACCTACATGTTTGATAATAGCCAACTGAAAAAAATCACACTGACAGACAAATCCAAGACTCCTTACCTTAGCGTAGAATTCGACAGCCCACTGGTAGCCATCTGGTCGCCTTCTGTATCCCATCCCGATGTTCCTTTTGTCTGCATTGAGCCATGGTACGGACGTTGTGATTCTGTCGGATACAAAGGAGAGTTTAAAGACCGTGAATGGATGCAGACCCTGGAACCTGACAAGAGTTTCGATGCCAGCTATTCCATCGTACTGGAAGATATAAAGTAATCAAAATTTTTCTTTATTATAATGATTATCTTCGTTTACGACCATACATTCGAAGGCTTGCTTACGGCTTTGTTTGATGCATACGTGCGCCGGACATTTCCCGACAAACTTTTGCATGAAACAGAGCCTCTTCCTTTATTTTATAATGAACTTTACCGCGTCACTACCTGTACTGAAAAAGCGGAACGGGTATGGAAAGCCTTGTGTAGAAAACTATCGAAACAAGCTACAGCACTCATCACCTACTGTTGGTTGTCTGAATCCTCCGAGGCTCCTATGCTCTTGATGAAATATATGAAACAAATATTCGATTCAAAACACTCTATTACTACCGATTTCACCAACCCTGTAACATTAGCTGTTACACAACTTGGAAGAAAAGTAAGCGGTGAACGTCACCGCATCCTACAATTCATTCGCTTTCAAAAACTTGCCGATGGTACATATTTCGGCATAATAGAACCTCTGTATAATGTGCTATCATTAACCATCAGGCATTTTCAAGACCGTTTTGCCGACCAACACTGGATTATCTATGACGCACGCCGGCATTTCGGTTACTATTACGATGGCATACAAGTGAACGAAATCGCTTTTACAAATGTCCATCAGCCTGCTTTATTGACCGGAAAAGTTGATGAAAATCTACTTGACAGGGAAGAAAGACTATACCAGACACTTTGGAAAAACTACTTTCACTCCATCTGTATCCGCGAACGCCTTAACCCTGTCAAACATAAAAAAGACATGCCTGTCCGCTATTGGAAATTCTTGACTGAAAAGAATTAACCATACCCACAAAAAACTGCAGGACTAAAACGGGAACAATAGCGGCAATACAACTATCATCACTACCCCCATAAGTATCTGCAATGGCAAACCTACCTTGACATAATCCATAAACGTATACTGTCCGGCAGGCATTACCAAGGCATTAGGAGGAGTAGAGAAAGGTGAAGCAAAACACATACTTGCAGCTACTGTTACGGCAAAGAGAAAAGGCACCGGGCTTACCCCAATCTGCATAGCACTCTGCAAGGCTATAGGAGCCATCAACACAGCCGTCACCGTATTGCTGATAAACATGGTCATCAAAGAAGTGGTAAAATAAATGCCTGCCATCAAAACCAATGGTCCGTATGCCCCCAACCCGTTCACCAAAGAACCGGATATATAATCGGACGCTCCTGTCTTCTCCAATGCCAACGACATAGGCAGCATACCTGCAAACAATACGATAGTTTCCCAATTAATGGTCTTATAGGCAGCCTCTACATTACGGAAACATCCCGTAAGCACCATCAGCATAGCGGCAATCATCACCGCCGTAACCGGAGCCACCGGAATAAAGTCGAAAACCATCATCGCCACCATCAATAGCATAATAACAGCAGCCACCGGCGCCTTGTAGTCGAGCGTCACCTTGGCGGCCTCAGCCAAAGGTTGTCCCAATACCACCCAGTCGGTATCTTCTTTAGTCAACCGGGCTATATCATGCCATTGGCCCTGCACAAGCAACACATCACCATTGTGCATCCGTTCATTGCCAAGGTCTTGCAATATATACTCTTTTTTCCGGCGTATCCCCAGCACATTCACATTGAACTTATCACGGAAACCTGCTTCTTTTACCCGCTGATTGAGGATGTTGGAAGTGGGCATCAACACTATTTCTGCAATGCCGATATCATAAAATCCCAACGAACGTTCGCCATTGACGGCTTCTTCGGTAATGTGCCCGTCCATCATCTCCAACCTACATTCCCCGACAAAACGGTTTACGGATGAAATATCCCCATTTACATACAAGACATCATTTGCCTGGATAACCGTATCTGCCGATGCCAACTTTTGCGTAACTGTCTTCAGGAAACGATGCTGTGAAGCTTCTCCCCGACGTACTTCCAGAATATTCAGTCCGTAGCGCCGTCTCACATCCAATGTCTGTACCGTTTGACCGACAATACCCGAAGCTGCATCCACCCGTAAACGAAACAGGTTATGTGCCAAACCATATTCTCTGACCAGTTCATTCAAAGACTTTCCGGAAGATTCACCATTGTTTTTTTCACGTTTCTTCGATAGAAACCATTTCGTAAGAGGCAACAACACCACGATGCCTGTTGCCACACAAACCAACCCTACCGGAAGGAACGAAAAGAACGACAAGGATTCAAATCCCGCATGTACCAGTGTGTCTTGTATCACCAGATTAGGCGGGGTACCAATCAGCGTCATCATACCTCCCATACTGCTGGCAAAGGCCAACGGCATCAACAAACGTGCCGGATTCATACCAGCGTTGTTGGCAAGACTTACCACAATAGGCAACATCAAAGCTACAGTACCTGTATTGCTTACAAAAGCCCCGATGGCAGAAGTCACCAGCATGACCAGCAAAAACAAACGCAACTCGCTTTTACCCGCCAACTTCAAAATACGTGAACTGATCATCTTGGCCAATCCGGTCTGGAAGATAGCCCCTCCTACGACAAACAGTCCTACCATCATAATCACTACAGAATTAGAAAAACCCGACAAAGCCTCTTCTGGAGTCAAGACGTGAAAAACCAGCAAGCCTATCAGCGCACACAACGCTACTATATCCGACCGCACCCTTCCCGAAACAAAGAAAACGGCAGACAGGATCAAAATAACAAGTGTTACAAGCATCTTTTAAATGAAGAATTAAAAATTTAAGAATGAAAAATTTACCCTGTATCAGCCACCGTGCTGGAACTGTTCTATCAGCAATGTAAGGTTTGCCGTAAACAACCGGGCAGAAATGGCAAGCAAAATAATGCCGAAAAACTTACGGATAATATAAATTCCCCCTTTCCCCAGCATGCGTTCGATACGGTCGGTCATCTTTAAAACAATAAACACCCATACCATGTTCAGCAACAAAGCCAATAAAATGTTAACCGTTGCATATTCCGCCCGCAAAGACAACAAAGTAGTAAACGACCCAGCCCCGGCAAGCAACGGGAAAACCAACGGCACCAACGTAGCCTCCTTGATAGGACCGATATTCTTGAATATCTCGATGTCCAGTATCATTTCGAGCGACATCAAAAAAATGACAAACGCACCCGCCACCGCGAACGAAGCGATATCCACCTGAAAAAGCTTCAGAATCATGTCACCGGCAAAAAAGAAAGCCAGCAACAGTCCAGCCGATATCAAAGTAGCCTCTATCGCATTGACAGAACGTCCCTTTTGCTTCAAATCCAGAATAATGGGAACAGCACCAATGATATCAATTACCGCAAACAGTACAATAAACGCACTTACCAATTCTTGCAAACTAAATACTCCCATAGCCTCATAAGTTTAATTTTTGTTCACAAATATAACATAAAAAAACGAAATGAAGATACATACCAAGCAATATCCCTCCAAATTTCACAAAAAAAAGACAGAACCACCCAGCCGGAAAACATATTTCCATCGCTCTCCGAATATATCTTCAAAGACAAAAGGATATACCTGCACAAGCCAGACTAGTTATATGACCAACCGGTATCATCTATGTTGACCGAAACCGTCCTCTGCCCCAGCAAGCATTACCAGACGGTAAGAAACAATAAAAAAGGTAAAAGCCATGTTATGTATCAGAATATTGCTTAATTTTGTATGTTAAATTATAACTTAATAAAGTTAAAGACAGATGGAAGAGAATAGTATGTACAATAAGCTTTTGCTACTTCCCTTGTTCCAAGGGCTATGTAAAGAAGACTTTACAGCCATACTGGAAAAAGTAAAACTACATTTTCAAAAGCTTCCCGCAGGTAGTTGCATCGTGCGCCAAAACAATGCTTGCGAGGGCCTGTTTTTTGTCTTGCAAGGCAAAATACAGTCAGAATCAGCAGACCAAACCCATAATTATACACTCTACGAAACATTGGAAGCACCGTATGTAATAGAACCTTATTCATTGTTCGGAATGTATCCGCAATACAATGCGTCATATCACACCCTGACGCCCGCAAACATCATCAGTATCGACAAATCATACATTCTGACAGAACTGAACAAATATGCCATCTTCCAGCTGAATTTCATGAATCTGCTTAGCAACCGGGCACAAACCATTTACCGCCGCCTGTGGAACGCCCACATCGGCGACACACAAAGCAAAATCATCAATTTCCTGTTGCTGCGATGCACCACCACCAACGGCTTCAAAAGGCTGCATATCCGGATGGAGGACCTTGCCGACCTGATAGATGACACACGCATCAACGTCTCGAAAATATTAAATGAACTAAAACAAGAAGGCCTGGTATCACTCAGCCGGAGAGAAATAGAAATCCCCGACATGAATGCACTTATAGCCTACAACCAAACCAATAAACAAACAAAATGACATTTATGGAAAATCCATTTTTCACCCCCTACCATACACCGCACGCTACCGTGCCATTCGACCGAATCACGCTCGCCGACTATGAGCCTGCCATCCGCGAAGGCATGCGCCGTGAAAACGAAGAAATCAAAGCCATTACCGATAATCCACAAGAACCTACCTTCGATAATACGGTAAAAGCATTGGAACAGTCTGGCGAACTGCTTGACCGAGTCACCACGGTGCTATTCAACCTGATGAGTGCCGAAACAAGTGATGACCTGGAAGCCATTGCTGAAAAACTGATGCCCGAATTGTCGGAACACAGCAACGACATCAATCTGAACGCAAGGCTTTTCCAACGTATCAAACATGTGTATGAAAAACGTGACCGGATCAACCTTACACACGAAGAATACCGGTTACTGGAAAAAACGTATGATGGATTTGTGCGCAACGGTGCCAACCTCTCGGATACGGACAAAGAGACTTTCCGCAAACTCAGTACAGAGCTGAGTACCCTTACTCTTCGTTTTTCACAAAACCACTTGAAAGAAACCAACAATTACGAATTGCAACTGACCCAAGAAGAAGACCTGAAAGGGCTTCCCGAAAGTGCCGTCGAAGCAGCTGCACATACAGCAAAAGAAAGAGGGAAAAACGGATGGATATTTACGCTACAAGCACCCAGCTATGTGCCGTTTATGAAATATTGCGACAACCGCCAATTACGCCGTCAGCTATATCTTGCCTACAATACCCAATGTACACACGATAATGAGCAAAACAACCTTGATATCGTCAAACGGTTGGTAAACCTGCGCATGCAGATAGCCCAGCTGCTAGGATTCACCGACTTTGCCGACTATGTACTCAGGAAACGCATGGCAGAAGACAGCCAGCACGTTTATCGCCTGCTCGACCAACTGCTGGAAGCCTATACCCCTACAGCCCATAAAGAAATAGAAGAAGTTACAGCCTTGGCACATGCCCTCGAAGGAGAACACTTCGAACTGATGCCCTGGGATTTCTCGTATTACTCAGAAAAACTGCGCAAGGAAAAATTCGACCTTGACGAAGAAGCCCTCCGGCCTTACTTCGAACTGAGCCAGGTGAAAAGCGGTGTATTCGGATTGGCTACACGCCTGTATGGCATAACTTTTAAAGAAAACAAAGACATCCCCGTATATCATCCGGACGTCAAAGCATACGAAGTATACGATAAAGACGGAAGTTTTCTGGCCGTACTTTACACCGATTTCCATCCACGTGCTGGAAAAAAATCAGGAGCATGGATGACCAGCTACAAGGAACAATGGATAGACGACAATGGTACCAACAGCCGTCCACATGTCTCCGTCACGATGAATTTCACAAAGCCGACCCCCGACAAACCGGCACTGCTGACATTCTCGGAAGTAACCACATTCCTGCATGAATTCGGACACGCATTGCACGGCATATTCGCCAATACACGGTTCAAAAGCATGAGCGGAACAAATGTTTATTGGGATTTTGTAGAACTTCCCTCGCAAATCATGGAAAATTTTGCCATTGAAAAAGAATTTCTTAATACCTTTGCACGTCATTACCAGACTCATGAACCACTGCCCGAAGAACTGGTTAAGCGAATTATAGACGCAGCCAATTTCAACGTTGCCTACGCCTGCCTGCGTCAAGTCAGCTTCGGATTGCTGGATATGGCATGGTATACACGTCATACCGCATTCGACGGAGATGTCCGTGCATACGAAAAAGAAGCGTGGAAACGCGCACAAATCTTGCCGCAAATAGCCGGCACGTGCATGAGCGTACAGTTCGGGCACATTATGTCGGGAGGCTATGCCGCCGGATATTATAGTTATAAATGGGCAGAAGTGCTGGACGCTGATGCTTTTTCTGTATTCAAGGAAAAAGGCATTTTCAATACCGAAGTGGCACAATCGTTCCGCGACAATATCTTGTCGAAAGGAGGAACTGAGCATCCGATGGTACTATACAAGCGCTTCCGAGGGCAAGAGCCTGCCATCGATGCTTTACTGAAACGGAATGGAATCATAAAATGAAAAAACAATGAGAAAATACGGATTATACATCTGGCTGTGCATGACAACGCTGCTTTGCGGATGCAACCAGGAAGATGATGTGTTTGAAATATTTGCCAGCGGACAGACATGGCATTGGAGCGGTTCGTATGACACGACAAACTGGCAAGATGACAATAACTACACCTTGACAACCTCGAAAGATGACTTGGAGCAAATCAACAAAGACCCGGACAAGTTCATCATCCAATTTGCTGAAGACGGGAGCGTAACAGGACAAGGCGAATCGTTTACGTTTACCGGCACATGGAGTGCAGACGGAAATGACCGGAGTTTTTCGGTGAGGCTGACTCCCAACCATACCCCTAGCGGACGAGACAAAACGTTCTATGATGAAATCAGCAACGCACATTTTTATCGGGGAGATTCACAACTCATTAAACTATTTAATGCAGACAAGAACCACTATATACAATTTTACCCCGTCGGATTCAGAAACTAAAATAACACCTTATTATATATATGGAACCAAGCGACACCAAACAAGAAACATTAGACAGGCGATACATGCGCATGGCTACTATCTGGGCAGAAAACTCTTACTGCAACCGAAGAAAAGTAGGGGCACTGATTGTCAAAAACAAGATGATAATCTCGGATGGCTACAACGGGACACCTGCCGGATTTGAAAACGTATGCGAAGACGAACACGGACTGACCAAACCGTACGTATTGCATGCCGAAGCTAATGCCATCACCAAAATAGCCCGTTCGAACAACAGCAGCGAAGGAGCAACACTTTATGTCACCGCATCCCCTTGCATCGAATGTGCCAAGCTGATTATCCAAGCCGGCATCAAACGGGTAGTGTATGCCGAAAAATACCGGTTGGAAGATGGTATCGAACTCTTGAAACGTGCAAATATAGAAGTGATTTATTTAAACGAAGAAGCGTATGACAAATAACAACAAAAACCGGCTGATGCCTTTCCTGCTTGCCTTTTGTGTAGTGATAGGAATCTTAATCGGAACATTTTATGCCAACCATTTTTCAGGCAACAAACTGGGCATCATCAACACTTCATCCAACAAGCTGAACGCTCTGTTGCGTATCATAGATGACCAGTACGTAGACACTGTAAATATGTACGACCTGGTAGAAGAAGCCATGCCTCAAATACTCGGCGAATTGGACCCGCACTCGGCATACATCCCGGCCAAAGATTTAGAAGCTGTCAATTCCGACCTAAAAGGCAGCTTCAGCGGTGTAGGCATACAGTTCACCATCCAAGACGATACCATCCACGTGAACAATGTAATCCCCGGTGGACCTTCGGAAAAAGTAGGTATGCTGGCAGGCGACCGTATCATTGAAGTAGACGACTCGGCTTTCGTGGGTAAAATAGTAACCAATACCGAAGCCATGCGACGCTTGAAAGGCGAAAAAGGAAGCACCGTCAAACTGGGTGTCTACCGCCCTGGTGAAGAAGAAATACTACACTTTACAGTTGTCCGTGGCGACATTCCGGTAAAAAGTATCGATGCCGCCTATATGGTCAATGACCTGTTTGGCTATATCAAAGTAAACAAGTTCGGAGAAACCACTTATCCGGAACTGCTGGTGGCACTTGCCAAACTGAACCGTGCCAACTACAAAGGACTGATTATCGACCTGCGTGGAAACACCGGAGGATATATGGCATCAGCTATCCAAATGATTAATGAGTTCTTGCCTGGAAACAGCCTGATAGTATATACAGAAGGACGTAAATCCCCACGCGAAAACTACACATCCAACGGTACTGGAAGCAGCCAAAGCATTCCGCTTGTCGTGCTGATGGACGAAGGCTCGGCATCGGCAAGCGAAATATTTGCCGGAGCCATTCAAGACAATGACCGGGGTACCATCATCGGACGCCGCTCGTTTGGCAAAGGGCTTGTACAGCAACCTATCGAGTTCAGCGACGGTTCGGCTATCCGCCTGACCATTGCCCGCTATTACACTCCTTCGGGACGCTGTATCCAAAAGCCATACGTAAAAGGAAACGATTCAGAATACGAAATGGACTTGATTACCCGTTACGAACATGGCGAATTTTTCTCGGCAGACAGCATCAAGCAGAATACCCAGGAAATCTATCATACCCGGTTGGGACGGACTGTTTATGGAGGCGGAGGCATTATGCCAGATATCTTCGTTCCGCAAGACACCACAGGCATTACGACTTACTTCCGCATGGCCGCTGCACGGGGACTGATTATCAGATATACACTGGATTATACAGACAAGAACCGAAGCACGCTCCAGAAGTATACGACTCCCGACAGCATGGCCGACTACCTGAAAACCCAGAACCTGCTGGAAAAATTCGCATCGTATGCTGAAAAGAAAGGATTGAAACGCCGGAATATATTGATGTACAAATCCAAAAAACTGTTCGACGAAAACCTGTACGGAAACATCATATACAATGTTCTGGGCATCGAAGCATACATTGAATACAGCAACAAGACCGACAAAACCGTCTTGCAAGCTCTGGAAGTATTGGAAAAAGGAGAATCTTTCCC